>Ga0129307_1001659_pt1 | contig 22131 bp, 16 predicted proteins | sample P1105metagenome_FD_94437 | JGI IMG/M metagenome (GOLD analysis project Ga0129307, IMG submission 94437) | Capybara group fecal microbial communities from Wisconsin, USA - P1105 metagenome | ecosystem: Host-associated > Mammals > Digestive system > Large intestine > Fecal | place: USA: Wisconsin... | reverse complement strand
TGCCGGAATCGCCTCGCCATATTCATCTTCGACACCCATGTTCGCAAGCAATGCCATCGTTGAAAGGAGCGGTTCTTGAAGTTCCGGAGCAGCGAGAGCATCTTTGACACCCGTCGCCGTCACCACAAAATCGGAAGTATAAATCAGCGAAGAAACGGCTTCATAATCACGGCAATCGACAACTTCCACTCCATTTTGCAAAAGTATCGCGGAAAAATCACCGGCGGGCATCGCTTCTTGCGTCTCGGATGCTGGAGTTGCAGAATTCGCAGAAGTCGAAGCATTTGCCGCAGCCGAGGAATTTGCCGCACCCGCAGAATCCGCTGAATTTGCGGAATTTTGAGCATCCGAACGCGACAAATCCGTCACAACGGTAACGTTACAGCCCCGACGAACCCCTTGAAGCGCAATCCCGGAACCGACTTTGCCACTGCCAAAAACGAGCAAACGCTTGCCTTCGAACGATTCGCCATAGCCAAGTTTTTCGAGTGCCCGAAAATAGCCGTCGCCCGTGCCAAGCGAAGTCTCAATCCGCTTGACAATACCGCTATCGGCAACAAAGACCGGCTTTTTTGCATCTTTATAATACTGCACGCCCGAGCGCGTGAGTTCTACAAAGCCAATTTTCGGGTGCAGCCCCGCAAAAGGCCCCGCGCAATCAAGCACTAAATCAACAAATTCCCCACGAGACTCAGCTTTAAGCATTTCCGCAGGAGTGACGACCGAAACGTCATTATCCTTCAAAAATTTGACAATTTCTCCATCGTTCATGCCGGAAATGCCCACGAGCAACTCCGCACCGCCAGCTAAAAGCGCACAGTACTGCATCATTGTATTGCGGTAAATCGGGGTTGCCACCAACACTCGGAGGCCTTTGAACGGGCGTTTCACCGTCCATTCGGCTTCAAGAGCAGCAAGAGCCGGATATTCATTCGGCAAATAAGCTTCGTCAAGAACGGAAGAAAGAATTGTCAGTATATCCATGTTAAGAAATATAAGAATTTAGTGAGTAAATGTTGACTTGTAAATGTTTGTTGGTAAAAGTTAGCTAGTAGAATTAGCAGTTTGATGGCGGCTAAGGAATGACAGGCAAATGCGAGATGCACTGTTGCTTTTTTTCAATGTTTTACATACTAAACTCGCCGAAACAGTCTTTTAGTATGTAAATCGGAAATTGTTAATTTATTCAAATACATACTAAGAGAGAAAATTGACGTTTTAGTATGTAAAAAAAGAGAGTCAAAGCATTCCAAAAAGCACATTTAATGGCATTTTTGCTTTTCTAGAGCCTCGAAAAGCCCTCAAAGCATCATTTTAGCGTCGAAATTACATACTAACACACCCAAAAAATCCGTTTAGTATGTAAGGGGTAAAATACGATTACCCCAATTACATACTAAATGCGACCAAATGCATTTTTAGTATGTAATCGAGCCATCTTTTTTCGCTTTAAAAGGAATGACGATGCTAGAATGACGTTACGAATCTCCCCTGTTGCATATTTATACAACAAAAAGAAATTTAACATAGCACGTTTCCTTTTATATGGGGGTAGATTATATTGTGCATAATATGGATTAATTTCTAAAAGGTGTGGATAATGAACTACAAGAAAATTTCTATCGCTGCAGTCACCGCAGGCATGTTTGCGGCTGGTTCCGCATTCGCCCAGACTGCCGAAATCGGCACTTGGTCAGGTTTCCGCAAGGGAGCGGCTTCGTTCACGTTTGACGATGGCGCACCGAGCCACGTGACTGACGCAGGTCCGATGTTCAAGAAGTATGGCTACAAGGCTACCTTCAACGTGGTGGTGAACTGGAACCCCAACTGGAGCGGATTCCAGGGTTTGGCCGACGAAGGGCATGAAATCGCAAGCCACAGCAACACCCACGGCAATAACATGAGTGGCGAAGAAGCTTCTTCGAAAAAGGCCATCGAAGGCAAAATCAAGCAGAAATACGGCATCATCACGGTCGCCTACCCGAACTGCAACGTGCCTAACGAAAGCGCGGTCAAGCAGAACTACATCGTGGGCCGTATCTGCAACGGCAGCTGGAAGGGCATGAATGATGAAATGGGCAAGGACGGTCCGTCCAACTGGGCTCAGGTCCCTGCCACCATGACCGGTGCCGAAGGCCAGCTCAAGAGCACGAACGACTTTACCGGCAGAATGCAGAAAGTCATCCAGAGCAACGGCTGGGCTGCATTCCTCACCCACGGTTTCCAGGGCAAGCAAAACGGCAACGCCAACTACTCCCCGACGGATATCAACGCCATCGATGGTGCCCTCAAGTGGGCCCAGCAGAACGATAAGGACATCTGGGTTGCCCCGATGGGCCATGTCGCCATGTACCTCAAGGAACGCAAGGCATCCAAGGTCGAAGCTAGCAGCAGCGGCGGCAACATCACCGTCAAGCTCACCCACAACATCAAGGACAATATTTCTGATTACGACTATCCGCTTTCCATCCGCGTGAAGTTCGACGGTTCCAAGGCCGAAGTGAAGCAGGGCGACGCCAAGCTCGAATCGAAGATTGACGGCGGCTTTATTTACTTCGATGCCGTGCCGAACGCAGGCGACATCGTGATTTCCAGCGGCGAAGCTCCGAAGCCGGAATCCAGCTCCAGCGTAGAAGCAACCTCTTCCAGCGCAACGGAAGCATCGAGTTCCAGCAGAAGCCATCATCATTCATCTTCTAGCACCGAACCGGGCTTATCCAGCGCGACAGAAGCTCTCCCGATGCAAGCAATTGACGGTCGCCACCTCGTTGCATACGTTGACGCAAGCGGCTACATCACCGTGCAGAACGCCCAGGGATTGAACATCACCGTGTTCAACAGCCTCGGTAACGTCGTCCGCACCACCAAGGGTATCGGCATGTTGCAGAAAGTCTATACCGGTGCCAAGGGCATGTATGTCGTAAAAATCGGCAACAGAGCTTGGACAATGAACATCAAGTAATTCAAAAATTCGTGGTTTAGGGAAAGCCCGCTCCGATTGGAGCGGGCTTTTTGTTTGAGTTGAAATGATTTCCAAGCTTAATTATCACTAAAATCCACTATGCAACGATCTAAAACTTTCGAAATATACTTTTCCCAATATGGGTCTTTATAGACACTATCTGTCAACGAAGCCCTTAATGAACATTTATGTCCTAGAGCTAAAGGTTCATCGTATACGACAACCATATTCACGCCAAAAGAACCACCTTCTGCAATACATTCATCTTTAAATTGTTCCACAATAGACGTATCAAAGGATAACATTTTTCTCACAACAAACAACGAATCACCTGTTTTCTCGACTCCATGGGAGTAAAATTCTGTAACAGACATATCATCATTTTCTGGATGAGGACCCCCAAAACCGCAACTAACACAACCATCATACAACACGATATGCTGCACACTAGAATCTTCACCCCAAAATAAAACATGAACATCCCGAAAAGAATGACTAGCGGCCTCATCTATCGGAACAAAAGCATTTTCAAGTATAGAATCTACAATGTTGTTATAAATTTCACGAGCATTGATAGAATCTACGAAACTATCAGCTATTACCATAGTATAGACAGAATCTATGGATCCATCAACTCTTTTAAAATGTTCGAGAGAATCTTTGAAGCTAGTAATATTTATCACAGGAACACCTGGTTTGTGGTTACCAAACTTAGACAAAAAATCATTTTTGTCGAACGAACCCGAAGATACTGGCGTTACGGACGAACTAGAATTTTGAGCCATGGTATTCACTTGTTCATCGGCACCGGCAACTTTATCCGAACAAGCACTTAGCGCTCCGGCAACACACAACGCACCGATAGTCACCAAAGAAAACGGAATGATTTTTTTGAAGTGCATAGGAATCTTCCCTTGATTTTTTTTGATATTCATAATTTTTCCTCCTTACACTTTTTCCGAAAGCGGGAAAAGCTGTAAATTCAAGCGATAAACTTGGTTGATATTCTTGGATTCACCGGCGATGGCGATAACTTGTTTGCGAAAACGGTCCACCTCCTCCGAAATGCGTTTCACGGCAATTTCATCGACTCCAATTGTCACGCCCGAAATGTTGCGTTCGCCCGGAGCGATTTTTTCGATAGCTTCGCGGGCAAGGTCTATCATCTGGCCGTTCATGGAGCGGAGCGCAAGCTTAAGTGCTTCGCCAGACCCTGTAATGACTTTGTCCGTTTGCTCATAAACATTTTCACCAAGAGCCTTGAGGATGTCGAGCTTGACCAAGAGCTTTAGCGAATCACGGACTTGTTGCGCCGTAAACGTATGCTTGATTTTCTTGGCGAGTTCACCCGGAAGGGCTCCCGGCATCAGCGGAGCAAGTTCACGAACAACGGAATTCACCGCCGATTCATAATAGTCAAACGCATCTGCATTCAACACTCGAGCACGCTGTTCTTTTGCAAGTTCTTGCATTTTGCGGAACGTTTCTTTTTTCTTGTCATCGTCTTTGGCATTCGTAAAATCGACCATGAGCTTAAAATACTCCTGTTCAAATTCATTCATGCCCATCGCAGCAGCCACCAGAGGGACACCCACACGGCTCAGCGAACTTTTGCCATCACAGACAAGTTTCAAGTATGACGGCGACGAGAATCCGGCAATCTTGGAAAATTCGCGCCACGAGAACGCGGAACTTCGCTTTCGCCAGTCAAAATAATCAAGCATGTACTTTCGATAGTCTTGATATTCTGTTATCGGTTTCATGTTTATCCTCCTTACGGAAACAAATTAATTCTCATTCATTTTTAAGAACCCAGGATTTTCCAAATCAGATAATGTACTTTCGGTAATCCTGATATTCGGTTATCGGTTTCATTTACAGCTTCCTTACGAAATCAAATATACCTCATTTGAGTCTTATTCGCAATAGATAAAATGATACAAAGTTTTTGATTTTTAGCAGAAATACGCAAATTTTGCAAATTTCAAAAATATTTTAAATTAAATGAATCACTTATTAACATAAATGAATCAAGGGATGGAGTTCATTGCAAAGCCAGTCACCGCCAGGGCAATAATCGCACAACATGCAAACCCGTTTCGGCTCGGTTACACAGGCAAGCAAGTTCACTAGCGCAACACTCACAAGCACATTTCCCCTATCATTTACTTCCTACTAATTGCGCTTCGCGCTAAATGCTAGCCTCGGTCACAGCCATGCAAGCATGTCTGCGACGCTCGGCTTACGCATTTTTGCTACATTCAAAAATATGGCAGAAAAGACTTTACTTTTACTTGATTCGTTCGCACTCGCGTTCCGCATGTTCTACGCTTACAGCCAGAACCCGCTCGTCAACAGCAAGGGCGAAGAGGTTTCCATGATGCACGGCTACTGGGGCGCAGTTCTCCGCATTTTGGCAAAGCACAAGCCCACGCATTTTGCGATTGCTCGCGATGTCGCGCACACCAAAACTTTCCGCCACGAACTTTATCCGGACTACAAGGCGAATCGCGGCCCCATGCCCGAAGAAATGGCAGCGCAGATGCCGCTCCTTTGCGAATCTCTGGAAGCAAGCGGCATTCCGCTTTTGTCGGAACCCGGCTACGAAGCCGATGACGTGATGGCAAGCGCTGCCGAAGCCGCCGTGAATGCCGGTTTTGACCATGTCGTGATTATCAGTAAAGACAAGGATATGTCGCAAATCGTGACCGATAAAATCCACCTTTTCCATTTAGAAAAAGGTGCCGACGGCATCGATTTTGGACCGCAGCAAGTCCTCGAAAAATACGGCATTCCGCCTGAAAAAATCCGCGACTACCTCGCACTTATGGGCGACTCTAGCGATAACGTTCCGGGCGTTCCCAAAGTCGGCCCGAAAACCGCAATTCAGCTGTTGACCGAATACGGCGATATGGACAACATTTATGCAAACCTCGACAACATCAAGAAGAAGGGCTTGCACGACAACCTCGCAAACAACAAGGAACAGGCGTTCCTCAGCCGCGAACTCGTGACGCTACAGACAAAGCGTGCCTACAGCGGGAATCTCGATGCCCTTGAATTCTGCGGCATCCACAGCGACACGCTTGAAGGAATTTTTAAAGAACACGAAATCAATAGTCTCGTTCGCTTGCTCGAAAACGTCCCAAGCAAGACAGGGTTCGTCCGCGATTCCGACAACGGCTCTAGCGATTCTTGCGGTTGCAACGGCGATTCCGGCGAAAACGAAGCAGTCCAAAAAGCCAGCTTCCCAGCCGACCTCCCGCCCACCTACATCTGCGTCGATAACGATGATATTTTCGAACAGATGAAGAAGGAATTCGACGAGGCGACCGAAATCGGCATCGACACCGAAACCGACGGACTCGACCCGATGCAATGCAGCATCGTCGGGCTTTGCCTTGCCTCCGCCGCAAAAGACGGGAGCGTCCCCAAGGGCTACTATATTCCGCTTGGGCATACCGACGACATCGGATTCCCGTACCCTGCCGGCAAGGGTGGCAACTTTGACTTCAACGTCATCAAGAAATGGTTTATCGAATTCTGGAACGATTCTTGCGAGCCAGCCAGCAATAGCGATTCGTCCACAACAGGCGCAACCAAGCGTGCCCTCATTTTCCACAACGCGAAATTCGACTTGCACGTTCTCGCCCGCACCTTCGGCCTCACACAAAAGCAAATCGATGCCGCAAACATTGTCGATACGCTGATTGCCGCATGGATGCTTTCACCCGGCCAAACTGGGCTTGGCCTCGACAACCAGGTGATGCAACTTTTGCAGCACGAGATGATTCCGATCGAGAATCTCATCGGACGCGGCAAGAATCAGATTACGTTCAACCGCACGAACATCAAGGACGCCACCGAATACGGTGCCGAAGATGCCGTCTATACGCTCCGTTTGTGGAAACCGCTCCGCGCCAAATTGCAAAAGTACGACTACGAAAAGTACTTCTTCAGCCAAGAAATGCCGCTGCTCAAGGTTCTTTACCAGATGGAAGGCGTCGGTGCATTCGTCGATACCAAGATTCTCAAGAAGCTCGAAACCGATTTGCAGCACCGCATCGAAAAGCTCGAAAAAGAAATCTGCGACATGGCCGGTTTCGAATTCAACATCGGTTCGCCCAAGCAGCTCGGCGAAGTGCTCTTTGACACGCTCGGTCTCCCCGAAATCAAAAAACGTAGCACAGACGCCGCGGTCCTCGAAGAACTCAGCTTCCGTGCCGCCCACCCGATTGTCTTTGCGGTCATCGAGTACCGCGAGCTCAAGAAGATGCAGAGCACATACGTTTCCGTGCTCCCGACGCTCGTGAACCCGGACACCAAGCGCATCCACACGAGCTTTATCCAGTGGGGTACCGCAACAGGCCGCCTTTCGAGCCGCGATCCGAACTTGCAGAACATCCCCGTCCGTAGCGAACTCGGCAAGCAAATCCGCGCCGCATTCGTCCCACAGAACCCGAGCAACGTGATTCTCGCGGTGGACTACTCGCAGATTGAGCTCCGAATGCTCGCGCACCTAAGCGGTGACGAAGCGCTCATCGAAAGCTACAAGGAAGGCATCGACATCCATGCCCGCACGGCCGCCGCCATCAACCGCGTACCGCTGGACAGCGTGACCGCCGACATGCGCCGCGACGCGAAGGTCGTGAACTTCGGTGTGCTCTACGGCATGACCGCCTTCCGCCTCTCCCGCGACCTGAAAATTCCGATGTCGCAAGCCAAGAGTTTCATTGACGGCTACTTCGAAATGTACCAGGGCGTGCAAAAGTTCATCGACGATACCAAGGCCGCCGCCCACCGCGACGGCTACGTGGAAACGCTTTCCGGACGCCGCCGCTACATCGCAGGCATCGACAGTTCCGACCGCATGGAATCGCAAATGGCCGAACGCATGGCCGTGAACACACCCGTGCAGGGCAGCGCCGCCGACCTCATCAAGATTGCCATGATCCGCATCCAAAAACGCATCAACGACGAGAACCTCCCGCTCCGCATGATGCTCCAGGTGCACGACGAACTCGTGTTCGAATGCCCGAAGGACCAGGTCGAAGAGCTTTCCGCCATGGTCAAATCCGAAATGGAAGGCGCCATGGAACTCAAAGTTCCGCTCGTTGCCAGCGTCGGATTCGGCAAAAACTGGCTAGAGGCTCATTAGACGAAAGACGATAGACGAAAGACGAAAGATTATTTTTCAAAATAAGACTCGTTTTTATGTTCTCAAAAAAAGTTCTCAAAATAATTACTGTTCTCATTATATTTTTTATTACAAAGTTGATATTTTTCGTAAAATATTAATTTTCCTGTTGCGTTTTCGATCGCAATCATGTATATTAATAAGCAAATAACGGGTGTATTATTTAACGAGTATGGGAATAAGGGATGTTTGTGAGTAAAAACGGACGGAAAATTTAGCGTTCAATGTTCTCAAAAAAATCTCAAAAACACAAAAATTTCGCATTAAAAGACACCCTAAACACGTCTCTAAAAGGAGTCTTAGAAATGAGATTGAACACCTTTGGCATCGCCGCTGGATCGCTTTTAATGGCAGCAGTTTCGGCTTTCGCGCTCCCCAAGGCCACCGAAATTTTCCCGAAGATGGGTCTCGGCTACAACATCGGCAACACGATGGAAGTTCCGGGGAACCCGACTGCTTGGGGAAACCCGTTCCCGGATGCAGCCTACGTGAAAGCCATCAAGGATGCCGGTTTCAACACCGTGCGTATCCCTTGTGCCTGGAACAGCCATTCCTCTAACGGCACAATCAATGCCGGTTGGCTCGACTCCGTCAAGACAGTCGTCGATCTCGTCATCAACAACGGCATGTACGCCATTTTGAACAGCCACTGGGACGAAGGCTGGCTCGAAGACCACACTTTCGATGGTCAAGGCTACGACAAGACCGGCGAAGTGACTGTTTCCGCAGCCGAAATCGCCGCCAAACAGGAATCTTACTGGAAGCAGATTGCCACCAAGTTCGCCGCCTACGACGAACACCTGATTTTCGCCTCCGCCAACGAACCGGGCGTGAACGACCCGTGGAACGGCGGTGCCGACAACGGCCAATGGGCATTCGATTCCAAGCGTATGACTGTCCTCAAGCAATATCACGAAGCATGCATCAAGGCCGTGCGTTCTACCGGCGGCAACAACGCGACCCGCATCGTGGTCGTGCAGTCCCCGCGTACCGAAATCGACAAATCCCCACTCTTGGCTTCGATGTACCCGACAGACCCAGCCGGCGAAGGCTACACCATGGCCGAAGTCCACTTCTATCCCTATCAGTTCTCGCTCATGACTAGCGGCGACGAAGATTGGGGCAAGATGTTCTACTACTGGGAAGACAAGACTCCGGGCAACGACGCCGCGCACACCTGCTCCGGCTCCGCACTCGGCTCCAAGACTTCCATCGACAATTTGTTCAGCGGCCTCAAGGCGCGCTTCTACGACAAGGGCATCCCGGTCGTGATTGGCGAAATGGGAGCCGTCAAACGCCTCGACCTTCTCTCCGGCAACAATCTCAAGAAGCATCTCGAAGCACGCGCCGCCTGGTACGGATACACGGTCGCAGCAGCCAAGAAGAACGGCCTCGTTCCTTGCGTTTGGGATACCGGCGACGAAGGCAACGGCAACATGACAATTATTCGCCGTCAAGTGAACAAGTTCGGCGGCAAAGTCGGCGATATCACCGATGTCGAAACGCTCAACGCTATGCGCGAAGCTTACGGCCAAGCAAGCCTTCCGGGCAACACCATTGATTCCACCGTCAAGGAACACACGACCATTCTTGATGGAGACATGGCCCTCCACGTCAGTTTCAAAACGGTCCAGTCCGATACCGCAGAAGCAGGCAGAATCAACATCAACACGACCACCGACTGGAGCAAGTACGTTGCAGTTTCCTTCGACATGCGAGTCGCAGGCGAATCTGCAGGACCATGCTTGGACGAAACCCGCGATGGCTGCAATGGCAATGGTTGGGCATACGTCGCAGTATTCAACATGAGTGGTGGTTGGTCATGGAAACAAGTTTCGCTCGGTAACGTGACTGACCTCGGAACTCTCAAGAACTATAAGGTTGAATTCGGCGACGGCGCAGATCAACTCGCTTTTGAAAACGCCGCCAAGATGGACGGTTTCGGCTTCATGCTCCAAGGCACACAGTTCACCGGCGATATGTACCTCGACAACTTGGTCCTCTGGAAGGCCGACGGCACCGCCGATACATTGCAAAACTTCAACACCAAGAAGCCCGACATCGAAGGCATCGCCAAAGGCAAACTCATCAAGGCCAACGACAAGGGCGACTGGGGTGAAGACACGAAGAGCGGAATTTGCATGCCGAGAGCTATCGCAGCCACCAAGATGCAAGTAAGCGTCCAACCGGGTATCGTGAACGCCATGTTCACCGCAAGCAAGGCTAGCCGCGGCACAGCCACACTCATGAACTCCATGGGCCAGGTTATCGTGCAACAAAGCTTCACTGCGAACGCCGGCATGAACAAAGTCCAGCTGAGCACAAACTTCCGCGGTCCGGCAGTCCTCATCGTCAAGCAGGGCAGCCAGAAGAACGTTCAACAGATAAAGTTACGTTAATTTTTCATCATCTCCTTGCAAGTTTTGGTGTATATGCAAGGGAAAAGACCCGGCGAAAGCCGGGTCTTTTTTTCCTCCTCACCCTAAAATTTCCTAGTCACGATTCGTTCCAAGGGCTTTTATGAAGAAACCGCCCACATTGCCATTTCCGCCTTCGATAATGAACCGAATCGACACAACTTTTTTGACAACATCCTCGCCCGAGATTCTATACTTGTCGGGATTCGGCAACTTGTCCAAATTAATCTGGGTAAATTCATTCCATTTATAGCATTTGGTAGTTCCTAAAGAAGACGTTTTCGACAAAACGACAGAAGGCCATTTATAAATATCCAAATCCGCATCTTCGATTACACTTCCCGGAGCCAAGGTATCTGGACTTACCACCAACGACACCGGGTCCAAATCCATCCTTATGGGATAATCCGACTGATACGTAACACAGATTCCGCCCCAGTTCGAAATATCGACCGGCAAGCCCATGCTAGAATCATCTTGAGCAAGTTTGAACCCAAACAACGCATACGGATTCCTGGAAAGTTCACCTTGATCCAAAATGACATTCATGCAGCACAGGTTATCACACGAATTGATAATCAATTCAAAAGGCGCCATTATCCCATCATACTGATCGCTCCAATACCAGTCAAAAATCGAATTTCCGCCATCTTTCCGATCTGTATATTCGTACCATTGACCATCCTGCAAATGGCTCCACGAAGAATCCGCATAAAGAGCCGTTTTGACAGAAGTCTCGTGAGACGTGCCATTCCACAAATCACGGGGATAATCGGGTCCTATAGGCACATTCCCAAATTCGTCAACTCCAGAAGAAGAACTTGGCGGTTGTTCGGAATAAGTCCCAAACGACATGATATTGAACTTATACTCTCCTGGTTTCCCTGAAACCATGAACCTAAACGCAACAAGCTGTTTCGCCGCTTTTACACCCACATCGGTTTTCCAGTATTCCGGTTCATGTTGCATCCACGTGGGTATCAAGAAGTCACTCCATTTACGGCATATTGTCTTAGGCTTACCATCCTTTGTTTTAGGCAAAGCAACAGCCGGATAAGCGAAAATGCGCCATGCTTTTTCATCGAGCAGATCCAACGAATCGCCAATAGCCAATTCCATTTGCCATGGATGCTCCGATGTAAATGTTATGCAAACGCCGCCCCAGTCAGAAACATCGACAGGAACAGGCTTGCCACTGAAATCTTTCGCAAGCGTAAAGCCGATTCTCACCAACGGGTCTTCGTCTTCCTCCCAAGTGCGTTCTTTCAAAACAAACGTTCCACAAACACCATCGCACGCTTCAACAATAGTCCGTTCATCTTGCGGATTAACCAAATCTGCAGGCCAAACAATAGACGAAGAGTCTCCATTTTCGGCATTCGACATCAAAGTCCAATGGCCATCAGCTTTTGCACCTTCCGGCAGCAAAGCCGCATATCGAGCAACATTAACAGAAAAATCTCCCGCGCTCGGATTCCACAAATCACCACTGTTAAAGTCAGCACCTCCCGAAGAAGACTGTGCCACCGAACTCGATGAAACCCCAGGAATAGCACTCGACGAAGTTCCAGGAACAGAACTTGACGAAACGCCGAGAACAGAACTCGACGAACCAAGCGCCGTCAAGACGTTTGGATCTTCCGACGAGCCGGAAATACCGTCATCCGAGCAACCAAGAAGCATCGAAAGCGAAAAAGCTCCGACACACACCAAATAAAGATTCTTGTTCATACTAATCCTCCTTTTCACTCTTGACTTTTTTCGTCAACGGGAAAAACTGTAAATTCAACCTGTAAACCTGATCGAGTTTTCCGCAATTCGCCGCAATCGAAATAATCTTCTTGCGACATGCATCCAATTCATGCACAATTGCTTCGTAACCTTGGCGGTTTACACCCAAAGTAACTCCAGAAACATTACGCTCTTCGGCACCGAACTGGTCGATGGATTCAACACCGAGCCGCCCCATTTCGCGATGCATCATGCGGATGGCAAGCGGCAGCGCTTCCTTAGAGCCAGAAACGGCCTTGTCCGTCTGCTCATAGGCATTCTCGCCCGTCTGCCTCAAGAAGCCAGCCTTTTCAAGAAAACTCAGTGCCTTACGAACTTCAAGGGCCGAAACCTCCTGCATGCAGGCCTTGGCTATGTCCCCCGGCATAGCCCCCGGCATCATCGGAGCAAGTTCACGCACCACCGGATTCTTCCAGCTATCGTAATACTCGAAAGCGTCCTCGTCAATCACACGCACTTTATTCGCGGTCGATATCGAGAGCATCTTATCGAGATACGCCTTCTTGACATCGTCCTTTTGCGCATTGACAAAATTCACCATCGCCTCAAAGTATTCAATTTCGTAACCCGCGAGACCCATGGCTACAGCCACACGATTCATCGTCACGCGGCTCAAGCTGCTTTTACCATCACAGACAAGTTTCAAGTACGAGGGCGATGTAAAACCCGCAATCTTTGCAAACTCGCGCCATGTAAAAGCAGAAGTCCTCTTACGTTCTTCGTAAAAGTCAGCCATGTAGGCTCGGTAATCATTATATTCGACAATCGGTTTCATGTTAATCAATATACATCCAAAAATTTCAAATGTCAACACAAAATGATACAAAAATTAAAATTTTTATTAAAAATCAACAAAATATTTAAAAACAAAAACACATTACACGTCATAAATGATACAAATGTATCATTTAGCTACCATAAGATACACATACGAAAAAAGGCCCGGCGAAAACCGGTGCCTTTGTACTAAAGCAAACAAGGAAGAACACAACGAGTTTAATCTTTAACGCAGCGAACCGAGTAACCAAGATTTTTATAGCCTTGATCGGACAGGATTGCTTCATCAGAACCGTAGGAAAAAACTACGAGAGATGAACTTTCTGCATTTGTTTCACAAGTAGTCCAAAAACCAGTACTAACACCCACATTCTGGATCATATTAACATAATCTTTATACCCTGCGGGCAAAACAGAAAAACCATACGAATCATTGCCGTTACCAAGATGAGCAAGTTCACCAAGGTCATAGAAATCTTTCCACCCCGTTGTCGATTTGAGAGCCAACGCAGCAGTCGATTGGCCGCCAACCGCCGAAAAGAGCGTTTTCCATTCGGTCGTATCAGGCAAATGCCAGCCCTTCGGACAAACACCCTGAGCAGCATCGGACCATGAATAATACCGACCAAACTTAGCACAATTGGCTATCGCATCCCTGCAAAAACTATTTGCAGATTCGTAATTGAGGTTCTCCGCCATCCAGACCTGATCGCCAATCTTCACAATCCCGTAAACTTTACCATCGCGTTCATCGGTAAAAGTTTCTCCAGAACCATTAGGCTTAGACGCACTGGTATCTCTTTTCACATCCGGCACAATAGAAGACTGAGAACATCCTCCCATTAACGGATTGGTAGAATTTGGCCTATTCGATGAAATCGCCATAATTCTAAAAGAGCTTTCCGAATCCGAAGTACCCTGCATTTTGAAAATAACCTTGACCACCTGTTTCGCTGCGTTTTCACCCGTTATGTCGTACTTGTAGCTCGCGGACTGTTTTCCCGAACCGGACTGTTTAAAATCATTCCATTCAAAGCAGGCAAAATTCGAAACAGAATCCGCCTTGGGCAAGGTTACAAACGGCAAATCCATCCCTAAATCTCTATTAACCGAATCACCGAGATCTAGCATCAACGCAATCGGCATGCCGGCATAATACTGAGCACAAATTCCTTTCCAGTTCGAAATATCCATCGCAAAGTACTTTCCGCTAGAGTCTCGCCCTTCAACATTAAACCCGATTTCGACAAAGGGAGCACCAGACGATTCACCTTGTCCAAAATGAGCGACACCGCAAATTCCACGACAAGTATCCTTTACCTGAGTAAAGAAGTCTCGACCGTCGCTATACGGAATTTCTACAGGCCATACAATTTTCGATGTTCCCCCATGCAACGAATCGGTTCTTGCAAAAAATTCACCAGCATCGACACCTCTCAAAACTTTCCTCGAATATGCATCCGTATATACATGAGCATAAGTATAACCGGCATACCACAAATCGCTCGGGACATATTCCATCGAACTCGTATCCGCCATGCAACTCGAAGAAGGAAGACTCATCATACAGCTGTCCGCAAGAACAACAATCTCCTGGGCCTTAGCCGACGCATAGCGTTCGACAGCACTATCATACACAGATTTAACATCCGCAAATTCTCTAGAGATGCGGTACGTTTTATCGGCGCATTGCAAAATTTTCGCCATCGCATTATCACAAGTACGAGTACCCGGTGTCAAATCCAGCCTCTCCAACATCATCCGGCCTTTCACCATGCCTAAACAAGTAGCCGCACCAGCCTTAGATTTGAGCATTTCTGCCGCTTTGGAAAAAGCCTCATCAAGGCTATAATAATCCGCAATAGAATCTGTATAATTACATTCGCAGAAACGTTCTACAACTACAGGCGATTCACAACTTCCATCAACAACAGACAAACTATCCTCATTATAGTTTTTATTGTTCGAGGCTGTGACATATCGGCCTAAACGCACAATCTTGAAAGACTCCGAACTTTTATCGTAACCGGACTGCAATCTAAAGCGAATCGAGACCAAATGTTTCAAGCCCTCTTCAATATTGATTGCAGGTTTTTCATCTATAAGCGGATGATACAAGCGCCCCGTACTCGGCGTAAAATCACTCCACGCAAGACATTCTTCGCGATATCGCGGCTCACTTGTCGTCGAAGGTTTTGAAGAACGGAACAACAAGGCTTCATAGAAAATACCATCCAACGCATTTTCCACTGAGTCGCCAAAATCAAGAACGACGTTCATGATACCCGTAGAAGCGTATCCAATACAAATGCCGCCCCATCCGCTAACATCAACTTCATCAAATTTACCTGTAGCGTTTTTTCCGGCCATACTGAACACGATATCGACAGACGGACGAATATCATCTTCTGTCAATTCACTCACACCATGTTCGACACCATCATTGACAACATTAAAGTGCGCCGTGCCGCAAACGGCTCCATCACACGCATCAATGACATTGCTAAGCGAAAGCGAATCATAAGTATCACTCACCTCCGCTGGCCATTCCACGCTAGGAATCAAGAGTTTTGTCGAATCCAATTCCAAGAACCAAATGCCAGACGTATTCGTTCCATTATCAAAACCGGTACGGACGCGGTACCCCGATTCCGGGTTCCACATTTCAGCAAACCAATCGCAATCGGCAGAAGCCTTTTGCATATCGGCCACGCGACACAGTTTTGGAACTCCGAATTGTTCAGAATCCGACGAATACTCAGTTGAACTTGACGACCCAAACGCCACTGTATTCGGTTCTGTCGATGTTCCGGCAACACCGTTGTCATCAGCACATGCGGCAAAAGCAAGAGCTATAGCGCCACACGTCAAATAAACGTTCTTTTTCATGTCAAGCCTCCTCATTCCATACAACCTCTTTAGAAAGAGGGAAAAATTGTAAATTCAATCTGTAAACTTGTTTGATATTTTTGCACGCTTCGGCCATCGAGGTAATCCTTTTGCGGCATTCGTCCAGTTCTTGGACAATGCGTTCGTAAGTTTCGCGGTCAATGCCCATCGTGACGCCAGTAACGTTGCGTTCGTTTGCCGTAAATCGGTCCAGCGAATCAACGGCCAAGTTCCCCATTTCGCGGTGCATCGAACGGATTGCAAGCGGGAGTCCTTCCTTGGAACCTTCTACGGACTTTTCCGTTTGTTCGTAAATATTTTCACCGACCTGCTTGAGGAACCCCGCCCGCTCTAAAAACGCAAGCGACTTGCGCACTTCAAGCGCAGAGACTTCTTGCGTGCAAACTTTCGCAATTTCGCCCGGCATGGCCCCCGGCATCAGCGGAGCCAATTCACGCAACACAGGATTTTTCCAGCTGTCATAATACTCGAACGCATCCTTATCGACAACACGAACTTTATGATCGAGCGCCATGGACTGCATTTGTTCCAAAAACTTTTTCTTGGTTTCATCCGTCTTGGCGTTGCCAAACTGAACCATGGCCTCGAAATATTCGACCTCATGACCCACAAGGCCAATCGCAGCGGCCACACGCCCCATGGTCACTTTGCTGAGGTTCGTCTTTCCGCTGCAAACGTCTTTAAGGTACGACGGAGAAACAAAACCCGCAATCTTCGCAAACTCGCGCCAAGAGAACGCCGAAGTACGTTTGCGCTCCTCGTAGTAGTCGCTCAAAAAAGCGTGGTAATCTTGATATTCAACTATTGGTTTCATATTCACAAATATACGTTCTCATTTTCAAAAAGTCAATAGTTTAGAGTACATTTTTTGCTATTTTCTTTAAATTTTAGCGATTTCATTAGTCATCAAAACGTAATTTCATCATATATAGTACATCCTGTACTGTATATGAAAATCGCCGCAGTTCCCTGCGGCGATTCATCAATGCACCCTTGTCAGCATCCGCTCAAACAAAACAGATTAATCTATGCAATTATCCTCATTAATAATACTTATTTTATACGTACTGTCAATATTACAACCATCTTGAACAGGAATATAAGGCTTATACAAATCATTACTATAATCGACATATCGAACATCCATTAGCCCATAAAAAGATTCTTTTAAAGTTACCGATACCGCAGGAAAAACAGACTTCTTTCCTCCACAGTACGCAATTTCTTCAACAGAATATTGACCATACCCCCATTCTCTTTTCAATTTTTTATCATCTATATCAACCCACACATGTTTTTCATAGCATTTTGAACAAGGGATTGAATCTCTATAAACATGATAGATAGAATCATTTTTAGAAATTACAACATGAATTGAATCAACACCCCTAGGCAAATCAACATCTATATGCAATCCACATTCAATATGTGCAGCCTCCGGTGCAGGGTCACAAGCTATCAGACCCAACGAAATGGCAAACACAAACAAACAAAGAACAATTATAAACTCACGGTGTTTCATTGAACGACCAATATACAAAAAATCGCGGCATTTATCTGCAGCGATTAATTATTTTACTTTGTTAAATTCTTCGAGTTCTGGGTACTCCGAGTTCACGCCATTCGGCACTCCACTCAGGACGACAACTTGACTACAGCTCTTAGCTCATGGCTCAAAGCACCAAAGGTGCGACCTCATATCCCAAAGCCGCTTACCACATTTTGTCGTACTTTTTGCGATTCTTCTCCTCGTCCTTCTTCTCCTGCACAATCGCGTCGATGACGGCTGCGACAGTGAGGTTGAAGATATCGTGGACAGAAGCGTCAGTATCGGTGAAGTGCACCGGCTTGTTCAGGCCCATCTGCACAGGACCGATGGATTCGCCCACGCCCATTTCCAAAAGCATCTTGCAAGTGGTATTTGCAGAAGAGAGGCACGGGAAGATAAGCGTGTTGACCGTCTGGCCCTTGAGCTTGTTGAACGGATACTTCGTGTCGCGAAGATCCTTGTCGAGAGCGACGTTCACCTGCATTTCGCCATCGATAACGTAATCCGGGTACTGTTCGTGAATCATGCGCACAGCTTCGCGGGCGGTGTTGGACGTGCCGCGTGGGGCACCCTTGTCAGACCCGAAGTTCGCGTAGCTGAGCATCGCCATCACCGGCTCGTGAGCGAAGAAGCGCACGGCGTCGTGAGTGAGCTTCACGATATCGACAAGCGTGTCGGCATCCGGGTCGCGATTCACCAGCGTATCGGCCAAGAAGAACGTTCCCTTCTTGGTGCTCAAAATGTGGAGGGCGCCGAAATGCTTGTATTCTTCGCGGATACCGATGATTTCCTTAGCCAGTTCGATGGTTTCGGAATACTTGGAGTAACCGCCAGAAATCAAGGCGTCAGCATCGCCCACCTTGACCATCATCATACCGAAATGGTTCGGCTCGAACATGTCGTCGCGGGCTTCTTCGAAGGTCACGCCGTTGCGGCCGTTTTCTTCGGCATAGATTTCTGCGTACTTGCGGCGGCGTTCGAATTCTTCAGGAGAACGCGGATTCACAATATGGATGCCCGTGAGGTCGAGCTGTTCGCGCTGGGCGATAATTTGTATGCGCTCGGGGTTGCCAAGCATAATCGGATGTGCAACGCCTTCGGCCTTGGCCTGTACGGCAGCTTTGAGCATGTTGAGGTTGCTTTCGGCAAACACGACGCGTTTCGGGTTGCTGCGAGCGGTATCGCTGAACTGACGGATGAGCTTGTTGTCGTAACCCATCATGTCGCGGAGCTTGTCATAGTAAGCGTCCCAATCGGTAATCGGCTTGCGGGCCACGCCACTTTCGATAGCGGCCTTCGCCACGGCAATCGAAACTTCCGTGAGGAGGCGCGGGTCGAGCGGCTTCGGAATCAAGTATTCCTTGCCGAACGTAAAACGCTGAGCGTTGTAAGCGATGTTCACCACATCCGGAACCGGCTTGTGTGCAAGCGTTGCAATCGCACGGACAGCGGCGTGCTTCATGTGTTCGTTGATGCAAGTCGCGCGCACGTCGAGAGCGCCACGGAAGATGTACGGGAAACCGATAACGTTGTTCACCTGGTTCGGATAGTCGCTGCGGCCCGTTGCAAAAATGAGGTCGCCACGGCTTGCCATCGCTTCTTCGTAGCTGATTTCCGGAGTCGGGTTTGCAAGCGCAAAGACAATCGGCTGGTCGGCCATGCTGCGGACCATTTCGCGAGTGAGGATGTTGCCCTTCGAAAGTCCGACGAACACGTCGGCACCCTTCATCGCATCTTCAAGCGTTTCGATGTCGGTGCGGTCGGTCGCAAAGAAAGCCTTCGCTTCGGTGAGGCCCTTGCGGTCCTTGCGAATCACGCCCTTGCTGTCGCACATCACGAGATTTTCTTTCTTGAGGCCAAGCGACAAATAGAGCCGCGTACAAGCGCATGCTGCGGCACCGGCGCCGTTCACCACAAGCTTCACGTCGCGAATGCTCTTGCCTGCAACTTCGATAGCGTTCAAAAGGCCCGCCGAAGAAATAATCGCCGTACCGTGCTGGTCGTCGTGCATCACGGGGATATCGAGTTCCGCCTTGAGCGTGTCTTCGATTTCAAAGCATTCCGGGGCCTTGATGTCTTCGAGGTTGATGCCGCCGAACGTCGGAGCGATCCCCTTCACGATTTCGATAAACTTTTTCGGGTCTTTTTCGTTGATTTCGATATCAAAAACGTCAATACCTGCATAAATCTTGAAAAGCAAGGCCTTGCCTTCCATCACCGGCTTGCCCGCCAAGGCACCAATATCGCCGAGGCCGAGAACTGCGGTACCGTTACTGATGACCGCCACCAAGTTGCCCTTGCCCGTGTATTCGTAAGCGAGGTTGTTGTCTCGTTCAATTTCAAGGCACGGAACAGCAACGCCCGGCGTGTAAGCGAGTCCCAAGTCGGTCTGCGTGCTGTGCGGCTTGGTTGGCACAATTTCAATCTTGCCCGGTTTGCCCATGGCATGGTATTCGAGAGCCTTTTCCTTTAAATCTTTGCCCATATTGACTCCTTTGAGCTAATTTTTCGGAACGCAAATTTAGAAAAATTTACACTCGTTTAAAAGGGTGTTTTTTGACGCAAAAAAGCCTGTTTCGTCAATTTATTTCTATCGTTGTTGCTTGAAAAACAAATCTACACTGCAAAAAAAAGCAACGTAAGCGAAAAATAATTGCAGAGCACCAAAAATATATCGAATCAGTGCCTTAAATTATAAAACGATGAAACAGACCATTAAAAAGACAGTTCTCGAAAACGGAATCACCATTTTAACCGATTATATGCCGCACGCCTATTCCGCTGCCGTGGGTGTCTGGATTCCACGCGGAAGCCGCCACGAAGCCCCGGACGAATTCGGGCTCAGCCACTTTTACGAGCACCTCGTTTTCAAAGGCACCGAGAACCGCACCGCACTAGAAATCGCGCACGCCATCGAAGACCGCGGCGGAAACCTCGAAGCCTATACGACACGCCAAGAGACCGGCTTTTACGCCCAAGTCGAAAGCTGCAACATGCCGCTTGCCATCGACGTCATTTCGGACATGCTCATGCACCCGCGTCTCGACAAAAAAGAGATGGAAAAAGAACGCGGAGTCATCATCGAAGAAGTCCACAGCTACGACGACATCCCCGAAGAAGTCGCAGGAGACGTTTTTAACGCCATCCATTTCAAGGGCTGCGGCATCGCGCATTCCATCACCGGAAACGTCAAGCAAGTCCAATCGCTCACGCGAAAACAAATGCTCAAATACGCTCATCAAGTCACTAACGAAATTCCGCTTTACGTCTGCGCCTCGGGCAAAGTCAACCACGAACAGCTTGTAGAACTTTGTGCAGAAAAATTCGAACAAAAAAAAGTAAACGGAACAACGCCGCACGACATTTACAAATCAAACCAGAGCGTGAAAGTCGTGCAGAAAAGCGACATCACGCAATCGAACCTCTTTTGGGGCTTGAGCTTTGATCGCGAACTCATGAACGACCGCGACCGCTGCGCCTTCTCGATTTTCAATGTCGCCATGGGTGCCGGCATGGCAAGCAGGCTATTCCAGAAAGTCCGCGAAGACAAAGGCCTCGCCTACTCCGTCTATTCCACGAGCGATCTCTACTGCGATTGCGTCGATTGGGGCGTTTCGCTTGCCACAGATTCGCATAAACTAAAAACAGCACTCGACCTTTCCGTAAGCGAAGTCAAAAAATTCCTGCGTCACGGATTTGTAAAAGACGAGCTCGAACGCACCAAGACGAACATTCTGGGAAGCATGCACCTCGGTGCCGACAGCCCCGAAAAACGCGTGCTGCGCATGGCAGAACTGATGCTCCACCTCGGCGAAGTCCACACCATGGAAGAAGTCGAAAAGAAAGTCCGCAGCATCGAAGAAGACGAAATCCTCACCACCATCAATCGCTTGTTCAAAGCAGCGAAATATTCCATCGCAGTCGTAGAGCCCAAAAGCAAAAAGAAAACCGAGCTGGACGTCGACTTTTTCTAAAACAGCACTGGATCCTTCACCCTGACGGGTTCAGGATGACGTAACAGGAATGCAGGCATTTCCTTTTCTAGCAAAAATTTCATGCAAACAAAAAGCACCCCGCCTGTTCGGGCGGGGTGCAATTTCTCGCGTTTTTTGCTTAGTCAGGACTTAAGCAGCCTTCACAATGTCCACGACCTTGGCGAATGCTGCCGGATCGGCAACAGCCATATCAGCGAGAACCTTGCGGTTCATCTTGATGTTGGCCTTGGAGAGCTTGTAAATGAACTGGCTATAGCTGATGCCGAATTCACGAACAGCAGCGTTCAAGCGAGTGATCCACAGAGAGCGGAAATCACCCTTCTTGTCGCGGCGGTGTGCATAGGCATACTGACCGGCGTGGGCAACGGCTTCGATGGCAAGGCGAAGGTTCGACTTGCGGCGGCCATAGAAACCCTTGGCGGCCTTGAGGATTTTTTTGCGGCGTTCGCGGGAAGGAACTCTAGTTTTTGCGCGTGGCATTCTTACTCTCCTTATGCTACTACAAGCAGACGCTTGACGTGATAGGTATCGAC
>Ga0129307_1001658_pt1 | contig 22134 bp, 27 predicted proteins | sample P1105metagenome_FD_94437 | JGI IMG/M metagenome (GOLD analysis project Ga0129307, IMG submission 94437) | Capybara group fecal microbial communities from Wisconsin, USA - P1105 metagenome | ecosystem: Host-associated > Mammals > Digestive system > Large intestine > Fecal | place: USA: Wisconsin... | reverse complement strand
TCTCCGACTCATAGCACTGCAGCACCAGCGCGTCGGCCACGCTGTTGACCAGCGTATAGCCGCCCGTCATTTTCGGTTCGTCGCCTTTCTCTATCTTGAACTGCGTGTCGTCGTACCAGAAGTGCGTCGTGTCGCCCTGCAGCGCGGCTGGCGAGTGCGCCATGTCGAGTACCTCCTCCATCAGGTCGATCGTCTTCTGCTGGGCAGCCATCCATGCCTGAGGCCCTCCGTGCATCGACTGCATCTCGTCAATCACCTGCTGACGGTAGGTGTCGTTCATCTTCGTGAACTGCGGGGTAAACACCGGGTCCATCTTGTCCTCGTCGTACTTGTGGGTTATCTCCACGTTGGCAAAAGGCAGAAATCCAGCCGAGAAGTATCTCGCCGTAGCGAACGTACGCTGTCGCGAGTTGGCGTAGAACAGCACCTCGTCGCCCTCTGGACGGTAGTTGTCTGGCAGTAGTCCCTCGCTGACCACCCACTTACGGAAGAACTGTCCCATCTCCGTCTCCAACACTCCACCACGCAGCGACAACTGGCTGTTTGGCGACGACCACTGGAACCATGTGTGCGGTGTCACCCGCTGATAGGCTGCACTGCCCGATGATATCGGTGAGCGGATGTTGTGGCGGCTCATCACCACCACCTCCTTCAGTCCATACCGTGCCCGGAAGTCGTCCGAGCGTTTCGTCTGTGCCTGCAGGCCCGTGCCGCTGAACACAAGGATAGCGGCAAGTATCCAGTTGATAATCTTTTTCATTGTTAGGCTTGTTATCACATATTAAACTTCATCCGGTCGCCAATAAAAAGACTTATCGATGTCTTTATTTTCTTTCCTTGGAGATAGGGAAGATTGACATGAAAGTTCTTGAAACCCAGCTGGTTCTCTATGTACCCAGACAGCGAGCCGTAGCACTGGTCGATCAGGTCAATCTGTTTATAAGTATCCATCGGCGTTGATAATGCTTACTTGCTTGTGCGATTGATATAATCCATGATGACCTCTACAGCATCGTCCTCGCTCAGGTCATCCATCGAGATAACGAGCTGGTAGTTGCGGGTGTCGTAGCGTGAGGTGTCTTCATATTTTTTGATGTAGGCCTCGCGGGTGGCGTCCATTTTTGCAATGATGTTGCGGGCCTCCTGCTCGCTGACATTCTGACGACGCATGACACGCTTAGTTCTGTGTTCCATGGAAGCCTGGATAAAGATATTCAGGTGGTTGGGCCATTCGCGAAACACCATGAAACCAGTGCGGCCAGCTACGACGCACGATGACTGCACGGCGAGTTCCTGCAGGATGCGCTTCTCGGTTTCGTACATGGTGGCAGTATCAAGCTTCACCTCAGCATCCATAGGCTGACTGGCGCTGTTGACCAGCGTCTGGTAGTAGTTGTTGATGTCGTTCCACCACGATTTCTTCTGCGCCTTAATTTCCTCGATGCGCTCTGGCGTGAGGCCAAACTTCTGGGTCAATCCGTCGATGACGGCCTTGTCGCAGTATTTCACACCTAACTTCTCGGCCAACTTACGGCCTACGGTACGTCCACCTGTTCCGACTTCGCGGTTGATGGTGATGACAAATTTCTCGTTTTTGTTCATATTATATTTGTTATTGCGTTTTAGTATTCTGGGGGCAAATGTACAAGTGTGACGTAAGTCATCTCAAAACGATGCGGAAACCTATTGTAGCGTTGCTCGCGGCCGTGGTAGGAAGATGTGCAAGTGTAGGGCTCGCTGTTGTAGCAGCCGCCGCGGGCTGCATATTCCTGGGCTTCGGTGGGCAGCGCGAAACGCTTGCCAGATGGCACATCCATAGTTTCAGTTCTTGTTTAATCATCATTGCTTATAAATTCTATTCCTTAATCAGGCACTTGCCCGTCATTTCCTTGGGCTGCTGCAAGCCCATGATGCGGAGGACGGAGGGGGCCACGTCGGCCAAAATGCCGTCCTGCACCGTCGCGTTCTTGTTCGCGGTCACGTAGATGAAGGGAACGGGGTTGACGGAGTGGGTCGTATTGGGCGTGCCGTCGGCATTGATGGCATGGTCGGCGTTGCCGTGATCGGCGGTGATGATGGTCTCATAACCCATCGCCTTGGCCGTCTCCACGACCTCGTTCAGACACTGATCGATGGTCTTCACGGCCGATTCGATGGCGGTATAGACACCCGTGTGACCTACCATGTCGGCGTTGGCAAAATTCACCACTATCCAGTCGTATTTGTCGGTCTTGATAGCCTCGACGAGCTTGTCCTTCACTTCGAAAGCCGACATCTCAGGCAGCAGGTCGTAGGTGGCCACCTTGGGCGAAGCGACCAGGATGCGGTCTTCACCTGCGAATGGCTCTTCACGCCCGCCGTTGATGAAGGAGGTGACATGGGCATATTTCTCGGTCTCGGCAATGTGTAGTTGCTTCAGCCCTATGCTGGCGATGTATTCGCCGAGGGTATTGTTCAGATTGTCCTTGGGGAAGATAATATGTACACCCGTGAAGGAGTCATCGTAGGGCGTCATGCAGTAGTACTGCAGATTGGGAATGGTCTTCATTCCCTGCTCCGGCATGTACTGCTGCGTGAGCACAACGGTCAACTCCTTAGCGCGGTCGCTGCGATAGTTGAAGAAGATGACCACGTCGCCCTCCCTGATGCGGCCGTCGATGTTGCCGTTGACGAGCGGCTCCATGAACTCGTCGGTATTCTTATGCTCCTCGGTATGGCTGTCATAGCACGACTGTACGCCCCCCACCATGTCATCCACCTTGCGGCCCTGGCCGTTGACGATGAGGTCGTAGGCCAGTTTGATGCGGTCCCAGTTTTTGTCTCGGTCCATGGCATAGAAACGACCGATGACAGACGCTATACCGCCCGTGCCCACCTCTTCCATGTGCCGCTGCACGTCGGCGATGAAGCCCTTGCCCGAGTAGGGGTCCGTGTCACGCCCGTCCATAAAGCAGTGTACATAGCAGTTCTGGATGTCGTATTCCTTGGCGATGTCGATGAGCTTCAGCAGGTGGTCCAGCGAGGAGTGAACGCCGCCCGTGGAAGTCAGACCCATCAGGTGCAGGTTCTTGCCATTGGCCTTGGCATAGCTGTATGCCGCCTTGATCTCCGGGTTCTCCAGGATGGAATTGTCGGCACAGGCGCGGTTGATCTTCACCAGGTCCTGATAGACGATGCGTCCGGCACCGATGTTCAGGTGACCTGTCTCCGAGTTACCCATCTGTCCGTCTGGCAGACCCACATACTCGCCCGAAGCCTGCAGTTCGGCGTGAGGATAGTTGGCTTTTAGGTAGTCCATATATGGCGTGGCTGTCTGTGCTATCGCGTCAGCCTTGCTCTTGTCGCCGATGCCCCAACCGTCCAGAATAACCAGCAGCGCCTTCTTGGCATGTCCGTCGTCCTTCGTCCCGGCGTTGTCCTCGTTCGACGAACACGATGTCAGAAGGCTAAAGCCGCAAACGAGGATGGCGGTCATCATCCAATACATCATTCTTTTCATTATCATATTGTCTTAAGTTATTAATAATGTATTGTAGTTATCAAGACACAAAGGTGTCAGATCCATCTGTGTCATTCTTTCTTCTTGAACATCTGGTTCATGCAGCGCACATACTCTGTAGGTATGATGCCGAAGGAGAACCTAAAGGCGCTTTTGTATGCTGAAATATTCTTGAAGCCACACCAGTGTACAATCTCCTCTGCCGAACAGTCAGGATGCTCCATGAGTATTAGCAGCATATTCTGCCCGTAGGGAGTTGATGTAATCAAGCGTTCTGTCGGGATCAATATAACGCGGCACCAGTTTGCAGAACGTCTCATGACTGACGCCCAGAAACTTAACCAGCGCATCTTGGTCGAAATCAGGATCCGTGAAGGGCTTCTCTTTGTTGATACGGGCATCCATCTTCACGAAGAAACTCTGTTCCTCGCCTTTCCGAGCCACCTTGCCTTCCTTCGACTTCGACAGTTTTTTCTTCAGGATCTCTTCCTGCTCGTCGAGCGACAGAGCCTCGTCGCCCACGATGGCCCGATAGTCGTCGAGGGCCGTCAAAATGCGTCGAAGCTGCTCGTTTCGCTGACTGATAATCCTATTATGATACAGACTGTAGCCTCCTATCACGATGAGTGCTATCACAATGATGATCAGTATCACGATAATGTTGTTGGCCACAGCAAGGGTATATCCGTTGGCGTAGCAGAAGGAAGTCGCCATAAATAGCAACGAGGTGCTTGTAATAATTCTCTGTTTCATATCTTTGTGAAATATATTTATTGTTTTGCAGGGCAAAGAAAACCGCCCCGCCGTAGAGCATCATGAAAAACACGTCTTGTAGTCCTCGGTATTCGTACATGTTAGCAGTATGATTTTCCGCAAAGTTAAGAATATTTTTCCAATAAAACAAAGCTCGAATGTAGGGCGCATTCAGGTTTTGCAGATTTTGAAACAAGTTTTGCAGATTTTGAAAGTCGCGCCACCCCCCCGGATGTTAAATCACGGATTTTAAACACCTATTAACTGTAATTCAACATCCAGGGAACACCGAGTTCAGATTATATTACCAGCCTCCTCCATCACACCACTCCTGTCCCCGTGTGCGATTGTCCCGGCGCAGCAAGTGGTGTCCGTTCGGAGAACATAGATCCTTTTATTTCTTCACTTCGTAGAGCACGGAGAACGTGGGCTTGTAGGTGTTCTCCAGCGTAAGGGTTACGAAACCGCCATCGGTCTCGAACTTCGCTACCTTGTGGTCATCCTTCAGGATGGGACAGTTTGGCCAGGCACCGAGTTCCTTCTCGAAGTCGTCGCGGAGTTGTTGCCAGAGGTGACGGGTGCTGTCGTTGGTAGAGATCTTGTAGTTCTCCTGTAAGGCCAGCAGGATGCCGTCCTTCTGGGCCAGCATCAGACGGAACTTCTCATCGGGCTTAGCCATCGACACGCGCTCCCAGGTGGAATCGGTCTTGGCAGAATCCACGGCAAAACCACGGGCCTGAAGGGAATCGACAAACGTCTGGAACGGCAGGGCCATCGACAAGCCACGATACTTCAGATCTTTCTCTCCACTGCTACAGGCATACAACGCCATCACGGCCATTAAGGCCACAAAAATCTTCTTCATAATGCTTTCTGTTGATGATTGATGCGGCAAAGATAAAAAATAATGCTGAATTAGAAAAGCATTTTTGGAGAAATCACGCAGTTTGCCCCATAAATAAAGGCAATTCAGGGAAAAACGAGGAAAGTTTGAAAGTTGACACTAAGCAAATTTATGCGGTTCGATGAAAGAGTTAGGTCTCTTATTCGTAACCCGTAACACCCCTGTCAGAGAGTTAATCTTTTATAAATCCAAGTGCATAAAAAAGGAAGAATGACGAGTTCCGAACCGAATGGTTTTCGATGACATGATCTGCACTGATTTGCTGAAAAGGCAATTTCCAAAATGGTATTATCTTTGCAGCCGAAATTAAAAAAAAGGAAAGAATTATGAGTAGATCGACTTTCAACATCCTCTTTTATGCCAACAAGGGCAAGGAGAAAAACGGAATTGTCCCGATTATGGGACGTGTGACAATCAACGGAACGCAGTCGCAGTTCAGTTGTAAGATGAATATCCCACTTACGATGTGGGATGTGAAGGGTAACTGTGCCAAAGGCAGGAGCAAAGAGGCATTACAGATTAACCGTGACCTCGACAACATCAAGGCACAGATCATCAAACATTATCAGCATCTGTCAGACCGCGAGGGATTTGTTACGGCTGAAATGGTGCGCAATGCCTATCAAGGATTAGGCAGCGAATACGAAACACTTTTGGGAGCCTTCGACAAAGACTTGGCCACTCTGAAGAAGCGTGTTGACAAAGACCGTGCATCCGGAACCTACAAGATACAAGTGAGGTCGAGGAACTATGTGGCAAGTTTCCTACAGGCTTGTCATCGACGCACAGATATTTCCATGCAGGAACTTACTCCCGACTTCATCAAGGAGTTTGCCGTATATCTCAGCAATGACCGGGGACTGGCCAATTCCACCATCTGGCTGGCATGTATGCACTTGAAAGGAGTCGTAGGCCGTGCCCATGACAACGGGAAGATACAGCGCAACGTGTTTGCTCAGTTCCACATCAGTCCCAAGTGCAAGGAGCGCACCTTTCTGACAGAGGACGAGTTGAGGACGGTGATGACACATGAGTTTGAGGATGCCAACTTTGCCTTCGTCCGCGACCTGTTTGTGTTCATGAACTTCACCGCCCTGTCATTTGTGGACTTGAAGGAACTGACTACGGACAACATCGTGGAGGTCAGCGGAGACAAGTGGATAGTGGGCAAGCGTCATAAGACGGGCATACCCTATCAGGTGAAGTTGCTGGATGTTCCTCTTCAAATTATTGACCGCTACAAGAACTTTCCAAAAGACAACCCCAAGTCAGTGTTTGGTGAAGTCAACTACTGGAGCGTATGCAAGAAGTTGAAGCCTGTAATGAAGGAGTGTGGCATTGACAAACCCATTTCCGCACACTGCGCAAGGCATGGATTTGCTACGATGGCCTTAACGAACGGCATGCCCATTGAGAGCGTAAGCCGAGTATTGGGACACACCAACATTGTGACCACACAAATCTATGCCCGCATCACTACGCAGAAGTTAGACAACGACCTAACAATGCTGGGTAATAAACTCAACGCATCATTTAATAATGTCAAAATTGCATGACTATGAAGAGAGGAATCATCAGAATGACCGATGGCGGTCAGGTAAACATGCCACAGAAAAACGTGTGGATGACAACGGAAGAAATAGCGGACATGTTCGGACTTCCAGAGGCTTTGGTCTATCGTACAATCCGCTCCATCTACAAGAAGAGTGAGTTATATGAGCATGAGACGGCAGACAGAATCCCGTTTCCGAGGCATGAACATCAAGGTTGGACGATAGAGGTCTATAATCTGGACTTGATACTCTACCTGACCTACAAACTGCCAAGCCGTAATGCACGGATATTCCGCAAGTACATGACCAATAAGGCTTATGAGCGCAGTCCATACGAGCATATCTGCATCATCGTGGACGATGTGGACTTTAGACAACACACTGTCAAGGTGTAAACGATTATCTAATAATCACAAACAGAAGAAAGACGGATGCCTGACAATAGCCAGAACATCCGTCTTTCTTTTGTTTTTCTTTTTGGAGGGGAAATCCTTCTAAGGGGCGAACTTCTGAGATGCTGCTTTACTGATAACAGGGTGATAACATCTTTGCAGCAGCGCCTCCAAGTCACTCTCACGATACAGCACCTTACCACCCAATTTGAAGTAAGGAAGAGTGCCGTTGTCCCGATAGTCCTGCAAGGTGCGTCGGCTCATTTTCAACCGATGCGACACCTCCACGTCTGACAGATACCGCTCACCGTTCAGCAAGGGACGATAATTGCTTGTCACCTTGTCGAACAAACTCTCAATGTCCTTCATCGACTTCATGGCATCTTCCACGCCATTAGTCCTCAATGTAATCAATTCATTCACGTTGTTCTGTAAATCCATACTCCGCTCTATTTGTTACACACTCTTCTTATCTTTGGACTCAGACTTCTTGCGAGGCTTACGCCAAACAGCGTCTTTCTTCCTGTCCTTGACAATGTCAATAACGCTCTGCACGTCCTCCTGCTTGTAATAAGTTTTGTGACTAATCTGCGAATATGCCAGAGTCCCGTTGTCCCGTAAGGTCTGCAAGGTTCTCTTACTAATTTTTAGGATTTTGCAGACCTCATCATTATCAAGCCAGTCACCCAGGCACTTGTTAGTGCCACGATTACCCATCTCCGTCATCTTCTTGACGAAGCCTTCAAACTGTCCTACGAACTTATCGTAAACCGTTTTCTCAATGTTAACTATTTCTATCATTTTGTACTATTTTTTATTTTGTTGTTATTATTGTCAAATCGAATCGTCGGCAAAGGTACGGCAAATGTACCACTTGGGACTCCTCTGTAAAAACCGTTTCTGTTTTTAACGTTTCATGAATTCCTTAAGCCCAAACCTAATGTCCGCTGAGCTTGCTCATTTTAAGTGCGGACGATGCAGTGTTGCGGGGAACCAGCCCCCAAACAGCATCTGGCTATGCCCAATTGTGGTAAGCCACCACCGAGGTGGAATTAGGCTACCACTATTGTGGCATTGCCCCGCCAAGCGGGTAGTAGGCTACCCCGATTGCGGCATTCTCCCGATTAGGGGGGCATTAGGCTACCCCCTATTGTGGCATTGTGCATGCACTTGTCCGTTTCTTTTGCCGACGCGAAGGTACGACGAGCCTCTGAACCTGCCAAATTTTCAATGCAACTGTCCCCGAATGTCCCACGAAAACGGTGACATTGAGGACAGCATTCTTTCAAATCCAATGCAAAGTTACATCTTTGTCAGCACCTCCCGATACTTCTAAATCCTGATGGCGCCGATTGGCGTTGTAAAACTGTGCCATCGATGCCAGTTCATGAGGTAATACCAATGCAAAGGTACGCTTCTTGCGCTTATCATGAGCATACCATGAGACAACTTGCCCCGATTTGCCCTCTGAAACTGCGCATCCAGAGCAACCCATTGACTCAAATCCGAGGCGAAATTACACAATCCTGATGTTCCCACCAAATTTTTCAGGCCAACTGGCGCCTGTGGCCGCTATAAAGGGCGCCACGAGCGCCAAAATTTGTGCATTGCGTATGTAACTTACATTAATCTAAAATCCTTCAGGCGTACAACTTGTAATGTACCACCGTAACAACGGACGTACATACCTACGTTACAATGTACTTACGTACTAACATTAGAACGTACTAACATTAGAACGTACCTGCATTAGAACATTCTTACGCACCTACGTTGTAACGGACGGATGGACTAACGGACGAACTAAGGAACGGACGTTGTTACCAACGAGCCAACCAAGATACCTATACCTTATTATTATAATGGTTACAATGATTCCACTGTAAACAATGTGTACACTCACTACAATGAGGCCACCTGTTACACTCCATCCACTAAATCCACTTAGCAAAATAGGGAAACAAAAACCGAAAAATGGCACCCTCAGCCACATCCTATGCAGAATGGTGCAGGAAAACCCAAACGCTTGGAGGGTTGTTCCAATCACCTTACCTTTGCCATAAAAAACGGTCAGCAGCGACAGCTTTGGCCACAGTATAAACGATTAAATCCAATTGAAATGGCAACAAAAACAAAAGTGAACAACATGAGTGAGGAAGACAAAAAGAAGATGGCACAGTGGATTCAGGAATCAAAAGGCAGACGGCTCTTGTCTGATGAGAAAATGGCAGAGCGTTATTCTGTGGCACTCTCGATGTTTGGCGACGGTCAGGAAGAACTGCCCAGCAAGGAACATCCAAAAGAGGATGGAGTCAGTGCAGCAGTAGATTCAAGTGTAGTGACTTCAGCAAGTACAGCCACAAAAGTAACATTAACGGAATCGACACAGGAAGACTGCGAAGAGATCACTACAAGAGAGGAACCTGTAGCCAGGGTAGTTGCTGAGCCTTCTGCCCAGACACCTCCATCTGAATCCCCAGATTCTCCATCGATGCAAGAAGAGTCGGCTTCTCTTCCTGACGGGAATGATGGCAAGCAGTCTCCCATACGTCGAGTGAGTAGCAAGCAGCGTAGGCTCTCATTCGAGGAATACCGTTCCGTCTATCTTCCTATTCCCAAGATAGAGAACCGTATGCCCGTATTCATCAGTTCCTCCCTCCGTGACGAATTGGATAAGATAGCACGACGATTGGGAGGAAAGCGCATGAGCGCATCTGGTATAGTAGAGAACATGGTGAAACACCATCTAATAACGTATGGCGACGAACTGAAGGAATGGTATAAATTATAAGCGATAAGCACGGAGTCCGCGACCATTCACAATAGGCTTGACGCCGTAGGTGGCACAAACGTATGGATACTTTCGTATGAGTGCGGCGAGGTTATGTTTTCGGCATCCCGAAAACGACCTCGCTCGCACTCACGATGCAAGGGAATCCGCTCCCCATTGGTCGCAGATTCAGTGAGTATAGTCACTAAAGTGAATACACTGGATTTATGATAGCAACAAGGAATCAAGACAAGAAGAAAATGAAAGGCAGACCGACCGTTGCCGATGCAAGGCGGCTGTCAAAGGCTGTCACGGTCAAGTTCTCCAAGATTGACTACGAGATATTGAGGACAAGGAGCCGGAAGGCGAACAGGCGTTTGGCAGAGTATATCCGAGAGTCTGCCTTGAAGTCTGAGGTCGTGCAGCCACATACCGAGGCAGACATGAAAAAGTATCGAACACTGGTAGGTATGGCGAATAACCTTAACCAACTGACGAGACTTGCCCATCAGGACAGCATCATCTACCTATACTCTCCGTTAGACAGACTGCTTGGAGAGATTACTGATGTGATAAGAGAGCACAAACAAATCACCAACAAGAAGAAAAGATGATAGGGAAAATCATGAAGGCGGCATCTTTTAGCCGATGCGTCCACTACGTGACAGGCAAGGAGGAAGCAAGAATTCTTGCTTCCGATGGCGTATTGCTGGCCACGACACAGGACATCATTGACAGCTTTGAATTCCAAAGGCAGATGAATCCCAGAATCTCAAAGCCAGTTGGTCATATCGCCCTGAGTTTTCTGCCAGAGGACAAGGACAAACTTTCCGACGAAATGATGACGAAGATTGCCCGTGAGTACATGGAACTGATGGGTATCAAGGACACTCAGTTTCTCCTCGTGCGCCACTTCGACAATGGCAATCCCCACTGCCATCTGGTTTATAACCGCATCAACAACGAGGGCAAGACCATCTCAGACCAGAACGATTTTAGACGGAATGAACAGGTGACAAGACAGCTTAAACAGAAGTATGGACTAACTTTTTCCAAGGGTAAGTTTAAAACTAAAACCGAGCGATTAAGGGGAACGGAAAAGACGAAATACGAGATTCACCATCTCGTCATGAACACACTGGCACAGTCGACTTCATGGAAAGAGTTTATGGGACATCTAAGGGAAGAAGGCGTAGAAATGGAGTTAGTGATGAGAAGGAAAGACAGCAGAGACCGAAAGGATATACAGGGCATCTGCTTCATAAAAGACGGTCTTACTTTCAAGGCTTCACAGATAAGGCGCGGCATGACCTTTGGCAAAATGGATGCTGTCATCAAAAAGAATGCACATAAAGCACACCAAGAGTCGATAGTTAATCAGCCACAGACAAGACATCATGAGCAACCAAAGGAAGAGAATATTATCAAGCAGCATGAGCATAACGAGCCATCAATAGGCATTCCATCATTGGGCCTGTTCGAGTCCAATAATCCTGTCTATGACCCTGCCGAGGAAGAGTTCCGCCGACAGATACAGAAGAAGAAAAAGAAGCGAGGCCCAAGATTGTAAGGCAAGTCAAAATCTAAACATTCTTTCGACTATTCGCATATTACATCTGCCAAAGGGGGTCCTGTCGCCAGTTAGACGGGAACCCCATCATGGCGGGGGCTATTGACGGATTGCGAAGCAACAGTAGCTTTAGGTCACCAACGAAAGTGTTGTTAGCGTCGATGGCATTCAGCCAATAGGCGATACAACAGAGTTGGGCATATAGCGACTCCTCCCTAAAAGTGAAGTTTGAAATCCACTTGTTGGGCATTACTTGTGGCGTTGCTGGTTTCAGAGGGTATGCCCGATTCCATACTCTGGCATGATGGGCACAATGATTACGCAACGAGGTCAGACTCTCCAACCAACTGGAAAGGAACTTGTGGTGATTCAGCCCAAACTCATGTGCGACATCATGCTTCAATTGCGACTCGCTGAAGTTATTGAAGAGTTTCGAGAGTTCACCCAGCGAAATCACCTCCAGTGTCTTCCAAACAGGAGGAAGGTCTGGATCTGTGTATTTGCGGAAATGCTCACGAATATACCGCTCTTTTGAACGCCCAACCTCTTTCCTTATCGTGTCGAGGTTAGTCTGGAAACGCCTTTGGTTCACGGCTTTCGTTGCATCCATGAACCAGAATGGGCCACATGTGGGTGCAAAGTGCTTGATGACTTTAGACCTAACGGCAACCTCGATAGTCTGAATAGCCTTGAAAAGCAGAGCCTTCAAGTCCTTGTCGAAATAGTAGCAAGCCAGCACTTCTTCAAAATGACTGTTGGGTTGAAATTGGTGAGTATGGTGGTCTGCTTCCAAATGATACCAGTAGTCTGCCAGTCGGAAATAACTGATAGCATCAAGAGCCTGCTCTGCCTTATTGGTATCAGCAATAATCAGACCTCTGCTTTGCAGTGTCTGAATCTGCTGTGCCAGCGTCATTGCTTGTTTGGTATATCTCATGTCTATATACAAAAAATGTCCCGCTGGGTACGCTGTTCTTATGGGAAGCGGGCGGGATTTGTCGGTGCAAAGATAAGCATTATTTCCGAATCTTCCAAGTTTTTTGAGATATTTCTACCAATTTTTGCCCCAAAAGTGGTTTCACAAGCCTTGTGAAAGGCTATTTTATATTCTTTTTTGGTATAAAGCGATAGATATTCATAAAAATTTCGTATCTTTGCATCGTTTTCTGAACCGCTCCAGTTTTGCTGGCTTGCTGCCATCGGGACGCAAGAGTGCCGAAGCTCAAGGGTGGAGGCTGCGGGACGGGAACCTATATATAGGAAAGGCGTTACTTGACGCTTTGTGCTTGACGTTCTGGAATCTGGCAGTTCCCTAAACGTTTGTCAAACATCAAAGCAACAATGACGTCCATGGATATGTAGTATCCGACATATGAATTGCTGACAGCCATCATTGGCTTCGATGCAGTTATCGTTGTTTATATACATATCGGCGTGGGCTTCGGCGTTGCTCGTTTCGACAAACAGGCGATGCCAGAGCCTCAGAACGTGGGACGAGTGACAAGAGATTCCCACGCTTCTTTTATGTATAGCCATTGATAATTGTTTTACCATCCTGCTTGGGAGTCGGGGATTAAAATTGTAGTAATGGACAAAACAATTATTGGACGTATCGGAGAGAAAGCTATTCCTGAAACAATTCACAATTATCAGTCAAACATTCCAGAGCAAGAACTTACTGCGAAGAAGAATATTCGTAACAAGTTTGCAGCTCAAGGGTATAATCCTAACAAAGTTACATTTGACTAACCACATAAACTATAAAGATATGTTTAAGGATTATTACTTGATTCTGGGTATTGGCAAGGATGCCTCGCCAGAAGAAATTGAAAAAGCGTTTAAGGAGGTGGATGCCAAATTGAATGGTGCACCACAGTCCAAGGAGTTTCAAGATGCAAAGGAAGCTTTTACAGTTTTGTCGCATCAAGAAACGAAGATTCTGTACGACAAGGAACTTGAAGCCTACAATGAGTCGGATGATTTTGCAAACTATGAGATTAAAGACCAAAGTTTGGCAAATACCATTAGCTCTTTGCAAACCAACATTGAAGTAAATGAGCAGCCTTCTTCGGGCTGCGGTGCCAAAATCGGAAAGGGTTGTATGTGGGCTTTTGTCATCGTAATTGTTTTGATGCTTCAGATGTGCATTACTGCCATTATGAAACAAAAGGGACGTAATGCCGTGAGAAATCGTTATTCGTATGTTATGCCTCAAAAACCAGCAATTAGCCATGTTTACCAACTATTATAAACTGATGAATATTTCCCCAACTGCAACAGAAGAGGAAATAAACGCCGCCTTGGAAAAGAGCACTCTGTCAGGTGCATTGGTCGAGGAAATGAAAATGGTTTTGCAAAACAAATCATTGAAAGCTCTCTATGACGAGGAATTGAAACTATATGAGGCTTCGGAATCGAAACAGAACTACGAGATAAGCAATGCTACTCTTGACCGTGAAATAAAGAAAGTCAAGGCCTACATTTCAAACAAGGCCCGTGAATCTGTAACTATTGAGGAAGAGCCGAAGAAGAATAGTAATGCTTGGCTGTGGATAATTGTATTCATTGTCATTAGTTGCTTGGGAAAGTGTATATCGTCGTACAATCGTGGCAGGACACTTGAAGAGAATCGGCAGAAATATCTTCGTGGTGATTATGACAACATCTCCATTAACCGACCAGTATTTGACATCCCCCATTTCTTTAAACCCATACTTAAATAGCTTATGAAAAAGATTTCAATCACGCTGGTGCTCTGCCTTATGTTGATGGGCATTGCGAGTTGCGGTTCATCCAACCGTTCTCCAGAAAACAAAGTTGTTGCTGATGCAATGGCTTCATTAAGAAATGAACTGCCTATTCATTTGGAAGGACTCGGCAAAGTGCGTGAAGTTGACTATGAGGGAAATAACGTCATCTTCCGAATGCGAATCCAAGAAGATGCATCTTACGGAATGAGCGTGACAAAAATTAGCAAGAATCAATCACTGGCTAAAGAGATTGTTGCCGCTCAAATCGGGATGATGAATGCACAGGAGAAAGAAGCGCTTAAAGCGATTGCCGGAGAATCGTTTGGCCTGAAAGTCCTAATAAGCGGTTCAAGTTCAAACCGTGACGGGATAATAAACCTGTCGCCAGATGAAATAGAATCGGCCTTAGCCAATGCTCAGAACAAGTCTGCTGAGGATTTCTCGCTCGAAATGGTGGCAATGACAACGAGACTGATGCTGCCAGCACGGGTTGACCAAGTAACGACCTGGACTGATACCCGTTTGACTGACGAAACATTTGAGTACATTTATCACATAGACGACGGCAGCATCGATCTGTCGAGTATTGATATGGGCACGTTGAGGTATGAGAAATTAACAATGCTCAGTCAGAATATGGATGTTATGGGAAACGTTGTGAAATGCTGTAAAGCTACACGTCGTAATCTTGTCTATAAATATATCGGAAACAATTCTAACAAGACAATTCTTGTGGTGCTTACTCCTACAGATTTGGACAATGTGTAACTATAATTTAAGAAAGTTATGAGAAGAATTATATTGTGCGGTGTGGTCTCTATGCTGATTTCCATACAATTATTATCGGCACAATCTCAGCTGGTAAACGAAATGTCTAATGCGGTGACGGAGTTAACGGGGTCATTTATGGATAATCCTTACCATCATTCTAATACAATAAAGCTATACGACCTTACACAAAATTTTAGGAAGACTACTGATGAAGTTTATTCTGAAGCACTTTACTCAAATCATCCACAAGCAAGTTCCGACTTGCCATATTTGAGAAATATGAAGAGTATTCTTAAATGTCTTGATTTCGTTGTGGCAAATATCGCAGGGTATTCAAGGGGTGGTATTGATGCTGCCGAGTGGGAGGGAATGTTCCACTATATTATGCCTGGATTTGGATGGACATATAAAGTTATTCACTCAACTGAAGATATTGTATTCTACGAATATACCAAAGATAATTTCAGAATGGTCTTGGCAAAGAATATTAGGCCAAAGAAAGAAGGTGGTGACTATAATGCTTGTGGATTCTCCTGCTATACATATATACCCCGCTTTAAGGAACAACATGCTTTTCTTAAAAGGATAGTTTTTGGAGGCGATTACCAGTTTGTTGAATATGGAGATGATGAAACCATATATAAAAAAATCTCCAAAGTTTCGTCAAAAAGAGGTAATACTTTCGATTGATGTTATAATTTGCCTTCCAATTGTAAAGACATTTGACGATATGATGATTTCAACGAAGTTTATAATAACATTAGTACTGAGTTTAATTTATTTAACAAACTCAGCACAGACCATATATAATTTCAATGGGAAATGTGAACTCGAACTTCCTAACAAACTGGAGTTGCAGTTTTCGGAATTAAATGCTGTTAAAAAAGTTACAGCACAAAACAAATCTCAAGTTAATATTACCACACAATCTGGCCACATTACATTCCAACAGAAGGGGCTGAATGACGATGTTAAGGAGGCCTATAATAAATATTGCCGAGTAATTGTGGAATACTTCAAAGAAGAAAAGAATGATCCAACATTTGGGCGAGGGAACCAGATTGTGGTGGATCGAGAAATCCTATATGCCGTCACTGAAGCCTCAAAAGAATCATGTGCACGGTCTGGCACTCCATTCATCAAGCTAATCTCAGTGCAACCACTCACTATAAACGGTTTCCCAGTGCTTTACTATTCATACAAGCGCAAGGGATGGGAAGGAAGACAACCACCAGTCATAGTGAATGTTTTCCGCATCTTCAATCGGTATGAAAGCGTTACACTGACATTCTCATACCGTGAAGCAGAACGCGAAATGTGGAAGAGTATTCACGATAATATTATAAAAACATTCTCATTTGCAAAGAAATACTGACATGAAGAAAGTTTTCCTTATTATAATGACACTTGCGATAATAACAATTATCATTATCGTATCAATATTGTACAGACAAGTACCTGATGAAGCCAATGTTTATATCAATGCTCAAAAGGAGGAACAGAAATCTATTGCAGAAAGACAAGTTGATAGCTTGTTTGTACATAAACATACAGACATTTTCCCTATTTATTATGAGTGCAAATCGCGTTATGTAAAAGGTGACGCTTATGCCCAAACCGGCAGTTGGTATAAAGATCTCAATAATTATAGCCCTAATAACTTATTGAAAATGCCATCTGACATAACCTCTACGTATTTTGTCGCTCCAGAGGACGCTCCCTTTTTTGGAGATGATGTCATTGAGGGTGTCAAAACAGAAATAAGAGTGCATAATAGAAATGACGATGATGTCGAAACAGGCATACATGGAGTCAAATGGAAAGGTCTTTGGCAAACAGGATGGGCATTAGGAGTAAGAGAAAACTTTGGAGTTGGAAGAATTGCAGAGTATGTCATTATTCCCTATGCAGTATCATTTCGCAAACAAAGTTTTGGGACCTTGGAAGGATATGTTTCTATAGATGATATATTGGAAAACGCTTTCAAGTTTTATACTGAAAATGACAAATCGGATTTCAAAAAAAGTATAGTAACAAACACAAAGGGATTCACTTACATGCCTCATATTGACAATAGGTATTATTATCTTGAGGCAGATAAAGATGCAAGTTTTGTTACAATGACCATTAGTGATTATGCCGATTTTGGTACATACATGTATAACGATTCATATTATGTCTTCATCAAAGGATATGGACGGAAAATGTACAAATTGATTCTTAATGAACATCGAGTAAAATACGATATAGAACAGTATATGTCAGATAAAAGACATACGATCTTGACATATGGTTTAGTGGCTATCGGAATTTTACTTATAATATGGTTAGTCTTTCTGGTTATGGTCTATAAAGAGGGAAAAGAAAAAAAGCGAACACTACTCGAAAGATTAAAAATCAAATGTAATCCCAAAAAGTTCGTTAAAAACTATAATGGAGAAAAACTGAAGTCTGCTAATGATATTTATAGTAAAGCAATTGCTGTAGATGTAAACGATGAGTCTGCTATCATAGAATTAGCATCTAAGGCTGAAAATGAACTTGGTATATTTCTCATTTCTAAAAATGATATTAAAGAGCTAAAGGAATTATGCAACCCTAAAAGGTTTATGAAACCTTATGATGCGCAGAAAGTAGAAAGAGCAAATAACTTGTTTGGCAAATTAAGTCAAGGAGTTGTGTCATATTCGGCTTTTGTCAAGATAAAAGATGAGATTTGTTTGCTCTATGAAAAGAATAAGGAAGATTCCACAAGCCTTGCGACGGAAGATGAATCTTCTATTAGAGAATGATTTCGTAATTTTGCAGATATAAAACCAGACGAGTATGAGAAAGATAATGATTGCAACAATGCTTCTACTTGGATTTTGCCAAGTTGAGGCCCAAAACATCAAGAGACATGAGTCGTATAACTACCAGCGAGGACGAGAGGCCATGCAGGAACAGAAGTATGATGAGGCTATCGAGTTTTTCAACAAAGACATCAAGGAGAATCCGAAGAATGGCTATTCCTTTATCTGGATAGCAACAATCAGGGACTATCTGCAGGAATATGGACAAGCATTGACCGCAGCCGATTTGGCATTGAAATATCTGCCAAAGAAAGATGTTGACTATGTAGCATTCGCTCTTTCAACAAGGGCTGGTGTGTATCTGCATTTAGAGGACTCTGTGAAAGCATTGGCAGACTATAACGAGGCTGTGCGTCTGAAGCCCAAAGAGACTCAGCCATACGAAGAGAGAGCCCAATTGTATTATGAACTGGAGAAATATGATCTGGCTGATGCCGACTATCGGAAAATGACGGAACTAAAGCCTGGTGATGTGATGGGATATATGGGCTTGGGACGTAATGCCAATATGCAAGAGCGATGGGAGGATGCCATCAAGCAGTTCGACTATGTAACCAAACTGGCCAGTGAATATTCGTCGGGCTATTCATTCCGTGCAGAATCGTATATTGGTCTGGAGAAGTGGAATGAGGCAACGGACGATATTGTGAAAGCACTGAGCATTGATTGGGATAGGAAGGCTCACTTCCTTGCACTGACGATGAAGGAACCTGCATTCACTATCCTTGTTTCCAAGATGAAAGTGCAATCAGCAAAGTCACCTAACGAAGCAACATGGCCCTATATCATAGCCACGATGTACGAACAGGCAAAGGACTACAAGAAAGCAATAGAGTACTACACCATCGCCAACGACAAAAACATGTCAGAAAAGGTATACCAAAAAATTTCCAACTGTCATTACAGGCTTGGCAACTACGAAGAGGCTCTTGCAAATATCAATCAGGCACTGAACATGGATAGTACTGACGTGAATTTCTTAGCGCAGAAGGCAAACATCTATTATGAGAATGGCGATGCCAAGGCTGCTGTTGCCGAATGGGATAAAGTCTTGGCAATGCAGCCCGAATACGGTTTCGGTTATTATCGCAGGGGTTGGTTCAAGGAATTGTCAGGAGATTTGGAGGGAGGACTTGAAGACCTTTCGATGGCTATTGTATTGGAACCTAAAGAACCATATTTCTACGAGACTCGTGGTGATCTTTATGTGAAGTTGGGCAAAAGGGATTTGGCAGAAGCAGATTTTAAGAAAGTCATTGAAATTGAGGACACACCAGAGAAATATGAATGCATACAATATGCCTATCATGGACTTGGACAGTATGACAAGGCACGGGAGGCAATGGACATGATCATTGCAAGGGATACAACAGACTATGGAAATTACTATGATGCTGCTTGCCTGTACTCACGAATGAAAGACAAAGACAATGCACTAAAATATCTGGAAAAAGCATTGAGATTGGGATATAACCGTTTTGCCCACATGGAGCGTGACTTTGATTTGGATTTCCTGCGAAATACGGCAGAGTTTAAGGCTCTGATAGAGAAATATAAGACGAAAAAGCAGAGTATTGGGATTATGCCAGTAGATAACCAAGGAACAAAGGGGAATGGAGTGTCAGAAATCCCCTTCGACAAAGAAAACGGTATCTGTAAAGTGAAATGTAAGATAAACGGCCTACCGTTGCATTTCGTATTTGACACAGGAGCAAGTGATGTCACACTATCGATGGTAGAAGCCACTTTCATGATGAAGAACGGTTATCTTACAGAAAAAGATGTTATAGGTAACCAACGTTATATGGATGCCAATGGCGATGTAAGCGTGGGTACCGTCATCAACCTAAAGGATGTGAACTTCGGAGGGCAAAGCCTGACCAATGTACGGGCCTCTGTGGTACGCAACCAGAAAGCGCCTTTGCTTCTTGGACAAAGTGTATTAGGAAGATTAGGCAGAATCGAGATTGACAATGCAAAGAATGTCATCAAGATAACAAGAACGGCAGGGTATTAATGTTACGTTCTTTGTTTAGGTCAACAACCCAAATGTATCTGTTAAATCATAAGAGAATTGCGAAAATTGTATCTTGATATTGATGGGGTCCTGCTGACAAGGAAAAATATAAGAGCGGCAGAAGGAGCAATAGAACTGATTGACTATGTTCTTTCAAACTTCGATTGCTATTGGCTGAATTCCCATTGTCGTACAAATGACACGAAAGAAGTACTTTGTTATCTGGCAGATTATTTCCCTGATGCTATTGTTGATAGGTTGAAAGTTGTGAAACCATCAGTCTGGGATACATTAAAAACGGAAGGGATTGATTTTAACTCCGACTTCTATTGGCTTGACGATTGCCTGTTTGAGGCTGAGAGGAAGAAATTAGAGTATTATCAATGTTTGGGTAACATAATCAAGGTCGACCTTGACTATCAGGATGAGTTGAGATGGGTTATTCAAGTTTTGAAAGATAAGGAGGCAGAATACGAACATTACCTGTTCCTTGATTTAGATGGGGTTCTTAATACAATGGATTACAGTGACAAACTTATTGAAGAAGGTCTCAGTGACACAGATGAGGATGGTGCCATCTTTGATCCTAATGCTATAGAACAATTGAGGACTATCATAGAAAGAATACATCCTAAAATTATTCTTTCATCTACTTGGAGATTTAAAGGTATAGATTGGATAAACCAATTATGGCAAAAGCGGAATTTGCCTGGTGAAATATACGGATTAACTCCTGCCTTGGAAAATGTATGTTTCAAAAATTTGGAGGGTGGTCATAATTCTTTTTCTGTTTATCCTTATGGAACGCGGGGATTAGAGATTAATGAATGGTTTAGAAAGAACGTAAAGGGGAAGCATCAACCATACAGTTATGTCATCATTGATGATGAAGATGACTTCCTTTCTATTCAGTCAGACCATTTAGTGTTGACAGATCCTAGAAAAGGAATAACAGAAGAGGTTGCAAATAAAGCAATAGAAATATTAAGATGAAGAAGTTTATACTTTGTGTTGTAGCTATTATCGTGGTGGGGATTGTAGTCGTGTCTTTACCCAAGCAAGGAAAAGAGGAAGACATACAAGTGGAAGATGCCAGTGACGAAACTATAGAAGGTGACGATGGCTTCTATATTGGGACGCTATCAGATAAGGACATCTATTTCAAGGCAGATACGGTACTGCCTGATAATCCTGTTGTCAACGATATGATGGATGTGGCCAATGGTTATGCCATCTTGAGGTCTGCGTATTGTGATGCAGAGTTGTGGTTTAGGTTTGGCATGGTCGTAAATAATGAGATTGGGCAATTGAAGACGGGCATTATTAAAGATGCTGACACACGCTTAGCAGCAGAGCAATACGTGAGAAAACTTGTGTTGATCATGCCTGTTGATACCGCTAAAAGGAATGAAACAGACTCTCTGCTCTGGGATCAAGTGTGGGATGCCTATAAGTCTTTCGCTGACAAATTATCGAGCCGATATGCTTTGAAGCACTATGGGCAGATAACGGAGAGGGACGTTCAGAAATATATGGATATAGAGCAGTTCATCCCAAACTATGACTCCATCTATAATCTACGAAAGCAGCAGTCGGAAGAGAATGAACGCTATCTGAAACTGATGGCAGAACAGACACCAAGTTTCGACAGGGAATGTCTTTACACGGTGGAATATGCTCACCAACGGAGGCACGAAGAACCTCATACGGCTATTCCGATGTTGGAAGCACTGATGAAATCTGGTAAGTTCTCACGCTATCTGCATGAGGTTTGGCGTACGTAGCGTGTTCTAAAACAGATGGCCCAAAGTCCATCCCGCGACGGTACGATTCTGAATCGAGAGTATAACCAAATGCGCTACCATTGCTTGAACACCATCCTAAAGCAAATCGTCAAGAACCCCAAGAACATCTATGCCATCAATGACTTCTGTTTCTTGGCAACCTACGACAACATAACCCGCTATAGCGAATTCATGTTTGGCAACTCTGCCCCGTTGGAACACATGATGCTGTTCCCCGAAATACTTGAGGATAGCGATGAAAATGAGGCTGAAGATGAGGCTGGTGAATCAGATAGTTAGAAATTGTGAATAGCATTTGGCTATTTCAAAATAAAGTTGTACCTTTGGACCCGACAACGAGTCATAAAACGGCTGGTGACCCAGAGTCAGGAGTTCTTTGAAAGCAATTTGATGCAGAACGTGGAATTGAGAACGGTTTCTTATTCGTAACCCCCGCTTTTTCTCAATCCTCCGAACTGCCTTTAAATAAAGAAAGATTGCTTTTTCTTCCAAAATTAC
>Ga0129307_1001657_pt1 | contig 22141 bp, 19 predicted proteins | sample P1105metagenome_FD_94437 | JGI IMG/M metagenome (GOLD analysis project Ga0129307, IMG submission 94437) | Capybara group fecal microbial communities from Wisconsin, USA - P1105 metagenome | ecosystem: Host-associated > Mammals > Digestive system > Large intestine > Fecal | place: USA: Wisconsin... | reverse complement strand
TGGTGAAAATATCGATCGTGTTGAGGAAGTAAATCCAGTTTGTTTTACGCGTGAGGTCATCGGGGAGGGTTGCGTTCTTTGCAAAGTTTCCGTAGCTGTACTTGCCGCCAGAAAGCGGGCCCGTAATTGCTGTACCGGCGTTCATTTGTGTGAAATCTGCGAAGAACATGCTGACATCGAACGTTTCGCCTGCGGTCACGTCGAATGCGATTTCGTCGCTCAAGATTTCTTCGCCAGCGGGGATGGAAGCTGATGTGCGTCCGCTGAACGTGATGGGTGTCGGAGCGTATGGCGTAGCACTTTTTTCGCTAGCTGTGGACTGCGCAACTGCTGATTGGGATTGCGCATTATTTGTGGACTGCGCGGATTTGGCGACGTACGCTTCGCTGATAGTCACGGGTTCTGTGCCGGTGAGGTTTGAAAAATGGAATCGCAATTTGCTTCCTGAAAAGCAGGCGCGGATTGGGTAGCGGAGCGTCAAGTCCTTGGCGTAAGTGGCTTCTTTACGGTCTGTGATGGAGGTGGCGTTGCCCCAGCATGCAACCCATTTCGAAAATTTTTCTGGCATATCTACTCCGCGAAATAATAATGACGACACAATTATAGATAATTTGAAGGAGTTCTACTAGGGTGTAATTTTTATACAGTGGGGAAAAATTAGTTAAAAAAATAACAAACGTGGAAGTTTATATAAAGTAATTTTCTGAAATGTAAAAAAATGTTTGATAGATAAATTAATTGTAACTTTCTTTGTATGTAAAAATGAATGGAATTGTATTGAAATCTTTTTAATATGTAAAGAAATTGTGTAAGTGAATGACAGAAAAATTACAATGCAAAATTGTAAAAATCATTTATCCACCTTCTTTGCAAAAATGTTGGTCTCGCAAAAACGAATGTGCTAGTTTGAAAGAAAAAAAGAGAGGACATCATGAAAAACATAAAATACAAATTGTTCATAATCATTGCAGTGCTTGCACTTGCTGGCTTCTTTATATTCGTGTATTGCAGCAACGAGGGCGAGAATAAAAAAACAGATGACGATGCAACTCGCGTCGAAGAATCTGATGAAGGCCGCACGGAAATTGCGGCTAGTTCTGATATGACGTTTTTGATGGCTTCAACTCCGTCATATGAATCTGCTTCAAGGACATTTACAAAAGATGTAGATAAAGTATTAAAAAGCGTGAGCGGGCTTTCTACATCTGGGAAAACTGTTCTTGGCGGAAGACGTGGGGAACCGAGTGCAGCACCTTCGAGAGGCGTTATGAAAATGATGGCAGCTAGCCCTCGAGGAAAGTCAAGTGGCTTTAGTGAAGGCTATGCCGCTGCGGGTTCTGGCGGCATCGGCGATGGATTAGCGGGATTGCTTGGAGGATCTTCAAAAGGTCTAGCAACTAAAGCGAAAGCAGCTCCAAAATCTTTTGCTAAAACTGCGTCACGATCTTATGATATGGCGGTAACTAGAGATGAATCTTCCGTGAGAAAAAGAAAATCTTCGAGTGTAGAAAGAGTCCGAGTTTCTGAGCGCTATATCAGTAGCGATGACGATGATGATGACGAGCTTACATACAAAAAAGACAAACGACGTGGTGGCAGTCGCAACGTTCGCAGGTCGGGATTGCTCACGGCAGGCGAATGGAATGACCTGGGCAATTGGGGTTTTTGGGCGGACATCATTGATGACGACAATTACAGCGGAAAGACGGATTATTGGGAATTTTATCCGGAAAATCTCGTGGTGGTAAAAGTGGTGGATGGTGATAATGTTGGCATTGCCAATGTCTCGGTGGAACTCTTTAACAACAAATCTAGAGAGTTTGTAACCAAGACGGATAATGCCGGGTATGCTTACTGTTGGATTAATTTGTTTGGTAATAGTGACCGAAAAATCAAGGCAAAAGATTTCTCGCTGAAAGTTGATGGTGATTGGGTCAATAAATCACTCAAGCTTACCACCAAACAGGACCAAAAACTCAATGTCAACGTTGTTGTCGATGATAGCATCAGGCATCCTAAAGCGAGAGCTGATGTTGCGTTCATCGTAGATGCGACGGGCTCGATGGATGATGAAATCAATTTCCTTAAATCGGATCTCAGCTATATCATTGAACATGCAAGTTCGGAAAGCAAAGTGGCGCTGCGTACGGCGGCTCTGTTCTACCGCGACGAAGGCGATGCTTATCTCACTCGCGCAAACGACTTCACGAATGATGCGTCCGAGACGCAGGAGTTTGTTTCGAAGCAGGATGCCGATGGCGGTGGCGACTACGCCGAAGCTGTGCATTCCGCGCTTGAAGCCTCTCTGCAAGATCTCTCTTGGAATGCGTCGGCCCGTGCCCGCATTGCGTTCCTCATCCTCGATGCGCCTGCACATCATGAATCTGACGTTATCGAAAGTCTGCAAAAATCCATTAAGCGCTACGCAAAACATGGCATCAAGCTGATTCCGGTGGCGGCAAGCGGCATTGACAAGGACACCGAATTTATGCTAAGGTTCTTTGATGTTGCAACGGGCGGCACGTACGTGTTCCTCACTGACGATAGCGGCATCGGGAACTCGCATATCAAGGCATCTGTCGGCGATCACAAGGTGGAATATCTTACAGATTTGATAATAAGGCTCATCAAGAAATACGTGAAGTAAGGAGGTGGCATATAAGAAAAAAATGAAAGTAAATTAAAAAAAACGGATAAAACATCGTGCAAGAAAAAAGTGCATGGTTTAACTAAATGTTCTTATGGCGGGCTTCGGCTCGCCTTTTTTATCTGTTTGAAAAATGTATATTAATGTCGTTTCTTATAAGGAGGATTAATGAAAAAGTTTTTAGGCTTTATATGCGTCTTGTTTTTTGCTGCGTGCGGTGACGAAAGTCCTGTAAATAAATTAGTAGATGAAGCTTTTCTTTCTTCGTCGGATGCGGGAAAATCATCGTCAAGCGAAAACATTCTGTCGTCATCAAGTTCCGAGAATTCTTCGCCAAGTAAAAAATCACAATCTTCATCGAGTGTTGAGTCGCTGAATTCTTCAAACTCTGTGCTGTCGTCGTCTAGTCTTGAAATTTCTTCTAGTTCGGTTGCAATATCTTCATCGAGCGAAGTTTCTTCTTCTAGTGCCTATGTGAAAATTTGCGAATCCGAACCCAGTTCCGTGAGCTTGGAGGAGGTTTTTGAAAACCAAAGCAAAGCTGCGTATCCGGATACTTCTGAATACCAAATAAAAATATATATAAACTCTCCTGGAGTGCTTGAAATGAATTTTGGAATGGCTCTTCTTACAGCGGGGCCAGACAAGTCGATTACGACTGTTAAGAACAATTTAGTTCAAACAGAAACAGTTCGTAATAATGGACGTATTAAAGTCACTGATTTAAAAACGGGAAAAGTTTTACCATCGTCTAATGCCGAAACTAACTTGATGGATTATAGACAATTTATAGGAACGTCGGAAGATTACTCTGGAGTTTCTTTTGAAGACGGTCTATGGAAATTGTCTCCTAAAGATGATGCTGGAAAAATCTTGTATTATTCTGCTTGTGAAGAAAGAATTATGAAGGTTTTTTATGTTTCGGGTGACACCGTGACAACCATGAATTATTCTTATTTTGACGAATTTGCCGATTTCCCAGGAACTGTCAAATCTATGAATTTGGAACGATCGGTTTATTTAAGAGATGCTCAAATGCGTGAATATATGAAATCAGATACCATGAAAGTCTTTATGGAATGGAATTTGTATAAAATAAAACAAAGGCGCCTCTTGCCTGAGAAGTTGTTTGATATAAATTAAAATCTAAGATTTAAAAATCCCCACTCCAGCGTTGCCCTGTGGGTGTGCTAGAATGAGGGTGTTCAAGGAGTGTTATGAACGAGATTTGCTTAACGCTCCACGGAGAGCTTGAATAGGCTCTGCGTACTTGCCTTGGGAGCGTCGATTGCGTGCACACCTGCGGCGAAGTACTGCACCGGGCTCTGCCACAGGACGCGGCCCTGGTAGTCGAACTGCACGACGCTTGCCTTTAGCGCTTTGCCGGTTTGCATGTAGAGCTTGCCGTTTTGCAGGCGAAAGGAGCTGCTGGCGGCCCTCCCGGTCGGCATGATGCCTGTGTTACCGCTCGAAGAACTTGAGTTTATGTCTTGGCTGCTAGAGGAGGTGGGGTTGGCGGCCTTCATTTTCGCGATGCCCGCCTTCCATGCATCGACTGCGGCTTGCGAAGTGTTGAGCGCCCAGTCGCCCTCGTTTGCTTCTTTGCTCTGGCTGAACCACATCACCGCGAACACGCGAGAGAAGTCTGTAGCGAAATGTTCGAACATGTCGGTAATCCATTCGGCCTTGTTGCCGCCCCTCTCGGAACTCGAAATTTCTGCGATGAAAAGCGGCTTGTTGATTTTGGCAAGTGCGTCGTATGCTTTCTTGAATACCTGCGAGAACGTCTGCCAGCTGGACCAGCTTTGGCACGTGCCCCAGTTGTAGCCGTCAATGGAAATGTAATCGACGTATTCGTCGCCGGGGTAGTTGCCGGTAAGCGTCGAACCCTTTCCTGAGTTCGAAGCGTTGGTCGTCCAGACCCATTTGACGTTCGTAACGCCTTCTTCCTTGAAGATTTTCACGATATGGCGGAACGCTTCGGCGACGTTTGCATCGGTGTTGCCGGCACCGGCCTTGCCTACGCCCCAGTCGTACCAGTCGCCGTTTGCTTCGTGGAGCGGCCTGAGCCAGATTTCTTCGCCGTAGCCTTTGACTCCCTTGGCGTAGTCGCGGATGTAGGTGTCTGCCTTGCCGTCCACCAAATCTTGCGCGTTGTAGCCGTTTGCCATCCAGGTCACCACAAGCGTGGAACCGTTGTCTTTTGCGACATTTGCGTACTCCTCGGTCGCATTCCAGTCGTTCATGTCGAAAAGGGCAAAGTAGCTGATGAGGTCGATATGCGTGCCCTGCAAATCCTGGAATGCCTGCACGTTCTCTTGGGTGGGTTGCGGGTATTGGCCGGGGCCACCGACCCAGGCTCCGATTTGGAATGCTAATGCGGTCATAGGCAAAATCCCCAATGTGAAGAGTAACGATTTGAACATGATAGCCTCTATGTAGAAAATGAGTTTTGTTTCCTTACATAAATTAGGTTACGGGTGTTTTTTTGTACCCGACATTTATGTATGTTTGTGCTATAGTGTATCTAGTGTTATATTTTTGAGAGGGGGGGGGGGAGGCTCCCCCTCGCTGCAACCGCCTAGCGGCGTTTTTCGCTACCCCTACTAGCGGGGACACCCCGCAACGCCCCGACTGCAAAAATAAACGGGATTTGCCTCGAAAACCTTGGGATTGGTGGAAAAACTTTAACATTGGGGTGAAAATCTTGACCTTCTGGACGTCGTGGAAAAGTTGCTCTATCTTTTGATTCTGGACATTGTGTGCTGTGTTGACGAAAAAATCTACGCGTTGTTCGACGGCGGTAAGGCGCATGTCAACATTTTGCTTGAAAAGGGAAATTTCTGTGCCTCCCATTGCCAGCATCCGATGATTGATGCTGTATCCTACAGATATAATGACATCTAGGTTATAGTGTTCAACATTTCTGCGGACGTCTCGACCGCCTTCATTTTGAACTGTCGCAAAATTTGCGACAGTTGGGATATCCTTGAGTTCTTCTTTTAAGGCATTGGCAATGTGTTTGCCAATCGTTTTTACATCTCTGCCGAAAAGGATGGCCTTTTGCTGTCGATTTAGCCAAACACTCTCGTTTTCGACACGGACTTCGATGTGGAATTCCCCACCCTCCGGCTGGTAAACGACTATCTCGTTTTTGTCGGCCCCGGCCGCACTGGCCGCAACATCTTTCTTCATCGTCAACTCCTCTGGCATACAAGCGTAAAAAACGCCAAAGACTACACAGTTGTGCACTGAATATAAATTCAAAAAATCTTGTTTGTCAATAGGCTCGTGCGATTTTTTTTGAAATTTGCCTTTATCACCTTAATTCCGTATATAGCGCACTCCATTTTTGATATATATTTGCAAACAAGGTTTCCCATGGAAGTGAATAAGAAAGACCTCTCTGAACGCGACATTGTCAGCAAGTTCATTTTGCCCGGCATAACGAATGCTGGGTGGAGTCTTGATACGCAAATTCGCGAAGAGGTTTCGTTTACCGATGGCCGAATTTTTGTGAAGGGCAAGACCGTCGTGCGTGGGCAAAAGAAGCGCGCGGATATCATTCTCTATTACAAGCCGAACATGCCGATTGCAGTGGTAGAGGCGAAGGACAACAAGCATTACGTTAGCGATGGCATTCAACAAGCTCTTTCTTATGCGCAGACTCTGGATATTCCCGTAGCGATTAGCAGTAATGGCGATGCGTTCTCGATTCGCTATCGTGAAAACTGCGGCCCGAAAGATAGTCAAGGAAACCCTATCGCAGTAGAAGAATGCGACCTGGACCATTTCCCGACGAGCGAAGAAATTTGGGCTTGCTACAAACGGTACAAAGGTATCGACTCTCCAGAAGCTGAATCTACGGCTACACAAGATTATTATGTCGATAGTTCCGGTTATAATCTGCGTTATTATCAGCAGATTGCCGTCAACCGCACAGTAGAGGCGATTGCAAAAGGGCAAGACAGAATCCTTTTGGTAATGGCTACCGGTACCGGAAAAACGCTTACGGCATTCCATATCATTTGGCGGTTATGGAAAAGCGGCTGGACAAAGAACAAGGTTCCGGGCAAGACCCCGCGAATTCTTTTCCTTGCAGATCGCGATAACCTGATTACGCAAACCAAGCGCGGAGACTTCAAGCCTTTCAAGGACAAGATGACAATTGTCCGCCATAAGCAGATTGATAAGGCTTATGAAATCTATTTGGCCTTGTATCAGGGGCTTACAAATTACGATGAAGATGCCGATGCCTACAAGGAATTTTCGCCTGACTTCTTTGATTTGGTAGTTGTTGACGAATGCCACCGCGGGAGTGCCGCCGAAGATAGCGCTTGGCGAAAAATTCTGGATTACTTCAAGAGTGCAACTCACATTGGTTTGACAGCAACACCGAAAGAAACAAAAGACATATCGTCTTCGGAATACTTCGGCGACCCGATTTACACTTATTCTTTGAAGCAGGGGATTGATGACGGATTCCTTGCTCCTTATACAGTTTTGCGTATAGGCATCAATGTTGACCTAGAAGGCTGGCGGCCTGAAAAAGGTAAACGCGACAAGAACGGAAACATCGTTGAAGACCGCATTTACAATACGAAAGATTTTGACCGCAACTTGGTGCTTGATGACCGTACGCCGATTGTCGCCCGCAGAATCGTAGAATTCCTGAAGCAGAACGACCCCATGGCAAAGACCATCGTATTCTGCATAGACCAGGAACATGCTAGCCGCATGCGCGATGAACTTTGGAAAGCCGCTCCGCCCGAATGGCACGAAAAGTCTGACGAGTACATTATGCGCATCACCAGCGACGACAAAGAAGGTCGGCTAAAGCTTGATGATTTCAAGAATCCAGAAAAGCCATACCCCGTTATTGCGGTTACATCAAAATTATTGAGTACTGGTTCTGATACAAAGACTTGCAAACTCATCGTACTGGAATCTAATATCGGCTCCATGACCGAATTCAAACAGATTATCGGCCGTGGAACAAGAGTTTATGAAGAATATGATAAACTCTACTTCACGATAATGGATTTCCGTAACGTAACGAACTTGTTCTCTGATCCAGCGTTCGATGGAGAGGCCATTCGCATTAAGGAAGTCAAGCCGAATGACCCGATTCCTGCGGATAGTTCAACGGCTGGTGATGCTCCCGGAGATTTGATTGATCCAGTTACGGGCAGTGAAGTTGTCTTCCCGGAAAAACCGCCGTATCCTACACCCAATCCTCCTGGTGGAGAAGTGGCGGACAAGCCTTCAAAGGTCTATGTAGCGGGAGTTCCGATATCAATATTAAATGAGCGTAAGGAGTTCCTCGACCCCTCGGGCAAACTCATTACGACTACGCTCCGCGAATTTACCCGTCAAGGCATTTTAGACCGTTACCGCGACTTGCAAACCTTCTTGCAAGAATGGAACAGTGCAGAAAAGAAAAAGGCGATTATCGAGGAACTTGAAAAACAGGGTATCATTGCCGAGAACTTGCAAGAAGAAATAAAAAAGGACTTGGATATTTTCGACCTGATTTGCCATATCGCATACGACGCTCCGGCGCTCACACGCAAGGAACGAGCCGAAAACGTCCGCAAACGCAATTACTTTACCAAGTATGGCGACAAGGCGCGAGCCGTTCTGGAAGCCCTTTTGGACAAGTATGCCGAAGAGGGTATCGGAAATATCGAAGATACTGCAGTCCTAAAAGTGGACCCCATTACTAAATTTGGGACCCCGAAAGAAATTGTTGAACTGTTCGGCACCAAGCAAGACTACTTGAAAGCTGTGCGCGAACTGGAAGATGAAATTTATAGAGGAGTAGCCTAATGGCCGACATCGGTGGAATTATCAAGACCCTGCAAAACATCATGAGAAAAGACCAGGGTGTTTCTGGCGATGCACAGCGCATTGAACAGCTGGGCTGGATGATTACGCTCAAGATTATCGACGACAAGGATTCCGAAATGGAGCTCCTGGATGATGACTACAAGTCGGTAATTCCCGAAAAATTGCAGTGGCGCAACTGGGCTGCCGATAGCGAAGGCATGACGGGCGACGCCTTGCAGGAATTCGTTGACAACAAGTTGATTCCCGGCCTGAAAAAGATAGACGTTTCTACCGGCAACAAGCGCGCTATTCTTATTCGCGACATTTTCGACGGCATCAACAACTACATGAAAAACGGCACCATCATCCGTCAGGTGGTGAACAAGTTGAACGAAATCGATTTCAACGTATCCGAAGACCGCCACCTGTTTGGCGACATCTACGAAACTTTGCTGCGAGACTTGCAGAGTGCAGGCAACTATGGTGAATTCTACACCCCGCGAGCCATTACCGAAATCATGACAGAAATCGTGAACCCGCGACTTGGTGAAAAGGTGCTAGACCCCGCTTGCGGTACAGGCGGATTCTTGACCTGTGCTATCGAAAATATCCGCAAGCAAGATGTTCATTCCGTAGAAGACTTGAAAACGCTCAACTCGACCATTCGCGGGCAGGAATTCAAGCCGCTTCCGTTCATGCTCTGCGTGACGAACCTGATTTTGCACGATATCGAAGTGCCGAACATCCTTTACACCGACAGCCTGAACCGTGAATACACAAGCATCGGCCCCAGAGACCGCGTGGATGTAATCTTGGCAAACCCGCCTTTCGGTGCTTCCGTCAGCGATGGCGTTGAGACGAACTATCCCGCCTCTTTCCGCACCACAGAAAGTGCAGACCTTTTCTTGCTTTTGATGATGCGTTACCTCAAGGACGGTGGCCGCGCGGCAATCGTGTTGCCCGACGGTTCGCTCACCGGTGACGGCGTGAAGGAACGCATCCGCAAGGAATTCTTGACACAGTGCAACGTGCACACCATCGTGCGACTGCCCAATTCCGTTTTTCAGCCCTACGCAAGCGTCGCGACCAACCTGCTCTTCTTTACCAAGGGCGAAAAGACCAAGGATGTCTGGTATTACGAGCACAAGGTGCCCGAAGGAATGAAGGCGTATTCCAAGACCAAGCCTATCCAGAAATCCGAATTCGAACCGCTCAAAAAATGGTGGAACAAACGCAAGAAATCCGATGTCGCCTGGAAAGTCTCGATAAAGGAACTCGAAGAGAACGGCTACAATCTCGACATCAAGAACCCCACCGTCCCCGAAGAAGAAACCGTATATACCACCGCCGAACTTATGCAGAAACTCCACGAATCCTTCAAGGCAAGCGAAGATTTGCTGAACGATTTAAGAAAGGGACTTTCTAATGGCAAATAAAAGAAATCCTATTGAAGCTTTGAACGATGAATATCGTGATTGGCTTCGTCAATTAAAGGCGAATATTCGGTCTGCTCAGATAAAAGCTTCCATTGCTGTAAATGAAGAAATGCTCATATTGTATTGGAATATTGGCAAAGATATCTCCAATAAAAAAATGGATGCGCAATATGGAAGCCGCTTTTTTGAAAAATTGAGTCGAGATTTGCGCTCTGATTTTCCAGATGCTCAGGGATTTTCAGAAACGAATTTAAAATATATGAAGCGTTTTTATCAGTTTTATACTGAAAAAATGTTGTTGCTTGCTCCTGATTCTATAATTCGTCACCAGTTTGGTGACGAATTGGAAAAAACGCTATTTGTCATTCCTTGGCGCCATCACGTGGAAATTTTCACGCGGTCCAAAAGCATAGAAGAAGCCCTGTTCTTTATAGAGAAAACCAAAGAAAATGGATGGAGCCGGGCTATGCTCGTAAACATGATGAAAACAAAGTTTTTCGAGACTCAGGGAAATACGGTAAATAATTTCTCGCTAACGATGCCGAAAAATGATAGTGAATGTGCAAGGCAAATCCTAAAAGATACATACAAGCTTGATTTTCTGACCTTGTATGAGGACTATGAAGAAAACGACTTGCACAAGGCTTTAGAAGAAAACCTCATAAAATTTTTGTTGGAACTGGGGACTGGTTTTGCTTTTGTGGGTAGTCATGTTCCTTTTATTGTCAATGGCGACGAATTTGAATGCGACATGCTGTTCTATAATCTTAAATTACGTCGTTATGTTGTTGTAGAGTTGAAAGTTGTCAAGTTTGAACCGGAGTTTGTAAGTAAACTCAATTTTTACTGTAATGCAGTAAATCATCTTATAAAAGACGATGTCGATAAGGATACTATAGGCCTTTTGATTTGTAGCGAAAAAAACGATTTAGTCGCCCAGTGGACCGTAGAAAACAGCCGTGAGCCTGTTGGTATTTCAACTTATGAACTGACAAATATTATTCCAGCAGTAAAAAATATTTTCCCGGAAACAAGCGAGATTGAAAATAAACTTGGCCCCATTTTGCACAAAAATAGACGTAATAAAAGAAAATAGGGTATCAATTTTAGGAATATTGCAGGCGGAAAATGAGCGAATGGAAGAAAGTAAAGATTGGAGATGTGTGTAAAATTGTCAAAGGCACAACAGGGATTGCGAGTGCCGAACCTGGCAAATACCCTCTTGTTGTTACTGCCGTAGAAAGAAAAACTTGTTCTACTTACCAATTTGATTGTGAAGCCGTTTGCATTCCACTCGTATCTTCTAGTGGACATGGCAAGAAGTCTTTGAATAATGTTCATTTTCAAAGCGGCAAATTTGCTCTCGGAACAATCCTTTGTGCTGTCATTCCGAATAATCCCGATGAATTGGATGCTCGCTATTTGCATCAATATCTTCAATTTTATAAAGATACGGTTCTTGTTCCTTTGATGAAGGGTGCAGCCAATGTATCTCTTTCAATGAAAGATATTGCAGGCGTTTCAATTCCTCTTCCTCCTATTACGCGTCAACGCGAAATGGCTGAGATGTTTGTTACGCTGCAAGAAAAGCAAAAAGAACTCTTTACTGAATTCGAAAAACAGACGGAATATGCAAAACAACTCCGCCAGAATATCCTCCAAGAAGCCATAGAAGGAAAACTCACCGCAGACTGGCGTAAACAACACCCCGTCCAAAAAGGCAACCCCGACCGCGACGCCCAAGCTCTGTTTGAACAAATTCAAAATGAAAAATATCACACGGATTTGTTCGCACCTAACGGTGCTCACGCAAAAAAAGCGAAGAGCGTTAGCTCTGAGCCAATCCGTGTGACAAGGAAAGAAAAAACTCTGCCGCCGATTACAGAAGACGAAATCCCCTTTGAAATCCCAGCCGGCTGGAAATGGGTAAGATTAGGAGAGATTAGCGAAAGCTGTCTTGGAAAAATGCTTGATGGTATAAAGAATCAAGGTGTTAATCGAAAATATCTTCGAAATTTAAATGTTCGCTGGTTCTCATTTGATTTATCTGACTTGTTGGAAATGCGTATAAAAGATGATGAATTTGAGCGTTGTTCAGCCCATAGGGGTGATTTGTTAATTTGTGAAGGAGGCTATCCAGGTCGCTCGGCGATTTGGAATGAAGATTATGATATGTGCTTTCAAAAAGCTATTCATCGAGTTAGGTTTTACGGATTGTCTGATATGCCCAGGCTATTTAATTTGTTTCTTTTCTGGCTATCAGAAAGTAGAAAAATTGAAAAATATCTGACAGGAGAAGGTATTAAACATTTAACAGGTGTAAAACTAAAGCAAATGATACTTCCACTTCCCCCATTAGCTGAACAAAAAGAAATCGTCGCCCGAATAGAACAACACCTACAAACCATCACCCAACTCGAAACCCAAATCGCCATCCGCGAAACCACCACCAAACAACTCATGCAAAGCATCCTAAAAGACGCCTTCGAGGAGGGGTAGAAATATGAGCGGTTATAATCCAGGAATTACAGCTTTAGCAGGCTTTACCTTTCAAATAAAAGCGTTTATTGCGGAATTGGCGAATATTCAGGTTGATCAAACCATCAACTATGAAATTGGGGATGATGTTTCTGTTGATAATTTTTCAAAATTAGATGAATTAAGTGGCAATATAAGTTCTAGCAACTATGTCGCCTTATTTCAAATAAAAAGAAAAAAGGTTACAGAAGATACTTCAAAAAAAGTTTTGTACAATTGGTTACTCGAAAAAGATGCAGACGATTATAAATTAATCGTTGCTGAAGGATATTCAATAGACGATAATTTCATAAAGAACAAAAAAAGCAGCGACATCTATCGTGATTTAAGCAATGAAGGCTCTTTAAATTCTATAGAACGAAAGGTTTATGAAAAGTTTAAAAAAAATCGTTCTTATAGCGTTTTTTGTAAGAAAGTATCTCGGATAAGAGCAAAATATACACTACAAAAAGATTTTTCTCCTGACAACGAAATCTACCAAAATTATCAAAAGCGTCTTTTTTTCAGTAATAAGAGCGTGGATGTTTATGAAAAAAGAACCAAAGCATTATGCAGAGACATTGAATATGAATTATTAGAAGCCATAGATAAAAAAAGTTCATTTTCGATATCTTATGAGGAAATTACTGAAAAATTAGATCAAATTGTTCGCGATATAAACGACTCTGATTACAATATTGATTACCGAGCGTTTTCATGTGAAAAAAATTTCACTATAAATGAAAATATTAAAGAACAAAGAGAATACAAACAATTAAAGTATTGCGAATTAAACGATGAGACAATTACCGTTTTTTTAACAAATAAATTATATTACGAGGATTATAAGAATTATAGCCTCGAACATCGTGGTAAAATAAAAATTGACAATATAGAAAGTGAAGCTGTTCAAAATTATAAGGAAACGAAGGAATTTGAGAATTGCAATACGCCTAAAGAATTGTTGTACGGCACCATAAAAAAGCAGATAAAGGATACGCAAAATAAAATGCAATCTAATGGTACATATATTTCATTAACTAGCGAATCAAATAAAAAAATTAGTTGGAAGGAGTAAAATGAATAATACGCAAAAAGAGAAAATTTTCATATTGGCAAAATATGTTGATATTATCCAGTCTTTAGTTGCAGATAGCAACAATATATCTATTTTAAAACTGATTGTTTTTTCATTTATTTTAAAAAATTACAATTATTCCCATCCCGTTTTTTCATCTCAAATAAGGAAGAATCTTACTTCGTTAGTTATATCCTTGATGAAAAATGACAAAAATACTTTTTTTATGGATATAGAAGATATTTTAGATTGTTTGGTTCTTTTAGAACAAAATGATTTATTGAAAGTAAATGAGGGAGTTGTCATTAATAAAAAATGCTCTGTAAAAATCGGAAACAACACTCTTTTTAAAATGGTGACTAATTGTGCAAAAACGGATTCAGATAAATTTGTGCTGAGAGAGGTTCTTAATTATGTCTAATTTTATGCTAAAAGAAATAGTCTTAGAAAACCAAAATGGAAAACTTTATCCATATCATTTTTCCGATGGTGTAAATTATTTTAAAGGAGGGAATGGCTGTGGAAAGACTGAATTCCTTAAATTTATAGATTATTTATTGGGAAGTTCATCCATCAAATTGAATGGAGAATGGTATAACAAATTTTCGAAAGGAACGCTTGTTTTTGAAAAAAAAGGAATATTATTTAAATTTTCAAGAACATGCGATAATAACATTTATTTTTTTCAAATTAATAACGAGCCTGAAGAGCAATGTTCATCAGAACAATATATCGCCTATTTGTCAATTGTATCTACAGAAGAAAATAATTGGAACTTACAAGAACTTCGTAATGTTACAAATGTAGATTTGTCTTTGCGCTCATGCACTCCCTTTATCTTTATAGAAGAAATTGGTGCAGAAACAAATACAAAAACAAATTTTTTAACAAAATGTAGAGAGTATAAATACCAAAAATGGGTATCTATTATCTTAGATTACATATTTCATCCTAATTCATCATTGATTTATTCCAAAAGAAAAGAAATAGAACTTTTAAAAAGACGTTTGAAAGAACAAAATGAATTGATTGAAAAACTAAATTTATACAAAGCAAGTATTAATGAATCGTTGCATTCTTTGAATTCTAATGTAGAATTAACAAACGATGTTGACTCTGTAAAAAACGAGTTTAAAAGAATAAGAAATTTTGAAAATAAGATACCGACATCAAATATTGAAGATATATATCAATTAAATGATATTTCAGAAAAGATAAAATTGATAGATGACGCAAACAGTGATATAAAAAGTTTTGAAAAATCTGCTGAAACTCGAAAAGAAATGTTAACGCGTTTAAAGAATTTGACTGCAGCCAAACAAGAGTATCATGCTTACACTGAATCTATTATAAAAATGATTGAAGAATTATCTTCAACAATTAGTTTTTCTAGATTATTGTTGCAGAAAAAGAATTCAGAAAGTCTAAAAAAAATAAAGGTTAAATTAGAAAGATCCGTAAAGCAGAAAGAGAATAATCAAAATTTTATTGAGTTAGATGAAAAAATAAGAGCAATATCTATTGGTGAAAAATGTTTGTCTTTATACGAAAAAGAGTATAAAGACATCAATATCGATGAAACAATTTCAAAGCTCCGTAAGGCAGAAGATGAATTAGACGAACTCACTCATAAACTTGATGAAGATAAAATTTCAGAATTTCAAAAGAATTTAATGTTGTTATATAAATCAGCTATTGATGATTCTTCTTTGGTGAAGGCAGACTTTGAATTAGAAAACTTTATATTAGATTATGATGAAAGAAATAATGCAATTATTCCTTCAATCGTTCGATTTGAAGAAAATGAAAAATACAATATTCATATGATATATAGAGGAAGTCAAGCAAGATCATCTATTATTCAATTATGTGGATATTGTGCACTTCAGATTATGTTGCAAAAAAATAAAACAGTTCCTTGTTTACCATTGATAGTTATGGATCATTTTTCAAAACCATTTAGTTCTGAAAATATGAAAGCAATAGGATGCGTTCTTTCAAAATTTTATGAATTGCTAGAAAAACAAAACTTTCAAGTTCTTATGTTTGATATAAAAGAACCAAAGGAACTAAATCTAACATTTGCAAATGAACAACAATTAATAAATGAAGACAAATCAGGTTTCATTCCTTGGATTAATGAAAAAAAATAATTTTCTTGAAATATGCAGGGTTTTAGGGGCAGAGTCCCTAGGACAAAGGGTAGCGAGTAACATAGTGCGAGCGAGGGGATGGCTTTCCCCTTCCAAATAAAGGTTCAAAAAGTCAATTTATGTCTTGGCAAGAATGTATATTTAACGGGATGACGGATTAACTTTAAGGACAAGTGGAAATACAAATGTCTTTACAGCAAGAAATTCTGAATGGCGAGAGCCGCACCTTGGAATACAAGGTGGAATTGCCCGAAGATTCCGAAAAATGGGTCAAGTCTATCGTTGCCTTTGCGAATGGGGCGGGCGGCAAATTTGTTGTTGGCGTTAATAATCGTCGCGAGTTTATTGGCATCCCCAAAAAAGCCGACTTGTTCGAACTCAAGGATAGTATTGCCGATAAGATTTCGCAGATGTGCGTACCGCAAATAATGTTCGACATTACGGCGGAGATTGTCGAGGGCGCGCAGCTTTTGCCCGCACTCTTGAAAAGGTCAACGTGCTTGAGGGCTGGGGCTCCGGTTTCCAGCGGATTAATACGTTGTGTCAGGAATATGGCGTGACCCTTCCTGAATTCACCGAAATCGGGGATATGTTCCGAGTGAACTTTTATCGCCACAATAACGACGGAAAAGTGGCGATAAACTTAAAAAGTGGCGATGAAACGGCGATAAATCCCGAAAATGGCGATAAATATGGCGAAAAAGTGGCGATAAACGCCGAAAACGGCGATAAAAGTGGCGATAAAAAATCGACAAAATTCAAGAAAAAGATTTTTGAATACTTTGCTGAACACAAAAAACTCGTTCCCAAGGACTAACCATGCAACCACTAAAACTTGAAGATCTTACCGCCCAGTTCGATAGCATCGTCCGCAGGTATCGCGACGGTGGCCTTATCGCTTACCGCGACGCGCGCTATTTCATGAACGACATGCTGAATCTTTTCGAGCGAATCGAAAGGCTACGCCTGTTTGTAAACAATGACGGAGCCAAGAAGGTCCTGCTCCATTTCACGAAAAAGCTCGGGAACCTGAACATTGACGACTCGAACGGCGAAATGTCGATTCTCCTGCCGGAATTCAAGAATCTTTGGATGCTTTTCCTGAATTCGGCGTCGGCCGATGTCGTTACGGAATGCCGCAAGTGGATAGAGAACAACATCCTGAAAACGGAAATGTGGCTTGTGGAAGGCGAACTGTGGGGCGTGTACAACGAGGCGTTCAACAGTGTGGCCGACCTGAAGGCGAAACTCAAGTATTTCGACAAGATTATCGAAAGTGAAAAACAGAGTGACAGTATCCGCTCGTACCGCATAGGGGGCTGGGCCCGTTCTCGCGCTACCGTAATGCGTAAGCTGAAAATGGACAATTCCGAAGTCAAGAAATATCTTGCCGACTACGCGAATTTTACGGATTGCGCCTTTTTGCTGTTCGATATTTTGGTGGAAGAATCGAAATTCGAAGAAGCCGAGAATTGCCTAAAGCACTTGCTGGACACTCATAAAAACTGGTCGGGGCTTGCTGAAAAGGTCCATGCCAAGTTGAAGGAAATGTACCGTGCGACGGGCCAAACAGAAAAGTTCGGCGACATGCTGAAAACAATGGTTGTTGCGCAATCCAGAATGGATTTTTACAAGGAGTACAAGGACTTTGTTCCAAAGCAACAGTGGAAAGTCGCTCTGGTTGAATTATTGAATTCGATTACCAAATGGGACTTTCGGATGGATGTCCTTGCGTACGAAAACATGACGGATGAACTCTATGCGTCTTTTTGCAGGGTGTTTTCTATTGGGCCGAGCTTTTTTTATTTCAAGCGTTACGGAAAGGCGCTGTGCCCCAAGTACAATGCAGAATTTGTCAAGATGTTCGTGGAATATCTGGATGGTGCGATGGAACGTGCCAGCAACCGCAAGGAATACAGGAATGTTGTCCGCGAAGCGGGTGAGCTGCTCAAGTACGAAGGCGGCCTCCCGGAAGTCAACCGGCTGAAAATATCTTGGCTGTCGCGGTTCAAGAATCGCCCCGCCATGAGAGATGAACTGGAAAAAATTTAGTCTCGTCAACTGTTCGAAAATTCCGAACAACTGCGGCACAACCTAGCGTAAAATTTTCTTAAGCCCGTTGCGCAAGCGCCAAATGCTAGGCTCGGTCATATCCATGCAAGCATGGCTGCGACACTCGCCTTACGCATTTGTGCCAACTTTGGCGATATTAGGTACATTACATCACAGCGCGTCATTCCGTAGAAAGGAATGATGCGCTTTTGCTTTATTTGGCTTTGCCGTAATGCGAGGGCGTTCCTAGTTGAAACAATAAACGCAGGAGGCCCTATGGCTAAAAAAGAAGTTATCACTTATTCTCAGCAGACGTTCGAGAATATCAAGCACACCGACGAAAATGGAGCTGAATTCTGGTATGCAAGGGAGCTGCAAAAAGCCTTAGAATATACCGAATATGGCAAGTTCTTACCCGTGATAAGAAAGGCTGTCGAAGCATGTCGGAAAACCGGCTTTGATGAAGGAAACCATTTCGCCCACGTGAGCGAGATGGTCAGAATCGGAAGCGGAGCAGAAAGAAAAATGGATAGCTACAAGCTTTCCCGTTACGCTTGTTACCTGATTGTGATGAACGGGGACCCCCGCAAAGAAGTGATTGCCCTTGGGCAAACGTATTTTGCCGTTAAAACCCGGCAGAAAGAAATTTCGGACGCAGCGGCGCAGCTTTCGGAAAACGAAAAGCGTCTGGCCATTCGTGACGAAGTGACTATTCGCAACAAATTCCTTGCCAGTTCTGCAAAGGCGGCCGGTGTTGAAACGCCTGTGGATTACGCCGTGTTCCAAAATCGCGGTTATCAGGGACTTTACAACGGCTTGGGAATGAAGGATATACACAAACGCAAAGGACTCAAGAAAAACGAGCAAATACTGGACCACATGGGAGCTACAGAACTTGCAGCAAATCTTTTCCGCATTACACAAACAGATGACAAACTCCGTCGTGAAAACATCAAGGGCAAGGAAAAGGCGAACGAAACGCATTTTGCCGTAGGCAAAAAAGTTCGCCAGACGATTGCTGAACTTGGCGGAACAATGCCTGAAAATCTCCCCACGCCCAAAATCAGTGCCAAAAAGTTGAAACAGGAGCGCAAGAAAGCCATTGCGAAGAAATGACAAACTACGGCTCCCATTTTGTTAGCGTCAACAAAATGGTTATGTAGGTAAAAATCAAGATTTTACATTCAATTAGTGAAAAAAAACGGGTTTAATCCCGCGTTTTGTTTAATTTTTATCACTTTTTAACACTGCGTTTTGTTTGATCGTTAAAAATTCGGGATTTGGGTCGAAAAACTTAGGGATTGGTGACAAAAACTTAGGGATTGCTCGGCTCAAGTCTGAGATCTTAGATGCTAAGTTGAATGCCTCGGTAAGGGATAAAATATTGCAACTTGTGAACGAAATCCAAATAAATCAAGTTTTTGGTGCTGGCGATATTGTGGATATCTTAAAGTGTGCTCCGGCTACTGCGACCAATCTTATAAAGCGGATGAAAACGCTGAATATAGTGGAACCTGTTGTGGGCGCAGGCAAGGGAAAATACGTATTTCGTTGTGCTAAGTAGATTGTGTAATCATGAATCCACGCGAAGTTCTCGTATTAATCAAGGGAGATTTTCTAATCGGTGAATCGGAAGCGTAATTGTATCCGCAAAAATTTTCCGCAAGTTGCGGAAGAATTGTCTAAAGAGCCATGGAAACCCGAACCATGCAACCACTAAAACTTGAAAATCTCAACGCCCAGTTCGATAGCATCGTCCGCAGGTATCGCGACGGTGGCCTTATCGCTTACCGCGACGCGCGCTATTTCATGAATGACATGCTGAATCTTTTCGAGCGAATTGAAAGGCTTCGCCTGTTTGTAAACAATGACGGCGCCAAGAAGGTCCTGGTCCATTTCACGAAAAAGCTCGGAAACCTGAACAATCGAAATTCGAAGAAGCCGAGAATTGCCTAAAGCACTTGCTGGACACGCATAAAAACTGGTCGGGGCTTGCTGAAAAGGTCCATGCCAAGTTGAAAGAAATGTACCGTGCGACAGGCCAGACAGAAAAGTTCGGCGACATGCTGAAAACGATGGTTGTTGCGCAATCCAGAATGGATTTTTACAAGGAATACAGGAATGTTGTCCGTGAAGCGGGCGAACTGCTCAAGTACGAAGGCGGCCTCCCGGAAGTCAACCGGCTGAAAATATCTTGGCTGTCGCGGTTCAAGAATCGCCCCGCCATGAGAGACGAACTGGAAAAGATTTAGTCTCGTCAACTGTTCGGAAATTCCGAACAACTGCGGCACTTGCCTTACGCATTTGTACTAGCTTTGGCGATAGCTGCAATTACACTAGGATGTTTTTCGAGAATGTTGTGGCTCAAATGCTGTCGTGCAATGGACATAAACTTTACTATTACAATCATTACAACGCAGAAAAGAAACGTAATGACATCGAAATCGACTTTTTGATAGGAACAGGAAACAAACTTCGGCAAAAGATAATTCCCATCGAAGTCAAGTTCGGCCGGAATTACCTATATCCCTGCCTATATGGCTATGTACTTGTATTTTTTTTTCTTCCTCATCTTCCTTTTGGTGATTCTTATAAATCTTATATTTATTCTAAACTGTATCTAGTGTTATTATATTTTGTGTAGCTGGGGACTGTATGTCGTCTCGTTGTGGCAGGCGAGGGACTGCATCGAGAGCATGATTCATTTACCATGGCGGGCGAGTTTTTATGACAATCGAAGATTTTTGCAACTGGATTGAATTGTCTAATTTCAAGGATGGAGACCGGCTCCCTTCCGTGCGCGAGGTGGCTGCGTCTTCGGGGGCTTCGACGTTCACCGTTTTCCGTGCATACAAGAAACTGGCCTCTCAGGGGAAGATTTATGCAGAACACGGCAACGGCTACTTTTGGGGGGCAAAGCCTAAAATCGAGGTGTCCGCGCACGAGTGCGAAACGGAACGCGTAAAGCGTTTGCTGCTGGAGGACTGGAAGTCGGGAAAGATTTCGGTTAATCGCCCGCTTCCATCAATCAAGGACATGTGTCAGTCTTATGCGACGACATTGAGAACCATGCGGCGTACATTGGAATCATTGCATGCAAAGGGAACTTTGGAACGCAAGGGGCAAGGGCGTTATTATTTTGTCGATGCCCGGTTGGCGGTTTCTAAAGCAAAAGAAATTCTCCTAATTATGCGCTGTAACCCTAACGGGGATTTTAATTGCCTTGGTGAACGCGAGCTTTCGTTTATGCGAAAAGTGTATGTGGAGGCACATCGCAATAACTTAAACGTCAAGGCGCTAGGCTACTATGAAGAAGAGGGGGTGTTTTTGGATGCAAGCGGTAGCCGCATCAAGTTGGAGGATTGCCGAGGCTGCTTTGGTGCTGCTGTCTCGACGATGCTCGTGTTCAATATCAACAAGCTATTTGCAAAACTTGCGATGACGCGTTTCCCTGTGGCTGTGTGGTGGGAACATCCGCTGTACGACATCCCGCGTGCGCTGAAAAAGGAAAAGCGATTTGCGTTTTTTAATCTCGCCTTTGGTGAGTTCCCGGGGCGTATTGTCGGGCGCTTTTTGAAGAAAAAAGGCTTGACGCGAATTGCCTTTGTTTCGCCTTACCACATGAGCATGTGGTCGAGGGACCGCTTGAAAGGTCTCAAGAATGTGGGGCTTGATGTGTTCGAAGCGACTGATGCCTCGCATGCGAGCCCTTATGACTTTATGCAGGAACCGCGTGCACACGCACGCTATAGACAAATTTTAATGACGCTCGTGAAAAAAATCCCGCCTGTGGATGCGTGGGTTGTGTCTAACGACAAGGTCGGAGTTGAGCTGATATCGCTTGTGAATCAGGGCAAGATTCCGCGCCCGCCTTACATGGTCTCGTTCGACAACTCTACGGATAGCTACCGCAACCGCCTGGATTCCTTTGAGTTTAATGTGGAAACGCTTGCTGAACAGTCTGTATTTCACTTGGTTTCTCCGGGTATTACCTTGTATAAGAAGGGCGATTTTCGCGAACTCTCGGGGCATGTCGTGGAGAAGTGAAATTTTTTTTGTATATTCAAAAAGAGTGTTTCGAAAAACGAACTTTGAGAGTTCTTTAATGAGGCCAAATGTGTTATTCTGCATTTTGATGTTTGCGGTATGTGTTTTTGCACAGCCGTCTATGCAGCTTGTTGATGCGAACGAGCCGATTTTGCAGGACTCGTTGGTGACTGATTCGCTTTCGAAAATTTCTCTAGCGCTCGACGTTGATACGAACGGCGTTGTCGATACGAATAAAGTCGAACATATTGATGCTGGAATTGAAAAAACATCGGATGCTAAGTATGAATATTTTCCGAGCGGTTTTTTTATGGAAATCGCTTATCATGCTCCATCAGTAATTCAAATTCCGTTTTTTGGAATAAGAAATAATAGACGTCTT
>Ga0129307_1001656_pt1 | contig 22148 bp, 16 predicted proteins | sample P1105metagenome_FD_94437 | JGI IMG/M metagenome (GOLD analysis project Ga0129307, IMG submission 94437) | Capybara group fecal microbial communities from Wisconsin, USA - P1105 metagenome | ecosystem: Host-associated > Mammals > Digestive system > Large intestine > Fecal | place: USA: Wisconsin... | reverse complement strand
GGTCGCCCGTCCCCTCTGTCACTTCGTGACATCTCCCCACACTGTGGGGAGTCACCCTTGACCCCGGAATGCCGCCTTCGGCGGTTTTTTATTATTTATTTAAAAGTAAACGCTGTTGCCGTGGAAGCAAAAAGGGGCAGACCCTTCCGAGAAAGGTCCGCCCCTGTAATTGCGTATGTGTCACATTACTGCTCGCTGAACTTACATCTTGCAAGCATAGCCAGCGTAAGTGAGATATTCTCGTTATGCACCATAACGCCCTCGGGAGCGTTAAGGCGAACGGCGGCAAAGTTCAGGATATACTCTATCCCTGCCTCCGCCATTTTATTGCAGACCTCCTGAGCCGAAGTCTCGGGAACTGTGATTATGCCTATCTTTATATTATTGCTGCGGCAGAACTCCGTCATTTCCGAAATATCACGTATTATCCTGCCGTTTATCTCTGTGCCGACAAGCTGTTTATCGCAGTCGAAGCCGCAGAGGATATCGAAGCCGTAATCCGCAAAGCCGTCGCATTCCAGCATGGCTCTTCCCAGATTGCCCATACCTGCCACAACAACGCCGTCATGGTTCTCAAATCCCAGAAACTTGCCGATATCGCCCATAAGCTCTGAGGCGGAGTAGCCAACTTTCGGGCGGCCTCCACGGCTTACCGATGCCAGATCCTTGCGCACCTGCACATCATTCAGACCGAGAGCTTCTGCAATGGCGGTAGCGGAGATATTTCCGTTTTTCTTGTCCTCGGGCAGCGAAGTGAGATAATTGAAATAAAGCGGCAGTCTTGACAGTGTCTGCGTGGTAATATTCTTAGTCATCATATCACCTCGTTCAGAGGATCACTTATTCTGCATATACTCATCCATTGCTGCGGCTGCCTTTTTGCCTGCACCCATAGCGAGGATAACTGTAGCAGCACCTGTAACAGCGTCGCCGCCTGCGTATACGCCTTCCTTAGATGTAAGGCCGTTCTCGTCAGCGATGATCCCGCCCCATTTCTGTGTATCAAGGCCTGCTGTAGTGGACTTGATAAGCGGATTCGGTGAAGTACCGATGGACATGATAACGCAGTCAGCCTCTATCTCGATGAATGCGCCTTCCTTTGGTACAGGCTTTGCTCTTCCTGAAGCATCGGGCTCGGAGAGTTCCATTTCCTGGCATCTTACACTCTTTACCCAGCCGTTTTCGGTAGCATTGATCTCAACAGGGTTTGTGAGGAACTTGAAGATGATGCCCTCTTCCTTAGCGTGTTCTACTTCCTCAGCACGGGCAGGGAGCTCATTTTCGGTACGTCTGTATACAATGTATACCTCAGCGCCCAGTCTCTTGGCACATCTTGCAGCGTCCATAGCAACGTTTCCGCCGCCGACGATGACAGCCTTTGTGCCTGCCTTGATAGGAGTTGAGCTGCCTTCCTTGTAAGCCTTCATCAGGTTGATACGTGTGAGGAACTCGTTAGCGGAATAAACGCCGTTGAGGTTCTCGCCGGGGATATTCATAAAACGTGGGAGACCTGCGCCTGAGCCGATGAATACAGACTCAAAGCCTTCCTCCTGCATAAGTTCGTCGATGGACATAGTTCTGCCCACAACAGTGTTTGTCTCTACCTTTACGCCGAGAGCTTTAAGTCCCTCAATCTCCTTCTGGACGATAGTCTTGGGGAGACGGAACTCAGGGATACCGTAGGAGAGAACGCCGCCAGCAACGTGGAGAGCCTCGAATACAGTAACATCATAGCCCTTCTTTGCAAGGTCGCCTGCACAGGCAAGACCTGACGGGCCTGAACCGATGACAGCTGCCTTGTGGCCGTTTGAAGCAGGCTTCTTCACAGCAGTCTCAGGCTGAGCGTTGTGCCAGTCAGCAACGAATCTTTCAAGACGTCCGATAGCAACAGGCTCGCCCTTGATGCCTCTTACGCACTTGCTCTCGCACTGTGTTTCCTGAGGACATACTCTTCCGCAGACAGCAGGAAGTGAGCTTGACTTTGTGATTATATCATAAGCAGCAGCAAAGTCGCCCTTTGCTACCTCTGCGATAAATGCAGGGATATCTATCTGTACGGGACATCCGCCTGTACATGGCTTGTTCTTACAGTTCAGGCAGCGCTGTGCTTCGTCGATAGCCTGCTGTTCTGTATAACCGAGAGCGACCTCCTTGAAGTTCTTGTTTCTTACATCAGGCTCCTGAACGGGCATTTCATTTCTTTTAAGAGACATATTAGGCATATCACTTTACCTCCTTGAACAGATTGCAGGTCTCCTCGTGGGCATGGCGCTCGAAATCCTTGTACATAGCGCCTCTTGCCATAGCTTCATCGAAGTCTATGAGGTGGCCGTCGAACTCAGGACCGTCAACACAGGCGAACTTTGTCTCGCCGCCTACGGTAAGACGGCATCCGCCGCACATACCTGTGCCGTCGATCATGATGGGGTTCATGGAAGCAACAGTGGGTATCTCGTACTCCTTGGTGAGACGACAGACGAACTTCATCATGATAAGAGGACCGATAGTGATAACTCTGTCGTACTTCTCACCGCTTTCGATGAGCTTCTTGAGAGCGTCGGTAACAAGGCCCTTTTCGCCTGCTGTACCGTCATCGCTCATAAGCACGAACTTTGATGAAGCTGCTCTGAATTCATCTTCAAGGATAACGAGGTCTTTATTTCTGAAACCGACGATAGAGTGTACCTCTACGCCGAGAGAATGGAGTTTCTTGGCTACGGGATAAGCGATAGCACAGCCTACGCCTCCGCCTACGACAGCGACTTTTTTCAGTCCCTCTGTCTCGGTAGCACGGCCGAGAGGGCCTACGAAATCGTGGAGACATTCACCTTCATTCAGGTGGTTGAGTTTTTCTGTAGTAGCACCTACTATCTGGAAAATGATGGTAACTGTACCCTTTTCACGGTCAAAGTCAGCGATAGTCAGCGGTATACGCTCGCCGTCCTCATCTGTCCTGAGGATGATGAACTGGCCCGGTTCAGCCTTTTTAGCTACTCTTGGCGCACTTATGGTCATGAGAGTAACGGTAGGATTAAGGCTTCTTTTTTCGAGAATTTCAAACATTGTCCATACCTTCTTTACGATAGATTAGCAGTAAACTCCGATATATCGCCATTGACAGATCAGGAGCATTGATATACTGCTGTGATATATTTAATATTATATCACATAAAGGTATGTTGCACAAATATAACAGCGGAATATCGATATTCCGTTATCGATATCGTAAGAACCAAATGCAGTATTTACTATATGCATAATTTCCCTGTATTATACAGAATAACGGGACAAAATCAGGGTATAAAAATAAAAGCCGGTCAGTGACCGGCTTTTTTGACTGTTCATACAGCAGACCTCTGCCATATACTTTTGGAATAATTCTATTCCGTTTTGGAATAGTTTATTTATACTCTCCGAATGCCGCTTCATTCCTTACTTCGTAAAGGCGGTTCACCAGTTTCAGCTCGTTTTCCGAAAGCTTGTGTCCCGAAGCGTAGATTATCATGTCCTTGTAGCTGTTGTCCTTGAATTCGCACTTTCTCTGCACAAGGCCGTACTTTCCGCAAAGGCTGGCAGGTACGGGCGAATCCAGCATAAAGGCTGTGGGCACTGTCAGAAGGAAGTCGATGGAGCTTCCCCTGTCATAGGTGTATACCTTCTTCACAGGCACATCAGCAGGACGGTTTGAAGCGTAAAGCTTCTCGATAGCGCCCGATACATAAGGCACTGCCTCGTCGCCCTGTCCAAGCTCTGTGTAAACGCTTGAAAGGTCGGAATATGTGATTATCTCCGCATCTGCACAGGGATGCTCGGCAGACATTACCGCCAGCATTTCATACTCCCAGAGCAGCTTGCCGTCCAGATTCTTTTCAGCGAGGAAGTCTGCGAAATACTTCTCATGGGCGGTATTATAGCGGATTATGCCGAAGTCGTAGCCGTTGTCACGGACATTCTCGATGGTACGGAGGGAGTTTGTCTCACAGAAGAATACCTCCATATCGTCGGGGTCATCCATAGTAGCTATATGCTCGGAGAATGCCTTTGAGATATATCCCGCTCTCGGCACGGATATCCTCAGCTTGTTGTTTCTCGGCTTGTCGGGAGAATGTATAGCCTCCATATTGTCAAGCTGTATGAGTATCTGCTTTGCATAGCTGAGGAATTTCATACCCTGATCCGTGGGGATAACGCCCTTGGAAGTACGGCGGAATATAGTTATTCCCAGGGTAGTTTCAAGTTCCTTGATAGCTTTACTGAGGTTAGGCTGAGCCATGTAAAGATTCTCAGCTGCTTGGGTAATGGAACGTGTTTTTTCGATCTCTACTGCATAGCGGAAATGCAAGGTATTCATGGGTCAGCCTTCTTTCTATAATTCGTAGTCCTCTTCTGTCAACAGAGGCGTCATAAGTTCTTCACTGAGGTATATCGAGGCATCCTCGATCTTTTCAGCAGTTTCATCGTCAACATATCTGCTTCCGCCTGCAAGCTGTGAAGCAAGGTCTGTGAGAAACGGCACAAGTGATGACGGAACAGCTCCGCTCTCTTTCCATTCGTTGGTGAGAGCGGCGATATTTCTGCATATCTTAGACCATACTTCATCATCGAAACTGCCGTCCGTATGGATAGCCGTTATCAGATCAAGGATGTCTTTTTTGAGTTGTTTCATTATATAACAGAATCAGATGGAACGTCCTTATCGATGATCTTGCCTGCTGATATAACAACATTGTCGCCGATGGTAACACCTCCGAGGATGGTAACATTAGCGCCGATATCAACGTTGCTTCCGATCTTTACAGGCTTAGCCAGCATAAGGCCCTGATTTCTCTGTTCAGCATCCTTAGGACGTGAAACTGTATAGATAGTGCAGTTCGGACCGATAAAGACATTATCGCCGAATACTACTTCTGCGCTGTCGTAGATAAGACAGTTGCGTTCTGCGAAGAAATTATCTCCGATGATTATGTTATAGCCGTAATCACATCTGAATCCCGGTTCAGCCATAACATTCTCGCCTTTGAGTGATACGATCCTGTCAAAGAGACGTTCTCTTTTCTGGAAGTCATTGTATGTGATGTTGCTGTACTCTGCACAGAGCTTGTTTGCGTTGATACGCTCTGTTACGAGTTCACGGTCTTTCGGGTCGAAAAGCTCGCCCGACTGCTGTTTTTCTTTTTCGGTCATTGCTAACACTCCTTTGATAATAATTTTTTATATAAAGCCTTGCGGCTCTTTAACTTAAATGTGTGAAAGAAAAGACGGTAACAAAGATAAATACAAGCGCAAATGCAACATTTGTCAGACATTTTATGAGAGTATCTTTAAATGAAAGGGTATATATCAGATCAGGACTGTAGTAATTTTCAGGCGCTTCGGGATCAACATCAACAGGAAGATCACAGCCTCTGCTTGTGATGATATTATTCTTTTCAAAGGTGGTTATCTGATATCTGCTGCCGAGAAATTCATAGACATACTCATATGCTGACATCTCCTCGTTTTCCGGCTTATCTGCACACATCGAGCCATTTTCCGTATTTGTAAGATGAGCCACAGCGCCTTCCGTACATCTCTCCATCCTTTTCTTTATAAGAGAATAACGTACAAATGGCAGGATAATACCGTTCAGTATCCAGTATGCGTCTATGATCACAAATACAAAAGGCAGTGTCTTTTTAACAGAATCCATTCCTGAGCCAATAAAATACACGCTCGGGAAAAATACTATCAGGAATCCTACTATCAGAAAAGCCCTGCGTATAGAGGCAGAACTGCCTGTGCCGCTGACTTTTGTTGTTTTGTTGACAGCTGCAAGAATAAAAGTGAGTCCCATCATGATAACGCAGATGAACAAAGCCGCCATCGACACTTCTTCTATATCCGACAGTATTGCTGCGATGAAAGCTGACAGAAATGTAACAGCAACTGTGATCAGTATAAGCGGCCCTTCAGTAAGAAATCTATATACCGCTGCGAAAGGATTTAAATTCTGATTTTCATTTTTTATCGCATATTCGTCATCAAGACGCTTTGCTTCCGGAAGTATTAACTTCATTTTTCCCCATTTCCAAATCAATAAAGTTTATTATCTCTTGCTTCCCTTTGAGCCGAAGCTTCCGCCCATTGAGAGGATATTTGTATCAAATGTATAGCTTATCTTCTCGGACTGTCTGTAGCGCTTCAGTGCAAGCTGAATGAGACGCTCCAGCAGTTCGGGATACTTCACTCCCTTAGGCTCCCAGAGGTAGAATGCCAGTGAACCCGGGATAGTGTTTATCTCGTTGATGTAGACCTTGTCTGTAGCCATATCTATCATGAAGTCGATACGTGTAACGCCGTTGCAGCCAAGGTAACGGAATGCGTCAACTGCGGTCCTGCGGATGAATTCATCCTGTTCGGGAGTTATCTCAGCAGGTATCTTTCTCTTGAGAGTAGCCATACCCTTGCTTCCGCCGCCGCTCTTTGAGCCGTTCTTGCCGCCGTCGCCCTTGTACTTCTGATCGTAGCTGAGTATCTCATCGCTGCTTGCCTGTACAGGCTCCTCGCATACAGATGCCTCTGCTTCCTCGCTGTCGCCTACGACTGAGCAGTTGATCTCCTTCAGCTGTACAACAGCAGGCTCAACGAGTATACGGTCTGCGAACTGGAAAGCCTCCTCGATGGAGTTGATAAGGCTGTCACGGTCCTTAGCCTTTGAGATACCAACGCTTGAACCAAGGTTGATAGGCTTAACGATAACAGGGTAGCCGAATTTAGCTTCTACCTGAGCGATCATATTATCCATATCGTCGATCTCGTATGATGAGAAGCGGCAGCAGTCAAGCACAGGGAAGCCTGCTTCTTTAAGTAATATCTTCATGACATATTTGTCCATGCCTACAGCTGATGCAAGAACATCACAGCCTACGTATGGCAGGTCAAGAGTCTGGAGGTAGCCCTGGAGAGCGCCGTCCTCAACGTTTGTACCGTGAACGATAGGGAATGCGATATCTACATCAGAAATAAGATTTGAGCCGAACTTCTTTATCTTCTGACGAACCAGCTGTACCTTGCCTTCGCTTCTTACGAATACACATTCTGTTGACTCAGCAAGGAGAGCGGGGATGTCCTTGAAGCTGTTGATATCCAGCATTTTCTCGCTGGTGTAGAATTCGCTCTTCTTTGTCATATATACAGGGATGATGTTATATTTTTCCTTATTGATGCTTGCCATTGCCTGAACTGCGGAAATTACGGAAACTTCATGCTCGACGCTTCTTCCGCCGAAAAGTACTGCAAGATTGATCTTCATAGTAAAAAACTCCTTATATTTAATTCGTAATTCATAATTAAATTTCTTTTCTTGTTTCGTTAATTATGAATTATAGATTGTTAATCAATTTTATTATCGTTGAGTGAAAGCAGACTTGCCTGCCTGTAAAGAGTAAGCGAGTTTACGAGCGGCAACGTGATTGCGCCGCCGCTCGCTCAGCGGCTCAATAATTATCGGGGAGGTCGTTCTCTAAGAGGACAACCTTCCTCTTGTCGGTCTGATATGCCTGAACATTTGCAAGGGCATCGCCGAGACCGTCAGCAACGTAAACATTGTTCATATCGTAGCCTGCGTCCTTGATACCGTTGTAGATGGGCTTTGTCTGCTCCTTGCCCACAAGGACGATGTAATCGCACGACTTTGCGGCTTCCTGACCGAACTCGAAGTTCAGCTCCTCCTGCTTTGCGCCAAGCTCGACCATACCCGGTGTTACCAGTATGCGGCAGGCATCGAAAAGCTCCAGTACAGCCAGTGCCGCACGGCATCCGCTGGGGTTGGAGTTGTAAGCGTCGTCGATGAATGTAAGGCCGTTGCCCTTGTCGAGAAGCTGTAAACGGTGAGGTACAGCCTGTATGCGCTTAACGGGAAGTGTCAGCTTTTCAAGCGGTATGCCTGTGCCGTGAGCGTAGGCGATAGCGCCGAGGACGTTCTGTACGTTGTGCTCGCCCAGAAGCTTTGTGGAGAATCTGTGGCTCTCGCCGCCGGGAGCAGTAACTGTGAACTCAGTACCTCTTGAAGATACCGATATATCAGTTGCACGGTAATCATTGCCCTCCTGAAGGCCGTAAAGGATGGCTCCTTCGTACTCGGGGGCTTTCTTGCGGATAAGCTCATTGTCGCCGTTGAGGTATATCTTTCCGCCCTTTTTCTTTACGCAGTCGGCAAGCTCGAACTTGGTATTCAGCACGTTTTCAATAGAGCCGAATGTTTCAAGGTGCTGAGGTCCGACGGAAGTGATGATACCGTCATGCGGCTCTGCGATGTCGCAAAGTTCCTTTATTTCGTGAACTCGTCTTGCGCCCATCTCGCAGATGAAATACTCATGAGTGGGCTTCAGATAGTTTCTGATAGTTATTGTAACGCCCATGGGAGTGTTGAAACTCTCGGGAGTTTTCAGTGTGTTGTACTTTGAGTTGAGAAGTTCATCAAGGTAGAACTTCATGCTGGTCTTGCCGTAGCTTCCTGTGATGCCCACTTTGTGGAGTGTGGGGCATTCGCCGAGGATTCGCTTTGCATCGTTGATGTACCACTTGTTGATGGAATTCTCGATAGGCTTGTTGATAATGTTTGAAAGCGGAACGAGAACTGCTGTCAGGTAAAGTGCTGAACCAACAAGGATGAAACTCCACTTATTGCCGAACCATACAGGCGGTGTGGCTGTGGGGAAAGTTCCTGCCTTTTTGCCGAGTACAAAAGCGATTATATAAAATACAGCAATAAGTATTCCGAATGTGGTGAGCATACGCTTGACACGGGCGGTATACTTGAATGGCTTCTTGAACTTCCTGCCCGGCTTGTATACGCTGATGAACACTGCATTGAGCAGAGTCATTATGATAATGCCGATCTTATCGGTGAGGAGAAGCAGCGGAAACTGCAATACAAACAGCAGACCGGGGTAGAGATACCGTCTCTTGTTCTTCTTCATCCACCATGAATGCTCGGGAGTCTTGTAGCCGTTGAGCTGAAGCATATGGAACTCTCTCAGCCCGTATAAAATTATTCCGATAAGCGCCACTGCGGCGAAAACTATCCATAAAACTGTAAACATATCCAATCTCCTTAATCTGTAGGGAACGCCGCCCTCAGCGTTCCGTATTGAACCTTACAAATATGCAATAATCAATAAATGATATTGACATATAATTCGTTCATGTAATAAATATGGAATTGTTATTTGTTACGTTAACTGTGGAACGCCGAGGGCGGCGTTCCCTACTATTTACTCATCTATCTTCATGAATGAGCACATTACACGGTTGAATGTGAACTGCTGTTCGAGGAAGGAATAATGTCCTGCATTTTCCAGCTTGACAAGCCCTGCATCGGGGATGAGCTTCTCCATCTTTTCACCGTCGGAAAGGGGAGTTGCCGTATCGTTTACGCCCCATACAAGCAGTGTCGGACACTTGATATTCGGCAGGTAAGGCTCTAAGTCCTCGTTTACCACCTTGACCATGACCTGCCGCATCATAGGTGAAGCTGCGGCATAGTCGGCGCTTCCCATCTTCTTGCGGAAGTTTTCCAGTGCATCGGGGGCAAGCTTCTGAGCGATACCTGTTGAGAGTATGGCTTTTCCAACTTTATAGTAGTAGGTGCGGAAGCTTTTCTTGTTGGACTTTGGCGGCATGATTCCTGCGCTGTCAACAAGTATCACCTTTGTCACCCTGAAAGGAAGCTCAGGCAGGCTGTGCATCTTTATGATGACTCTGCCGCCGAAGCTGTGACCGAGGAGCATTACTTCCTTTGTGTCGTAGTCTTTGAGGAAGTCGATAACGAACTGCACATATGCGCTTACATCCCATGGTTCCTTGGGTTCTTCGCTTTTTCCGAAGCCCGGCATATCCATAGCCACGACTTTATATTTCTTTGAAAGGAGGTCGATGAGGTTGGCAAAAAGAGTGATATTGCTTCCCCATCCGTGCAGGAGGACTATCAGGTCGCCCTCGCCTTTCTCCTCGTAATTTATCTTCAAACCGTTAACTGTTTTAATCAATGTACTATCTCCAAATCTGTTTGTTTACCATATAGTTTATGCACGGATATCGTCCGCACATACACATTTTATTATATCACGCAGGGAAATTAATGTCAATTATTTTCTGTGCAGAAATCACGGTAAACGGCGGTCTTTTTTTGTAGTTTTTACTTAGTTGAGCAATAATAAAGCTCCCCCATGACAGCCTGATACTGTCATGGGGGAGCTGTTTGCATTTATACGGTGAAAATTATCAGCCGACTCCGTCGAACATATAGATGAACTTTACGCTTCCGTCCATATCGTCGGAGATTCCCGAGTAGCTGTTGTATGACTTTGAAGCGTCACGGAGCGCCTTGAATCTGTCGATTATATCAGGGAGCTCCTCATTTACTGCGCCTGTCAGAACTGAAATGCCCTCGTCATTGAACTTTATCATGCCGCTGTTGAGCTCCTTAGCGCCGCTTTCAAGCTGTGAAACGCCGTCAACAAGGGCTGTGCTTCCGTCTGCAAGAGTGCCGATACCTGTATTCAGCTCGCCTGCGCCGTCAGAAAGCTTCTTTGCTCCGCCGCTGAGAGTGAGTACGGAATCATAGAGAGTTTTTGCTCCGCCCGAAAGCTGAGTGCCGCCGCTGAGAAGCTGTGAAAGTCCGCCGTCAAGTGCGCCTGCGCCGTCTGCAAGCTGACCGATACCGCCTCTGAGAGCGAATGAACCCTCTTTAAGCTGTGCAAGTCCGCTGTCGAGAGCAGCTGCGCCGTTTGTGACCTGACCGAATCCGCCGTTCAGTTCAACTGCGCCTGCGGAAAGCTTTTTCAGTCCGTCATTAAGGCTGATATTGCCTGCGGAAAGCTGATCTATGCCTGTGATAAGAGAATCAAGTCCGCCTGTGAGAGCAGTGCTTCCGTCTGCAAGAGATGCGATACCTCCGTCAAGTGAAGCCGCACCTGTTGAGAGATCAGCGGCTCCCTTTGAAAGCTGTGCCGATGAGCCCGAAAGCTGTTCTGCGCCGCCTGCCAGAGCCTTGCCGCCCTCGTCAAGCTGTGCAAGTCCCTGCTGCAATGAAGCTGAACCTGTCTGAGCGCTGCCGAGACCTTCGCTGAGCTGTCCCAGACCTGCATCAAGCTGCTGTGAGCCTGCTTTTACTGCCTGAGCGCCTGCGGAAAGCTGTCCGTTTTCGGCCATAGAAGCCGCTATCTGCTTCTGTCCCTCGATAGTCTGCTGTAAAGTGCCGACAGCAACTGCCAGTTCCTGTGAAGGTGACTGAGCGTAAAGCGCCTGCAATGCGGCAAGAGCCTGTTCATTTGCGGATATAGTCGTATCCAGTGAAGCGCCTGCCTGAGCGATGCCCTGTGAAAGCTGATCTGCACCTGCTGTCAGCTGTGAAGCACCCTCTGCAAGCTGATCTGCGCCTGTTTTTGCCGAATCTATGCCGACTGCAAGCTGATCTGCTCCGCCTTTGACTGAGCTTATGCCATCTGATACCTGTTTAGCCGAGCCGCTTAAAACTGCCGCACCTTTGCTGAGTTCGGATGCGCCCTCTGCCAGAGCTGCCGAGCCGTTCTTCACCTGTGCGCTGCCGTCCGTCAGCTGTGAAACTCCGCCGCTAAGCTGTGCAGCGCCGTTTTTGAGTTCGGATGCACCGCCCTGTACCTGTGTGAATCCTGCTGCGAGAGAATCGGAACCTTCCTTTGCGGAGTCGATACCGTCGCCCAGAGCCTTTGCGCCGCCGGAAAGCTGTCCCAGACCTGCGTTAAGCTGAGCAGAGCCGTCCTTTGCACTTGCTGCACCGTCGCTGAGAGAAGCTGCTCCGTCCTTTGCCTGAGCCGCACCTGAAGCCAGAGCGGATGAACCGTCCTTTGCATCTTTGATGCCGTCTGCAAGGGTTGCCGCACCGTCAGAGAGAGTCTTAGCGCCGCTGCCAAGCTTTACTGAGCCGTCTGAAAGCTGATCCGCACCGCTCTTTAATTCATCCGAGCCGCTGAGAAGCTTGCCGATACCGTCAGTCAATTCGCCGGAACCTCCGGAAAGCTGCTTTATACCGTCGTAGAGAGCGGCTGTACCGTCCGTCAGCTTTTCAGCTCCCTCACTGAGCTGACCAAGCTTATCCTTTAACTCATCGAATGAAGTTGTACCGTCAATGTCGAACTGCGAGAAGATGTCGTTTGAAACCACTGTAACAGATGAAGCCATGTCGAAATCTGTCACATCTGCCTCGACCTGAAAGCTTTCGGGGATCTCAACGTCAAGGCCTTCCACATCTTCAAGTCCCAGACTGCCGTTAAGACCGGGGAAAGCCATGCCTGCAACGATAAGCTTCTCGCCGTCAGAAATGACCTTACCGTTAGTCACTTCAACATTAACGAATTTGTCGGTGCTGAGGACTGCCGCACTTGCCGCCATGAAAGGCACGCATATCTCCTTCTTTTCGCCGCCTGTCTCTGTCACAACACGCTGATTATTTGTGTAGTCCCAGCGTATGACAAGATGACCGCTTTTTCCCTTGATATCCTCGGGAGCGACTTTCTTGCCGTCCAGATAATAGCTTATAATCACGCCAACGGGGAGTTCTTTGTCTGAAGTTCCCTTGTAGTAGATATCGTTTCCGTCAGCTGACCATTTCAGCTTCTCGCCGTCAGCTGTGAAGTCCTCCCAGCCCTTGACATTTTCGATGTTGCTGAGAGAAGAAATATCCGCAAGGTCGCTGAGTGCGGGAGCATTTTTCAGCCAGTCGCTTACGACCACGTTTTTCACGGATGAGTCGCTGTTGCAGAGTACGTACACAGTCTCATCCTTGAAAGCAGACTTACCGTTTGACTTGCGGCTTTCTTCGCTGTCTGCACCTGCTTCTTCTTTATCTGTTTCGACGATCTTCTTTTCGCCGCTGTTATTTGCATATGCTATCGAACCTGTAGCGCCTGCTGAGAAGAGGACAGCAAGTGCGCCTGCGATGACTTTATTATATGTTTTCATAATGATACTTCCTTTCTATCAATCAGAAACGGTTCGTTTTTTCGTCGGGCAAGCCGGTGTTAATGTAGAAATCCAAGTCTGAGTTTGTGCTTCTTTTCGGTGTCCTGACCAAAGCCTGCACTTGTTTTGCAGATGACCTTGTCAAAGAGCATGAACATTGACGGAAGCACTGTCACAACTATTCCCATGGAAATAAGCGCACCTCTTGCCAGAAGCATACAAAGCTCCGAGATAAGTCCGATATCGGAATAGAGAGCAACTCCCACTGTTGCTGCAAAGAAGCCCAGAGCCGATGTGATTACCGACTTTATGGATGTGCTCAGCGCTATGCCTATGGATTCCTTTTTGTCCTTGCCGCTGCTGCGCTCGGTGCGGTAACGTGTCGTCATGAGTATCGCATAGTCAACTGTTGCGCCAAGCTGTATCGTACCTATTACTATAGGAGCGATAAATGAGAGCTTTGTGCCTGTGAAGCAGGATATTCCAAGGTTTATCATTATAGCAAGCTCTATGACCGAGACAAGTATCACCGGAAGTGATACCGACTTGAATGTGAAGGCTATGATAAGGAATATTGCGGCTATTGAGAGGAAGTTGACTACCTTGAAATCCTTGTCTGTTATCTCGATAAGGTCCTTTGTTGCAGGAGCTTCGCCTATGAGCATTGCGTCATCGTCATACTTTTCAGCGATATCATTCAGCTCTGCCACCTGTTCGTTTACCTCGTCGGAAGCAACTTCGTATTCAGAGCCTATGAGCATTATCTGCCACTCATCGCTCTTGAGGACTTCCCTGACGGAATCGGGGATGACCTCTTCGGGGATAGCCGAACCAACCAGCGAATTGAAGCCCAATGCAAATTTGACTCCGTCCACTTTTTCCATTTCGCTTGTCAGCTTGTGTGCCTCCTTAGCGCTCAGGTCTGAATCTATCATAAGGATGTGAGTGCTGTTCATGTTGTATTCTTCCGAAAGCTTTGTATTTGCCACAACGCTGTCGAGGTCTTTCGGGAGTGTGCTGTCCAGCTTGTAGTAAACGCCGTAGTTGCTGTTGCCGTATGCGGCAGGAATGAGAAGAACTATCGCTCCTACGAGGAACATCCATGAATGTTTCACTATAAATGAGGAAACTCTGCCAAACTGCGGCATAAGGTCCTTATGTGAGGTCTTTGCTATTGCCTTGTCAAATACAAGGATAAGCGCAGGAAGGATCGTTACGCAGGAGATAACTCCGCATACAACGCCCTTTGCCATTACGATTCCCAGGTCAAGACCCAGAGTGAATGTCATGAAGCACATTGCAAGGAAGCCTGCAACTGTTGTGAATGAACTTCCCACAACAGATGTTATAGTGCCGGCGATTGCATGAGCCATAGCCTTATTCTTGTCATCGGGATAATGTGTGAGCTGTTCCTTGTAGCTATGCCAGAGGAATATGGAGTAATCCATGGTAACTCCAAGCTGAAGCACAAGTGCCAGTGCCTGGGTTATGAAGGATATCTCGCCGAGAAATATATTTGTTCCAAGGTTCCAGACAATGGCGAAACCTATGCTCAGCATGAAGAATACAGGGATGAGGAAAGAATCCATAGCAAAGAGAAGCACAATGCTTGTAAGCACTACAGCGATAGCGGCATATATGAGAGTTTCGCTCTGTGTCAGCTTTTTCATATCAAGAGTAATGGCCGACATACCGCTTATGAAGCACTGCTTTGAGGTAACTGCCCTCATCTCCTCAACGGCATCCAGTGTGCCGTCTGCGGAAGTGGTATCATCGAAGAATACTGCCATCATGGTAGTATCATCTTTGTTGAAGAAGTCGTAGACTTTCTGTGGAAGAATCTCCTTTGGTATGGTGCAGTCGGTGAGCGACTGATAGCAGACAACGTTTGAAACGTGGTCGATATCTGCTATTTTGTCAGCAGTAGCAGCGACTTCCTTATCGCTCATGCCCTCCACCATAACAAGGGAGAATCCTCCCTGACCGAAGTCATCCTTGAGTATATCCTGACCCACCATAGTGTTTATATCCTTTGGCAGATAGGAGAGGATATCGTAATTTACACGTGTGTTGAGAAATCCGACAGCAGACGGTATCAGAAGAAGTACACCTATTATAAGTATGAGAACTCTGTGCCGTGCTATCCATTCACCTAATTTCAGCATGGTATCATCCTTTCGTATATAATACAGTATAAATGACCGGTGTTCATTTTTGTTTACAATCTCAGTATATTACAAAAATGACCGATAGTCAACTCCAGAGCGTTCAAAAAATGACGATTAGTCATAAATTTCGTAGACCTGCACAATTTTCAGATAGCCGGATCAATATCATTGGTCATTTTTTAATGCTTGACACATGACGTTTTCTGAGTTATAATGAGAAAAAGAACTCTTTATCATCATTCGCCCGCCAGAACAAAAAAGTCATTTTTGGCTTTCCGAAACAAGGAGAATAAAATGGGAAAAGTTGACGTTAATAAAAAGCTCAAAGAGAATAACCTGCTGAAAACCGCTTTCGATTTTTTCACAACAAAGGGATTCAGTAAAACATCTATCACTGATATCGTTAATCAGGCAGGTGTTGCCAAGGGCACTTTTTACCTGTATTTCAAGGATAAGTACGATATTCGCAACAGGCTGATATCCCATAAATCCAGCCAGCTTTTCAGAAACGCCGTGGACGCACTCGGAAATAATATGGATGAACTCAGCTTTGAGGACAAGATAGTCAAGATCGTGGATAATATCATAAATCAGCTCAATGCCAACCAGTCGCTGCTCACATTTATTTCCAAGAACCTCAGCTGGGGAATATTCAAAACCGCCCTTACATCCCCCACATCCAACGAGGACGTGAACTTCTCGGATGTGTACTACAGTATGCTTTCGGAAGCACCATATCAGTTCAAGGACCCCGAAATAATGCTTTTCATGATAATCGAGCTTGTGTCATCCACCTGCTATTCGGCAATTCTTTACGAGGATCCATGTCCTATCAGCGAGCTGAAACCTCACCTCTATGACTCAATTAGACTTATCATCGACCGACATAAGGCTGTGTAAAAAAAGCGCACATAACCGTGATGCTCATATAGCAACTTTATATGTATTTATCGGGGAAAACCTTTCTGAGGAAAGGTTCTTCCCCGAACCCCTTTCCAAAGACTTTTAATAGAATTTTGCCCCATAGAGGGCGCTCCACGTAAGATATGAAAACCAGTAATTTTACTGGGAGCGCCCTCTATGGGGCAAAATTAATAGTCTTGGGAAACAGATCCGAGAAGAGGCTTCTTCAGAATGTCTACCTCAATAATACGTATAAACTGCTATACGAGTACCACAGTTATGTACTCTTTTTTGTGTAGAGACCGCCAAAGGCGGCCCCTACAATATTTATACATATTCGGGCGGATGATATCCGCCCCTGCAAAAATAAAGGCGCACCATATGGTGCGCCTTTGCTGTTTCACTATTAACTATTCGCAGAAAACTCACTTGATATCAGCGTGATGTGCCTGGAGTGACTTTACGCCGAGGTGAGTATTGTTCTTGATAGCCTTGATACCCTCTGCGCTTGCCTTTGCAGCAGCCATTGTTGTCATGTAAGGTACTCTGTGCTTGATAGCTGCCTTACGGATATAGCTGTCGTCGTGGGCACTTGTCTTGCCGGCAGGAGTATTGATTATCATCTGGATATTGCCGTTTGCGATCTCGTCAGCGATATTCGGACGTCCCTCGTAGATCTTGAAGATCTTCTCGGCAGGGATGCCTGCTTCCTTGATCATCTCGTAGCTCTTGCCTGTAGCGATGATCTTGAAGCCGATCTCGTTGAATGCCTTAGCGATATCGATAAGCTCAGGCTTGTCTCTGTCGCATACGCTGAGGAGTACAGTTCCTTCCAGCGGGAGCTTGTTCTTTGTAGCTTCCTGAGCCTTGAAGTAAGCCTCGCCGAAGCTTGGTGAGATACCGAGAACTTCACCTGTTGAACGCATCTCAGGGCCGAGAACAGGGTCAACCTCAGGGAACATATTGAACGGGAACACAGCTTCCTTTACACCGTAGTGGTTGATCTGCTTGTCCTTTAACTCAGGAACAGGTGAAGGTCTGCCTGTAAGTGAAGATGTGATTATATCTGTAGCGATCCTTACCATGTTGATATCGCATACCTTTGATACCAGCGGAACTGTTCTTGATGCTCTTGGATTAGCCTCAAGCACGTATACTGTATCGCCTTCGATAGCGTACTGCATATTCATAAGGCCGCATACGTTCATCTCAACTGCGATCTTCTTTGTGTATTCCTTGATAGTTGCGACCTGCTTGTCTGTCAGGTTCTTGGCAGGGAGGATACAAGCTGAGTCGCCTGAGTGTACGCCTGCAAGCTCGATATGCTCCATAACGCATGGAACAAAGCAGTGTGTACCATCGGAAATAGCGTCAGCCTCGCACTCTGTAGCGTGGTTGAGGAAACGGTCGATGAGGATAGGTCTGTCAGGTGTTACGCCTACAGCAGCGTTCATGTAAACTCTCATCATCTCGTCATCGTGAACTATCTCCATTCCACGTCCGCCGAGAACGTATGAAGGACGAACCATTACAGGATAGCCGATCTTGTTTGCGATAGCGATAGCCTCGTCAGCGTTTACAGCCATACCTGCCTCAGGCATAGGAATGCCAAGCTTATCCATCATTGCACGGAAGTGGTCTCTGTCCTCAGCAAGGTCGATAGTCTCGGGAGTTGTACCGAGGATGTTTACGCCGTACTTCTTCAGGTCGTTAGCAAGGTTCAGAGGAGTCTGACCGCCGAACTGAGCGATAACTCCCACAGGCTTCTCCTTCTCATGGATGGAGAGAACGTCCTCAAGAGTAAGAGGCTCGAAGTAAAGCTTATCTGATGTATCATAGTCTGTAGAAACAGTCTCAGGGTTGCAGTTAACGATGATGGACTCGAATCCCAGCTTCTTGAGAGCAAGTGCAGCGTGAACGCAGCAGTAGTCGAATTCGATACCCTGACCGATTCTGTTAGGACCGCCGCCGAGGATCATGATCTTTGGCTTTTCTGTGCTTACAGGGCTCTTATCCTCGTCGAGGTGATATGTTGAGTAGTAGTAAGCTGCATTCTTTGTGCCGCTTACGTGAACGCCTTCCCATGCTTCCTTGATGCCGAAGCCGATACGTGCGTTTCTGATCTCTTCCTCTGTAACTTCAAGGAGAGAGCTGAGGTAACGGTCTGAGAAGCCGTCAAGCTTTGCCTGCTTCAGTACATTCTCAGCAGGAACGCTGCCCTTCATTGTAAGGAGCTGCTCTTCCTCGTCAACCAGTTCCTTCATCTGCTCGATGAAGTACTTCTTTATCTTTGTAAGATCGTGGAGCTCATCAACTGAAGCGCCCTTGCGGAGAGCCTCATACATAACGAACTGTCTCTCGCTTGTAGGATAGCGGAGCTCGTGCATGAGCTCATCCTTAGTCATACTATTGAAATTCTTTGCAAAGCCGAGACCGTAGCGATCCTTTTCAAGGCTGCGGATAGCCTTCTGGAAAGCTTCCTTGTAAGTCTTGCCAATGCTCATTACTTCGCCGACAGCTTTCATCTGAGTGCCAAGTTTGTCCTCAGCGCCCTTGAACTTCTCGAAAGCCCAGCGAGCGAACTTGATTACTATATAATCACCGTCGGGAACGTACTTGTCAAGAGTGCCGTACTTTCCGCATGGGATGTCCTTCAGTGTAAGACCGCAGGCCAGCATTGCTGATACGAGAGCGATAGGGAAGCCTGTTGCCTTTGAAGCAAGTGCAGAAGAACGTGAAGTTCTTGGGTTGATCTCGATTACAACGATACGTCCTGTCTCGGGGTCACGGGCAAACTGACAGTTACATCCGCCTATTACCTCGATAGACTCGATGATCTTGTAGGACATTTCCTGTAATTCCTTCTGAACGTCCTCAGGGATAGTCAGCATAGGAGCTGAGCAGAATGAATCACCTGTATGAACGCCGATAGGATCGATATTCTCTATAAAGCAAACTGTGATCTTGTTGTTTTCAGCATCACGTACAACTTCGAGTTCAAGCTCTTCCCAGCCGAAGATACATTCCTCAACGAGGACCTGTCCAACGAGAGAAGCCTGAAGACCTCTTGCACATACGACCTTGAGCTCATCGACGTTGTATACCATACCGCCGCCTGCGCCGCCCATGGTATAAGCAGGACGAAGAACAACAGGATAGCGGAGCTTTTCAGCTATCTTAACGGCTTCATCAACAGTGTAAGCGACCTCACTCTTTGGCATACCGATACCAAGCTCGCTCATAGCGTTCTTGAATTCGATACGGTCCTCACCACGCTCGATAGCGTCAACCTGAACACCGATGACCTGTACATTGTACTTCTTCAGAACACCTGCCTGATCAAGCTCAGAGCAGAGGTTAAGGCCTGACTGACCGCCAAGGTTAGGCAGGAGAGCGTCTGGACGCTCCTTCTCGATGATCTGGGTAAGTCTCTCAAGGTTAAGAGGCTCGATGTAAGTGATATCAGCAACATCGGGGTCTGTCATAATGGTAGCGGGGTTTGAGTTAACGAGAACTATCTCGTATCCCAGCTGTCTCAGAGCCTTACAGGCCTGAGTTCCAGAATAGTCAAATTCGCAGGCCTGACCGATGATGATAGGGCCTGAACCGATGATCATGATTTTATTGATGTCCGTTCTCTTTGGCATACTGATCTCCCAACTCGCACAGTGAATATGCGTATTATTATTTGCCATAATATGTCATGGCAGAACATTCTACCTTATATAATAACATAAATCGAGTTGAAATGCAAGGATTTTTTTCAATGTAAAAACAATGAATTTTTGTATATTTGTACCTATACGGAGTTATATTGCATGGGCAAGTTCCTCTCGACCTTATTCAGCAATACGATATGTAGGGGCCGCCTTTGGCGGTCCTCAAAAAAACACGAAAAAGCAAAGGACCGCCAAAGACGGCCCCTACAATAAAATTTCCCGTTCATCGTGTAATACTGAAACCAAGCAAGGGCGCACACTGTGCGCCCCTATGATTGTTCATCCTTATTCATTGCGTTTTTTTCGCATTTTACGTGTTCATTGTGGAACGCCGAGGGCGGCGTTCCCTACAGATCGCTGCCGCTGAAAACATATGAGGGCGCACACTGTGCGCCCCTACGATTGTTTATCCTTATTCATTGCGTTTTTTTCGCATTTTACGTGTTCATTGTGGAACGCCGAGGGCGGCGTTCCAAACAAATGTATCATGCGATCATAAACATCTTTAGTGACGGCGAGCGAAAGCAGATCAACGTTAACGTACAAGGTAAGCGAGTTTGCGAGCGATTCGTGATCGGGGTCAAGCTGCCGTCAGCTTGCGAGCGATTCGTGACTGCGCCGCCGCTCGCTCAGCGGCTACCACATGAAGTCTACTTCGGGGGCTTTTACCATTTTTATTTCGGGTTCGGGCTCGGCGGTTATTTTGGCTTCCTTTTCCAGTGCCTTTGCAAGATCGTTGATCTCCACTATTTCGTGGAAATAATCATTTATCTCCCTCAGCCCCTCGAATACCTCAACTGCTTCTTCCGCTATCTTATGGCTGAAAAGTACGTCACCTGCGCCTGTCTTTTTGCTGAGGCTAAGCCCCTTTTTCAGGAAAAACTGCTCAGCTTCGGGAACATTGCAGGGCTTTTTCCTCTTGTATTCCTCTCCGCCAATGGTCAGCCCGAAGTTTTCAACAACTTCATTCACCATGTTGATAAATGGCTCATGATCCTCGGAAAGCTGACTGCGGAAACGCTCCATAACCGATGCTTCCGGCTTTTCTATGCGGAATCCGTACTCCGCTCCCTCGGGGGAAAGCTCAAAGAAAAGGGTAGGAGTCTTATTCCAGTACCACGCATCGTATCTCACATATATCCACATTGTGTCACGGTAGTGGAGATATGGCGGAAAATTAGCATCACGGTAGATCCTGCCAGCCTTGTACATCATTCCCTCGGTGTCCTGAAATGGCACAAAAAGCTCCTCCGCCAGCGCTTTCATGGGCTCAAATATCTTCTCTGTGTAGATGCTTTTTCTCGGCTCAAACCATTCCTTGCTGTTGTTGAGCCTTATACCAAGCAGAAAGTCAAGCGCCTCCTGTGAAAATCCCTGAAACATATTTTCCTCCTGTTAACGATCTGTATATTTACGACTAATTATATCACATAATAAAACATGAATCAATATTTTTCTGCATTTAACCAGAATTTAACAGCAATATAATCCTAAAAATACTCCACAATAGGGTTGATAAGTTTTCAACACGGTGTTGAAACAGATGTGGATACTCAGCCCTCATTGTTGAAAACTTGGTGGAAAAAGTGGAAAACTACGAAGAAATGCCGTTTTTTTCAAGGGTGAAAAGTTGAAAACCCTGTGGATAATCAAGAAAAATTCGTAAACAATAAAAATGCGTTGTGGAAAAGCTCTCCACAACGACTATTTATAAAGGATGATATTGTATGAAAAAGCTTTTAGCAATATGCTCCGTATTTTTTTCTGTTTGTGCAGCTTTCACTTCTTGCGGCGATATGGATGACCGTTCAGATGTGGATATTGACCACGGTATACAGATCCCCACTACGGAAGAAGAATACGAAAGCAACTATGAACACCACGAAGATACTACTTCCCGTAATAAGATAAAGGATGCCGGAGACTACGCTGACGATGTTATCGACGGTGTCGAGGATGCAGGCGAGGATATTATCGACGGCGCAGGCGATGCTGCAAAAGATGTCATAGACGGTGTTGACGGCGAAAAATCAGATAAACACGAAAACGAACACCGTACTTCCACAACCGCACGATAAGGATTCTTTTAACGTAAAATAATCGATACCGTCTGTTTCTGACCATATTTAAGGGCGCTCGGAAAATGCCCCTGCAAATCTGATTTTCAATTTGAAGGGGCGAGTTCCGCTCGCCCTGATATTTTAGTATAAAGCAAAAGCGGATGAAAATCATCCGCCTTTTTACTATTGCTCCACCAATTAAACATTGTCAAAAAGGCGAAGACAGAGAGGAAAATTATCAAGAAAGGAAAACGCAGAAATGCTGACGCATTTCAAGTTTTTCTGACGCTGAGAATTTTTCTTTATGTCAAGCATTT
>Ga0129307_1001655_pt1 | contig 22150 bp, 24 predicted proteins | sample P1105metagenome_FD_94437 | JGI IMG/M metagenome (GOLD analysis project Ga0129307, IMG submission 94437) | Capybara group fecal microbial communities from Wisconsin, USA - P1105 metagenome | ecosystem: Host-associated > Mammals > Digestive system > Large intestine > Fecal | place: USA: Wisconsin... | reverse complement strand
TTCCTTCACCACGAAGATAGGCCTGTACGATTCCCAACTTGAATTCATAACTGTATTTTGCCATAAGAAAACTGACCTCCAAAAGTCGAACTATTCAGGTCCAACTTTTTGGGGTCAGTTCATAAAGGGCCGGGATTCTTGTATATCTGAAGATATCGCTTTATACGTTGAAGAGGAAGTGCATGACATCGCCGTCTTTGACGACGTAGTCCTTGCCTTCGGAGCGGATGAAGCCTTTCTCTTTGGCTGCCGCCGTCTTGCCGCCGCATTCCATCAGCTTGTCGTAGGCGATGGTCTCTGCGCGGATGAAGCCTTTCTCGAAGTCGGTGTGGATCTTGCCTGCCGCCTGCGGCGCCTTCATGCCGTTCGTGATCGTCCAGGCACGGGTCTCATCTTCACCGGTGGTGAGGAAGGAAATCAGGTTGAGCAGGGCGTACGAAGACTTGATCAGCTTGTCAAGGCCGGACTCGGTGATGCCCATCTCCTCGAGGAACATAGCCTTTTCTTCATCGTCCAGTTCGGACAGTTCCGCTTCGATCTTGGCGCAGATCACGACGACCTGTGAGCCTTCCTCCGCGGCATACTGGCGGACGGCGTTGACGTATTCGTTGTCCGCAGCCGCTTCATCGGACGCACTGTCTTCGTCGACGTTCGCCGCGTAGATGATGGGCTTGAAGGAGAGCAGGTCGAGGGACTTCACGAAGAGCGATTCCTCGTCGTCGAGGTCCATCGAGCGGGCAGACTTGCCTTCACCGAGGTGCGCCTGGATCTTCTTCAGCAGGTCGATCTCTTTTTGCAGGCTCTTGTCGCCCTTGAGCATCTTGGTCTGCTTGGTGATGCGGCGTTCGATGACTTCCATGTCGGAGAGGATCAGCTCGAGGTTGATCGTCTCGATGTCGGACAGGGGATCGACTTTGCCGTCGACGTGCACGACGTTCGGGTCGTCAAAGCAGCGCACGACGTGGACGATGGCGGCGGACTCGCGGATGTTGCCGAGGAACTTGTTGCCAAGTCCTTCGCCGCGGCTTGCGCCTTTGACCAGGCCGGCGATGTCGCAGAACTCGATCGTCGCGTAGATGGTTTTCTTCGAATGATAGATGTCGGACAGGGTCGTGACGCGCTCATCCGGTACGGTGACGATACCCACGTTGGGCTCGATGGTGCAGAAGGGGTAGTTGGCCGCCTCTGCGCCCGCCTTTGTGATGGCGTTGAAGAGGGTGCTCTTGCCGACGTTCGGAAGTCCGACGATACCTAATTTCATATTTGTAAACTCCTTTGGTTTCTGAATGCTGCTACAGGCGCATTGCCTGCGCAAGAGATTATACCACAGAATGAGGATGTATGGAAAAGGGAGTATCGGCGAAAAGGAGGCCGGGTGCCTGTTCGGGCTCGAAAGTTGCCGGCTGCTTTTGTACACTGGTGCCTGTAAGGAGAGGAGGAATCGCCATGAAACAGCATAAATTCTGGGCATGGGCTACGGTCTTTTGCTTCCTGATGACCATGTGCACCGGCTATCGAAAGAAATAGAATGCGTAGCAGCTGTGCAGGCAGTGCGGAAAGAGCTTTCCCAGGAAGGCTCTTTTTGATGGATGTGGTAAAATAGGAAAATAGAATAAGATGCATCCGCTGCAACGATCACAGGAGCAAGGTATGAACGCAAAGATCATCCGGATGATCCCTCCGGAAGAGAGGCCCTATGAGTGGGCAAGAAAAGAGATGGAAAGGTATTTCCCGAACCCGGACCGCTTCCGGCTTACCAACCTGGATGAACGGTCCGACAAGCCGAATACGCAGGTATCGCTATTCCGGAAAGGTGCCGAAGACCCCGTGATCCTCCGGGTCTACTGGTACGATACGAATTCCGTCAAGTACAGCATCATTGTAAACTACGACGAACTGTACGCTGAGCATCCGGCGCTGGTCGACCAGCTGCTGCGCAATGGGAAGGCGGCGTATCAGGCATATGAAAAAGCAGACCCGCACTACGTGAATAGCATCCTGTACGGCGGGCAGTAGGCATCAGCAGAAGGAGAAAACACAGTGGCAAAACAGCAGCGCCATAACAATAGAAAAGGAAGACCGCCGCGCAGAACCGCCGCACAGGACGGCGCGAGCCGGCGCGGCAGAAAGCCGGCAGAAAGGATGCCGACGGAGCGCAGCTGATGATGGCTGCGCTTTTTCCCGCATTCCTTGACAGCAAAGAGGATCCAATATGCTTTTAACCATTTTTCTGTCAATCGTTTTCTGCGCATCGATGGCCATGATGCTGTTCTCGTGCGTTGCGTTTATTCAGGACAATAAGTTTTTTGCGTCCGCCCCGGAGGAAGCGAAAGCGGTCATCATACAGAGAGAGGAAGAACTCTTCTACGGTGCCAGAGCGATCGGCTGGACACTGTTCATCATCAGCGTTGTGCTGATCCTTGGCGTGGGCGTGATCGCTATCTGGGACGGCATCAGAAGCGGATACTCGTTCGGGCAGTTCTTTACGAGGTTTGTACTGATCTTTACGATCTATAAGATCTGCGATATGAGTCTCATTGACAATTTCCTGCTTTTGAAGTTCCATTTCTTCCAGCACTATTACCCGGAGGCGGAACACGCGATGGAGGGAAGAAAGTACGGGTTCAATCTCAAAAGCCAGCTGCTGAAGCTCTTTGTTATCTTCCCGGCACTGTCCGCATTGGCGGCCTGGGTCTGCAGTCTGTTTACAGCAGCATAAAAGGAGGATCGGTTCATGCTGGTGATCAAAGTTGTCCTGGAGGGCCTTCTGCTTGGATTTCTGCTGTATCTTGTGTGCGCGATCGGCATCCGCAACGGCGCCGTCGGTATGGTTCATCTGTATGATGAAAAAGTGCAGAAGCGGGTGATCGAACTTGGATTGGCCTCTGCAGAAGAGATTAAAAAGAGAAGCATTGCGTTCAAGGCTTTGTGTATCCCCGGCTATGTGGTGTATGTTCTGCTGTGTGTCTTTGTGATCAACGGCGCGCAAAGCTTTTGGGAAAGCTTCTGGCAGATGTTCGTGATCCTCGAAATCATGAATCTGATCGACCGGTTTCTGATTGACGGGTACTGGGTTGGACACACAAACGCCTGGGTGATTCCCGGGACCGAGGATTTGCGGCCTTATATCACAACAGCGGATAAGATCAAAAAATGGGTTTTCGGAACGGTAGGGATGGCGTTTATTGCCGCTGTGCTGTCTGGATTCCTGTGGCGTTGATTGCTTCACACGGGTCAGAAGAGCCTGCGGGCTCTTTTTGTTTGCTCTTGAGGCGACGCGGCTGTTTGGAGTATGATGAGAGAAACTGGACTGCAGAGGATACGCGCGGGGAGGTACACGCATGGGAGGACTGTTTGGCGGCGGCAGCAAAACTGTCGGAAAAGAGATCCGCGAATCGGAAATCACCGAGTTTTATTACACCCTGTCCGGGTCGACGAACCCGCCGCACTACCAGCGGTATCACTTTTATACCGAAGGCGGTAGGGTCTGGTTTTATCACGAGAAAAGAGAAGGCACCCGCTGGCCGCTTCAGGAAGAGGACATCACGCGGTCCGGTAAAAAGGAACTGGATGAGAAGCAGAAAGGGACGCTGTTTGCCTGCCTGAAGGGCGGCACTGTGAAAGCACGGTCGGAGGATCTCACAAGCGGAGGCGACGGCCCCTGGCTGTACCTGTACTGGAAGGGGGACCGCGGCGATGTGCAGGCGTTTTCCTTCGCATCCTATGAGCAGCGGCTGGCGTTTGAGAAGTTCTGCGGCAGTCTGCTCAGCAGTACAGCATACAAGGAATCGCTTCCCGTGCCTGTCTACTATGTGCAGAGCCAGCAGGACAGTACGGTCCTCGTTGGAGTGCACGTGCGCATCCTGCATAGCGCGGACGGCACGGTCCTGGTGACATGGTGGGATCCGTCACACGAGCGCAGAATGACAGCACAGGAAATCCGGAAAGCCGGCGACAGCTTTTCGTTCACCCGCATAGCAAAAGAGGGCGGACAGGTTTACCGGTTCATTCCTATGACACTGGAACTCTACCGCCGGAATGTAAAAGACCATTTGATCGGCAAGCGGGATTTTGACAACGAACAGTGTATGATAGATGCGTTCTTATCAGAAGGAGAATAGCAAAGTGGCTGAAGATACAAAAAAGCTTGTTATTACGGAAAGAGGCAGCGATGCCTTTTATCGCGAAGTATTCAACGCCAGGTTCCAGAAGGAGATCTATCCGTATCTGAAAGAAAACCAGATCGATGTCTATATTGTATAAGGAGTGGAGAAACCGGGATGCCCAAGCAATCACGTCACACAAATAGAAAAGGCCGTCCGCCGCGCAAAGACGGCACGCAGGGAAAAGGGGCAGTGCGCCGTGAAAAACCGGCGGCAGAGCCGGCTGTGCAGATGACCGGCGGGAAGACCGCTTTTCCCAAGCCCGGCAATATGCTCTATCCGCTGCCCGCGGTGATGGTCACCTGCCAGGATGAAGAGGGCAGACCGAATATCCTCACGGTTGCCTGGGCGGGAACGGTCTGCTCGGACCCGCCGATGCTGTCGATCTCGGTGCGCAAAGAGCGGTATTCGTATGACATCATCCGCCGGACCGGCGAATTCACAGTCAACCTGACAACCGAAGCGCTGGCGCGTGTGACCGACTGGTGCGGGGTGCGCTCCGGCCGTGACTATGATAAGTTCAAAGAAACCGGCCTGACCCCGGTGCCCGGCGAGGCGGTGGGTTGTCCGTCCATTCAGGAATCGCCAGTCAGCCTGGAATGCAAAGTCGAACAGGTACTGGAACTTGGGACGCACGACATGTTCGTCGCCCGCGTTGCCAATGTACTGGCGGACGAGTCTCTCATGGATGAGAAAGGGCGGTTCCGTCTCGACAAAGCGGACCTGATCTGCTACTCTCACGGCGAATACTTCACACTGGGCAAAAAGTGCGGTTCATTTGGATTTTCCGTGCGGAAGAAAAAATGAAGTACATCATCGGGATGCTGATCATCGGCTATATCGCGTTCACCATAGCGGGCGTCAGAACAGGGCACCCGCTGTCTGACGTGGTCCGGATGAGCGGCCGCGGGCTGAAGCGGGCGCTGGCGCTGATCATTATCCTGCTGCTCATCGGTATGATGACCGGCCTGTGGCGGGACTGCGGCACGATCGTCGCCTTTGTCTACTACGGCGTGCAGTTCATCCGGCCGCACCTGTTCCTGGTGGTCACATTCCTGCTGACGTGCCTTCTGAGCTATGCGCTCGGGACGTCGTTCGGCGTTGCGGGCACGGCGGGCGTCATCTTCATGGTGCTCGCAAGAAGCGGCGGCGTGGATCCGGTGATCACAGCGGGCGTCATCTTGTCCGGCATTTACTTCGGCGACCGGTCTTCGCCTGCATCCTCGACGGCGCTGACCGTCGCGTCCATCACGGACACGGACCTCTATACAAATGTACGCAACATGCACATCACCGGGGCAGCCCCGTGGCTGCTCTGCCTGGCGGTCTACGGGTATCTGAGCTGGCGCTGCCCGATCCATCAGATCGACGCCTCGGTGCTGGATGCGTTTTCGAGCCATTTCTCGATGTCGATGTGGTGCTTCCTGCCGGCTGTCTTCCTTCTGGTCATGCCGCTGCTGCGCGTGTCGATCCAGTGGACACTCTGCGCGGGGATCGTTTCCGCGGGGCTGGTGGCGGTCTTTGTGCAGGGGCACGACGTGCTGTCCGTGGTGTTGTCCTCGCTGCGCGGGTATGTCCCCGAAGCGGAATCGCTCCGTGACATCCTCTCCGGCGGCGGGATGAGCTCCATGGCCACCACTGTCATCATCATCGGCATCGCTTGCAGCTATACCGGCATTATGGACGGAACCGGCTGGATCGTGCCCATCCAGAACAGGGCGGAGCGCCTCGCGGAGAAGATCGGCCTCTTCCCGAGCATGCTGCTCATCACGCTCTGCTCGGCGGCGGTCTTCTGCAACCAGATCATTGGCATCATGATGTGCAACGACCTGATGACCAGAAGCTACAAAGAGCGGGGCCGCAGCAAGGAGGAACTCGCCGTGGATATCGAGAACTGTGCGATCACCATGCCGGCGCTCATTCCCTGGTGCATCCTCATCACCGTGCCGCTGGCGATCTTTGACGTCAGCCACATGGCGGTCCTGTACGGGGTCTATATCTATGCCGTGCCGCTGCTCCATTTGCTTGGAAAAGGCCTGCGGAGAAAGGGAAAGAAATGAACATAAATATAAGACCGGCGCAGGCCGGTGACATGGATTTTATTCTGGCGCTGAACGAGACGAATGTCGAGGTCCTCTCACCGATGGATGAGGCGCGGTTTGCGTACTTCATGGAGGTGAGCGATCTGTTTCAGGTCGCAGAGGTGGATGGTGCACCGGTAGCCTTCCTGATCGCGCTGCGGGAAGGCATCCCGGACTATACGAGTGAGAATTACAAGTGGTTTTCAAAGATGTATGAGCGATTCCTTTACGTGGACCGCGTCGTCATCGACGAAGCATTTCGCGGGCTTGGCCTTGGACGCCGGCTTTATCTGGGTGTCTTTGACCGGGCGGTGTTCTGCGGGATCGATACGGTCACCGCGGAGATCGACACCGTGCCGTACAACGAGACAAGCCTCGCGTTCCACAAGGCGATGGGATTTGAAGAGATCGGGCAGCAAGTGATTCGCTGCGGGGAGGTGCAGGTGTCTCTGCAGAGAAAAGAACTATGAAGAAAAGACAGCAGGTTGATGAAGACAACAGAAAACTCTCGGCAGCCGAGCAGCGCAGGCTGGCGCATCTCGAGGAGATCAGCGAGGAACTGAAATCGCAGGGCTGGCGCAGGACGGAACTTGTGATCAGCATCGTCAAGGCGAACGTGTATGTGCTGCTTGCGATGATCCCGGTCTTTGCGGTCGGCTTTGCTCTTTTCGTGCTGTGCAACCGGCCGCTGCATCTGTCCTTCAGCTTTATGGGCCCGGTCTGGTTTATCGTTGTCTATCTTGCCCTCATCGTGGTGCATGAACTGGTGCACGGCATCACGTGGGCTGCTTTTGCGGAGCACCACTGGAAGGACATCGAGTTCGGTGTGATATGGAAGTTGCTGACCCCGTACTGCACGTGCACCGTGCCGCTTGCGAAGGGGCAGTATTTCCTCGGCGCGCTCATGCCGCTGATCGCGCTGGGCATCATTCCCACCGCCATTGCGATCGCATGCGGGTCATTCTTCTGGCTGCTCATCGGGCTGGTGATGATCCTGTCTGCGGGCGGCGACGTGCTGATCGTCCTGAAGCTGCTGCGGTATAAAACGGACGCGCAGGAGGTGCTGATCTACGATCACCCGACAAAGGGCGGCAGTATTATATTTGAAAGATAGCCAGTCGGTGCGCTGCCGTCTGCCTGCGACGAGGACCATACGGCAGCGCACCGACTGGCTGTCTTTGTAATGAATACATCTTTTGGATTGTATGAAATGGGGTGAAAAGGTATCGCACAGAGCGATTCTCTGATAGGATAGAAACGATAGAGATTCTCTATCGTTTTCTTGTCAAAATTGTATTGGAATCGGCAGATTACTGATTTTATAATCAATTTGGCAAAGGGCGGGAATCTGCCCGAAAGAAGAGATTGTCCAGGTAAACAACCACATATAAACCAGGAGGAATCTGACATGGTCAAGTATTTGGAGCAGGGCACGCAGTGGATCAACGGCGCCCCGCAGAAAGCTGCAGAAAGTGTTGATAAGAATGCCGGCCGGAACGGCACGATCGCGTATCAGATCATGAACGCTCATCGTGACGCTACCGAAGACGGCATTTTTCATATCCGCTTTGATGCGCTCGTTTCTCACGATATCACTTATGTTGGGATCATCCAGACCGCAAGGGCAAGCGGCCTGAAGGAATTCCCCATCCCGTACGCGATGACCAACTGCCACAACAGCCTGTGCGCAGTCGGCGGCACCATCAATGAAGACGACCACGTATTCGGTCTGTCCGCTGCCAAGAAATACGGCGGCATCTACGTGCCGGCCAACCAGAGCGTCATCCACTCCTATGCAAGAGAAGAGCTGGCTGCATGCGGCAATATGATCCTCGGATCCGACAGCCACACCCGTTACGGCGCGCTCGGTACGATGGGCGTCGGCGAAGGCGGCCCCGAGCTTGTCAAGCAGCTCCTGAAGAACACCTACGATGTAGCACCGCCGGAAGTTGTGCTCTGCTATGTCACAGGCGCACCGAAGAAGGGCGTTGGCCCGCACGACGTGGCGATCGCGCTCGTCAAGGAAACATTCGGCAAAGGCCTCGTCAAGAACAAGGTCCTCGAGTTCGCAGGCCCCGGCCTCGCATCCCTGCCGTATGACTTCCGCAGCGGCATCGACGTCATGACGACCGAGACGACCTGCCTGTCCTCCATCTGGGCGACCGACGAGGAGATCGAAAAGTACTACAACGACTACAAGCGTCCGGAGTGCTTCAAGAAGCTGGAGCCCGAAGAAGGTGCGTACTACGATGCGATCATCAACATCGAGCTCGACAAGGTCGAGCCGATGATCGCGCTGCCGTTCCATCCGTCCAACGCGTACACCATCCACGAGTTCCTCGAGAACGCGGATGAGATCCTGGCGGGTGTTGAAGAAGAAGCGAAGAAGAAGTTCCCGAAGGCACACCTCGACCTGCGTTCCAAGGTCAGCGAAAAGGGTGTCCTGGCAGACCAGGGTGTCATCGCGGGCTGCTCCGGCGGTCTGTTCGACAACATCGTCGAGGCGGCGGATATCATGGCGGGCGGCAGCACCGGCAACGGCTACTTCTCGTTCAACGTCTATCCGACCAGCGTGCCGACCAGCCTGGCGCTGACCAAGGCGGGCAAGACCATGTCCCTGCTCGAGGCAGGCGCGGTCATCAAGCCCTCGTTCTGCGGACCGTGCTTCGGCGCCGGCGATGTTCCGGCCAACAACGGTCTGTCCCTGCGCCACACCACGAGAAACTTCCCGAACAGAGAAGGGTCGAAGCCGGGTGAAGGCCAGATCAGTGCGGTTGCGCTGATGGATGCGCGTTCGATCGCAGCCACTGCCAAGAACGGCGGCTACATCACGGCGGCGACCGATGTGGACTATGAGACAGAGCATCTCCACTATGAATTCGATAACACCGTTTATAAGAATCGCTGCTACTATGGCTTTGGCAAGGCGGATCCGGATGCCGAGCTGATCCTCGGACCGAACATCACCGACTGGCCGAAAATGTATGAACTCGCAGACAACATGCTGCTCGAGCTCGATGCGGTCATCCGCGACCCGGTCACCACGACCGACGAACTGATCCCGTCCGGCGAGACCAGCTCTTACCGCAGCAACCCGCTGCGCCTGTCCGAGTTCGCACTCTCGCGCCGCGTGCCCGAATACGTCGGCCGTTCCAAGGCTGTCGCAGCGGACGAAGCAGCCAGACGCGAAGGACAGAAGCCTGAGAAGATGGTGGCGGCACTGAGCAAGGTCGGCGATGCGGACGAACTGATGAAGAACACCCAGTTCGGCTCCTGCGTCTTCGCCAATAAGCCCGGCGACGGCTCCGCCCGTGAGCAGGCGGCATCCTGCCAGAAGGTGCTCGGCGGCTTCGCGAACATCTGCTACGAGTATGCGACCAAGCGCTACCGCAGCAACTGCATCAACTGGGGCATCCTGCCGTTCACCCTCGCGGAAGGCGCAGAGTTCCCCTATGAAGACGGCGACTTCGTCTTCGTGCCCGGCGTCCGCGCTGCCATCGCATTCGGTCAGGAGGAGATCCCGGCCAAGGCGATCCGCAAGGACGGCACGGTCGAAGACCTGACACTGTACGTCAAGGGTCTGACCGAAGATGAGAAAACGATCATTCTTGAAGGCTGCCTGATGAACTACTACGCAGCACAGAACAAATAAAGGAGCGACAATGGATAAGATCAAAATGACAACTCCGCTCGTCGAGATGGACGGCGACGAAATGACCAGGATCCTCTGGAAGATGATCAAAGATGAGCTCATTCTTCCGTTCGTAGATCTGAAGACCGAGTACTACGACCTCGGCCTGCCGGTCCGTGACGAGACCGGTGACCAGATCACCAAGGATGCCGGCGAAGCGATCAAGAAGTACGGCGTCGGCGTCAAGTGCGCGACGATCACCCCGAACGCGCAGCGCATGGAAGAGTACCATCTCCATGAGATGTGGAAGAGCCCGAACGGCACCATCCGTGCCATCCTCGACGGCACCGTCTTCCGCGCCCCGATCACCATCGACAGCATCAAGCCGGTCGTGAAGAACTGGAAGAAGCCGATCACCGTTGCCCGTCATGCGTACGGCGACCTGTACAAGGGCACCGAGTACCGTGTCCCCGAAAAGGGCAAGGCGGAGCTCGTGTTCACCGGCGAGAACGGCGATTCCTTCAGAGAGACCATCTACGACTTCGAGTGCCCGGGCATCCTGCAGGGCATCTACAACAAGGACACCTCCATTGAGTCCTTCGCGCATTCCTGCTTCAAGTATGCGATCGAGACCAAGCAGGATCTGTGGTTCTCCGCTAAGGACACCATCTCCAAGAAGTACGATATGCGTTTCCGCGACGTCTTCCAGGAGATCTACGACAAGTGCTACAAAGAAGACTTTGAACGCCTCGGCCTCGAGTACTTCTACACACTGATCGACGATGCGATCGCGCGCGTCATCCGCAGCGAAGGCGGCTTCATCTGGGCTCTCAAGAACTACGACGGCGACGTCATGAGCGACATGGTCTCCACGGCCTTCGGTTCGCTGGCGATGATGACCTCCGTGCTGTGCAGCCCGGACGGCAAGTTCGAGTATGAAGCGGCGCACGGCACCGTCACCCGCCACTACTACAAGTACCTGAACGGCGAAGAGACCTCCACCAACCCGATGGCGACGATCTACGCCTGGAGCGGTGCTCTGAAGAAGCGCGGCGAGATGGACGGCCTGGCTGACCTGACCGCATTCGGCGAGAAGCTGGAAGAGGCGTGCATCGACACCCTAACAGACGGCATCATGACCAAGGACCTCGTTGGTTTGGCGGAAGGCCTCGATGTCACACCGGTGAACTCGATCGACTTCATCCGCGCCATCCGCGAGAGACTGGAAAAGAAGCTCGAAGCGTAATTGCAACAGGCTGAAACCTAGCAGCAGGGAGGAGCATACAACATGAAAATCATTACAACTGCATCGGCGGGGACCATGGAGTCCAGCGACATCATCGTCCGCATCGAGCCTGCAGAAAAACCCGGCATTGAGATCCATCTGACCTCCAGCGTCATGCAGCAGTTTGGCAGACAGATCGAAGAAGCGATCCGCGGCACCCTGGGCAATCTGGGCGTCGAGGACGCGCGTGTGGAAGCTGTTGATAAGGGAGCACTGGACTGCACGATCAAGGCGCGCGTAAGCGCAGCCGCATTCAGAGCAGCAAAGCGCAATGACTATGACTGGAGGGTGAAGCAATGAGACTGCGGCGCAGCATGATGTTCGTGCCGGGCAACAACCCCGGTATGATCAAGGATGCGGGCATCTTCGGTGCCGACTGCATCATGTTTGACCTGGAAGACTCCGTCGCGATGACCGAAAAAGACACCGCGCGCTTCCTGGTCTACAACGCACTGACAACACTGGACTACGGCAACATCGAGAAGGTAGTCCGTATCAATGACCTGTCCTCGGGCCTCGGCGTCGAGGACCTCGAGGCGATCGTCCGCGCTAAACCGGACGTCATCCGTCTGCCGAAGACGGAGAATGCGCAGGACGTCATCGACTGCGAAGCCGAGATCGAGCGCATCGAGCGCGAAGCCGGCATCCCGGTCGGGACCACCGGCATGATGGCGGCGATCGAGACAGCGGGCGGCGTTCTGAACGCCTATGAGATCGCCCATTCCTCCAAGCGTCTGATCGGTATCGCGCTCGGCGCAGAGGACTATGTCACAGACCTCAAGACCACCCGCAGCGACGACGGGACCGAGCTCTTCTTTGCAAGAGGCATGATCCTGAACGCGGCGAGAAGCGCCGGCATCGACGCACTGGACACGGTCTATTCCGACGTGAACAACGAGGAAGGCTTTATCCGCGAAGCGACCCTGATCAAGAAGATGGGCTTCAGCGGCAAGAGCATCATCAACCCGCGTCAGATCGCGCCGCTGCATGAGATCTTCATGCCGCGCGAGAAAGACCTGATCAAGGCCCGTGCGGTCATGGAAGCGATCCGTGAAGCGAACGAACGCGGCAGCGGTGTTGCTTCCCTGAACGGTAAGATGATCGACCGTCCGGTCGTCATCCGCGCACGGTATCTGCTGGAACTCGCCGGGGAAAATCCTGACGGAGAAGAAGAGACGCAGGAGGTATAACGGATGGATATTTCGAAAATCAGACATATTGATGACATTGCACAGAATGGTCCGTTCCTGCCTGACGGCACAAAACAGAAGGGCAACATGGGCGACAGCGGCAAGATCCTCGAGTCGATCCATGATGCGATCGTTGCGACCGGTCTGAAGGACGGCATGACCATCTCGTTCCACCATCATTTCCGCAACGGCGACTACATCGTCAACATGGTCCTTGATGAGATCGCGAAGATGGGCATCAAGAACCTGACCGTGGCGGCCAGCTCGCTCGCCAGCTGCCATGCGCCGATGATCGAGCACATCAAGAACGGCGTTGTCACCCACATTGAAACTTCCGGCATGCGCGGCGAACTCGCAGAGCAGATTTCCCGCGGTCTGATGGATTTCCCGGTCGTATTCCGTTCGCACGGCGGCCGTGCAGCAGCCATCGCAAGAGGTGAGCTGCATATCGACGTGGCGTTCCTGGGTGCGCCTTCGTGCGACCCGCTCGGCAATGCCAACGGCTACAATCGTGACGAGGAAGGCGCGACCATGTGCGGTTCTCTCGGTTATGCCAAGGTGGACGCTGAGTATGCGGACAAGGTCGTCATCATCACCGACCACATCGTACCGTATCCGAACACGCCGTTCGGTATCCCGGCTGTCCAGGTCGACTACATCGTTCCGGTTGAGAACATCGGCGACCCGGCCGGCATCATGAGCGGGGCGACCCGTTTCACCAAGAACCCGAAGGAGCTCCTGATCGCCAAGGCGGCGGCAGAGGTCATCATGAACTCCGGCTATTTCTACGACGGATTCGCGATGCAGATGGGTTCCGGCGGCGCTTCGCTGGCGACGGTGCGATTCCTCAGAGAACGCATGGAAGAGGAGAACATCCACGCGCACTTCGCGCTGGGCGGCATCACCGGACAGATCGTCGAGATGCACGAAGAGGGTCTGATCGACAAGATCCTCGACGTACAGTCCTTCGACCTGCAGGCGGCACAGTCCCTGAAAGATAACAGATTCCACGCGCAGATCGACGGCTGCTTCTACGCCGGCTACGACGACAACGGTGCAGCGGTCAACGCCCTGGACTTCGTCGTCCTCTCCGCGCTGGAGATCGATACCGACTTCAACGTCAACGTCCTGACGGGCTCCGACGGTGTCATCCGCGGCGCGATCGGCGGGCATCCTGACACAGCGGCAGGCGCAGGCCTTTCCGTCGTTGTCGGGCCGCTGACAAGAGGCCGTATCCCGACGGTCGTCAAGGAAGTCAACACGGTCGTCACACCGGGCTCCATCGTCGATGTCTTCGTCACCGAGCAGGGCATCGCGGTCAACCCGAGACGCCAGGATATCATCGAGAAGATGGAAGCGGCGGGCATCGAGATCACCGACATCGAGACACTGCGCGAGAAGGCGGAGAAGATCGTCGGCAAGCCCGATCCGATCAAGCACCTCGACAGAGTCGTCGGCGTCGTTCTCTACAGAGACAACACCGTCATCGACCAGATCAAGCAGATCGACGAGTCGGCACTGTAAAAACCACCGCGCCAGCAAGGGGTGGATGGTCACAGACAGACAAAGAAGCGGTCCTCGCAGGAGGGCCGCTTTTTTCATGCGGTATGTCCGGGGGGCTGCAGCCCGGCTACTGGTCTATGAATGATGCAGCGGACTGTTTCGCGAATTTCCAGGCGCTCTGCACGGCGGGCGTCATCTCATGGGAGGCGCACCGGAGCAGGCAGACGTCCATGGTCATGGACTTGTCCGCGAACGGGATGAGCTTGACGTTGAAGTTGTCAAGGATCGGCAGTTTCGGCATGATGGCGACGCCCGCACCGGTCGTGACGGAAGCGGCGATGGAGCTGTACTCATCCGCCTCAAAGACGGTGTTCGGCGTGATGGCTGCCTTCTTGAACTGCGACTCGAGTTCGTGGTAGATGACTGCGTCGTGCGTGATGGAGATGAAATTCTCGTCGGAGATGTCATTGAGTGTCACGCTGTCGCGCGCTGCCAGCCTGTGCGAGTCCGGGACGGCCAGGAACAGTTCCTGCCGGTAGATCGGGACGTAGTCGATCGAAGCGATCTCGGGCCTGCCGGCGATCAGAAGATCGAGCGACCCGTTCAGAAGCTGCTCGATGAGCTCGCCCGTCATGCCCTGGCGGAAGCGGAACGCGGTCTGCTCGCTGCCCTGGTAGGCGTAGAACTCGTTGACGAACGTCGGCAGGAGGGCGAAGCTGACGCTGTAGATGTAGCCGAGGTTGATGATCCCGGCAGAGGGCTGCTGCATCTCCTGCAGGTGGTCGATGCCGTTGGAGACCTCGCTCAGCGCACGCTTGGCGTAGGGGAAGAACTCTTTGCCGTATTTGGTCAGAGAAACTTTCTTGCCGTTCTTCTCAAAGAGCGGCACCCCCAGCTCCTTCTCCAGCTTGCTGATCGCATAACTCAGGCTCGGCTGGGAGATGTAGAGCAGGTTTGCGGCCCGCGTGTAGTGCAGGACCTCCGCGGTGACGCAGAAATATCTGAGCTCCTGAAGTGTCATAGCGTGCCTCCTTTATCTGAGGTGGAATCGCTCTGCGGCAGGCGCAGCGCTGCGGAAAGATCCCGCCAGGATTCCAGTAAGAACGCCAGCGCTAGCATATCCGCGCTGCCGCCCGGAGACAGGTTGCGCAGGATCATGATGCGATCCATCTCGGTGAGCGCTTCGGTGCGCTGAAAGATGGGCATGGATGCGATCTGCGCGGCCATCTGCTGTGCAAAGGCGAGCCCGTCCGGACCGCCGCGGTGCAGAAGGTTCGTATCTTCGAGCGCTGCCATGCTGTCGCAGAAGGCGAGTGCGCCCGCATTGTCATAGTTATGTTCACGGTACCAGCGCAGATGCTCCGCGCAGAAGACCGCGTGCGGAAATCCCGCCATCGCTTCGCCGGTCGCGCCTTTGGCGCCGTAGGCGGCGAGCACTTTGCCGCCGTTGGTGGACGGCGCTTCTTCGGATGCCTTGAGGCGCGCTTCGGCGTCCTGGGAGGCCAGTGCGGAGGCGTATTGGATTGCCGCTGCAACCGGGTCCGTACCGGGATCGGCATCGCTGTCATCGCCGCCGGCTGTCAGTGTGTGCCCCATACCGGCGAGCAGGAGCCCCATGGAGTAGACCATGCCTTTGTGCGTGTTGACGCCTGCGGTGGCTGCAAACATTTCCTTTTCGCCTGCCGCGCCGCACTTGCGCAGGGCGGTCATATCGCAGCCTTCCATACCAAGCAAAGCGGCTTTGCGGAAATAGGGCAGCAGGCTTGCCGCGCTCTTTTCGAAGAGCGGGATATCCATATCTTTGTGGGCGCCGTTGTTCGCTCTGTCCACAAGACCCGGCTTGGGCGTCGTGTAGAGCTCGTCGAGCAGAGCGCTGTAGGCGGTCTGTGCGAGGGTGTCGGCGCAGAAGTCTTTCAGCAGTCTGTTCGTGGCCGCCTTGATGGCATCGAGCCCGTGGGCGCGGCTTCTGGCGCACTCCGCCGCCGGTGCATCGCAGACGAGGCACCGCCGCGGTGTCGCACGCGAGAGTTTTTCGCCGCCCGGGATCAGCACATCAAAATCAAACAGGCGCGCGGCAGGGAGCGATTCCTCGACCTTCTCCAGCTGCGCCTTGACCTCTTTGGCATCGTCGCGGACGAGCCAGAACGCTTCGCTGCCGGTGGCTTCATCGATCTGATGCTCCTGCAGAACGGTCAGTCCGAGCGCATTGAACGCTGCAATGCCGCGGTCAAACAGCATGCGCGTCATCGGCGTCCGTTTGATCTCTCCGGCGATATTGAGCGTCAGGCAAACTAGACAGCCAGTGCTCTTCTCATCGGGAGAGGACGGCTGCAGGGCCTGCAGCATGTCGTATTGTATGGCGGCACGTCGTTCGCGTGCATCAAGCATCATTTCCAGCGTGACGTAAGATGGTCTCATAAGTTGTCTCCGGTACGAGTTCTCTGGTCTTTTCGTATTCACCCGCCTGGACCAGTGCGCGCACACGGCTCGCGCTGATTTCCGCATAGCGGGGAATCTCCACAAGTTCGATGCCCTGTCCGGGCAGGAGTTCTTTCATGCGTGCGTTGTAGGCGGCTGTGACGGGGGAGAAAGGCTCCTCGCCGACAAACCGCTTTGTGATATGAAGCGCCGGCGCGATCCTGCCGGCGAAGAAGGCGATGTCGAGGTCCGCCTTGACCAGGTCCGCCCTCGTTTTGTCCTTGATGAAATACGCGGGGAACGTGGCGCGCGACACAAGGTAGAGGTCGCTGCTGAGCACGTGGCAGTTCGGCAGATCTTCTGTGCCTTTTTGGATCATTTCGAGCCGTTCCTCCGGGGAGAACATGGAGCCCTTCTCGGCCACGGCAAAGACGTACAGGTGATTGCAGTGCTGCGAGGCGTATTCGATCAGGTGCCGGTGCCCCAGTGTGAACGGGTCGCAGTTGCAGACGACCGCGCCGCATGTCCCGTCAAAGCGGGGCAGGGAGGCGATGAAGTCCGCGGCGCCGCCGGTGCGGTTTTCCATCAGGAGGGCATCCGGGATCTCCACGACGGTGTGAAAGCCCATGGAGTTCAGCATCGGCTTGTTCACCGGCTTCGTGCACACGAAGAGGCGGAAGATGCCGCGCTGGGCAGCTTCGTTGATGAGCGCGGAGAGAATGGTCGCCATCGCGCCCGTGCCTTCGATCTGTGGTGCGACCGCCACCTGCTTCAGTGTGTGGCCCGCCAGCGAGCCGCACCCGACGAGCAGGCCGTCGTCATCGGTCATCCAGGCGACGAGGTCGGCGTCTTCTTCGTCCCGCAGTCCTGCGGATAGCAGGAATGCGTCGTATTCTTTCTGTCTGCGCGCGCTGAGCGGCGTGCGGTAGATCGTGATTCCCATAAATGCCTCCAGTCCTATCAGAAAGTATACCATCTTTTGGCGCGCAGGAAACGCATTTGTATACAATTTAAAAGCAGCCGCCGTGCCGCAGCTGCTTTGCCTGTCTATTGTTCTCCATCGATGAATGCGAGGATGATCTCCGCTGTCTGTGCCTGCTGCTCCGCGGGGGAGATGGTTGCCTCGGCATCGCCCTTCTGGTCGCCGTAATCGCCGAACTGTGCGTGGTTGCCGCCTTCCAGGATGAATTCCTTGAACAGACCGCCGTCCGCCGGATCGGGGAAGTTGTCCTCGTTGGATTCGTAGGCGTCCTGATCGAGCTTCGTATCCCGGCTGCCATAGATGGAGCAGACGGCGAGCTCGTCCGGCACTTCGTCGGTGGGATAGGCGGCGAGCAGGATGATCCCTGCAAAGTCTTCAGGGTGATCGCAGGCATAGCGGGAGGCGGTGACGCCGCCAAGGGAGTGTCCGGCTGCATACCAGCGCGCATGCGGGTAGGCGGACAGCGCTTCCTCAGCGCCTGCGGAGACGGAGAAGGCCATGTGGAACGGCGGGTCGTAGAGATAGCAGTCCGTGCCGCCTTCCGCGAGCCTGTGCAGCAGCGGCGCATAGGCGACCTCATCCACTTTTGCGCCGGGGACGAACAGAATGGCTGCTTCCTCACCGGGGCCGTCAAAGTAGTACCCGTGTTCCGCTTCGGTCACCGTGACGGCATCGCTGTCCTCCATATACGGCAGCGCGCTGTCCTCTGCGGGGGCATAGGGCAGCAGATACGCCAAAGACACCGCCGCAGCCAGCAGGAGCCCGCACAGCAGGCTCAGCAGCGTGAAGCGGCGCGTTGACATCGGCGGTTTGCCGTGTTGTTTTCTGTGTGCCTCGTAAAAAGACAGGATGACCCTGCCGCCGAGAAAGCAGAGGGCCATCGCGAGTAGTGTCAGTAGAATGTATTTCATAAGTTACAGTCTGCAGTCGTGTTGTATCGCAGGTGTTTTCTAGTCGTCGGCTTCCGCCAGCGCTTCTTCCTTAAACCACTGCATCAGGTCGCGCAGCAGTTTGTTGTTGGCGTCGAAGGTCACATCCCTGCCGTCCATGCCGGGCTTGTCAAAGCCTGCCGCGCGGGCGACCGGGAGTACGTTCGGGGAGGTGGCGGTCAGGAAGGCCGCATCAAACTGGTCCAGGCTGTCAGCGCGCACCGTCTGTTCCACATAGGGGATATGGTGCTCCTCCAGGATCTTGAGGACCATCAGGCGGGTGATGCCGGGCAGGATGGTATCAGCCGGAGAAGCGATCACTGTATCGCCTTTGATGAAGAAGAAATTGGTCCGGCTGCCCTCGGTGATCTCGCCATTGTGGTTGACGAGCATGACTTCGAAGAAGCCGCTATCGATGAGCGCCTGGTCGGCGCGTTCGCGCAGGGCGACATCGCTGATCTTGGCCTGCGGATTGTTGCGCTCGCCGTGCAGGTATCCGACCGTCACACCGTCGCGGTAGTTTTCTGCCGTGGGGTAGTGCGTCGGGATCAGATACATGTAGATGTGCTCTTTGCCGTCTTCTTCGTCGATGTACTGCTCGATGCGTACATTCTGGTCGTCCACTTCGCAGAGGCGCACAAGCTCTTCGATCTGCGCGCAGAATTCCTCTTCTGTGACGAGGCACTGTCTTCCGATCAGTTTGAACGAATGCACGAACCGTTCGTAGTGCTCATGGGGAAAGACAGGGATGCCGCCCTTGATGCGGAGGACTTCGTAGACTTCTTTGCGGTCTGCCTTCGCCATGAGGGCATCGAGTTCTGCAACGGGGCGGACTTCGCCGTCCCGGATGATATAATCGTTGTTTTTATAACCTTTGTTGTCGGGTAATGTGATCATAGTGCGATTCCTTTCTTCGTACCCTTTGATGATATCTTTTACAGGGCGATTCGTCAAACAGCAGGTGGCTTTTTCGCACTTTCATCCATAAGTCAAATTGATGACTAAACCGCACTTTCTTTAATTTTACAAATGGCACACCGCTTTGTATAGTAGGGGCAGATAAAGGAAGAGAAGTTCTCTTTTCCCCGCGATTGATAAACCCTGAAAAATCCATTATAGTATGGCGCAAGGAGGGAAGACGCTATGGCTATTTACAGCAAAGATATCATTGAGAGATTCAGAGCGGCGGCGACAGCCAGCGTGGCGGATGCGTGCGACATCGTCGTGAAGGACAAACGCTGCGTGATGGACTACGCCATGCGGCCGCGCGTCAAAGAGAGAAAGATCGTCGGACCGGCGGTCACCGTGCTCGACGGAGCGGGGACAGATCCGCAGCCGCCGACACACATCATCGATACGCTCGACAATGCGGAAGGCGGCGAGGTCATCGTCGTTTCGCTGAAGGAGAACGACCTGAACTGCGCACTGTGGGGCGGTCTGATGACAGCCGGCGCTTACGTAAACGGTCTTGAGGGTGCGGTCCTCAACTGCGGCGTGCGCGACCTGACCGAGATCAGAAGGGACTACCCGGAGTTTGAGATTTATTCGCAGTCGATCGTACCGGTCACGATGGTTTCCAGATATGTGACCATCGATAAGAATCTGCCGGTCGAGTGTGCGGGCGTCATCGTCAACCCTGGCGACCTGATCGTCGGCGACATCGACGGCGTCATCTGCATCCCGCAGGAACATGTGGAAGAAGTCCTCGCAGTCGCAGAGGACATCGATAAAAAAGAGGCGATTCAGACGAAGGCAATCTTCGAAACGAAGTCCTTCGGGCAGGGCCTCGCAAAGTTCAACAGATTCTAAGCAGCTGCACAGCAGCACAAGCGATTCCTAAAGGTAATGGAGGGAAACATGAAAGCAGTATTTACACTTAAAAGTGCCGAGTCCAGAAGACTCATCGCCAAGGGCCTCGTCGAGATGCCGATCGTCAAGGAAGCGTGGGAGAAGGCGTACGTCCTGCTCGCAGGCGGCACCACCAACGCATACGTCGCACAGGAACTGATGGGCACGGATGAATACCGTCCGGAGCTCTGCACCGTCGGTCTTTCCACAAACGGCGTGCTGTGCAACACCCCGCTTGAGAGCCGCAAGTTCTTCCCGATGGTCTACAAGCAGGGCGTTCCGCAGGAGGATATGACCCTGAAAGACGGCCTGTTTGATTTCTATCCGGAGACAGTCGTCATCAAGGGCGCGAACGCGATCGACCCCGAAGGCAACGTCGGCATCATCACGTCCGGTTTTGACGGCGGCACCATCCCGAACATCATCGGACCAGTCACCTCGAACGGCCTCAGATGGATCTGCCCGGTCGGCCTCGAGAAGCTCGTTCCGTCCGTCAAAGAGTCCTGCATGGCAGTCGGCGCAAAGCGCATCGACATCTCCATGGGTGCGGACTTCGGTATGTACCACATCGCCACAGCGATCCCGTTCACTGAAAAGGAAGCGCTGAAGACCCTGTTCAATCTGGAGACCACGCTTGTCGCAGCAGGCGGCATCGGCGGCAACCAGGGCTGCGTCGTGCTGGCGGTCGAAGGCGAGAAGGAAGACGTCGAGGCATGCGTCGAATTCATTGAAAAGGAAGTCAAGGGCGAGCCGGATGTTCCGGGCAACAAGGGCAACTGCGAGGTCTGCCGTTACAAGAGATGCCGTTACTGCGGCATGACCGAGGAGCAGCTGCCGGACTGGATGAAGTAGCAGCAGGCTGCCGGGCGCAGCCATGACAATGTTGGAGGAAAGAAAGTGGACTTCACTAAGGCGAAGAGAAATCTGGAGAGAAACGGCTTTGAAGTGCATGTCTTCAAGACAGGCGTCGAGGCGGCGGCACATCTGAATGAAGAACTGAATGATGTGAGCATCGGCTTTGGCGGCAGCAAGACGCTGGATCAGCTGGGTCTTTACGAATCGCTCAGCGAGCACAACGACGTCTACTGGCACTGGCGGCAGGATGCGGACTTTGCCAGAGAGAAGTCCATGAGCACGGATATCTACATGAGTTCCGCCAACGGACTGGCGGAGACCGGAGAGATCATCTTTGTGGACGGCAACGGCAACCGCGCCGCAAGCATCCTGTGGGGGCACAAGAAGCTCATCCTGGTCGTGGGCAGCAACAAGCTCGCGCCGGATTACACGATGGCGGTCGCAAGATGCCGCAATGTGGCCTGCACGATGCGCAATGCGGACTTCCCGGGCCAGCCGGCCTGCGTGAAGGCGGGCACCGTCGGGACGCGCTGCTTTGACTGCAAGAGCAAGGATCGCCAGTGCAAGGCGATGGTCACTCTCTGGCAGCCGATGAACGGCACACCGTGTGAAGTGATCCTGATCAACGAGGAACTCGGATACTGATCGTACCGCGCGGCCGCGGTGCGGCAGGCGCAGAAAGGGATAAAACAATGGCAAAAGCAAAGATCTTTGATGTCAATGAACAGGAATGGAAACGCGACTGGGGCAACGGCCTCAGCTCCTGCGTCATGAAGCTGCCGCCGCTGGCGACGCTGCAGTACTGGGAACTGCCGGCAGGCTGCGGGGCAGAGCCGCACAGCCATGAAAACATCCAGCTGACCTACGTCCAGAACGGCAAAATGCAGCTTAACGTGGACGATGAGTCCTACATCCTGAATGAAGGCTGCTTTGCGCTGATCCCGGCGAATGCAGTGCATTCCACCATGAATGTCGGCAGCACGACGGTCGTCAACATCGACTTCTTCCTGCCGGACAGAGATGACCGCGAAGACAGCGTCAAGATCCGCGACTTCGGTCACGAACTGTAAACCGAAGACAACCTGTGCCTGGAAAGCGGGGGCAGGGGCAACATGAAAAACCAAAAGACGGGCTGCTCATCATGAACTGGTAAGATGAAAGTGGACATACTAAAAAAAGTGTGTCCACTTTTTTCGTGGTATCTTTCAAGAAGGAGGTGATGTCATGGGACGACCAAAAGGCGGAAAGAACCGAAAATGGACTAA
>Ga0129307_1001653_pt1 | contig 22176 bp, 20 predicted proteins | sample P1105metagenome_FD_94437 | JGI IMG/M metagenome (GOLD analysis project Ga0129307, IMG submission 94437) | Capybara group fecal microbial communities from Wisconsin, USA - P1105 metagenome | ecosystem: Host-associated > Mammals > Digestive system > Large intestine > Fecal | place: USA: Wisconsin... | reverse complement strand
CTTGAACCTGGGACCCCCTGATTAACAGTCAGATGCTCTAACCAACTGAGCTATTGAGGCATTTGCTCTTCACAAGCTTATTCATTGTAAAGGAAAAATCCGGATATGTCAAGGCACATTTTCGTATAAGCGGAAGAATCCCTTTTCCGTCATTTCGTCGATGCGGTCTTCGGCAGTTTTTCTTCCGATCTGATATACGCGTTCGAGCTCGTCCGGGTCCTTTTCCATCTTGCCGATGTCGAGATCCACGGGCGGGCGGATGACGAAAGCCGTGCCGTTTTCTTCCTGCTGTTCGATGTATTCGAGCGTACGGTTGTAGCGCTGATGGCGGTTATCCATCGCGCGGACGAGATTGGGAAAGCGCCCGTACATGGCCCGTACGGCCGGCATCAGCGGGTTGTGCTTCTTGGTATATCCCCGCGGCTGGGTCAGGATGACGACGTTCCTGCCATAGCCGATCCGTTCCATGAAGCGGAGCGGGATCGAATCGGCTACGCCGCCGTCGAGAAACTTCCGCTCGCCGATCTCCACGATATGGGAGAGAAGGGGCATGGAAGCGGACGCCCGGATCCATTCGATATCCTGATAGCCGCCTTTGCCGCATTTGTAGTAGACAGGCCTTCCGGTCTCCACGTCGGATACGACGACATAGAACTCCATGGGGTTGGCTGCGAAGGCCTCGCTGTCCCAGGGGTCGAGCTCGAAGGGCAGCTCGCGGTAGCAGAAATCCACGTCGAACAGGTCGCCGGTCCGGAAGAGGTTGTAGAAGCTCGCGTAACGGCGGTCATTGCAGTATTCTTTATTGTAGCGGCGCGCACGCCCGATCTGCCGGGACTTGATGTTGCACCCGAATGTTGCGCCCGCGGAGACGCCGGCTGCCCCGTCAAAAGTGAGGCCGTGCTCCATGAAGACGTCAATGACGCCGCAGGTGAACATCCCGCGCATGGAACCGCCTTCCATGACCAGACCGATCTTTTCTTTTGAAGCCGAAGTATTATCCATAAACCTGTCCTCTGCAGCGGATCCCGGACACGCCCGATGTGACCGGACAAAAATTGAAACATTTTCCTGTAACATGTTATACCATAATGCCGGGATTTCTGCTACAATCCCGGGTAGGAATCATGTCAGTACAGGCAGAAGGAGCAGGTGAAACATGCGCAAGGGTGAGATCGATATGCTGAAAGGCAGCCTCTGGAAGGGGATGCTGGCTTTTACCGTGCCGCTCATGCTGAGCAATATCCTGCAGCTCTGCTTCAATGCGGCGGACATGATCGTCGTCGGCCGCTTTGTGGGCAAGGAATCGCTTGCCGCGGTCGGCTCCACGACCAATATCGTCCTGCTGCTGATCAACATTTTCATCGGCATCTCCGTCGGCGCCAACGTTGTGACAGCCCAGTGCATTGGGGAAGGCGCGGAGAAGGATGTCCGCGATTCGATCCGCACGGCCGTGAGCTTCAGCCTGGCAGCGGGACTCTGCCTCCTTCTGATCGGGCAGGCGATCGCGCGACCGATCCTGGAAATGCTGGGCTCCCCTGCGGATGTCATCAATAAGTCGGAGATCTATCTCAGGGTCTATTTCTGCGGCATGCCCATAATGATGCTCTATAACTTTTCCTCGTCGCTGCTGCGTGCCTTCGGAGATACGAAGCGTCCGATGTACTACCTGACCCTTTCCGGCGTGATCAACCTGATACTGAACGTGATCTTTGTCGTGGCATTCCGCCTCGATACCTTCGGCGTGGGGCTGGCCACCGTGCTTTCGCAGGCGGTCTCGGCACTGCTGACGGTAAGAAGGCTCAGCCTCCTGGACGAGCGTTACCGCTTCCGTCTCACGGATCTCGGCTTCCGTCCGGACATGCTTGGAAGGATCCTTAAGGTCGGCGTGCCGGCGGGCCTCCAGAACATCATGTTTTCCATCGCCAACCTGACGGTCCAGTCGTCGATCAACAGCTTCGGATCGACGGTCATGGCGGCATCCACGGCTTCTTCCAACGTAGAGAACATCACCTATCTCGCGATGAATGCCTTCCAGTACGCAAACTTGAGCTTTGTCGGGCAGAACTACGGCGCCGGCAATCTCAGAAGGATCCGGGATATCATGAGGGTCAGCACGATCCTCGCGGTCTCGTTCGGCATCGTCATCGGCTACATTTCCATCGCGCTCGGTCCGTACATCTTCCGGATCTATACCGCTGATCCCGAGGTCATTGCCTATGCTGCCCGTAAGCTTTTCATCATCAACTCGCTGTATTTCCTGAGCGGCATCCAGGATGTGTATTCCGGCGGCATCAAAGGTTTCGGACGTTCCTCCGTCGCCATGGTCAATGCGATCATCGGCGTCTGTCTGACGAGGCTCGTCTATATCTGGACCGTGTTTAAGCACCTGCCGACCTTCGATGTGCTCTTTGCGGTCTACCCGGTATCCTTTGCCATGACCGCCCTGCTGATGAGCGTCTCGTTCTTCGTCCTTTACAGGAAGATCCTCCGGGAGGAAGGGCCGGGAGGCGTCTCTCTACCTTAAGTCGCTTGAGCGCCGCTTTATAATGTGTTAAAATAAATCTGGTTATAAAGCACCATGCCCACATGGCGGGACGGCATGCCTCAGTGTGCCGGATCTGCCCTGAACAGATCATATTTAAGGAGGTATCTACCTATGAAGTTCTACAAGTGTGTCAAGTGCGGCAGCATTGCTACCTTTATCGGCAGAGGCTGCGATTCCATCTCCTGCTGCGGCGAGCAGATGGAGGAACTGATCCCCGGCACGACCGAGGCTGCAAAGGAAAAGCACATCCCGGTGATCGAGGCTGACGGCAGCACCATCAACGTTAAGGTCGGTTCCGTTGCACATCCGATGCTTCCGGAGCACTATATCCCCTTTATCGCTCTTGAGACCAGCCAGGGCGTTCAGATCAAGCAGCTGAACCCGGGCGATGAGCCGAAGGCAAGCTTCAAGCTCGCAGTGGGCGAGGAGTGCAAGGGAGCTCTTGCATACTGCAACCTGCACAATCTCTGGAAGGCATGATCGCAAACGCCCTTCCGTAAGCGGAGCGCGGGCCTTCTGACAACTGAACAGCTTTGAACTTAAGCCGTGATCTGTATTTATGACAGACACGGCTTTTTGTTTGTGCACTTTTGAACGGTTTATTATTAAAAAAACTATTTACAAATCCTGCAGAAGTGGTATAATCGCACACATGTATACATTTATACGATAATAACCTGATCCGCAAATATTAAGTACACGACGATACGTATATTTGGAGATCGGCGCATTCATAAAAGCAGCAAAGGAGACAGTGATCATGCTTGAAATGTCGAAAAAGACCAACCTGCTGGAGCAGAACCAGTACAAATACCAGCTGCAGGACATCCCGGATCCCAACCTGTACCGGGACCTCTACAGTTATGAAGAAATTCCGAAGGTAGCGTTCAACCACCGGCGCGTTCCGATGAACATGCCCGAGGAGATCTGGATCACCGACACGACCTTCCGTGACGGCCAGCAGTCGATCAACCCGTACACAGTCAAGCAGATCGTGGATCTCTACAAGCTCGAATCCAGGCTCGGAGGCCCTTACGGCATCATCCGCCAGACGGAGTTCTTCGTCTACAGCGAGCGTGACCGCGAGGCGATCCGCCAGTGCCAGGATCTCGGCCTCCGTTTCCCGGAGATCACCTCCTGGATCCGCGCGACCAGGGAGGATTTCAAACTGGTCAAGGATCTCGGCATCCGTGAGACGGGTATCCTGGTATCCTGCTCGGACTACCATATCTTCAAGAAGCTGAAGATGACCCGTAAGCAGGCGATGGAAAAGTACCTCGAGACCGTCAGCGACGCTTTCGAAGCGGGCGTTATGCCGCGCTGCCACCTGGAGGACATCACCAGGGCAGACTTCTACGGCTTCGTCGTGCCGTTCGTCAACGAGCTTTCCAAGATGTCCCGCGACGCGGGCATCCCGGTCCGTATCCGTGCCTGCGATACCATGGGCTACGGCGTACCGTACACCGAAGTCGCGCTGCCCCGTTCCGTACCGGGCATCATCTACGGCCTGCAGCATTATGCGGACGTGGAGAGCGACATGCTCGAGTGGCACGGACATAACGACTTCTACAAGGCTGTTGCCAATGCTTCCACCGCATGGCTGTACGGCGCCTGCGCGGTCAACTGCACGCTGCTCGGCATCGGCGAGCGTACCGGCAATGTCCCGCTCGAGGCGATGGTCATGGAATACGCTTCACTGCGCGGTTCCCTCGACGGCATGGATCCGACGGTCATTACCGAGATCGGCGAGTATTATAAGAATGAGATCGGCTACAGGATCCCGCCGATGACCCCGTTTGTCGGCCGCAACTTCAACGTCACCCGCGCCGGCATCCACGCGGACGGCCTGCTGAAGGATGAGGAGATCTACAACATCTTCGATACGGACAAGATCCTCAATCGTCCGGCGATGGTCGCAATCAACAAGAATTCCGGACTTGCCGGCATTGCCTACTGGATGAACCAGAACTACCGTCTGAAGGGCGACGCGCAGGTGGACAAGAAGGATCCGGTCGTCATAAAGCTCAAGGAGTGGGTGGACAAGGAATACGAAGGCGGACGTACCGCGACCCTGTCCAACGAAGAGATCGAGAGCAAGCTCGAAGAGTTCTCCAACGGACTTTACAAGAGCCAGGGCTGAGCATGAGGAGGAAATGAACGATGGCAGTATTAAGAGACCACAGGACCATATCGATCGCGGATCAGATCTTTGAACAGCTGGAAAAGGATATCCTGACCGGCAAATACCAGCGCGGGGACATTTTAAGTGAAATGAAGCTTTCCGCGGAGCTCGGCGTCAGCCGTACGCCCGTGCGTGAGGCGATCCGCCGCCTGGAGCAGGAGCATATCCTCCGTGAGAACGGCCGCGGCCTGGAAGTCGTCGGCATCAGCCGCGAGGACATGCTCGACATGTACGAGATCCGCGTGCAGTTGGAAGGCATTGCCGCGGCGCGTGCAGCGACCAATATCACGGACGAACAGCTGAAGGAGATGGCGGAGATCCTGGAGCTTCAGCGTTTCTATATCGAAAAGACCAGCGTGCCCGGAGAGTACGCCGACGACATCAAGGATCTGGATTCCCGTTTCCACGGGCTGATCTACCGCGGCTGCGGCAGCATGGCATACTGTGACACGCTGCTTCCCATGCACCGCAAGATGACCAAGTTCCGCAAGGCTTCCGTCAGCAAGAAGAGCCGCGCGACCCATTCCTACGAGGAGCACATGGCGATCTATGAGGCCCTGAAAGCCCATGAGCCGGAGCTGGCACGCTCCCGTACGGTTCAGCACATCATCAACGCCCGCGACAGCATCAAGGCGATCCAGGAGGTATAAGATGGACAGCTACTACAATGAAATGATCGACAATGCGGTCATCCATTTCCGCAAACTCCTGGAAGGACAGCTGGAGCGCCAGAACAGGATGGAGCATGCGGAGCCCGCGAAGGACTTTGCGCATCTCGATCACATCCGCATCGGCGTCTGCGGCGGCGACGGCATCGGCCCGATCATCGTGGAGGCTGCTGGTAAGATCATGGATACGCTGCTTCAGGACGAGATCGCATCCGGACGCGTGGAGATCGTCAATATCGAAGGCCTTACCCTGGAGAACCGTATGGCGCACGGCCAGGCGGTCCCGGACGACGTCATGGCGGAGATAAAGAGCTGCGACGTCCTTCTGAAGGGTCCGACCACGACGCCCCAGGGCGCCAATACGCTCGGCAGCGCGAACGTCGCGATCCGCAGGGCTCTGGACCTTTATGCCAATGTCCGCCCCGTCAGCGTGCCGGAGCTCGGTATTGACTGGTGCTTCTTCCGTGAGAACACGGAGGGCGAGTATGCGCTCGGAAATGACGGCATCGAGATCCCGGACAAGCTTGCCATGGACTTCAAGGTGACCACGGATGCAGGCACCCGCCGCATTTGCCGCGCAGCATGCGAATACGCGCGCAACAACGGCAAGACCAGGCTTGCGATCGTCACCAAGAACAACGTCATCAAGAAGACCGACGGCAATTTCTCCAGGATCTGCCATGAAGTGGCGGCAGAGTATCCGGAGATCACCGCGGGAGATTATATCGCGGATATCGTTACGGCGAGCCTGATCGATCCGTACCGCCAGAAGGACTACGACGTCTTCGTACTTCCCAACCTCTACGGCGATATCATCACGGACGAGGCAGCGCAGCTGCAGGGCGGCGTCGGCACCGCGGGCAGCTCCAATATCGGCGACCGGTACGCCATGTTCGAGGCGATCCACGGCTCCGCACCGCGCAAGATCGAGCGCGGCGAGGGCGCATACGCCAATCCGACCAGCATCATCAAGGCGGCGGAGTTCATGCTGCGCCATGTCGGACTGAACGCACAGGCGGACAAACTGGCGAAAGCCATGGAGATCTGCAACGAGACCGAGAAAAAAGTCGTGATCACCGGACACAGCGACGGCGCGACCTGCGGGGAGTTCACTGAGTACGTGCTTGAGACGCTTGCGAAGATTGACTGAGGATAAACATTTATGATCAGATTGTATGACCACGGCGTCTATATCGCGCGTGGGGAAAAGATATATGACAGCCTTGAGGAACTTAAGGCGGCTGAAGGACTGCAGGTGCGCAGCGATGCGGGCTTTGAACTGCAGGGGGATGAAGCGAAGGAACAGGCGTCAAAGGGCACCATGGCCTACGGGATCCTGGAGGCGCACAACCAGTCCGGTGACATGGATCATATGCGGCTGAAGTTCGACTCCCTTGCGAGCCACGACATCACCTATGTCGGCATTATCCAGACGGCAAGGGCTTCGGGCCTTACAAAGTTCCCGATGCCTTATGTGCTGACCAACTGCCACAACAGCCTGTGCGCGGTCGGCGGCACCATCAACGAGGACGACCACAAGTTCGCGCTTTCCGCCGCGCATAAGTTCGGCGGTATCTATGTGCCGGCCAACCTCGGAAACATCCACTCCATCAACCGTGAGCTGATGGCGGGCTGCGGAAAAATGATCCTCGGATCCGACTCCCATACCCGTTACGGCGCGCTCGGCTGCATGGCGGTCGGCGAGGGCGGCGGCGAGCTTGCAAAGCAGCTTCTCGGAAGAACCTATGATTTCGCGCGTCCCGGCACGATCGCGGTATATCTTACCGGCTCACCGAAGCCCGGCGTTGGTCCGCACGACGTGGCGCTTTCCATTGTCGGCGCGGTCTATAAGAACGCCTACGTAAAGAATAAGGTCATGGAGTTCGTCGGCCCCGGTATCGCAGGCCTTTCCGCGGAGTACCGCAATGCGGTCGACGTCATGACGACTGAGACGACCTGCTGGAGCTCGATCTGGATGACGGACGGGAAGATCCGCGCGTACTATGCCAATGTCGGACGCCCGGGAGACTATCACGAGGTCCGTCCGGCGGATGTGGCATACTATGACGGCTGCGTTTACGTCGACCTTGATACCGTGGAATGCACGATCGCGATGCCGATGCATCCTTCCAATACCTATACGATCCGCGAGCTGAAGGAAAATGCCGCGGATATCCTGCATGACACCGAAGTCGCCATGAACGCGCAGATCAAGGGCGCGTCCTTCGACCTGATGAGCAAGCTCCTTCCGGACGGCTCGATCATGACCGACCAGGGGGAGATCGCGGGCTGTGCGGGCGGCACCTTCGACGGCATCATGGCTGCGGCGGACATCCTGAGGGGAAGATCCACCGGCAACGGCGCGTTCTCCTTAAGCATCTATCCCGGCAGCATGCCCGCGTATGCGGCGCTGGCGAGAAACGGTGCGATCGGGGACCTTGTGAGCGCGGGAGCCATCGTGCGCGAATGCTTCTGCGGCCCGTGCTTCGGCGCGGGAGACTGCCCGGCGAACGGCGAGTTCTCGATCCGCCATACGACCCGCAACTTCCCGAACCGTGAGGGCTCCAAGCCCGACGAGGGACAGATGGCGGCAGCTGCGCTCATGGACAGCCGTTCCATTGCGGCGACCGCTGCCAACGGCGGTATCCTCACCGCGGCAAGCGAGCTCGACATCGAGTACACGGAGCCGGTCTATGACTTCGACGGAGGCATTTACGAAAAACGTGTCTATAACGGCTGGGGGAACCCGGAACCGGAGCATGAGCTCCGCTTCGGACCCAACATCAAGGACTGGCCGGCGATGCCTTCCATGTCAGCCGATATGCTGGTGAAGATCTGCAGCTATATCGACGATCCGGTCACGACCACGGATGAGCTGATCCCGTCCGGTGAGACCTCGAGCTACCGCTCCAATCCGGAGCGCCTTTCCGAGTTCGCGCTCTTCAAGCGTGATCCGGAGTACGCCGGCCGCAGCAAGGTCCTTCGCGGCTATGACCGTGAGAGGATCGCATCCGGAAAGGTGGCGGATGAAGTCATGGAAGTCTATGACGCGCTTCGGAGGTTCGGACTCGATATCGATCCTTCCGGCACGAACATCGGTTCCACGATCTTTGCCAACATGCCCGGAGACGGATCCGCCAGAGAACAGGCGGCGTCCTGCCAGAGAGTGCTCGGCGCTTCCGCGAACTTCGCGAAGCAGTACGCGACCAAGCGCTACCGCTCCAACTGCATCAACTGGGGCATGGTGCCGTTCCTCGTGAACTATCCGGAACTTCTGGAACTGGGCGATTACGTCTTTGTACCGGATATCAAAAACGCAGTCCTCGAAAACCGTGAAGAGATCCGCGCCTACTGCGTCAAGCCGGACGGCCGCGTCCTTCCCTTCATCACCTCGACCGGCCCGCTGACGAAGGACGAGCGCCAGATCATCGCGGACGGCTGCCTGATCAACTATTACAAGTATCACTGATTATGAAGCCGCGGCGTATGCCGCAGGCTGATCACGAAAATGGGCGTGTCCTGAAACGGGACGCGCCCGCTCTTTATATTTGCATGTTTTTGTGTTATGATTGCGTGAACGGCGACAGCCGGATAAAGAACAGATACCGGCTGCGGAAAATGCAGGAAGCCGCAGCAGATAAGGAACAGAAGTGATGGTAAAGAAAATGTTGAAAAAATACGTAACAACAATGGCGGTGATCTGCCTTGCGGCATGGATGCTTACGGCCTGCGGATCAAAGAAGGCCGATACCGCGGCAGAAGAGACAGCGGCACAGACTGAAGCCGTATCGGAAACGGAAACGCCGGAAGAAACGGAGACCGAGGAGATCATAGCAGAGATCGAAGAAGAAACGACGGAAGAAAGCACGGAAGCGGAAACGGAGACCGAAACGGAAACCGAGACAGAGACCGGGACGGAAGCTCCGGATTACGCCGCGCTCGGACTAAGTGAAGAAGCGGTCGAATACGGCGGGATCACCATCCATATGCCGGAAGCGTTCAGATATACCGAGACCGATGCCAATGCCTATGCGGTCCTGGACCTGAACCGCTGCTTTGACTCCGTGACGATCAACACGGGAGAACTCGCCGTTGACTTTTCGGAAATGACCAGGGAAAGCATGGAAGAAAATGCCCGGGAGACCGTTCCGGGATTTGAAGGTTTTGAAAGCCACGAGCAGTTTGAGATCGACGGTGCGCCCGCCATCCTCACGACCTATAAGCGCACCATGTCCGGCGTATCTCTGGATGCGCGCGACCTCATCATCGATATGGGCGGTTCCATCGTGGAGGTCATCGCCCTCGACCAGACCGGAGAGTACGCGGCGCAGCTGGAAGCTGCACTCGGTTCCGTCAGGATCAGCCCGGAGGAGTAAGCCGTCTTGCGCTTGATTTACAAAAACCGCTATATTACAATGAACCTGAAAACGATCAATGCAGGCTGACTGCAGGACAGATACCGGAAGGAAGGGCATATGGCTAACGAAAGACCAAGTATTTTCAATGACGTCCTCGGACCGATCATGCGCGGCGCATCCAGCTCCCATGTGGGCGGCGCGTTCCGTATCGCGAAGCTGATCAGGGCGGCGCACGGCGCTGAGCAGATGAAGTCCGTGCTCTGCGAGTTCGACACCTTCGGAACGCAGGCGGCGACCCATGTCGGACACGGCTCCGATTTCGGCTTTCTGTGCGGCATCCTCGGCGTGGAACTGACAGATCCGAAGGCGGCAGGCATTTATGATATCATGAAAACGGACCCGCTTGAGATCCGTTTTGACGTCGTGCCGATGCATGAAGAGGACCTGACGCTCCACCGCGTGACAGTGACCCTTGCTGACGGGGAAAAGCACTGCTGGGACGGCGTGACGAGCATGGGCGGCGGCATGATCGAACTGACCGCTTACGACGGCTGCCAGATCTCGATGAACGGGGATTACTATGAGATCCTGCTGAAGACAGACAGGAACGCTGCGGATCCTGCCGGGATCAAAGAAAAGATTGCGGGCATCTTCACCCCCGACTGCATTACCGTCTCCGAATCCGGAAGCGCAAAGACCCAGGCTGCATGGATCGCAAAAGACGGAAAATCGGCTTCGGGCGAAGTCCTTGTCACGGAGATCAAGTCGGCAAAGCCTTATGATAAGGAAGTGATCGATAAGCTCCGCGAGGAACTGGCTCCCCTGGAGCTCCTTGTGATCGACCCTGTCCTTCCGACTCTTTCACGCGCGGACCTCAGCGTGCCGTTCGTGACGGCGGAAGAGACGCTTAAGTACCTTGCGGACCACCCCATGAGTTTCGCGGAGGCGGCTGCCCTTTATGAGGCGGAGCGCGGCGGAACGGATCCCGTGCACACGAGGGAACAGATGCGCGAGATCATGCATATCATGAAAAACGGCGTGGAGGAAGGCCTTGCGGGCACCAGTTACGAGGACCGCATCCTCGGACCGCAGTCTCACCTGATCGCGGAAGGAGAAAAGAAAAACCGGCTCGTACCTGACCCGGTCATCAACCGGATCGTAGAGTCGGTCACTGCCGTCATGGAGGTCAAAAGCTCCTACGGCGTATATGTAGCGTCCCCGACCGGCGGCTCCTGCGGATGCCTGCCCGGTACGCTCGTGGGACTTGCGAAAGCTCTGAAACTGGACGATGAGATCCTGCTGGACGGACTGATGGCAGCAGGCCTGATCGGCGTCTATATTTCGTATTTCTCCTGCTTCGGTGCCGATGTGGGCGCCTGCCAGGTGGAGTGCGGCTCCGCGGGCGCGATGGCGGCTGCGGGCATCACCGCCATGATGGGCGGCACGGCTCAGGAATGCATCGACGCGGCGGCACTGGCGCTGCACGGCGCGAGCGGACTCGGCTGCGATCCCATCGGAGGCAGAGTCGAAGTCCCGTGCCTTGAAAAGAACATCATGTGCGGCGTGAATGCGCTTGCCTGCGCCAATATGGCGCTTGCCGGCTACGACAAGGTCGTGCCGTTCGACGAGTCGATCCAGGCGATCGCGAACATTTCCTCGATCCTGCCCTTCGAACTGAAGTGCAGTCTGGAGTGCGGCCTCAGCATCGGCTGCACCTCACGCAGGCTCGAAAAGGAACTTGCGGAAAGGCTTGAAGCTGCCGGCCGCTGAGGAGTTTAAGCGGCTTTGAGTTCAGCCGGCGTCCTGCCTCCTGCAGGCACGGATGAGGTAAAGCAGCGCGTCCGTGATGATCAGCGCATGGTCGACGGCGATACCGTCGGAAGCCAGAAGTTCATACTGAATATCTTTCAAAACGCTCCGGAACGTGACGGAGCGTTTTATTTTTGCGCTGAGGGCAACGCCGCAGGCTTCATTCACGAGTGAAAGCGTGTAGATGCGGCAGCCTGATTCGCCTGGATCATCACGGGAAGCGTCCGTTGACGCTGACGGGTCTTCCGCCAGGCGGACGTCCAGCCAGAGGGCGTCGGCCGCGTCGTCGCCGGCACGGACCGGAAGCTCACCTTCCACGAGTGCGAGAAAAGCGGTGGTAATGACTCTCCAGCGCGGATCACGGTCCCAGCTGCCCCAGGTGCGGAGCTGCACCATCGGCAGATCCCTGACGCCGGTCTCCTCTTCGAGTTCGCGGCGGGCTGCATCGGCGATATCTTCCTTAATGTTGACGAAACCGCCGGGGAGCGCCCAGTATCCGATGCTCGGATGGTTGCCGCGGCGGATCATGAGGAGCTTCAGGGGCTGTGCGGGATCAAGGTACGGCCCTTCCGAGCGGAAGACGGCCATATCGACCGTGTTGCTGGGACAGTCGTAGCGTTTCGGGTCGTACTTTTCGATGAAGGCTTCGAGGGTCTCCCCTTTCGCGTTCAGCTCACCGGTGCCCCGGAACTGTTCAAGATCAGATGTAAATGCCGGCATGGTCCTGCCTCCTTTTGATCGGTATTTATACGAAGCCCAGCGTCCTTAAGATCAGGATGCCGAGGGTAATGCTGACGGCGCTTCCCAGCATGGTCAGTACGACGACGCTGGCGGAAACGGTGCCGTCATATCCGTAGTTTTTCGCCATGGTATAAGAAGACGGCGTCGTCGGGCTGCCGAGCATGATCAGGATCGCGATCAGCGCTTCGCCGCGGAAGCCGAGCATGACGGCAAACGGCATGAAGACTGCCGGGATGATCACCAGCTTGAGGGCAGCGGCGGCACAGGAAAGATCCATCTTGCCGAGCGCTTCGCGTCCGCGGAAGCCGATGCCGATCGAGATCAGGGAGAGCGGCGTCGTCAGTGAAGCTACGGACTTGAGCGAGGTCTCGACAGCACGCGGGAAACGGAGCCGCATCAGCGACACGAGCGTGCCCGCGAGGATGGCGAGTATGATCGGATTGGTCAGGATGCCGAGGAAGGCCTGCTTCAGCTGTCTTGACCTGTTCCTGCCGGCTTCCGCATCGATGACCGCGGGAGCGCAGAGCGCCAGCACCAGGCAGGCGGCGATATTATAGAGCGGGACACTGCCGATCAGCATCATGGGAGTCATGGCGGTGCTGCCGTAGACGTTGGAAAGCAGGGCGTTGCCGAGGATCGCGATGCTGCCGCGGTAGGAAGCCTGGACGAACTCGCCGAGATCGTCCCGCTGTTTCCTGAGGGCGGCGCTGCCTCCGGCCCAGACCGCCGCGATCGAAATGATCGTGACGACGGCGCAGAAGCCGACGAACCTTCCGTTAAAATCATTCCGGATATCGATACTGTAGAGGTTATTGAAAAGCGTGACGGGAAGGGCCACTTTAAAGACAAGCCTGTCGCATCCGGAGCCGAATGCCTGATCCAGCATGCCGGTCCGCTTCAAAAAAACGCCCAGGCAGACGACGAGGACGAGCGGAAGGGTCGCGTTTATGCTGAAAATGAAATTCTCCATGAAAGAGCTCCTTTGCGTCATTATAGCACTTCTGGGGTTTTAATCAACGAAACGCCGCCGTATATAAAATATATACCGGAAAATGCCGGCTGTGATAACTGTCATCTATGATGCACGATAACCGGCAGATTCACGAAGCATTGAATCAATATGAAACATTTTGCCGACTACGGTATACTTATCCTTGACTTTCCTTACAAAGAACTGTACAATACAAACGGATCGTTATAAAATTAACAATCTATGTCATACACCATTTCATCATAACAGATCACGGAGGGATCATCTTATGGCAAGATTTACATTACCGAGAGACATTTATCATGGCAAGGGTTCTCTGGAGGAACTGAAGAACCTGAAAGGCAAGAGAGCCATCATCTGCGTAGGCGGCGGCTCCATGAAGCGCTTCGGTTTCCTGGACAGGGCAAAGAAGTATCTTGAAGAAGCCGGCATGGTCGTCGAGCTGTTCGAAGGCATTGAATCCGACCCGTCCGTTGAGACTGTTATGAAGGGCGCTGCAGCGATGCAGAAGTTCGAGCCCGACTGGATCGTTGCCATCGGCGGCGGTTCACCGATCGACGCAGCCAAGGCTATGTGGATCAAGTATGAGTATCCGGAGAGCACCTTCGAGGATATGTGCAAGGTATTCGGCATCCCGGAGCTTCGCAAGAAGGCTCATTTCTGCGCAGTTTCCTCCACTTCCGGAACTGCTACCGAAGTTACCGCATTCTCCATCATTACCGACTATGAAAAAGGAACCAAGTATCCGATCGCTGACTTCCAGATCACCCCGGATGTCGCCATCGTTGATCCGGAGCTTGCAGAGACCATGCCGAAGAAGCTGGTTGCCCACACCGGTATGGACGCAATGACCCATGCGATCGAAGCTTATGTTTTCACCGCAAACTGCGACTACACCGATCCGTTGGCGATCCATGCGATCGAGATGATCCAGAAAGACCTGATCCCATCCTACAACGGAGATATGGACGCGCGTGACCGCATGCACAACGCACAGTGCCTCGCAGGCATGGCATTCTCCAATGCGCTCCTCGGCATCGTTCATTCCATGGCTCATAAGACGGGTGCCGTTTTCGCTGACTACGGCGCACACATCATCCACGGTGCGGCAAACGCCATGTACCTTCCGAAGGTCATCGCGTTCAACGCAAAGGATCCGGTCGCAAAGAAGCGCTACGGCGTCATCGCCGACTACATGCACCTCGGCGGCAAGGATGATGACGAAAAGGTCGCGCTCCTGATCGCTGATCTCCGCCGTATGAACGACGAGCTCAATATCCCGCACTGCATCAAGAACTACGGTCCGGACAGCTATCCGACCGAGCAGGGCTTCGTTCCGGAAGAAGTCTTCCTTGAGAGGCTTTCCGGCATCGCGGAGCGTGCGATCGGCGACGCCTGCACCGGCTCCAACCCGCGTCAGCCCAGCCAGGAAGAGATGGAAAAGCTGCTCAAGTGCTGCTACTACGATCTCGACGTGGATTTCTGATCTGACTGAATCAGGCATAACACTGCCGCCCGCAACGAAAGCTGCGGGCGGTTTTTTTTGAAACATCGCCCGAAAGGGTCATTGCGGAAACGGAACGGGCAGGAGTATAATGCGGTCTATGAGAGTAAAACGCTTAAAATTATCCGAGATCAAAGATATTTACAGGAAATACCTGTTCTACGATTTTCCCGTAGAGGAACGCCGGCCGCTTCCGAGGATCTCAAAGTATTTCCGCGAACATAACTACGAGGGATACGGCGGTTATGATGAGGAGGGAAGGCTGCTCTGCTATGCCTTTTTCTATGTGCATAAGTACCGTACAGCCGGGCCGGACGGGAAACAGATCAGGAAAAAGGTCTGCCTGTTAGATTACCTCGCAGTCATGAGATCCTCGAGGGACAGCGGGGTGGGCTCCGGGTTTTTGAAAGAGCTCGTCCGTCACTTTGCAGGCAAAGAAGACCTGGTCTTTATCGAGGTGGAAAATGCCGACTTTGCAGGAACGCCGGAAGAGAAAGCTACAAGGGAGCGCCGGATGGCTTTCTATCTTCGGAATGGCATGATCGATACCGGCGTCTGCTCCCTGGTCTGGACGGTCGAGTACCGTATCATCGAGATGGATTTCGCGAAGGCAGGCGCTGCCGGATGGAAGCCGCATACTCCGGAGGAGATCCGGGAAGCCTGTGAGAGGACCTATCACTCGATGTTTCCGCCGTTTCTTTATGAGCATTACATTGAGGTACGGTAAATGCCGTCTCCTCCTTTTAACGGAACAGGAAAAGCTGCCGAAAAACGGCAGCTTTTTCATGCTGAAAGGAAATATATACGGCCGGAAAAGCAGCACACTCTACTTTCCCGCGCGGGTCATAAAGCCGAAGTCCATGTAGATCCGGGAGATCTCATGAAGCAGATGATGCGCATCGTGTTCGGGATCGTAGCCTTTTTCCGGCGGGGAGATGTGAACCGGGTCGGCACGGAGTCCGGTCTCTTTTGCAAAGTATCCGGCCACTTTCTTTTCCATGTTTTCGATGGTGACGTCCTTCCTGTAGAAATAAATGCCGCTCCATTCGTCGGATTTGGCCATGCGGTAGCGGACGACCCGGAAATGCGCCGCGATATACGGGTCGGACCGGTACTTTTCAAAGGCGGCATCCGCTTCCCCGTGCCTGATGAGGAAGCGTACGGCGACGACGCTGTCTTCCGGCTCATACATCCCGTCCATATAGTTGCGGTAGGGAGAGCGGCGCATGATCTCATAGTCCCACTGTTCCGCTTCGCTCATCGGTCCGTCGTGGAAGAGCATCATCGTCCGGGAACGCACGGCTAAGATACAGGCGCAGATGCCGTCGCCGGCAAGAATGCGCCGAAGCTCCCTTACGTCCTGCTGCGGGATCGTCATGAGCTCGGGATAGGTGTTTTCCCGCATGTCATAAAGCGCCGCTCCGTCCATGACGATGATCGGCATGTTCATACGGAGGCCGCTCATCTGCGAGATCATGAACGCGGGTGCCCAGCGGGTCTCGAGCGAGATCCGCGCGCCTTCATCATAGAGACGGTTCAGTTCGATCAGGATGCGGGACTGGACGATGGAATAGCGGTCCGCGGCAATGTCCTTTAAGTGCAGGAAGAAGAGTTTTTCCGGGTGCTTTTTTGCCGGGAGGCGGACAACATTGACAAAAACGGCGACGCATACGCCGATGATGGTATCGAGGATACGGTCGAAGGTCTGCTGCAGCGGGGCTTCTACGTTCGGATAGGTCACGATGATGCACATGAAGACGATCGCCGCGAGGGCTGCGCTGTCGGTGATCTTTAAGAGCACGCAGGTGTAAAGGACCAGAAGGACACCCAGCGCCATGCAGAGGTAGACCAGGAGCATATGGGACGTGATGCCCGGGATCTGCTCCATCAGCAGCAGGAACAGAAGACCCCAGAGACCGCCCATGACCGTGGAGATGACACGGTTGACGGCGACCCGTTTGGAGGAATCGGCGTAGGGCTGCATGCAGATGATCGCGGCGATCGCGGACTGGACGACCATGCCCTGATACCCCCGCAGGATGTAGATCACGAGGCACAGAAAGACCGCCACCGCCGTCTTGATCAGGCGCCGGCCTATGGGAGGCAGATAGAAGGAGTCGGTTTTATCTTTATGACTGTTCACAGATACTGCTCACTTTCGAAGGTTTTTATACTGGACAAGGAAAAACAAATCAGTGCATGCTGTCGCTGTGTATTTCAGAAGTGAGAATCTCCCGCATGTTGTTGATAAAAAGACGGCATACTTTGGGGATATAGTTTCCGCGCTTGTAGACGACCGCCAGGCTCCAGACGAGCTCCGGTGCATCTACATAGAAGTATACCAGCTTTCCGGGCCGACCGCAGACCTTGACGCCCATCTCCGGGACAAAGACGCATCCCATGCCTTCGCTAGCAAGGTTTATAGCCGTTGTGGTGTTTCCTGTTCGCAGCAGTATATCGGGTTCGGAGTTTAAGGATGAGAGATAGTTTTCCACTTTGACGGTGAGCGCTTGCCCGGGTTTAGTCAGAAGCAGCGGGAAATGCTCCGCGATATCGTACGGCGCAACAGGAAAACCGTTATGGTATCTGCAGGAGGTAAGGAGTTCTTTGACATAAGTGCTCCTTGCCGGTGCACCGATCATGATCCGTTCTGGACACAGGATGTCAAAAACAAGGTTGGGCGCATGGTCCGGTCTCGGCGTATTGACGATTCCGAAGTCCAGTTCATCTGCCTCAATTGCATCCCGTACATCGGAAAAAGGCCCTTCCATCAGCTGCAACCGGATGGAGGGGTATTTTTCATGAAAGGAGGGGAAAATATCCGGAAGCAGTGACGCGCTGCGCCAAATCGGAATACCAAGCCGGATTACGCCGGCAGCTTCATTCTTGATATCCAAGAGCTCGCTTCGGATATTGCGGGCCAGCTCCTTGGAATGTATCGCATACTCGTAAAAGCGCTCACCGGAGAAGGTCAGGCGGAATGGGTTGACGGAACGGTCAAAGAGCTGCACACCAAGGCTGTTTTCGAGCCGTTTAATGTTCTGACTGAGCGATGGTTGAGAAATATACAGGTTTTCTGCTGCTTTTGTAAAGTTTCCGGTCTTGACTACTTCAAGAAAATAGTCGACGTTGATCTGTGACATATGGATCTCCCTGTTTCCGACAGAGTCAGAGTGATTCTAAAACTGTCTGTATATGTCTTATAAATCTATTATAACTTAAAAGTTACTAAAACGATAGATATAATAATATTAGAAATTATAATGTAAATATGTATAATTTAGGTTAGGAATATTAAACGCTTTCCAGAAAGTGAAAAGAGGATGCATATGTACGATATTCTTCTGAAAAACGGCAAACTCTTCGATATGGAGGCAGGTATCGACGAAACAGCGGATCTGGCTATCCGGGATGGAAAGATCGCGGCAATAGGAAAGATCAATGAACCTGCGGTACAGACGGTCGATGTCAGCAGTTACAGAGTACTTCCCGGTCTGATCGACTATCACATGCATGCCCTGACAAGCGGATGCAGTTTTGCATTAAAGCCGGAACTTCCATGTTTCACAAATGGCGTAACTACTTTAGTCGACGCCGGTTCAGTCGGAAATGCGGGCTTTAGAACGAGTTACATCCAGGACGTCCTTCCATCGGAAGTTGACATCAAGGTAATGCTCAATATCTGCAGCGCGGGTCAGCTGGCTCACTACTACTTGGAGGATCTTGATCCTGTGCATTATCAGGAAAAAGATATCCTGGATCTCTGTAGAGAGTATAAAGATGTAATCGTTGCCATTAAGCTTCGACAGAGCCGCAACATTACCGGTGAACTGGGATTGACACCACTTCGTGAAACGGTGCGTATCGCAGAGAAAGCAGGGCTTCCTGTGGTTGTGCATGCAACTGACTCTCCGGGAGAGGTAAAGGACACACTGGATATCCTCAGGAAAGGCGATGTTTTTTGCCACTGCTTCAACCAGGTAGGAAAGACGATCATCGGCGAGGACGGACATGTTCTGCCGGAAGTCCTGGAAGCACAGGAACGCGGTGTACTTTTCGACTGTGCGCACGGTTCCTTAAATTTTTCAAATCTTATCGCAAGGCAGGCGTTTGCAGACGAATTCTATCCTGACCTGATATCCACGGATTTAAGCTGGCTCTCCTTTAACAAGGCGCCTGGATACGGATTTGCATATATGCTTTCCGAGATCCTGAGCCTGGGAATGCCGGAGAAAGAAGTCTTCCGCAGGATTACGGCATCAGCGGCAAGGATGATCGGTGTGGACGATACATTTTTGGCTCCCGGCAAAAAGGCGGATATTGCAGTCTTTGATATACATGATCACAGTTTCAAAATGAAGGATCGTTACGGTAATCTGGTAGACGGCAACAGGCTGGTTCGCCCGATGATGACGATAAAGAACGGTAAAATCGTGTACAGGCAGGTTGATCTTCTGGACACGCTCTAACTCAAGGAGGAGAAAATGAAAAAGAACATTATCAGAGCAGCAGTCAGTATCATCACCGCTTCATCCATTTTGCTGATGGGATGCGGATCCGGCTCGGGCAGCGCGGCCCCCGCAACATCCGCGGCAGCAACAGAAACACAGGCAGCCGCCGCGGCTTCAGGCGATGCCAGAAAGATCCAGCTGGGTCATGTCAACCCGGGCAAGGACGAGGACAACCTGCAGCATATGTCCCTTACTTTTGCAAACAAGCTGAGCGAGTTATCCGGTGGTAAGATCCAGGTCGATATCGTTGCTGACTCTCAGCTCGGCAGCGAAAGAGAGATGCTGGAAGGTATGGAAATGGGAACTGTCGATATGGCACTGACCACCAACTCCGCTGTAGGTGCGTTGGATGCAGAATTTCAGGTTTTTGATTTCCCGTATATCTTTGGCAACCGTGAACAGGCGTACGCAGTATTCGATGACGCCGAAATCATGGATCCGATGGCGGACAAACTTTACAACGATTATGGAATCAAGCTGCTTGTTGTCGGCGATAACGGTTTCCGTAATATGATGAACAATGTAAGACCGGTCAACACTGTTGAAGACGTCAAGGGTATGAAGATCAGACTGATGGAAAACGCGATCCAGAGTGACTGCTTTAAGGCCTTCGGAGCAAGTCCGACAACCATGGCGTTCAGTGAAGTTTATACCGCATGCCAGCAGGGCACCGTTGACGGCTTTGAGCTTCCGATCGCTTCCACATATAGTGGTTCCTACTGGGAAGTTATCAAGTATTATTCCCTTACCGAGCATCTTTTCACTCCGCTTAATCTGATGATGTCCACCCAGACCTGGGAGTCCTTCTCAGAGGAAGAGCAGGGCTGGATCCAGGCAGCAGCAGACGCAGCCAAGGAAGAAAACAGAAGCTATATCCAGGAGAAGGAACAGGGCTGGCTTGAAGAGATGGGTACCCATATGGAAGTTAATACCGTAGAAGACAAGTCCAGCTTCATTGCTGCTGCACAGACAATTTATCCGACTTATGCAGGCGATGTAGGTGAGGAAATCGTAAAGAAGGTTCAGGATAAGGTAGCAAGTCTTCAGTAAGTATCGCAGCTGTTTTAATTCGGAGGAGCCACATGATCAAAGTATACGGAAAATTCTGTGACTATCTGACCAAAGTGTATGCAACGATCGGCCTGGTCATGCTTATTGTGATCGCAATTGCCGGTGTTGTGCAGGTCGTTACGAGATACATCCTCGGACAGGCGGTCGTCGGGTCCGAAGAGTTGAGCCGCTACTGTTTCATCTGGCTCGGCTTTACAGGCAGCGTGGTATGTGTCCATAACTGGTCCAACGCACAGGTCTCTATCTTAAATGATGCACTTCCCGGGAAGGCGAAGTCCATACACTCTATCCTACTTAACATCCTGGTATTTGTGTGTGCCGCGGTTTTGTTCTGGCAGGGCATCAAGTGTGTGCGCATTACCGGAAAGCAGACGAGCAGCCTGCTGAAGATCTCGCTCAGCTATGTATACCTTGCGATTCCTGTCGGAGCGTTTGGAATGATGGCCGTATCACTGCAGAGACTGCTGTATCTTATCTCGGGCAGGACACTGCCGGAAGCGGAGGTTAAGGAATCATGAGCGCTGCAATCTTATTCGGAACACTTCTGGCACTGATCCTGATCGGCCTTCCGGTTTGCTTCTGTATCGCATACTCGGGCATTTTCTTCCTGCTGTTTACGCACATGAAACCTCTGATCCTGGTGGCACAGCGCGCCTTAAACGGCATGGACAGTTATACGTTGCTGGCGATCCCCCTTTTCACGCTGGCAGGATACCTGATGGATAAGGGAGGTCTTTCCAAGAGACTGGTTGATTTCCTTGAGAAATCCTGTTTCTGGCTTCCCGGCGGCATGGGTACGATTACGATCCTCTGCTGTGCGGTATTTGCTGCCCTGACCGGTTCGGGTCCGGCAACCGTTGCGGGTATCGGAGCGATCATGTACCCCGCGCTTCTAAGCAATAACTATAATAAAGACTCTGCTGCCGGCCTGCTGGCCTGCGGCGGAGCTCTCGGACCGGTCATCCCGCCGAGCATATGCATGATCGTATACGGCACAACGATGTCCGTTTCTGTTCCGGCCATGTTCATGGCTTCGATCGTACCGGGTCTGTGTATGGCTCTGGCATTGATCATTACCAACATCTTTGTCTGTAAAAGGCAGGGAGTTCATGAACACAAGGTCAAAGCAAGCGGACATGAGATCTGGGAAGCGTTCAAGCATGCATGGGGTGTGCTGCTTCTTCCGATCGTTGTCCTGGGTGGTATCTACGGCGGCGTATTCACCCCAACTGAAGCTGCAGCTATCAGTGTGGCAATGGCTCTGATCCTGGGTGTCTGCTACCGTGAGATCTCCGTCAGGAGCCTGATTGAAGCCCTCTATAAAACTGTGGAAACCTCGTCAATGGTCATTATTATCGTCGGTCTTTCCGCACTGCTTTCATGGATTCTGTCCGCAACAGGCATCCCGGCACAAATTGCCGCGAAGGTCGTCCCGATCCTCGGCAACAAGTACGTATACTGGTTCGTACTCCTTGCGATCTTGTTTGTCATCGGCTGCCTGATGGAGACGGTTGCGAGCATGCTGATTCTGGCGCCAATACTCGTACCTATCGGCATTGCGCTCGGTATCGACAAGCTGCACCTGGCAGTTGTATTCTGCATCGCCCTGGTCGTCGGTATGGTCACACCGCCTTTCGGATTGAACCTGTTTACAGCTTGCGGTACGACAGGTCGCACATTTACCCAGGTCGCCCATGGCATGATCCCATATCTGATCTCAATCATTCTGGTTGTTATCATCGTGGCATTAGTGCCCGGTCTGGCTCTCGGACTGCCGTCCGCGATGGGACTTGCCT
>Ga0129307_1001651_pt1 | contig 22184 bp, 22 predicted proteins | sample P1105metagenome_FD_94437 | JGI IMG/M metagenome (GOLD analysis project Ga0129307, IMG submission 94437) | Capybara group fecal microbial communities from Wisconsin, USA - P1105 metagenome | ecosystem: Host-associated > Mammals > Digestive system > Large intestine > Fecal | place: USA: Wisconsin... | reverse complement strand
TAAGTTGGTGCTGATTAGGGCGAGGGTCCACCCGTTCCCATTCCGAACACGGAAGTTAAGCTCGCTTCTGCCGACAATACTTGTCTGGAGACGGACCGGAAAGATAGGTAGCGCCAACACAAAAAAAGAACGCCGTAGGCGTTCTTTTTTTGCTGTTTACCCAAAATCCCGAGAAGCACTTGCATACACCGTGCTTTTATGCTACCATTTCATTGTATGCAATCCGGTATGAGAGAGGGCTGTGAATTATGAAGAACTTTGACGTTATTTTGATCGGCGCCGGTCCCGGCGGCATTTTCTCCGCCTATGAGCTGAGCCACAAGCGCCCCGACCTGAAGATCGCGGTATTCGAGCGCGGCGGCGAGCTGCAATCCCGCAAGTGCCCGATCGACGGAAAAAAGGTCACCGGTTGCATCCACTGCCCCTCCTGCGCGATCATGAACGGCTTCGGCGGCGCGGGCGCGTTTTCGGACGGCAAGTACAACATCACAAACGCCTTCGGCGGCACGCTGCACGAGTACATCGGCAAGGATGAGGCGCTGGATCTCATGCGCTATGTGGATGAGATCAATTCGGCTTACGGCGGCAACAAGACCAAGCTCTATACCACCGCCAACTCCGCGCTCAAGACGCTGTGCCTGCAAAACAACCTGCACCTCCTTGACGCGTCGGTGCGGCATCTTGGCACCGACATCAACTATGAGGTGCTGAGCAACCTCTATGACGATCTGAAGGACAGGGTCGAATTCTTCTTCCATACGCCGATCGCCTCGGTGCGCCATGAGGACGGGCTGTTCACCGTAGTGACGGAGAAGGGCGAGGCGTATGCCGCGCCGTTCTGCGTGATCTCCGTGGGCAGAAGCGGCAGCAAGTGGATGGAGACCGTTTGCAGCGACCTGGGCATTGAGACCATGTCGAACCGCATCGATCTGGGCGTTCGTGTCGAGCTGCCCGCCGAGGTGTTCCGCCACATCACCGACGAGGTGTATGAGAGCAAGATCGTCTACAAAACGACGAAGTATCAGGACCTGGTGCGTACGTTCTGCATGAACCCGCGCGGCGCGGTGGTGAACGAGAACACCAACGGCATCGTCACCGTCAACGGGCACAGCTACGAGGATCCGGCCAAGCAGACCGAGAACACCAACTTCGCGCTGCTGGTGTCCAAGCACTTCACCGAGCCGTTCAAGGACAGCAACGGCTATGGCGAGAGCATCGCGCGCCTGTCCAATATGCTGGGCGGCGGCGTCATCGTGCAGCAGTTCGGCGACCTGATCCGCGGCAGCCGCAGCACGCCGCGCCGCATGAGCAAAAGCTTCCTCACGCCGACGCTCAAGGCGACGCCCGGCGATCTGAGCCTCGTCATGCCCAAGCGCATTCTCGACGGCATCATCGAGATGATCTACGCGCTCGACAAGATCGCGCCCGGCACGGCGAACGACGATACGCTCCTCTACGGCGTGGAGGTCAAGTTCTACAACATGGAGGTCGCGCTCGACGAGCATTTGCAGACCGTCCATAAGGGCCTGTTCGTCATCGGCGACGGCAGCGGCGTGACGCATTCGCTGTCCCATGCCAGCGCGAGCGGCGTGTACGCGGCGCGCTACATCATGGGCGACCTGTAAGTTTGGAATAAGGAGGGACGTTGCGATGGAACCAAGGACACTGCTTGACGCGCTCCATGTCGCGGAGCGTCTCAAGGACACCACCCGGCACTGCTATACGTCGGGCGGACGGCGCGAGAGCGTCGCGGAGCACAGCTGGCGCATCACGCTGATGGCCTACCTCGTCGGAGACGAGTTCCCCGAAGCGGATATGGATAAGGTGATCCGTATGTGCATGATCCACGATCTCGGCGAGTGCTTTACCGGCGATATCCCCAGCTTCCGCAAGACGCAGACGGACGAGGACACCGAGGAGCGCCTGCTGTACGCATGGGTCGCGTCCCTGCCCGAGCCGTACTGCACCGAGCTTCGCGCGCTCTATGAGGAGATGGCGGCGCGGGAGACGCTTGAGGCGAAGATCTACAAGGCGATGGACAGCCTGGAAGCGGTCATCCAGCATAATGAGTCAGACATCAAGACGTGGGAGGACCATGAATACGACCTGAACCTCAGCTACGGCTGGGACAAGGTCGCCTTCTCGGATTACCTGACGGAGCTGCGCAAGGCGATCCGCGAGGATACGGAGCGGAAGATCGCGGAGGCGCGGGGATGAGCGAACGATACCGCAAGCCGCAGACCATCGACGAGCTGAAACAGTTCTGCGCGGATCGGGGGATGCCGCTCGAGAGGATGCGCTTTTTCATCGGCGAGGATTACCGGGGCGCGCGGGCGTTCGGCATTTACGAGGCGGAGGACGGCGATTTCGTCGTCTACAAAAACAAGTCGGACGGCGAGCGCGCCGTCCGCTACAAGGGCCCGAACGAGGCGTATGCCGTCAACGAGCTGTACGAAAAGCTCAAGGCGGAGACGCAGCAGCGGCGCGGGAGCAGAGCTTCGCGGTCAAGCCAACGGACACGGGGAGCGCATAAAGCGCGGAACATCCTCCTTGCCGTGGCGGCGGCGTTCCTCCTGACCTGCGCGATAGCCGTGTGGAAGGTGCCGGATCGCGGCTATTATCGGTACGACGGGCAAAGCTATTATTACGACGACAGCAGCTGGTACGGCTATGACTTTACCGTCAATGACTGGTACCTGATCGAGGACGTCGCCACGGAGTTGACGGATCACTACCGCGACTATTACGTCTCGGAGGATTACAGCGACTCCTACGGCGTCAGCGACTTCGAGGACTCGGCGTATTACGACGAGAGCGATTACGACAGCTACTATTCCGACAGCGACGATTACGATTGGGATTCCGACGATTGGGACAGCTGGGACAGCTTTGATACGGACTGGGATTCCGACTGGTAGCATAAAAGCAGCGCGGCAAAGCCGCGCTGCTTTTATGCTATCCGAAATACCTGCGCAGCGGCAGGGCGTCGCGGAAGACGAACCGCGCGTCGAGAAAACGCGCGCAAAGGCCGATCAGCGAGCCGTTGACGAGCGCGCAGAAGATCGTGCCCGCCTTGACGCCCTCGAATTGCCACAGGCCGAAAAACGCGAAGGAGAGCGCGACGCCGACGGCGCAGCTCACGCAATCGTAGAGGGTCTTGACCCGATGGATATCCGCGTCGGTCGCGGCGGCGAGCTCCTTGACGAACAGCTCGTAGACCTCGGGCGCGACGTAGGTGTGGAACAGCAGCGACACCCCGACGGCGCAGACGAGCATCCCGAGCGCGTAGCACACGAGCCGCGCCGCCATGCCGCCGGCGGGCAGGAGCGCGGCGAGCGCCATGCAGCCGTCGAGCGTGAGGCCGTAGAACACGGCGGTGACGAAGGAAAACAGATCGCTTGCGCGGAAGCGCCGCAGGACAAGACACAGCACGGCGAGCAGGCAGGCCTGCAGCGTGTACTCCGCCATGCCGAAGGTGAAGAAGGGCCAGACCTGCGACAGCTTGAGGTGCAGCAGGTATGCCGGCGCGACGACCATCGACACGCCGAAATCCGCGCGCTCCATCAGCGCCGTGCCCAGCGCAAGCGTCACGACGCCGAGGACGTAGGCAAGCTCCGAATAAAAGACAAATTGCCGCTTCATGATATCAAACCTCCGCAAAAACTGCGCCGTTTGATACAGAAGCGGCAAAAGATGTTGATTTGGGTTACGCGAGGAAGCCCTTGAGGATGCGGTCCTCCGCCTCCTCCTCGGTCAGGCCGAGAGTCTGGAGCTTGAGGAGCTGGTCGCCCGCGATCTTGCCGATGGCGGCCTCATGGATGAGCTGCGCTTCGGTGCTGTTCGCCGTGATGGCGGGTACGGATTCGATCTTGGCGCTGCCCATGATGATCGAGTCGCACTGGACGTGGCCGAAGCACTTGTCGTTGCCGACCACGATGGGGCGAAAGACCTGGCGGCTCTCGTCCTGCGCGACGGAGCGGGAGATGACGCGGCCCTTGGCGTCCTCGCCGTCGAGGACGATCTCCATGTCGCTCTCGGCGAGCTGCTTGCCGTGGGTGAGCAGGCGCTCGGTGATCAGCGCCTCCGCGCCCTTGCCGCAGACGATCTTCGTCACGCGTTTCGTCGAGTCGATGCCGCGGATCTGAACGGTCTCCATTTGGATGCTTGCGCCCTCGTCGAGGTAGACGACGGTCTGCGGGTTCATGATGTTCGTGCCCGTACCGTCGCCCTCGCCGTAGTGCTTCTCGGCGTAGCGGACGCGGGAGTTCTTGCCGATGTGGAAGGTGTGCACGCCGTCGTGCCGCGCCTCGTCGCAGCCGGAGTTGTGGATGCCGCAGCCCGCGACGATGTCCACGTCGCAGTTCTCACCGACGTAGAAGTCGTTATAGACCATCTCGGCGTAGTCGCTCTTGCTGATAACGACGGGGATGTAGCACTTCTCGCCCTTCGTGCCGTCGAGGATGCGGATGTCGATGCCCTCCTTGCCGTCGGTGCGGGGGTCGATCTTGATGTGCTCGGTGCTCTGCCGCGCCTCGCAGCCGCCGTCCTTGCGGATGTTCAGCGCGCCGACGGGCTTGCCGACGAGGTCGGCGATCTTTTCCAATAACGCCTGATCGACTTCGGTGATCATTTCGCCGCCTCCTCTCTCGTCATCACGGGGCAGGAGCCCGTGGTGTCCGCCATGATCTTGGGCAGGATCTCGTCGGCAGTGCCGCGGTATTGCAGCTCGCCGCCGCCCACGACGATGATCTCGTCCGCAAGGCTGATGATGCGCTCCTGATGGGAGATGATGATCATGGTCGCCTTGTGGGTGCGGTGGATCGCCTCGAACGTCTCGGTCAGGCGCGCGAAGCTCCACAGGTCGATGCCCGCCTCCGGCTCGTCGAAGATCATCAGCTCGCTGCCGCGCGCGAGGAGCGACGCGATCTCGATGCGCTTGACCTCGCCGCCGGAGAGCGACACGTCCACCTCGCGGTCGAGGTAGTCGTTGGCACACAGGCCCACCTGCGTCAGGTAGCGGCAGCAGCGGTCCTTGGTCAGCTTGTCGTCGCCCGAGGCGATGGTCAGCAGGTCGCGCACGGTGATGCCCTTGAAGCGCGGCGGCTGCTGGAAGCCGTAGCTGATGCCGAGGCGCGCGCGCTCGGTGATGGACAGGCCTGTGACGTCCTGCCCGTTGTAGAGGATCTGTCCGCCGGTGGGCGTGACGAGACCCATGATGATTTTCGCCAGCGTCGTCTTACCGCCGCCGTTCGGGCCGGTGAAGACGATCAGCTTGCCGTCGGGGATCGTGACGGACACGTCCTTCAGGATCGCCTGCTCGGCGCCCGCTTCGCTGACGCTGTAGGAAATATGCTTGAGTTCCAACATAGCGCTTTTTCTCCTGTACTGTTCTCAATGGCATAGTATACCAAAAGATTTGGAAAAAATCAATGCGGATGAGCAGTCTGCGCGCCGTTTTGCATAGGATGTAGATATCATGCGAAACGGAGGCGTTGTTATGATCGAAACCGTGCCGTCGGCGCTGCCGGCGCAGGAGGATCACCGCAGATACGAGCAGATATGGCAGCGGGTGTCGCCGTCGCTGACGCCCTATCCCGCCGCGCCGGACGCGCCGCGCGAGCAGCCCTGCCGCGTGGACGGCGAGCGCGAGGCGGAGCTGCTGCGCGGCTTTTTGCAGGATGAGCTGGCGGACGCGCAGACCTGCCGCTGCCTCGCCGCCCTTGCCCCGACGGCGGAGGGGCGCCGGCTGATGCGCCGCCTCGCCGCGGACGAGGCGGGCCACGCGAAGCGGCTGCAGGCGGCGTATTTCCTGCTCACCGGCGCGACCTACGGCGTGACGGTGGTGCTGCCGCCGCAGCCGCGGCTCCCGTGGCGCGACCGCCTGCGCGAGCGCTGGCATGAGGAGTGCGGCGGCGCGGCGCGCTACGCCCGGGCGGCGGAGGAGACGGCGGACGCCTGCCTCGCGCGGCTGCTGCGCGCCCTCTCCGCCGACGAGTACCGTCACGCGGAGCTGCTGCAGGACCTCCTCACGCATATGCTGTGACAAGAACAGCCTTGCGGCGTATGCCGCAAGGCTGTTCTGTATGTCGGGTTCATTCCATGCTGATGATGTAGTAGTACACCGGCTGTCCGCCGGAAAGGACGCTGACCTCCGCCATCGGCAGACTGCTGCCGAAGCAGGCGGCGTCCCGCTCCGCGTCCTCGGCGGAGACGTCCTCGCCGTAGAACACGTTGACAAACTCGGCGTTGTGCGCCTTCGCCACGCCCGCCAGCTTTTCCAGCAGGGCGGTGATGCTCTTGTCCACGCCAAAGAGCTTGCCCTCCAGCAGGGCGAGGTAGTCGCCCTCGTGAATAGTCGCGCCGTCGAACTCGGAGTCGCGCGCGGCGTAGGTGATCTGCGCGGTCTTCACATTTGCGGCCGCGTCGAGCATCGACTGCTCGATCTCCTTCGCGTCCCCGGTCTCGAGATCCACCGCCATCATGGCGGAGATGCCCTGCGGCACGGTGGCGGTCGGGATGACGACGACGTTCTTGTCCGTCAGCCCCACGCACTGCTGCGCCGCCATGATGATGTTCTTGTTGTTCGGCAGGACGAAGATCGTGTCGGCGTTCACGCGCTCGATCTCGCGCAGGATGCTCTCGGTGGAGGGGTTCATGGTCTGCCCGCCGCTGATGACGCCGTCGGCGCCCATGTCGCGGAACACGGCGGCAAGCCCGTCGCCCGCGCACACGGCGAGGAAGCCGAAGGGCTTGCGCTCCTCGGGCTCGGCGGGGGCGTCTTCCATGTCGTCGTCCTCCAGCTCGTCGGCGGAGATGGTCTTGCGGCCGGCCGCCATATCCTCCTGCTGGATGCGCATATTCTCGACCTTGGCGACCTCCAGGATGCCGTACTGCTGCGCGGCGTTGAGCGCGTCGCCGGGGATGTCGGTGTGAACGTGCACCTTGAACATATCGTCGCCTTCGCTGATGACGATGCTGTCGCCGATGGAGTTGAGGTACTCGCGGTAGGGCTTGAGATCGGGATTGCCCTTGGTGCGGACGATAAACACCGTGTCGAAGGTGAAGGTGATGTCCTCGTCGCCGACCTGGGCGAAGTCCGCCTTGTCGCGCGCGGCCTCGTCCAGCTCGGGCATCGGCTCGCCGCGCAGGGCGGAGAGCATACCGCCGAGGATGACGAGGAAGCCCTTGCCGCCCGCGTCCACGACGCCGGCGCGCTTGAGCACGGGGTTCATGTTGATCGTCTCCTTGAGCGTTTCCTCGCCCTGACGGATGGCGGCGTCAAGCACGTACTCGATGCTGTTGCGCTCCTCGGCGGCGTGCATGGCAGCGTCGGCGGCGAGGCGGGAGACGGTGAGGATCGTGCCCTCGGCAGGCTTCATCACCGCGTTGTACGCGGCGGCGACGCCCTCCTGCAGCGCGGCGGCGAACATACAGCCGTCCGCGGTCTCAAGACCCTTGAAGCTCTTGGACACGCCGCGGAAGAGCAGCGAGAGGATGACGCCGGAGTTTCCGCGCGCGCCGCGCAGCATCGCGTTTGCCGCGGCGTGGGCGACCTCGTCGACGTTGCGGAACTCTTTCTTCTTCAGCTCCGTCGCCGCGGTCTGGATGGTGAGGCTCATATTGGTGCCCGTGTCGCCGTCCGGCACGGGGAAGACGTTCAAATCGTTGATGCTTTGCTTCGCCGCGGCCACAGAGACAGCGCCGAAGAGCAGCATGTCCTTGAAGACGGCTCCGGTAATGGTATCGTGCATAGACACGGTCCCTCCTACAGAGTGATGCTGTCGACGAAGACGTCGACGCTGCGAATGGTGGCGCCGGTATTCTTGTTGACAAGGTAACGCACCTGAGAAATGATCTCGCGCGAGATGGCAGTCATGTTGACGCCGGGCTCCACGATGATGTGCAGCTCGATGGAGAGGTCGCCCTCGTCGTGCTGGGTGATGTGTACGCCCTTGCTCATGGCGGCGGGACGGAGCAAATGAACAAGACCGTCCGTCATGGAGCGGTACGCCATGCCCTTCACGCCGTAGCAGCTGGTGGCGGCGGCGCCCGTGATGTCGGAAAGTACCGCGTCGCTGATCTGGATCTCGCCCTGATCGGTCTGGAGCTTGAACATAAAAGGTCTCCTTTCATCGAAGCCCTGAAAAGGCAATCTACAGTCTAAGTTATTATATACGAAAGGATGCGGAATAACAAGGGCGAATTTAAATGAATCTTGCTCTTGCAAATCGCGCCGCAATACCATAAAATAAATAAGTATTTCTACAGAAGCGGGAGCGGAACCATGCGAGTCATCACGGGAACGGCGCGCGGAAGGCGCCTCGGAGAGCTGAAGGGGCAGGAGACCCGCCCCACGACCGGAAAGGTCAAGGAGGGCATTTTCAGCGCTCTGCAATTTGAGATCGAGGACAGGCGCGTGCTCGACCTGTTTGCCGGAACGGGGCAGATGGGCATCGAGGCGCTCTCGCGCGGCGCGAAGAGCTGCGTGTTTGTCGACCGGCGGACCGACGCGGCGCGCCTTGTGCGGGACAATCTCGCCGTTTGTGGCCTGACCGATCGCGCGCAGGTCGTCTGCGGCGACGCGATGGGATATTTGAGCGCGCTGCGCACGCAGTTCGACCTGATCTTCCTCGATCCGCCCTATGCCGACGATACGCTCGAGCGCGCCATCGCGCACATCGCGCGGTTTGACATTCTGGCGCCGTATGGTATAATCGTTGCGGAGTGTCCCACGGATAAGACGCTGCCGGCGCTCAGCGAGCCGTACCGCATCCACCGCGAGTACCGCTACGGCAAGATCAAGGTCACGGTGTACCGCCGCGACGGAGAGGGAAAGGATACGAACGAATGAACATTGCGGTTTTTCCTGGCAGCTTTGACCCGGTCACCCTCGGACACATGGATCTGATCGGCCGCGCGGCGGCGATCTTCGACCACGTTTACGTCTGCGCCATGGTCAACAGCGGCAAGCGCCCCATGTTTACCAAGGAGCAGCGCTATGAGATGCTCAAAGCCGCGGTGGCGGAGCTGCCGAACGTCACGGCGGAGATCTGGACGGGCCTGCTCGCCGACTACGCCAAGGAGAAGGGCGCGCGCTACCTCATCAAGGGCGTGCGCAACGGAACGGATTTCGACACCGAGCTGGGCATGGCGCAGATCAACCGCGCGCTGGAGCCGACGCTCGACACGGTGCTGCTGCCCGCGCGCACCGAGTTCCTGCACGTCAGCTCGACCATGGTGCGCGAGATGGTGACCTATCAGCGCCCGCTGGAGCCCTATGTGCCCGCGGCGGCGATTGAAAAGATGAAAGGGTGGTAAATCATGGCAAATCGTGATGTGGAGCATCTGCTCGATATGCTTTATAATCTGGTGAACGACGCGAAGAACGCGCCGCTGAGCAGCGAAAAGTGCATCATTGAACGCGACGCCGCGCTCGACCTGCTGGACGAGCTGCGCGAAAAGCTGCCGGAGGAGCTGCACCGCGCGCAGGATCTGATCCAGGCGAAGGACGAATATGTCAACTCCGCCAAGCGCGAGGTGGAGCGCATGATGCAGCAGGCGGAGTTCGACGCCAAGAGCAAGGTCGCCGACAGCGAGGTGCTCCTCGCCGCCCGCGAGCGCGGCCGCGAGATCGTTGCCCGCGCGGAGGACCGATCCAACGAGATGTACCGCGTCGTCAACGATTACACCGAGGATGCCCTGCGCCGCACCGAGGAGGCGATCCAGGCCGCGCTTGACGAGGTCAAGCAGAGCCGCGCCCGTTTCCGCACCGCCTCCGCCGCACGCCGCCAGAAGGATCGGGAGGAACTGTCCAAGACGGCTAAAAGAACCGACAAAGAGACGGAGTAATATTTGTTAAAATAGACAAATAACGCTCAATTTCTGTATATTGAAGGGCAAACGAGAGTCCGGCACAACATCTTGCGCCGGACTCTCGTTTTATATACAAAAAGAGAAACACTCGTTCTAGAAGCGAAAAGATTACGGGGAAAGACGACGAAAACTTTTTCTTGATTTTTATGTGAACCATTCGTATAATCAAATCACAAGTGGGAGAAAGTGGTGAAAAAAACCACAGGGTGGAGCCGCTTTCCCTGAAAAGAACAGAGAGTGGAGCAGATCCCGTTATCCCGAAAAAAGGGAAAACGGGAGGCTTTGCCCTCTCAACTTGCGCTTTTCAGACCGCGGAGAGGAGGGATGGACGCCGTGACCGGACAGTATCAGCACAGCATTGACGCCAAGGGCAGGCTGTTCATTCCCGCGAAACTCCGCGAGGAGCTGGGCGAGACGTTTTACGTGACCATCGCCGGCACGGATCCCTGCCTTGCGGTGTATTCGGAGGAGGGCTGGCAGAAGCTGACCGAGAAATTCGACAGCCTGCCCTATTCCAAGGCGAAGAAGGCGCTGCGCGTGCTCTACTCCAACGCCGCGAAGTGCGAGCCGGACGCGCAGGGGCGCGTCCTGATCCCGCAGAAGCTGCGCGCCTACGCGGGCCTTGTGAAGGACGTCGTCGTCGCCGGCGTATCCAAGCGCGCCGAGATCTGGAACGCGGAAGCGTGGGCGGCGCTGGAGGCGGAGGAGATGGAGGCGGACAGCCTCGCCGCCGCGATGGAAGAGCTCGGTATCTGATATGGAGACGGATTACGGACACAAGCCGGTGCTGCTGGACGAGTGCATCGACGCGCTGCAGATCAGGCCGGACGGCGTGTATGTCGACGGTACGCTCGGGCGCGCGGGGCATTCCTCGCAGATCGCGCGCCGCCTGACCACCGGCCGCCTCATCGCGCTCGACCGCGACGAGACCGCGCTCGCCGCCGCGCGGCAGCGCATGGCGGACTGCATGGACCGCGTGACGCTGGTGCACAGCAACTTCAGCCGCCTGGGCGAGGTGCTGCGCGAGCTGGGCGTCAACGGCGTGGACGGTATGCTGTTCGACCTCGGCGTGTCGTCGCCGCAGCTTGACGACGCGGCGCGCGGCTTTTCCTACAAGCAGGACGCGCCGCTCGATATGCGCATGGACGCCTCCGCGCCGCTGACGGCGCGCGAGCTGGTGAACACCGCGTCCTATGAGGAACTGCGCCGCATCCTCTATGAATACGGCGAGGAGCGCTGCGCGCCGCAGATCGCCAGAGCGATCTGCGCGGCGCGGGAAACGAAGCCGATCGAAACGACGCTGGAGCTTGCGGAGCTGATCCGCGGCGCGATGCCCGCAAAGGCGCTGCGCGAGAAGCAGCACCCCGCCAAGCGCAGCTTTCAGGCGATCCGCATCGCCGTCAACGACGAGCTGGGCGAGCTTGCCCCGATGCTGGACGCGGCGGAGGAGAACCTGCGCAGCGGCGGACGGCTGGCGGTCATCACCTTCCACTCGCTGGAGGACCGCATCGTCAAGCAGAAGATGAGGGATTTCGCCACCGGCTGCATCTGCCCGCCGGAATTCCCGGTCTGCGTCTGCGGACGCAAACCGAAAATGAAGCTGATCACCCGCAAGCCCATCGTATCGGGCGAGGTGGAATTGAACGAGAACCCGCGCGCACGCAGCGCGAAGCTGCGCGTCGCCGAGAAATGCTGAGTCGGAGGAGCTTATGGCACGCCGCGACACAAGACAACTGAATACCCGCCCTGTGTCGGGGAACCTCGCCTACGACTACGACCGCCTGGAACGAGAGGAACGCCGACGCAGGGAACGAGAAGAACGCGACTATATCGAGCGCCGCGCCCGGGAACGCGCGCCGCGCCGCGAGCCGCGGCGCAAGGCCGAGGTGCAGCAGCGCCGCCGCGAGCGCATCCGCGTGTCGCCGTTCGCCGTGCTTGGCTTTTCCGTGGCGGCGGTCATGGCGGTCGCCCTGCTGATGAGCTACGCGCAGCTTGCGACCATCTCCAATCAGGTCGTGCGCCAGCAGCGGACGCTGGCGACGCTCGAGGAGGAGCACGTCAAGCTGGTTTCGCGCTACGAGCGCACGTTCGACCTCGCCGCCATCAAGGAGGCGGCGGAGAGCGCGGGCATGGCGAAGCCCAGCTCCTCGCAGATCTACTACATCGACCTCTCCGCGCCGGACAATGTAGTGCTGTATCAGCACGAAGAAGAGAACGTCCTCGGACGCGTCGCCGCCTCGGTGGGCAGGAACATGGCGTCCGTCGTGGAATATTTTAAATGAGATACAGTATACATAAGGGGTAAGGAGCATCCTTACTCCTTATGTCCATGAATAGGGAGACGAAGCCTATGCCCCAGAAACCAAAACGCACGTCGGATTCGGTGCGCCGCGCGAACCGCACCGTCAACATCAGAACGCTGTTTCTTCTGGTGTTCTTCGGCCTTCTGACCTTCACGCTGCTGTTCCGCCAGCTCTATCACTGGCAGATCACGCAGCACAACGAGCTGCAGGACATCGCCGTGCGCCAGCAGACGATGCGCACCACCGTCAGCGCCGCGCGCGGCACGATCTACGACCGCAACGGGCGCGCGCTCGCCATCTCCTCCACGGCGGAGAACGTCATGCTCTCCCCGCGCGACATCGCGCAGTACGGGGCGGATAAGCAGCTCATCGCCGACACGCTCGCGAGCCTGCTGGACGTGGACGCCGGGAGCCTGCTTGCCAAGATGGAGAAGACGAACTCGCAGTACGAATTCGTCAAAAAGCGCGTCGATCAGGAAACGGCGGATCAGGTGCGCGCCTTCATCACCGAGAACCATCTCAAGGGCAACTGCATCTTCCTCGAGCCGACCACCAAGCGGTACTATCCCTTCGGCTCGCTCGCCTCGAACGTCATCGGCTTCACGAATGAGCAGGGCGGCGCCTACGGGCTGGAGGCGGTCTACAACGAGACGCTGACCGGCGAGAGCGGCATGGTCGTCACGGCGAAGGACAACAACGGCACGTCGCTGCTGTACCAGTACGAGCAGTATTTTGACGCGCAGGACGGCTCCTCGCTCTACACGACCATCGACACCACCGTGCAGTACTATCTGGAAAAAGGGCTTGCCGAGCTGGAGAGCCGCTACGGCACCGGCAAGGGCGCGACCGGCATCGTGATGGAGGTCAAGACCGGCGCGATCCTCGGCATGGCGTCGCTCCCGAACTACGACCTGAACGACCCCAGCGCCCTGTACAACGACTTTATGACCTCCGGCATATCGGGGCTGGAGGGCGACGCGCTTTCGCAGCGGCTGAGCGAGCTGCGGCTCAAGCAGTGGCGCAACAAGGCGATCAACGACACCTACGAGCCCGGCTCCACGTTCAAGATCCTCACGCTGTCGATGGGGCTGGAGGAGGGCGTGATCGACCTGAACAGCTCGTTCGACTGCCCGGGCTACGTCATCGTCGAGAGACAGCGCATCAACTGCTCCAACCGCAGCGGCCACGGTCACCAGAACCTGACCGTCGCCACGGGGAACTCCTGCAACCCGGCGTTCATCAACATCGGCCTGCGCGTGGGCAACGAGACCTTCTACGAGTATATGCGCGACTTCGGCCTGACGCAGAAGACCGGCATCGACACCACGGGCGAGGCGAGCGGCTTTGTCAACAGCGAGATCGAATACTCCAAGCTGGCGCTGGCGTGCTACGCCTTCGGCCAGAACTTCAACGTCACGCCCGTCGCGCTGATCTCCGCGCAGGCGGCGTGCATCAACGGCGGCTATCTGCGCACGCCCTACATCGTCGACCAGATCGTGGATGCGGACGGCGGCGTCTCCTATCAGCACGACGCCGCGCCGCTGCGCCAGGTCGTCTCCGAGGACACCAGCGCGACGGTGCGCCAGATCCTCGAATACGTTGTTTCCGAAGGCACGGGCAAGAACGGCAAGGTCGCGGGCTATCGCATCGGCGGCAAGACCGGCACGGCGGACAAGGTGGGCGGCAACGTCATCGTGTCCTTCGTCTGCTTCGCGCCTGCCGACGACCCGCAGGTCATCATGCTGCTCACGCTCGACGAGCCGAGCCGCGACACCGGCACCTATGTCTCCGGCGGCAACATGGTCGCGCCCGTGGCGAGCGAGGTCATGGCGGAGCTGCTGCCCTACCTCGGCATCGAGCCGACCTACAGCGCCGAGGAGCTGGTCGGGCGCGACGCCACGGTGCCGAACGTCGTTGGGGAGACCGTGGAGGCGGCACAGGAGAAGCTCAAGCAGATCGGCTTTACGAGCCGCGTCATCGGCGGCGAGGACAAGGTCACGGATCAGACGCCCGCGGGCGGCGCCATCGTGCCGAACAACGCCGAGATCCTGCTCTACTGCGGCGAGGAGAAGCCCGACGCGCCGTGCATCGTGCCGAACGTCATCGGCGACAGCGCCTCGGTGGCAAATCAGAAGCTGACGAACACGGGGCTCATCATGTCGGTGTCCGGCGCGACGAACCGCTCCTCCGGCACCGTGCGCGCGGTGTCTCAGTCCGAGGAGCCGGGCAGGGAGATCGCCGCCGGCAGCGTCGTGCGCGTCCAGTTCAGCGACAGCTCGGTCACAGACTGACAGAGAACAGATTCAATGGTGAAAGGAACGCTTTCTTACGCGGCTGAACGACCTCCTTTCACACCTGACAACCTGTGCGCTCCACGCGGACGGGGAAACGGAGATCCTGCACCTGACGGACGACTCGCGCGCGGTTCGCCCCGGCAGCCTGTTTGCCGCGATCCGCGGCGAGCGGGAGGACGGCGGACGATACCTCGCCGACGCGCTTGAGCGCGGCGCGGTCTGCGCGCTGTGCGAGGAGCCGCCGGACGTGCCGATCCCCTATGTGCTGGCGCCGGACTGCCGTTACGCGCTCGCCATTCTGGCGGGAGCGTGGTACGGGTTCCCCGCCGAACGCCTGACGATGGTCGGCGTGACCGGCACGAACGGCAAGACCACGACCGCCATGCTCATCGCACAGCTCCTCGAACGGACGCTGGGCGCGAAGGTCGGCGTGATCGGCACGGTGGAGAACCGCATCGGCGCTGAGGTCTGCTCCGCCGAGCGCACGACGCCGGGCGCGCTTGCGCTTCAGGAGCTGCTTCGCCGGATGGCGGACGCGGGCTGTACCCACGCGGTGATGGAGGTGTCCTCCCACGCGCTGATGCAGCACCGCACGGCGGGCGTCGTGTTCGACGCGGCGGTGTTCACCAACCTCACGCAGGACCATCTTGACTACCATGGTACAATGGAACAATACTGCGACGCAAAGGCGCGCCTGTTCCGCCAGTGCCGCGCTGCCGCCGTCAACGGCGACAGCCGCTGGGCGGGGCGCATCCTTGCGGGATCGGACTGCCCGCGGCTTCTGTACGGGCAGAACCTGAGCAACGACCTTGTGGGCTGGCGCCCCCGCTACGAAAGCGACCGCGTGCGCTTCACCGTCTCCGACGAGGAGGAACACTGCGACGCCGAGCTTCACATCCCCGGCGAGTTCTCGCTCTACAACGCGCTTGCCGCCATCGCGGCGCTGCGGCTGCTGGGCGTGGGCACGGCGGCTTCGGCGCGGGAGCTGCAATACTGCGCGGGCGTGCGCGGACGCTGCGAGGTCGTGCCGACGGACACGGACTACACCGTGCTGATCGACTACGCCCACACGCCGGACGGCCTGCGGAGCGTTCTGGAGGCGGTTTGCGGCTTCGCGGAGAACCGCGTGCTGCTGGTGTTCGGCTGCGGCGGCGACCGCGACCGCACCAAGCGCGCCCGCATGGGGCGCATCGCCTCGGCGCTCTCGGACTTCGCGGTGCTCACCAGCGACAACCCGCGCACCGAGTCGCCCTACGCGATCCTGCACGACGTGCTCGGCGGAATGCGGGGCAGCACCACGCCCTTCGCCGTCATCGAAAACCGGCGCGAGGCGATCGCTTATGCGCTCGACCACGCGCGGCGCGGCGACGTGGTGCTGCTGGCCGGAAAGGGGCACGAGACCGGGCAGATCGTCGGCACGCGCGCGGAGCCGCTGGACGAGCGCGACGTCGTCAGAGAATACCTCACACAAAGGAGAAATCAATATGTTGACAGCGATTGCAGCCATACTGAGCTTTGCGGTCACGGCGATCGTGGGGAGGTTCCTGATCCCGTGGCTCCGCCGCCTTAAGGCGGGGCAGGAGATCCGTGAGGACGGCCCGACGTGGCACAATTCCAAGGCGGGCACGCCCACCATGGGAGGGCTGATGTTCATCGCCGGCATTTTCGCCGCCATCGTGGCGGCGGGCTGGGGCGGGATGCTGCGCGGCGACCTTCGCCACTTCTATATCTTCGGCTTTGCCGCCATCTTCGGCGTCATCGGCTTTCTGGACGACTTCGAGAAGGTCGTCCACCACCGCAACCTCGGTCTGACGGCGCTCCAGAAGTTCGCGCTGCAGCTTGTCGCGGCGGTGGCGTTCCTTTCGCTCATGCGCTATGAGGGGCTGCTGACGCCCAACCTGTACATCCCGTTTTTCCAGACGCATCTGGTGATGAGCTGGCCGGTCTACATGATCTTTGCCGCCTTCGTCATCGTCGGCACGGTCAACGCAGTCAACATCACCGACGGCATCGACGGACTTGCCGCCAGCGTGACGGTTCCCGTGGGGCTGTTTTTCGCCGTGGTCGCGGCGTGGTGGCCGGGGCTGGAGCAGTTCGGCGTCTACGCCGGCGCGCTGGTGGGCGGCCTGCTGGGCTTCCTGCTGTACAATTTCCACCCGGCCAAGGTGTTCATGGGCGACACGGGCTCGCTCTTCCTCGGCGGAACGGTGGCGGCGCTGGCGTTCGCCTACGATATGCCGCTCATTCTGATCCCCGTCGGCTTCGTCTACATCTGCGAGACCATGTCCGACATTCTGCAGGTCGGCTATTTCAAGCTGACCCACGGCAAGCGCCTGTTCAAGATGGCGCCGCTGCACCACCACTTCGAGCTGTGCGGCTGGAGCGAGGTGAAGCTCGTCGCCGTGTTTGCCGCGGTCAGCGCGGCGGGCTGTCTTGCCGCCGCGCTGGGCGTGCTCGGGCGGTATCGCGTTTGAACGCGGCATTGATCTTTTGAACAGGGAGGAAACACAGCGTGACCAGGGAAGAAAAAGAACTGCGCCGGCAGCAGCGCGAGCGGCAGAATCAGGTGGAGTCGGCTGCGCGCGAGGCGAGCCGCGGGCCGCTGGACGTGCCGTTCCTCCTGCTGACGCTGATGCTGACCGGCATCGGGCTGATCATGCTCTTTTCTGCCAGCTTTCCCATGGCGTATTACGAGGGCGTGGGCCCGGCGTACTATCTGATCCGTCAGGGAGCCTTTGCCTGCATCGGCATTGCGGCGATGCTTGTCGTCGGACGCATCAACTACGCGCGTTACCGTGTGGTGGGCAAGTACGCCATCGGCTTCGCCATCTTACTGCTGGTGCTGGTGCTGGTCCCCGGCGTCGGCATCACGCGCAACAATGCGACGCGCTGGATCGGCCTCGGCGAGCTGTTTACCTTCCAGCCCTCGGAGATCGCAAAGGTCGGCGTCATCCTGTATTTTGCCGACAGCATCTCCAAGAAGAAGGAGAAGATGCGCACGTTTCAGTATGGCATCCTGCCTTACGGCGTGCTGCTGCTGTCTATCTCGTTTCTGATGTATAAGGAGCCGCATCTGTCCGGCATGGTGCTGATCCTCGGCATCGGCGCGGTGATGATGTTCGTCGGCGGCATCGACCTGATCTGGGTCGGCGCGGGCGCGGGCGTCGCGTCTCTGGGCGTGCTCGCGTATCTGAAGGGGTGGATCAGCTACAACTCCTCGCGCATCGCCATCTGGCGCAACCCGCTCAGCGACGATCCCGAGCTGATGCGCGGCGCGGGCTACCAGATCCGCCAGAGCCTGCTTGCCATCGGCTCCGGCGGGCTGCTGGGCGTCGGCCTCGGAAAGAGCCGCCAGAAATTCATGTATCTGCCCGAGCGGCACAACGACTTCATCTTTGCCATCATCTGCGAGGAGCTGGGGCTGATCGGCGCAACGCTCATCATGGCGATCTTCGCCCTGCTCATCATCCGCGGCTACTGGATCGCGCTCCACGCGCGCGACCGCTTCGGCGCGCTGCTGGCCGTCGGCGTCACGACGCAGGTGGCGCTGCAGGTGTTCCTGAACATCGCGGTGGTGACGAATCTGATCCCCAACACCGGCATTTCGCTTCCGTTCTTCAGCTACGGCGGCACCGCGCTGGTCATCCAGCTTGCCGAGATGGGGCTGGTGCTGAGCGTGTCGCGGCAGATGCCGCCGACCTGAGGAGGCGTTTTATGAAAGTGATCTTCACCTGCGGCGGGACCGCGGGGCACGTCAATCCGGCTCTGGCGCTGGCCGGCTATATGCGGGAAAAGGACCCGGCGACGGAGATCCTCTTCGTCGGCGCGGAGCGCGGGCTGGAGCGCGATCTGATCGCGCACACCGACTATCCGTTCCGCACGGTGAACATCTCGTCCTTCCACCGCTCGTTCAAGCCCAGGGAGATCCGCCACAATCTCGTCTCCGTGCACAACCTGCTTCACGCGGAGCGGCAGGCGGACGCGATCCTCGACAGCTTCCGCCCCGACCTGATCGTCGGCACGGGCGGCTATGCCAGCTATCCCATCGTGCGCTACGGCGCGAAGGCGGGCGTGCCGACGGCGGTGCACGAGTCGAACATCGTGCCGGGGCTGACCACGCGTCAGCTCGAGCCCTATGCCGACCGCATCCTTGTCGGCTTTGAGGACTGCCGCCAGCACTATAAGGCGCCGGACAAGGTGGTCGTCACGGGAACGCCCGTGCGCGGCGACTTCTTCACGCAGACGAAGCGCGAGGCGAAACGCAAGCTGGGCGTGGACGACGGACGGCCGCTGATCGTGTCGTTCTGGGGCAGCCTCGGCGCGGGGAAGATGAATCGGATGATGGCGGAGTTCCTCGCGCTGGAAGCCTCCCGCGAGCCGTTCCACCACGTCCACGGCGTCGGCGCGCTCTCGTGGAGTATGATGAACGCGGAGCTTGCGGAGCGCGGCGTGACGCTTGCGGAGCATCCGAGCCTCGACGTGCGGGAGTATATCTACGACATGGCGGACGTCATGCGCGCCGCCGACCTCGTGCTCTCCCGCGCGGGCGCGTCCACCATCGCGGAGCTGACCGCCCTCGGCGTGCCGGCGATCCTCGTGCCCTCGCCCAACGTGACCAATCACCATCAGGAGAAGAACGCAAACGTCCTCGGCGACCACGGCGCAGCGCTGGTGCTCGCGGAGGAGGGCCTGGACGGCAAGCAGCTGTTCACGGCGGCGTCCGGCATCCTGCGCGACGAGGAAAAACGCGCGCAGATGGAAAAAAACATGGCGTCCCTCGGTGTGAGAGACGCCACGGAGCGCATATACGAAACGGTTATGAGCCTTGTAAGGTAAATACCATTTTGACGGGATTGTGGTCGCTGAATTGAAAGCCTGTGTCAATGACGTTCGTCTCCGCCGCTTCGACGTTCGGCGAGACGAGAAAGCCGTCCACGGTCAGCACATACTGGCCCTCGTGATACGGGCCGTCCGCGTTGCGGCAGGAGGGGACGGGATTTGGCTCGTCCAGCGGCGCGACCAATTGAATGTCCACGCCGTCAAACGTCTCCGGCGGGATGGGCTGCGCCCAGGTGTATTCCTTGTCGCTCACGCCGAAGTAGGCGGAGGAGTCCCCGAGGAGGTCCTTGTTGAAATCGCCGCCGGCGACGCACCAGTTGCCGTTTTCGTACTCGCCCTGCATATCCTCCAGCAGCATGCGCAGCTGCTCGGTGGCGATCGTGCCGTCCGAGGTGTAGGCGGAGAGGTGCAGATTGTAGAGCACCAGTTCGCCGCCGCCCTCGACGGGGATGCGGCTCACGCTGTAGCAGCGGTCGAGATCGAGGAACTTCGTGAAGCCCGACTCGATGGGCAGGCTGCGGCGCAGGGCGGAGGTGATCGGGAAAGCGGAAAACGTCATGATGCCCGCCTTGTTCGCGCCATGGGGCGAGGCGAAGGGGTACATGAGGTACGGGCTGTCGTAATTCTGCGCAAGGTCGTAATAGAGCGCCGTTTCGGCAAAGTACGGCGTCAGGCGTTCACGCAGCAGCTCCGATTCGTCGATGTGATAGCTGCGAGTGCCGTCGGTATCGACCTCCTGAATGAGCATGAGGTCGGGCGCGTATTCGCCCAGCGTGTCCATCGCGCCGCCGATGTTGGCAAATACTGCCTCGGCGCTGCGGGCGCGGCTCTCCGTGCCGCCGTCCATGAAGAAGCCGTAATCGTCGCTGTACGCGCCAAAGCCGATGTTATAAGAGACAATACGGTACGGTGTTCCGACAGTCGGCTCGCTCAAGGGATGGTCGCCGCTGTCGAGCAGGACTCCACCCTTGTAGAGTACATGGACTGCCAATTCCAGATGGTCCGGCACGCGGTAATACGTCAAAAACACATAGGCGAGATACCCGCCCACGACCAGAACCAGCGCCGCGACGACGCACAGCGCGATTTTCAGTGCTTTCTTCACATTCATGACAACATCCTCCCCGGGAGTATGATATGATATTCTGACACAGCCGCCGCAAAATTGCAAGCACATCCCGCCTCCTGCGCATACTATGGTCTAGTTTGGTATGTGGAGGAGACGAGATGCAGGAGCTGTTCGTCGAAGGCGGGAGACGCCTTTGCGGTGAACTGACGATACAAGGGTCCAAGAACGGCGTGCTGCCGGTGCTGGCGGCGACCATCGTGTGCGCGGGGGAGTGCCGCATCGAGAACTGCCCGCATCTGCGGGACGTGGACGCGTCCATCGCCATTCTGCGCCATCTGGGCTGCTGCACGCGCTGGGAGGGCGTCGCGCTGGTCGTGGACACGACGCACATGGACCGTGCCGAGGTGCCGGACGCGCTGATGCGCGAGATGCGCTCGTCGGTCATCTTCCTCGGCGCGATCCTCGCGCGGCAGGGAGAGGCGGCGCTGACCTATCCCGGCGGCTGCGAGCTGGGGCCGCGCCCGATCGATATGCACCTCGCGGCGCTGCGCGCGCTGGGCGCGGAGATCGAGGAGCGCGGCGGGACGCTGCGCTGCAAGGCCGAGGTACTTACCGCCGCGGAGCTGGTGCTGCCCCTGCCCAGCGTCGGCGCGACCGAAAACGCCATCCTCGCCGCCTGCGGCGCGGATGGCACGACCGTCATCTACAACGCCGCGCGCGAGCCGGAGATCGCGGAGCTGCAGGCCTTCCTCAACGCCATGGGCGCGCGGGTGCGCGGCGCGGGCAGCTCCATCGTCACGGTTGCGGGAGGGCGCGCGCTCCACGGCGGCGAGCACCGCGTCAGCGCGGACCGCATCGTGGAGGCGACGTACCTCTGCGCGGCGGCGGCGTGCGGCGGCGAGGTGAGCTTCCTCGGCGTCGACTATCCCCAGCTTTCCACCGTGACGGCGGCGCTTTCCGAGGCGGGCTGCGCGGTCGAGAGCCGCGGCGGGCAGGTGACGCTCAAAAGCGCCGGCGCGCTGCGCGCGCTCCGGCCGGTCCGCACCGCGCCGTATCCGGGCTTTCCCACGGACGCGCAGCCCGCGCTGATGGCGGCGCTGCTGAGATCCGCGGGCAGCACAGTGTTCATCGAGAACATTTTTGAAAACCGCTTCCGCCATGTCGACGAGCTTGCCCGTATGGGCGCGGACGTTCGCGTGGCGGGCAGGGTCGCCGTGGTCAGCGGCGTCAGGGCGCTGCACGGGGCGTTTGTCAAGTGCACCGACCTGCGCGGCGGCGCGGCGCTGGTGCTGGCGGGATTGCAGGCGGAGGGCGTGACCCGCGTGTCGCTGCCGGAGCATATCGACCGCGGTTACGAGTGTTTGGAACGGGATCTCACCCTGTTGGGCGCGTCGATCGAGCGGCGCGAGAGTTAGACTGTGGGGTACAAAAGCTATGGAGAGAAAGAGAAAAAACAGAAGACGCAGACGCGGCAGGTTTTCCTTCCTGTGGAAACCGTTTTGCGTCGTTGTCGCCGCCGTGGCGATGGTTCTGGCGATCACGTCCTTCTTCCGGATGGAGCACATCGCCGTCATCGGCGCCTCGCGCTACAGCGAACAGGAGGTGCTGGACGCCTCGGGACTGCAGCTCGGCAGCAACCTCTACTTCATCAACAAGTTCGAGGTCAAGCGCGAGCTGTTCAGCAAGCTGCCCTATATCGAGGAGATCCGCATCAATCGCAAGCTGCCCGACACGCTGCTCGTCGAGGTGCGCGAGTGTGAGGCGAAGGCGGCGGTGCAGGACGGCGAGGGCTGCTGGCTGCTCAGC
>Ga0129307_1001650_pt1 | contig 22213 bp, 16 predicted proteins | sample P1105metagenome_FD_94437 | JGI IMG/M metagenome (GOLD analysis project Ga0129307, IMG submission 94437) | Capybara group fecal microbial communities from Wisconsin, USA - P1105 metagenome | ecosystem: Host-associated > Mammals > Digestive system > Large intestine > Fecal | place: USA: Wisconsin... | reverse complement strand
ATAAGCGGCTTCGACAAGCACCAGAAAAACTTCGACCATATAGAGTTCCAGTATAAGGAGACCTCCCGCGGCGACGACAACTGGACCAGTTTGTGCTCCTACTATGCCGACTCCACCCTCATGGCCAAGGCCAATGGTGTGACGGAGATGATACCCGAGAACGGCAACATCACCACCAAGTTCTATGGCGAGGGCGTTGTCATGGAGAAAGCCTACGACCTGCGTGCAGTGCTCTACTGCCGCAACGGCAACAGTTTCCTCACCACCTCCTCGCGTGTGCTCAGCGGTATCAAGGACACCCGAAGGCCACAACTCTTCGGCGCCCCCGAGCCCATAGACGGCATACTCGATGCTGGCGAGAACATTGTGTTCAACTTCTCAGAGGATATAGAGTACAACTATCTGCGCGAGACCACACACTTCGAGGTGAGGGGAGAAGTCAACAACGACAACGTGACAGAAGACGTGTCGCTGCTGTTCACCGACAAGTCGAGTGTGGAAACTGAGGCACGCCGCAATTTCAACGGCAAGGATGTGACCCTGGAGATGCTTGTCAAGCCCGATGACACGGGCGAAGACATGCCTCTCTTCTCACACGGAACCAACGGCAAGAAACTCCAATTGTGGATAACAGCCGACAAACACCTCAAGGCAGTTGTCAACAACCAGGAGATTGTAAGCGACTCTGTGATGAACACAAAGAATTTCACACAGGTGGCAATGGTAATCAAGCAGCCCGCCGAGGGCGCCAAATACTGTCTGCTGCAGCTCTATAATGGAGGAAGCCTATGCGCCGAAGACTCTCTGAAGGTGCCCTACACCGGTGTCAGTCCCCTGTATTTTGGCCGTACCAATGAAGCCAACCGCAACAACAGCAAATACTACCGCGGACGCATGATGGAGGCACGGTTGTGGTATCGCGCCCTCGATGGCGAACAGATAGGCACAGAGTATGGCTGGAAGCGCCTTTCGGGCTATGAGCTGGGTCTGGTGGCCTACTATCCGATGAACGAGGGCAACGGCCAATACGCCCTTGACAAGTCGCAGGGAGCCAATGCCACCCTCCACAACACCACATGGGCCATGCCGCACGGCATGTCGCTGCATCTCGATTTCGACGACAGGGGACTGGCCCTGAACCCCAATGCCATTACGCGCACGGCAGAGCAGGACTACACACTCATGTTCTGGTTTAAGACCAACAGCGAAGGCCGCGGCATCCTTATAAGCAATGGCGCCGGCTTGAAGTCGAACATTGGCGCCCGCAACCAATATTGCATAGGATTTGAGGCCGAAAAACTCATGTACCGGTCGAACGGCATGGCAGTGGAAGTGCCAGGCAACTACAGCGACAACTCATGGCACCATTTTGCCATGACAGTCAACCGCCCGATGAACGTGGCCAACATATACGTTGACTCCAGCCTGCGCGCCACCTTCACCACCGACAGCCTCGGCGGCATAAGCGGTGGCTACCCCATGCTTGGCGGAGCAAAATATGATGAAAAGCGAGACGGCAAAACATCCACATTCGACGCCCGCAACTGGCTCCGTGGCAACCTCGACGAAATATGCTTCTTCGAGCAGGCTTTGCCACTCACACTCATCAACAGCTACAGCAGCAGGAGCCCCAGGGGCGATGAGGCCGGACTGCTCACCTACATCACTTTCGACAACCGTGAGCGCCAGAGCGACAACACCTTCATGACGGTGCCTTATGTTTACAGCAAAAAGATGTATAAGGACTCTGAGGGCAACATAATATACGAGAAAGACTCCCTCACCCAGACGCCGACCAGCATACCACAGCGCGACTATCTCTTTGCCGACTCCATTGATGTAGTGCTGTCGCATATCGACCAAAGCCTCGGTGCACCAGTGCTGCCCAACAATGAGATGCACAACCTGAACTTCAACTTCGTTGGCCGCGACCACTCTCTGTTGGTAAACATCAAAAACGCCAATGAAAAGATCAACAAGCGCAATGTGTATGTCACAGTGAGAGAAATACCCGACTTGAACGGCAATACCATGCTGTCGCCTGCCACTGCATGCTTCCTGGTGAATTACAGTCCGCTGCGCTGGAAAGAGAACAATATGCGCCATACTTCATGGGCAGGTTATTCCAGTGACATCTGGCTTGGTATAGAGAACAACAGTGCTGAGAAGCACACCTATACAATAGAGAATTACCCGAAGTGGCTCACATTCGACCACTATACCAATGTGATAAGCGGCAACTCATCAGCAGAGATAACAGCTACTGTGAGCAAGAACCTTAATGTGGGCACCTACGACGAAATCATCTACGTCACTGACGAGAACGGGCTTAAAGATCCATTGTACCTCACTGTTGTGGTAGAGGGGGAAGAGCCGTATTGGTCTGTTTCGGGCGACATGCTCCACTATACGATGAACATCATAGGCGAAGTGTCAATCAATGATGAGATAGACATCGACACACACGATATAGTGGGCGTGTTCGACAACACAGGCGAATGCCACGGTGTGGCACATATCGACTACTCCGAGCTTACCGGCGAGAGCCGTGTGTATCTGACGGTTTATGATAAGGAGGACAAAAAGAAACAGCTCTATTTCAAGCTGTGGAACTATGCCACTGGTTTGGAGATGATGCTCACCCCCTCGACACCGATTGTGTTTGAGCGCTCGGCTGTAATAGGCTCAGACGAGCCAGTCAAGCTGAGAGCCGGCCGTGATTATGTGCACAATATTAATCTGAAGAGCGGCTGGAACTGGGTTTCGTTTAATGTGTCAAACGAGAGTCTGTTCGACTTGAACATGTTGCTCGACAACCTGCCATGGAAGGAGGACGACGTCCTGACCGACATGAACAGCGATGTGACATTGATATTCAAAGACGGCCATTGGCGTCTCTCGGGAAATGTAACAAACCTTGGCCTGTCGGTGAAGAGCGCTTATGCCGTGAATGTGCGGGATGACATCGTATTCCCCGTCTCAGGTGCAATAATCGAGCAGGAGGACACACGAACCATACAGGTGCATCAGGGTTGGAACGGAATAGGCTATACTCCGATGATGAACCTGAGCGTAGAGACCGCCCTGGCCGACTACTACGACAAGGCTTCGGATGGCGATGTGATAAAGAGCCACACGGAATTTGCAGTGTTCCAGTCGTCGAATGGTGTGGGCCGTTGGAAAGGTGACTTGAAATACATGAAGCCCGGTGAGGGATACATGCTCTTCCGCAAGAAGAGCGGCAAGGCAAGCTTCATTTATCCGTTCTTCGAACCAGGAAGCCGATTCCTTGACGAGACAGCCAATGCACCTGTGCGGCAGCCGTCGGCCAACCAGCTTCACAACATGTCGCTCTCGGCCGTGGCAGCAGGTATTGAGCTTGAGCCTGGCGACCGTCTGTTGGCCTATGCCGACGGCGAGTTGCGAGGAGCTGCTCATGCCACCGACAGCGTGTTCTATGTCAGCGTAGGCGGCGACAAACGCCAGCCTCTGAGCTTTGCCATTGAGCGTGAGGGTGAAATCATAGCCACCACCAGTGAGGTGCTTATGTATGAGACCAATGCTGTGGTGGGCACCCCCGACCAGCCAACCCGTATCGACTTCACACGTCGCGACATACCGAATTACGGCTGGTATACCCTTGATGGCATCCGCCTTAACAAGCGGCCTGTGAAGAAAGGCGTTTATATCTTCAACGGCAAGAAACGAGTAGTGGAATAAAATCAAGCATAATTATGACTAATAAGATTTATAGACGAATATTGTTGTGCCTCGCCTTGGCATCAGCCACACTTCCCATGCTATGGGGGTGTGGCTCCGATGACGACGATGATGACCCTACGCCCCAAACAGGTGAAACCTATGTAAAAACCGATGTGGGCGAGGCTCCTGAGTGGAAGATTGACTGGTCGGGCAACGTCACCGCTCCCGACTGGGAGGAGCCCTTGGCAACCAATTATGAGAACTGGGTTATACTTATGATTAAGCTGGAGCCCCAGTTGGCCCAAGCAGCCTCGGAGAGTGACAAGATGGCTGTCTTTGTCGACGGTGATTTGCGTGCTCTGTCTTCGCCTTCAAAGCTGACCAATGGCGACATCAGAGACTCCAAAGGGACTGTATCGTTCATAATAAAGGTTTTCGGCAACGAGTTTTCTGGCAAGATGGTGGAATTTTCATTGAAATACTATTCTGCCACTCTTCATCAGATATTTACCCTGAAAGGTCAAGGGCAGTTCGTGGGTGAGAGCATATATGGTGTGGAAAGCGATTTCGTGCCACCTTTGACCCAGGGTTGCTCCAAATATCCTGTCGTGACAAATTTGGAGTTGACGGCCCGGTTGGCGGAAAACAGTGAAACAGTTTTTTCAGAAGAAGATGTGATAGGAGTGTTTGTGGGAGATGAATGCCGTGGCGTGTATCATTGCTCTGAAGGTCTTCCCACATCGGCCGTCATCATACCAGTCTTCTCTGTCGAGGAAGGCGAAACGGCCACACTGCGCTATTATAATTCAGCCCAGAATGCTGTGTTCACGTTTAAGCAGACCTTAAAATTGTCGCAGTCAAATATTAATCTAACAATAGTATTATAAATTGTGAATATGAAACATCTAAAGTTGGTGCTTTGCGTTTTTGCATTTCCATTCATCCTGTCGTGTTCTTCCGACAGTGACAGTGATGAGATAATAGAGACACCATCGGAAAAACCCGCGGGTCCCAAGTATTTGCCATTGAATGTGGAGGTGGGCGAGATACCTATGAAAGACCCCACAGCCTCGTCCAATACAGGCACCCATCGGGCACCCATCACTTTCTTGTCGGACCTAAGCAACTTCTATCTGAACTATATATATGAGGAAAAGGAAGAAGGCGAAATGTATTATTATTACAATAGGGAAGTGTGGACTGCCGACAATGATGGCAAAGGCCGCTGGACGGTGGGTGATAGCGGACAGTATGGCTGGCCTGAAAACGCTGCCCCCACGACATCCTTCCCAGAGAACGGCAAAATTCCTGTCACTTGGTATGCCTATGCCAATTACGATGTGAAAGGTGACAATGTGGGATTTCAAGTCAACGACAATGACCCCTACATACCCTTTACGGTGGAAGAGTCGTCGACCAGCCAGAAGGATCTTTTGGTGTCCGAGAAAACTGATACATGGGATAGTTGCAAGGGCAATATGTATTTCCTGTTCAGACATGTTTGTTCGGCCTTGAAATTCCACATCAAGAAGGCCACGAATGTGAAAGAACGCAACATCACGGTGACAGAAGTTAAATTGCATAATGTGAAGAATCATGGACAGTTCTATTTCAAGAGCAAGTCATGGGCGTCGCTGTCGGGTGCCGGATACTACACGCTGTTGTCGTCGACCAATGCTTTTAATTTGTCGTCCACAGAATACAGGGCCATGTATGCCGGCACTTTGAGTCAAGACACAGAAAACGCCTATCTCTTTATGCTTCCCCAGTCACTGTCGGCATGGAACCCCGCAGCAGGTCCTGTAACAAGCACCACGGGAGCGTATTTGGAGCTTAATTTCATTATGGACGGCCAGAATCTTACAGGATATGTGCCATTCCAGGGCACTTTTGAGCAGGGCTATAAGCATAATGTAAATATCAACTTGGGCAAGAATTCCCTCTACCATGCAGATGGAAGCAAAATCATATCCGAATGACTATGAAGACGAAATATATAAAACCCGAAACAGAGTCATCACAATCCGTGTGGGGCAGCGACCTGCTTGTGAAAGGCTCCAATCAAGTGGAAGATTACAAGAAAGGCTCCGACATAGTTGTAGGCGATGAGGATGAAGCAAATTCTTTCAATAACTCTCTATGGGATGAGGGCTGACGATAACAAAGACTAACGCATAAGAAAAAGCTCGCAGCACCAGACCAACAAGGTCTGTTGTTGCGAGCTTTTGTTAGATACGTTGTTTATGGAATGCTTACGTCACTTCTCCAAATGCCGGAAATGTCTGTTTACACCTTGTCGCCGAAGCAGAGGTCTCCGGCATCGCCGAAGCCGGGCACGATGTATTTGTGCTCGTTCATCCCTGGGTCGATGGCGGCGCACCACACGGTGGTCTTCTCGTCGGGCATGGTGCGGAGGATGTGGTCGATGCCCTCCGGGGTGGCGATGACGCAGCACACGTGGATGCGCTTGGGCGTACCTTTCGAGAGGAATGCCTGATAGCCTAATTCCATGCTACCCCCGGTGGCGAGCATGGGGTCGGCGATGATGAGGTTTTTCTCGTCGATGCTCGGTGTGGCGAGGTATTCCACGTGTATGCCCACCTTGTGATGCTCCTCGTCCGTGTACTCGCGGTAGGCACTGACGAAGGCGTTGCCGGCGTGGTCGAAGATGTTGAGGAAGCCGGAATGGAAAGGCAGTCCGGCGCGGAAGATGGTGGCAAGGACGATCTTGTCGGTGGGTACGTTGACGGTGGCGATGCCCAAGGGCGTGGCGATTTGTTTCGCCTCGTAGTCGAGGGTTTTGGAAATCTCGTAAGCCATCATCTCGCCGATGCGCATGATGTTGTTGCGGAAGAGCAACCGGTTTTTCTGGTAGTCCTTGTCGCGGATTTCGGCCATGTACTGGTTGATGATGGAGTTGTTGTCGCTTAGGTTGATGATTTTCATGTCTTTGTCAATATTTCATTTTTAATTTTTCATTTTTCATTTTTCCTCCCCTCTTGGGATTACTTTTCCATTGACCACCTTGAAGCGTCGGTCGAACTCCTCGTGTGTGCGCTTCCACCGGTTGTGGGTCCAGAGGTAGTATTTTGGCTCGCGGCGGATGGTCTCCTCCAAGCGCTTGAAGAATTCTTTCGTCACGGCGTTCTCCTCCAACTCATTGGGAGTGCGAGTGATGAGTTGGAGGTCTATGTTGTAATATCCCCGGCGAGGACGTGTTATTTCTACATAGAAGACGGCGTTGTTCATCTTCCGCATCAGTTTCTCACCGTTGGTGAACACGGGGGTGTCGTGCCCTAAGAAGGGCAGCCACAGGTGGATGTTGTTCCACTTGGGAGTCTGGTCGGAGACGTATCCGAAGACCGACATTATGCCCTTGCGCCGATAATTGACAAGGTATCGCAAGGTCTCGTTCTTGGGGACGCAGGTTCCGCAGAGGTGCTCGCGTATCTCGATGAAGAGGCGGTCGAACACCTCGTTGTTCAGGGGATGGTAGATGGCTCCCATGATAGCGTCGGGATGACGTTGCAAGGCCAATCCCACTTTGGTGAGGTACTCCCAATTGCAGTAATGACCTAAGATGAAGGCGCAGGTTTGCCCTTCGTCAAAGCATTTCTCCATTTCCTCCACGCCGCTGAATTTGATCCGTCTCAGGAATTCCTCACGGGTGATGGTGAGGAGTTTGATGGCTTCCACGAAATAGTCGCAGAGGAAATGGTAGAAGCCGCGCTCTATGTCGCGTATTTCGTCCTTGCTCTTCTCCGGGAATGAGGTGACGAGGTGCTTTCTCACCAGGCTCCTCCGGTATCTCACCACATGGTAAATCAGGGGGTAGATGGCGTCGGAAAGGGCGTAAAGTGCGCGAAAGGGCAACCGGGAGAGGAGCTTGAAAAAACCGTGTGCAATGCTGTAAGTGATGTTCATGATGCTTGCATGTCGTGAAGTTTCTTGTAATAACCGTCGCGGGCGAGCAATTCCTCGTGCGTGCCTCGCTCCACGATGCGCCCCTCGTGCAGCACGCAAATCTCGTCGGCGTTGCGTATGGTGGAGAGGCGGTGTGCGATGGCCACGGTGGTGCGTGTTTTCATAAGTCGCTCCAGGGCATCCTGCACGAGGCGCTCGCTCTCGGTGTCGAGGGCTGAGGTGGCTTCGTCGAGGATGAGGATGGGCGGGTTCTTGAGAATGGCCCGGGCGATGCTCACTCGCTGGCGCTGGCCTCCGGAGAGGCGGCCGCCGCGGTCGCCCACGCTGGTGTCGTAGCCTTGCTCGGAGGCACTGATGAACTCATGAGCATTGGCGATGCGTGCTGCTTCCTCCACCTGCTCGTGGGTGGCGTTGGCCACGCCGAAGGAGATGTTGTTGAAGAAGGTGTCGTTGAAGAGGATGGACTCTTGGTTGACGTTGCCGATGAGTTGCCGCAAGTCGTGGAGGTTCAGGTCGCGCACGTCGATGCCGTCGATGAGCACCTGGCCCTCCTGCACGTCGTAATAACGTGGTATGAGGTCCACCATGGTCGATTTCCCGCTTCCGCTCTGGCCGACGAGGGCCACCGTCTGCCCCTTGTTGATGGTGAGGCAGATGTCGCGCAGCACCCACTGCTGACCGTATTTGAAGGAGACGTGGCGGAACTCGATGTCGTGTTCGAAACTCTTGATGGGTGTGGGATTTTCTTTCTCTTGTATGACGTTTTCCGACATGAGTATCTTGTCCACGCGCTCCATGGAGGCCAGGCCCTTGGGTATGTTGTAGCCTGCCTTTGAGAAGTCTTTCAGTGGGTTGATGATGCTGTAGAGCATCACCATGTAGTAGATGAAGAGCGGGCCGGAGAGGGTTTGGTTGTTGAGCACGAGGACGCCTCCGAACCATAGCACGATGACAATCATCACCGTCCCGAGGAACTCGCTCATGGGGTGGGCCAAGGACTGGCGTATGTTGACGCGCTTGATGTCGTTGCGGTAGGCGGTGTTGATGCGGTCGAAGCGGGCGTTCATCTTCTCCTCGGCGCAGAAAGCCTTGATGATGCGCAGGCCGCCGAGCGTCTCCTCCACTTGGCTCATCGTGTCGCTCCACAGGGCTTGAGCCTTGATTGACTTGCGCTTGAGCTTCCTGCCCACCATGCCCATCACCCAGCCCATCACAGGCACGATGAGGAGGGTGAAGAGGGTCAGTTGCCAGGAGATGAGCATCAGCACGGCGAAATAACCGATGATGAGGATGGGGTTCTTGAATATCATCTCCAAGGACGACATGATGGAGTTCTCCACCTCCTGCACGTCGCCGCTCATGCGGGCGATGATGTCTCCCTTGCGCTCCTCGGAGAAGAAGCCGAGCGACTGAGAGGTGATTTTGCGGTAGAGTTGGTTGCGTATGTCGCGCACCACGCCGGTGCGGATGGGGATGATGGTGGCCGAGGAGAGGAAATAGGCCCCGGTTTTCAATAATGTGGTGAAGGCGAGGAAGAGGCCGATGAGCAGCAGCGTGGTGCTGGCTCCCATCTCGCCAATCATCTGGTTGACGTAGTAGTTCATGTTGTTGGTCAACACTTCCTTGGCGTTCTCCCAGTCCCATGCCATGAGGGTGGTTGCCGTCTCCGTGTCGCCCGTCTTGAAGATGATTTGGAGGATGGGCACCAAGGCGGCGAAGGAGAAGATGTTGAGCAGCACCGAGAGGATGTTGAACAACACCGACAATGCCAGGTATTTCTTGTAGGGCGGCACAAACCGCCGGAGCACTTGCAGGAATTCTCTCATGACTTCAAGGATAGGTTGGGTGATGTGGTGGTGACGGGTACTCCCAGCAGTGTGGCGCTGGAAGAGCCGGTGATGGCCACTCTGACGGTGTCGCCGATGTGGTGTGGGCCTTTGTCGAAGACAACGGCCTTGTTTTGCCCGGTGCGGCCCATGAGTTGCTGGCGTGAGCGTTTGCTGTACCCCTCCACGAGGACGTCGAACTCTTTGCCCACGTCGCGGCTGTTGGCAAGTGCCGACATTTCTGTCTGCAGTTGGATGAGTTGGTTGAGGCGTCTCACCTTCTCCTCCTCTGGCACGTCGTCGGGGAGGTGCTTGGCGGCGTAGGTGCCGGGGCGTTCGCTGTACTTGAACATGAATGCGGAGTCGTAGCCCACCTCCCTCATGAGGGAGAGCGACAACTCGTGGTCCGCCTCCGTCTCGCTGTGGTAGCCCACGAAGATGTCGGTGGAGAGCCCGCAGTCGGGGATGATGCGGCGGATGGCCTCCACGCGCTCCAAGTACCACTCACGGGTGTACTTGCGGTTCATCAGTTTCAGGATGCGGTTGCTGCCGCTCTGCACGGGAAGGTGGATGTGGTGGCACACGTTGGGCGTGTCGGCGATGACGTGGAGGGTCTCGTCGCTCATGTCCTTGGGGTGGGAGGTGGTGAAACGCACGCGCATGGCGGGGGCGGATTCAGCCACGAGGCGTAGCAGCATGGGGAAGCCGATGTCGCACCCTTCGCTGACGAAGTGGTAGGAATTGACGTTCTGCCCCAAGAGTGTCACTTCGCGGTAGCCGCGCTGCTGCAGGTCGGCCACCTCGCGGAGGATGCTCTCCACGTCGCGTGAGCGCTCGCGTCCGCGGGTGTAGGGCACGATGCAGTAGTGGCAGAAATTGTTGCAGCCGCGCATGATGCTGACGAAGCCGCTGACGCGGTTGCCGGCGATGCGCCGTGGTGTCACTTCGCGGTAGGTCTCCGTGGTGGAGAGGTGGGTGTCGATGGCTGGCAGTCCCAACTCGGCCTGTGCGATGAGATGTGGCAGGCTGAGGTAGGCGTCGGGGCCGGCCACCAGGTCTGCGTGGTGGTGTGCGGCGAGCTCCTCGCCCACGCGCTCGGCCATGCAGCCCAGGACGCCGAGGATGCGGCGGTGCCCCAGACGCTTGTTCTCGCCGTGGAGGGCCTCCAAGCGGTGGTAGATTTTGTTCTCTGCGTTCTCGCGCACCGAACAGGTGTTGAGCAGCACGGCGTCGGCCTCGTCGGCCTCGTCCGTTGGCTCGTAACCGGCCAACTGCATCACAGAGGCCACCACCTCGCTGTCGGCCACGTTCATCTGGCACCCGTAGGTTTCTATGTATAGTTTCTTTGTCATTTCTCCTTCTGAATTATGCTTTTTCATCTCTTTTTCTTTCTTGCCTTTCCCTCCATTCCTTGCGATGCTGCCATGAGTGTGACGAAGCAGAGGGTGCCCGAGAGCAAGCCGGCCAGGGCGTCGATGGCGTAATGGGCGCGGATATACACGGTGGAGAGGAAGAGGAGGACGGCGAGTGGCAGGAGGCACCAGAAGAGGCGGCGCAGGCGGTAGTGCCACACCACGAGCATGAGCATGGTGCAAACCCCCACGTGGCTGCTGGGGAAGGCGGCCACCGGACGCTCTCCGGCCTCGTGGGCGGAGTCCACCAACGAATGGAAGAGGCCGCCCTCCATTCCCGGGCATGCCATCCGCTCCTGATGGTAGTTGAAATAGTCGTGCAGGTTGGGGAGCACGCCTTGTGCGATGTCGTCCACGCCCACTGCCGGGTAGTAATATTGCGGCCCTGTGACGGGCAGTACGATGAAGATGACATAGTGTATGAAGAACGTGCCGATGACGACAAACACCACCCGGTCGAAGGCCTCGTATCGCCACAGCAGCACCGCCAAGGTCACGACGGCCATCATGGGGAAGTAGGAGACATACCCCAAGCACATCAACTCGCCCACCACCTGGTTTGAGACGACCTGTGAGAAGAGCAGTGCCGGCTGGCAGCCGAAGAGTGCCTGCTCCCAGGAGGCGAAGAGGTGGTCGAGATTGGGCAGGAGGCGGTTGAGTTCGAAGATGTCGGGATACCACCAACTGAGTAGTGCCAGTTGGACGGTGGCTCTTATCACACGCGTCATGCCGCAGGGAAGCATGCGATAGACTCCCCATAGGGCAAGGGTGATGGCTGCCACGTGCAGGCGGCCCACCATCATGCTTTGGGCATTGGGAAGGCGTGCGTGCATCACGGCGACGATGGCCAAGGTGGCAACCAGATAGGCCAGCACCACCCATTCGTAGGCCATCAGCCCCTTGACGGGATTTTTTTCGATGGTGAAAAGGTTCTTCAGTATTTTCTTCATCTCAAAGCCATTTGTTTTCCTTGTACCAAGCCACAGCTCGGCGCACGCCCTCCTCCAAACGTACTTGGGGGTTGTATCCCAGTTCGTTGCGGGCCAGGGTGATGTCGCACCGCCAGTTGCGCTGCTTCATGATGTGGTATTTGTCGTTGTTCAGGGCGGTCACCTTCCCTGTGATGTGCCCCCACCGCTCGCCACAGGCGGTCACCAGGCGGAGCAGCCACAGCGGGGCCTTGATGCGCAGCAGCCAGGGGTTGCCAAGTTCGCGTTGCAGCAGGTCGCTGAAGGTGCGCGACTGATAGACCTCTCCGTCGCTGAGAAAGTATTTCGCACCGGTGCGGCCATGGTGTAGGGCGAGGAAGACGGCCTGCACCACGTCGGTCACATAGACGAAGGTGATGTCTTGGGGCTGATAGCCGGCGGCAAAGTCCACATGGCGGCTGATGCTCTGGGCCATCATGAAATAGTCGCGCTCCCGGGGACCATAGACCCCGGTGGGGCGCAGCACCACGTAGGGGAATGGGTTCCCGGCGGCCTTCAGACCGTCGAGGAAGTGCTCGGCATCGAGCTTGCTGCGCCCATAGGCCGTGTTGGGTTGGGGCGTGTCGTCGCCGGTGATTTCCGTGTAGGGCTGCTGTTCGCGGATGGGGCCGAAGATGCTCAGCGAACTGATATACACGAAGCGGGTCAGTTTGGGACTCGTGGCCATCAGGGCTTCCACCAAGTGCTGTGTGCCAAGGGTGTTCACACGGTGGAAATCCTCGGCATGGAGACATTTTGTCACACCGGCGGCATGCACCACGTAGTCGAAGGCGTGGCCTCCCAATTCGCCTCGAAGCACCTCCGGGTCGTTGAGAGTGAGGTGGATGAAATGTATTCGCTCATCGGTGAGGAAAGCTTTCGAACTGCCCTTCCTCACGGCCGCCCACACTTCCATGCCTTGGGCGAGAGCCTCCTCCACTATGAAGCTGCCAATGAACCCGCTGGCACCTGTGACCAAAATCCGTTTCATCGTCAATTATATGATAAATTTCCTATTTTACACAACTTTTCATACAATTCGCTTGCAAAGTTAGCAAATATTTTGTTAATTTGCAGAAACAAAACGCAAATACTATGGGAAAAGGTAAAAAAGGCGGCAAACGCATGAACAAGAAACAAGTGGCTGAGGCCCTGACAAGCCTGTTTCAGTCACACCCAAATGTGGAACTGTCCTTCAAGCAGATATTCAAGACGCTGCACTTCGACACCCATCCGTTGAAGATGCTCGCCATCGAGGTGATGGAGGAGATGGCTTGGGATGACTTCCTGAGCAAGACTTCTGCCACGTCCTACAAACTCAATCTCAAGGGGCAGGTGCAGGAAGGCATCTTCCGGCGTAAGGCAAATGGCAAGAACAGCTTCATACCAGACGATGGCGGAAAGCCGGCATTCGTCGCAGAGCGCAACTCCATGTTCGCCCTCGATGGTGACAGGGTGAGGGTGTCGTTCAACGCCCGACGGCCTCACCATATCAAGGAGGCCATTGTGACAGAGATATTGGAGCGCAAGCGCGACACATTCGTGGGGCAGCTGAAGGTGGAGCGCGACTACGCTTTCCTCGTCACCGACAACAACCTCGTGCTCGACGTCATGGTGCCCAAGAAGAAACTCAAGGGTGGAAAGACGGGCGACAAGGCGGTGGTGAAAATCACCCACTGGCCCGGCCGCGATTCCAAGAACATCATTGGCGAGGTGGTGGACGTGTTGGGAAAGAAAGGCGACAACAACGTGGAAATGCACGCCATCTTGGCACAGTACGGACTGCCATACAAATATCCGAAGCATGTGGAGGAGGCGGCGGAGAAAATACCGGAGGAGATTACAGCGGCCGACTTGGAAGGTCGCGAGGACTTCCGCGACGTGTGCACCTTCACCATCGACCCCGCCGATGCGAAGGACTTCGACGACGCGCTCTCCATCCGCTCCATGGGCAAGGGCTTGTGGGAGGTGGGTGTGCACATCGCCGATGTGTCGCACTATGTGAAGGAAGGCTCCATCATCGACAAGGAGGCGCAGAAACGTGCCACCAGTGTCTATCTTGTGGACCGCACCATTCCCATGCTCCCGGAGCGACTGTGCAACCACATCTGCTCCCTGCGCCCCGACGAGGACAAATTGTGCTTCAGCGCCGTTTTCGATATGGACGACAACGCCGACGTGAAGCGGTGGCGGCTGGTGCATACGGTCATACGCAGCAACCGACGCTTCGCCTACGAGGAGGTGCAGAAAATACTCGAGGACAACGGCGTGGTGGACGGCACCGGACAGCCGGCGCCCAAGGCTCCCAAGGAGGGCTACAAGGGTGAACTGGCCACCGAACTTGTCACACTCGACCGACTGGCCAAACTCCTGCGCGAGGAGCGCTTCAAGAACGGGGCTGTGAGGTTTGAGCGCGAGGAGCTCCACTTCGACGTCGATGAGAAGGGCAAGCCCACTCGCTGCTATTTCAAGGTGTCGAAGGATGCCAACAAACTCATCGAGGAGTTCATGCTCCTGGCCAACCGCTCGGTGGCTGAGAGCGTGGGAAGGGTGAAGAAGGGTGTGAAGGCCAAGACGTTGCCATACCGCATACATGACGCTCCCGACCCCACCAAACTGGAAAACCTCAGGGAGGTGATTTCCAAGTTTGGATACAAACTGAAGACCGCTGGCACCAGGGGGGCCATCTCTAAAAGCCTCAACGACCTCATGACGGCCTGCGAGGGGAGGAATGAGCAAAACCTCATACAAACCGTGGCGTTGAGAGCGATGATGAAGGCGCGCTACAGCGTGCACAACATCGGGCATTACGGACTGGCTTTCGACTATTACACCCATTTCACCAGTCCCATACGCCGCTATCCCGACACCATGGTGCACCGACTGCTCACTCGTTACCAACAAGGAGGGCGCAGCGCCAACAAGGAGCACTATGAGGAATTGTGCGAGCACTCCAGCGACATGGAGCAGATAGCCGCCAATGCCGAGCGCGACTCCATCAAGTACAAGATGGTGGAGTTCATGGCCGACAAGATTGGCAATGTCTATCCGGCACACATCAGCGGCATCCAGTCATACGGCATCTACTGCGAGATTGACGAGAACCACTGCGAGGGGATGGTTCCCCTGCACGAACTCGACGATGACTACTACGATTTCGACGAGCGCAACTACTGCCTGGTGGGCCGACGCCGTCACCACAAATACCAACTCGGCGACCCGGTGACCATCAAGGTGGCACGCGCAAACATCGAGAAGCGCCAGCTCGACTTCACACTCGAAGACTGACGACGATGGCCATCAAATATACACGCAAGGAGGAACACATCAACACGTGGTCGCACGCGGCGGGCATTGTCCTGGGCGTGGCAGTGGGGGTGGTGTTCCTCTTTCTATGCGCCGGGAGTGGCTACGGATGGGCACGGGCCGGTGTCATCCTCTACATATTCGGGATGCTTGGCTCATACATCGCTTCCACCACCTACCACGCATTGTCGGCACGTAGCAAATGGAAGGAACGTCTCAGAAAGTGGGACCATGCCGCCATTTACTGGCATATCGCTGGCTCCTATTCGCCCATCACCCTCATCGCATTGCGCGAAGACGGCTTCTGGGGGTGGGGGCTCTTCATTTTCGTATGGACGTGCGCCATCGCTGGCACCATCGTCAGCCTCATACACCTCAAGGAGCACAGCAACATCGAGACGGCATGCTTCGTGGCCATGGGGCTCAGCGTGCTGGTGGCATTCAAGCCGCTCCTCGACAACGTCAGCACGCTGGCGGTGTCGTGGATCATCGCTGAGGGGGTGTGCTACATCACGGGAGCGGCGTTCTACAGCCTCAACAAGCGGCGATACATGCACAGCGTCTTCCATTTCTTCGTCCTCGCAGGCTCCATCTGCCACATTGTTGCAGTATGGGACATGCTGCTGGAGATGTAAGGAGAGATTTTTGGCAAGGAAAAAGATGAGGTAACTACCAAAAAATCATAAATGTGGGGCGGAATGTTGTGCGATTTCGGCCTTTTTTCTTATTTTTGCCGCTATGAAGAAGACTTTGGTTCTTTTCGCACTCCTGGCTCTGCTTCCGACGATGGTTGCAGGGCAGGTGGAGCAGGTTGCCCCGGAGGACAAGGCCGTTGACGTGGAGCACCCTGTCTTCGTGCCTTCCACCGAGTTGAAGCGCACCATCCTCGATGGCGACAGTGCGCTGCTGATGGACCTTGCCAACGTGTATGTATATCCTGTGATGGAACTCAAGAGCGAGAAGCAGCGCCGTGCCTTCAACCGCCTTGTTGCCAATGTGAAAAAGGTGCTGCCGATGGCCAAGGAGACCAACCAGATCATCATCGAGACCTATGAATACCTGCAGACTCTTCCTGACGATAAGGCTCGCGAGGCTCACATGAAGAAGGTGGAGGCGGAGATATACAACTCCTATAAGCCCCGGATGAAGAAACTCACCTATTCACAGGGGAAACTGCTCATCAAACTGGTCAACCGCGAGTGCAACTCCTCCTCCTACGAAATCGTGAAGGCTTTCATGGGCCCCATCCGTGCCGGCTTCTGGCAGGCTTTCGCCTGGACTTTCGGGGCCAGCCTGAAGAAGAAATACAAGCCGGAGACCACTGATCGCATCACCGAGCGCGTGGTACTCATGGTGGAGGCGGGGCAGTTGTGAAATGAGTTGGGTGCCGACCTTTTGGGCCGGCACCCCGTTGTTTTAGCGGTAGTATTAGAGGTTGGAGGTTAGCTGACCAGGGCTACTCTGTGAGCAGCACCTGTATGATGGTCTGCCCCACAGCCTTCAGTGTGTTCTTGTCGATATGCTGCAGGTCGTCGAGCACGGTGTGCCACGTGGGGCCGAAGGAACTGGCCTCGCACTGCGGGTAATAGGGTATGATGTCGATGGTGGGGATGCCGGCCTTCTCGTTGACGGGGAGATGGTCGTCGGTGATGGAGCCTCCTACTGACATGGGGAAATAGCCGCTATAGCCGGCGGCGTGTGCTGCCCGCCACACCCTGTCCACCACGCTTGGCGCATACTGCCTCGACATGCCTTCCTGGTAGAACTGCGCACCTTGGCCTCCCACCATGTCGAGGAGGATGCCGTATGATGTCTCCCATTTCCTTGGTTGCTGGTGGGTGGACCAGTATTGTGAGCCAAGGGCCCAGGAGTCGGGGTCGCTGCGACTCTCCCATTGCGGCACGCCCCAGTCCTCTGCGTCGAAGCACACGAAGTCAACGCCCACCTGCAAGGTGTCCAACTGTTGCAGCAGGCGTGCCACCTCCAGCATCACGGCCACGCCGCTGGCACCGTCGTTGGCAGCCATCACCGGCTTTGTCCAGTTGGTGCTGTCGGGGTCGTTGTCGGCCCATGGACGGCTGTCCCAGTGTGCGCAGAGCAAGATGTGCCGCGGCTTCTCCGGTTGGTAGTGGGCGATGATGTTGGTGGAGCGGAGCATGGTGCCGTCATACCCGGTGAGGGCTGCTTGCTGCATCTCCACCTGGCATCCCAGTGTGCGGAAGGTCTCCGCTATCCATTCGCCGCATCGGTCGTGGGCCTCGCTGTTCATCGTCCTTGGCCCGAAGGCGCATTGTGCATGGCAGTAGGCGAAGGCGGAGTCGGCATTGAACTGCAACTCCACGGCTGGCTCGTTTTCCTCTATGGTGGGCTTCTCTCGTTGGCACGACGCCCCTCGGAGCATCGTCATGGCTGTCAGTGCCATCAGTATGTGAATGATGTTTTTCCTCATGCGTGTGTCATGCTATTTGGCCATGGCCTGCACCAGGGCCATCACCCGGAGCCAGTTGCCACCCCATATTTTCTGAATGTCGCGTTCGCTGTACTTGTTTTTCAGCAGGGCGAGTGTGAAGTTGATGAGCTCTGAGGCATTGGCCAGGCCTCTCACCCCTCCGTCGCCGTCGAAGTCGGTGCCCAGACCCACGTGGTCCACACCCACCACGCGCACGGCATGGTTGAGGTGCTCGATGGCGTCGCGTATGGTGGCTTCGCCGTCTTTCTTGAGGAAGCCGGGGTAGAGCGTGATGTGCGCCACACCGCCTTTGTCGGCCAGGGCGCGTAGTTGGTCGTCGGTGAGGTTGCGTGGCACGTCGCACAGCGCACGGCAACTGCTGTGGCTGCACACGATGGGTGCACGGCTGATTTCCAGGGCGTCGTAGAAACTCTTCTCGCTCGCGTGGCTGAGGTCCACCATGATGCCCTGCTTGTTCATCTCGCGAATGACTTTCTCGCCAAACTTGCTCACGCCATGGTTGGTGTCACATCCCTTTGCGCTGTCGCAGAGGTCGTTGTCTCCGTTGTGGCACAGGGTGATATACACCACCCCTCTTTGTGCGAAGTGCTTCACGTTCTCCGTGTCGTGGTTGAGGGCGATGCCGTTCTCGATGGCAAACATGATTGACTTGCGCTCCTTGCGCTTGTCCTCGAAGAGGTCGGCGGGAGTCCTGGCGATGCTGATGTACTTCCTGTTACTCCTGACGATGGCCTCGATTTTGTCGAAGATGAAGTCGGCGTATTCCATGGGGGTCTGCACGTCGAAGGACACTTTCGACGAGAAGGTCTCTCCCATTTTGGGTTGTGGCAGGTAGGCGGCCATGATGACGGCGTCCTGACGCCCCTCGGTCATCTTGTGCAAGTCCACCAGGATGCGAGGGTCGCGCTGGTCGAACTTGATGTCCTGGTTGAAGAACATGGGGGTGTCGCAGTGGGTGTCGAGGGTGAGGATGCGGTCGTGCAGCCTCTTGGCCAGTTGGAAATTGTTGGCCTGGGCCACGAGCCATTCGAAGAGGCGACGGCCCTCGGCGCCTAAGCATTCCGGATGCCACTGCACGCCCATGAGGGGTTTGAACTCGCTGCTCTCCATGGCCTCCACCACGCCGTCGGGAGCCTTGGCGGTGATGCGGAAATGGGGACCCGGGTCGCCCACTGCCTGGTGGTGGAAGGAGTTGACATAGAGTTTCTCGCTCTTATAGACGCGGTAGAGCATGGAGTTGGGCTCTATTTGTATGGAGTGGGAGAGGAGGTCGCGGTCGCCCTCCTGGCTGTGCTTGATGGGATAGGTGGGGGCGGGAGCCGTTGGCTCTTCCTTCTCTTTCTCCTTTTTCTTTTTCTTCTCCTTGTCTTTGTCCTTGTCCTTCTCTTTGTCGGAGGCGTCGCCCTCTGGGGGAGGGGTCGGCGCGATGGGGGTCAATGAGATGTCTTGCAGCACCTTGCCCCCCAAGGCGAGGGCCATGGTTTGTATGCCGCGGCAGATGCCGAGGATGGGAATTTGGCGGTTGTAGGCCAGTTGTGTGATGAGAAGTTCGGGGAGGTCGCGCACGGTGTTGATGCGGTGCAGCTGCTGCGTGGGCTCCTCGCCGGCCCATAGCGGGTTGAAGTCGGCACCGCCGGTGAGCAGCAGGCCGTCGATTTCCTCAAGCGTGCTCACCAAGACATCGCGGTCGGCAACGGGGGGGATGAGCAGCGGGGTGCCGCCGGCATCCACCACTTGTTGATAATACACACGGGCCAAAGTGGCCTCACCCTCTTGAAAATTGGCCGTGATGCCGATGATGGGCTTGCGCCGGGCCTCGGGGAAGGTGGCGTAAATAGGCTCCAGATACGAATTGAGGTTGAAGGATGCCATTTGTCAGTTGTCCGTTTCGTCAAGTTTCACCGGTATCTCCCTCTTGATGCTTTGCTCTAAGGAGATGAGGGTTTCTGTGGCCACCACGCCGGGGATGGTCTGCAATTGGTTGTTGAGCAAGTCCATCAACTGCTCGTTGTCGCGCGCGTACAGTTTGACAAGCATGGTGTATGGGCCGGTGGTGAAATGGCACTCCACAATCTCGGGGATGTGTGTGAGGCGCTCGCACACCGTTTTGTACATGCTGCCGCGCTCGAGTGTGATGCCCACATAGGTGCATGTGTGGTAACCAAGGCTCATGGGGTTGACGTCGAAGCCGCTTCCGGTGATCACTTTAGCTTCTATCAGGTGCTGCACGCGTTGGTGGATGGCGGCTCGGGAGACATTGCACTCCGCAGCGACATCCTTGAAAGGTATGCGTGCATTCTTAGACAAGATGCTCAGTATCTTCTTGTCCAAATGGTCTATTTTGTCGATTGCCATTTAGTAAGGTCTTGTTCTGTTGGTTTTGATTTTTTAGGTTGTATTTACTTGTCTTTACAACAGCCCTTCGAAGGGATGCTTGACATTCTGAAAGCAAAAATAGGCATTTTCCATGAACCATGCAACTATTTCCCGCAGTTTTTGCGCTTTTTGATGCAAAATGGTGTGAAATTGTGCAGATTCATTGAGCAAAAAGGGCTGTTGGTTGATATTTTTTTGCCGTTTGCACCGCACATGCTACTTTTGCACTCAGAAAGTCAAAACATCGACTTTTGGCAAGAAATGCGACACTTTCGATTCATACAATAGTTTTGGTTTTTAGTTATTAGGTTATTTTTTTAGGTTAGGAAGATTCTTTCAGGTGATGGTATGCGACATATCGTCACCTTTTGTCTTTTTGTTTCAAGGCCGGGTGGGGGCTATCTCCATGAAGTCGATGTCTGGCATCCAGTCCTGCGTGTTGTAGAGACGCACGACGTTGTCGCCTTTCTTGAAGTCAACCTCCACGCTGACCGTCTGCTGGTCTTCCCAATCACGGGCTGGGGCATGGATGGTCTTGACGAATTTGCCGTTTACCTCGACTGAGAAGTCCCTTGCCTCACCGGAGAAGAAGCCGATGGTGATGGTGCGCTTGCCGGGCTTCATGATGTTCACATGCTGCCATTGCAAGTCGTTTTCGGCTCGCCTGCCCAAGAAACCGGCGACGTATCCGCCTTTGGCATGGCGGTGTGGGTGATACACGGCTGTCTCCTTTTCCACATGGTTGCGGAGTTCCTGGTATTGGCTCAAGAATGCCGTCTCCGCCTCATAACGTGTGCGTTCCAACCGCTTTTTTCCTTTGGCACGGAATATTTTGGTGCCGTGGGGTGGGATGGTGAAAGATATGGGTCCTCTGTCGTAGGTGTAGTCCGTCTGGAGATAGCAATCATACAACTGCACGGGGCCTTTCAGGTCAATGGTCTTGAAGTCAAGGCGGATGGTTTGCTTTTCGTCGCTGGGATTGTAAAGGGCGAAGGCTCGCTCCTTGCCGCCTGATTGCTTGATGTCTTTCACCAGAACGAAGCATTCTCCCACCTTGTCTGCTATGTATGCCTGCAGGTGCAGCGGGTCTTGGTTGAGGGCGATGAGGTCTGAGTTGGTCAACAGTTTCAAGGCTTCCGGCTTGATGTTCGACATGTCGCAACCAATCAGCAAGGGAGAGGCCATGATGCACCACATGCCGAAGTGGGTCGCGTCTTCTGTCTGCGACATCGAGCGGCCCACCTCCAGCATGTCCATGTCGTTGTAATGACCGTCGTGGCAGTAAGCCGAGAGGCAGAGGTTTTCCGCCAGGATGTCCTTCACGGATTTCCATGCGTTGTAGATGTCGCCCGTCGTGCGCCAAGAGTCGGCCACTTCGGCACCCCATGTGCCAGGGAAAGCCCACCGGCACATGTTGAATACCACGTCTTCCTTGCCGCAATTCTTGATGGCGTTGGAGATTTTCGTATATTGCTCTTGCTCGTCAAGGCCCATGTGGTTGCCACCGCAATAGTCCACCTTGATGAAGTCGAAGTCCCAGTCGATGAAATAGAGTTGACAGTCTTCCTTTTCATGCCCTGCAAGGCCCACTCCCAAACCCCATGCGTGTTTGCCTTCAGAGCCGCATGTGTTGTCGCCGGCATCACTGTATATTCCTGCCTTCAGCCCCAAGGAATGGATGTAGTCCACCAATGACCGCATGCCATTGGGAAACAATTTCCTGTTCAGCCGCAGATGACCGTCCTCGGCACGGCCGTCCCAATAGCCGTCGTCAATGTTGACATACTGGTAGCCGGCCTGCTGCAGCCCGCTTCGGTGCTTGGCGTCTGCTTGCTGGCGAATCAAATTCTCATTGATGTTCAGGGCAAAGGTGTTCCAAGAACTCCATCCCATTGTGGGGGTGCGCTGCGCCATGGTGCTACATGCGACGAGCAAGAATGAAATGACAAATAGCTTCCTCATTTTTATGGGTTTTTGATAATCCGTTACAATTTGCCACAAAGGTAATGTTTCCATGCATCATCACCAAATCTTTTTATTGCAATGTGACTATTTTTATTTACTGAAAGCCTCCACTTTGTGCCAAACCCAAACAAAAGAATTCTTCTCTGTAAATGTTTATATAATACCTAAAATCCGCACCATTTTGATTTAACATTATTTATAAGTTCCTGAGCAACAAAAAGTTGCTCAGGATTTTGCCATGTCAAAAATTTCACTTACCTTAGT
>Ga0129307_1001649_pt1 | contig 22224 bp, 24 predicted proteins | sample P1105metagenome_FD_94437 | JGI IMG/M metagenome (GOLD analysis project Ga0129307, IMG submission 94437) | Capybara group fecal microbial communities from Wisconsin, USA - P1105 metagenome | ecosystem: Host-associated > Mammals > Digestive system > Large intestine > Fecal | place: USA: Wisconsin... | reverse complement strand
GGTCCAGGAAGAGAAACTGCTATTCGTGCTCTTCAAGTTGCAGGCTTAGAAATAGTATCAATCACAGACGATACACCAATTCCACATAATGGTTGTCGTCCACCAAAACGTCCAAGAGGATAATAAATAAAAGGGAGTGTGTAATATGATAAAATTTGAAAAACCACAATACAAAGTTACTGAATATGATGAAACTAGTAACTATGGTAAGTTTGAACTTGAACCACTAGAAAAAGGGTTTGGTTTAACTTTAGGAAATGCATTAAGAAGAGTAATGCTTTCTAGTTTACCAGGAAGTGCTATTACTTCAATTAATATTGATGGAGTTGATCATGAATTCCAAACAATAACTGGTATTTATGAAGATGTAACAACTATAGTATTAAACTTAAAAGGAATAGTTATTAAAAACCATTCTGAAGAAGAACAAGTATTAACATTAAATGTAGATAAAGAAGGAGTTGTTACTGCTGCTGATATAGATTGTCCAGCTGACGTTGAAATAATCAATAAAGACCAAGAAATTTGTACTATCGTTAAGGGTGGCAAATTAAACATGGAAATGACTGTTGCTAACGGAAGAGGATATGTAAGAGCGGAAAACAACAAAAAATTATTAAAGAAAGCTAAAGTAGGAACAATTGCTATTGACTCAATTTATTCACCAATTGAAAGAGTAAATTATGAAGTTGAAGAAGCTCGTGTTGGTCAATCTACTAACTATGATAAATTAGTTATGGAAATATGGACTAATGGTTCTATGAAAGCTGAAGAAGCTATTGCTTTAGCAAGTAGAATTTTAATTGAACATTTAAATATTTTAACTGATTTAAATGAAATCGCTGATATTACTGGTATCATGGCAGAAAAAGAAGAAGATCCAAAAGTTAAAGCTTTAGAAACTTCTATTGATGACATGGAATTCTCAGTAAGAGCTTATAACTGTTTAAAGAGATCTGGTATTAATACTATGCAAGATTTAGTTAACAGAAAAGAAAGCGATATGATGAAAATCAGAAACTTAGGAAAGAAATCATTAAAAGAAGTTCTAGATAAAGTAAAAGCTATGGGACTATCTTTCAAGAATGATGATTAATATAGGAGGAAATTATGGCATATAGAAAATTAGGAAGAGATTCAAAACATAGAAGAAGTATGCTTGCTAATTTAACTAAAGCCGTTATCATGAATGAAAGAATCGAAACTACAGAAGATAGAGCAAAAGAAACTAGAAAATTTGTAGATAAGATGATCACTTATGGTAAAAAAGGCGATTTAATTTCAAGAAGAAAAGCATACGCATTCTTACATAATGATAAAGATTGTGTTAAGAAAATATTTGATGACTTAGCTCCTCGTTATAAAGATAGAAACGGTGGATACACTAGAATTATTAAGAAAGATAATAGAAGAGGAGATGACGCTTTAGTTGTTATACTTGAATTAGTATAACGCTAAGCGTTTTTTTTATGTTATAATTATTCTAGGAGGATATTATGAAAAAGAAAATATTATTTTTGTCAGTATTATTAGTTAGTTTATTTGTTTTAACAGGATGCGGTAAAATATCAAAAGAAACTATTTCTTTAAGGGATAATACTTTAAAATATACTACAACATTTGAATACGATAAAGAAGACGGATTTAAATTTAAAAAGAATGTAGATGGTGGAAGATTCTCTGAAATTATATTTACAAATAAAAAAGAAAATATAGAATATGATATGTATTATGTTGAATCTACATCAACTATATCAGAAAATGTTAAAAAGAATAGAAAGAATAAAAAGTATTATAAAGAATATAAGTTTGGAGAGTATGATGCTTATTCATATGGTGATTATGATGATAGTTTATATCTAGTAATTATATTAAAATCAGATACAAAAGAAAAAAGAAATACAGAATTATTTGTATCTATGGAACAAATAGAATTTAAAAAAGACAAAAAAGTATTTGATACATTTAATGATGAAATTAATCAAAAATTCTTTAATTCATTAAAAAATACGGTAGAGTAATCTACTGTATTTTTTATCCTAAAGAAATATCTAAAATCATCATTAAAGTAAATCCTATTATTGTAAGAATTGTCATTAAATCTTTTCTTTTATTATTCTGACTTTCAGGAATTAATTCTTCAGTTACTACATATATCATTGCGCCTGCTGCAAAAGAAAGAAGTATTGGTAATAATATTCTTATTTTCATAACAAGTAGTGCTCCTATAACTGCGGCTATCGGTTCTACAATTCCACTTATTTGTCCTAAGAAAAAAGCCTTTTTTCTAGAGAATCCTTCTCGTCTTAGAGGTAAGCTTATCGCACTTCCTTCAGGGAAATTTTGTATTCCTATCCCTAGTGCAATAATCCAAGCTGATATTATACTTGCGCCAGTTATTCCATATATTACAGATCCAAATGCAACACCTACAGCCATTCCTTCTGGAATGTTATGAAGAGTAATTGATAAGATAATCATAATACATCTTTTTATACTATTATCTTCCTTTTTTTTCATTTTTTTTTCATATATCTTATTACCTATAAATAGAAATAATCCACCTGATATAAAACCAATAGATACTATTAGCCAAGGAATTAGTTTTAGTTCTTTAGACATATTAATTGAGGGTAATAGTAATGAAAAGAAAGAAGCCGCTATCATAATCCCAGCTGAAATACTTAAACTTCCATCCATTATATTTTTATTTATCTTTTTAAATATCAAAACTACAGACGCGCCTAAAATAGTAATACTATAAGTAAATAATCCTGCTATCAAAGCTTGAATAATAGGGTTTAGTAATATTATTTTATTAAACATATTAATCTCCTCGCACTATAATATAGTATTCTTTTTCTCGTTTTTTTGTGTATGTTTATGATATACTAATAATAGAGGTGATAGTATGAAGGCATTAGTGACAGGTGGAACAAGTGGTATAGGTTTAGATATTGCTAGAGAATTAGATAAAAGAGGATATGATTTAGTATTGGTTAGTGAAAAAAGTACTGTTGATACTAGTGATTTTAAAAATAAAGTTGAAATAATAAATATGGATTTAAGTAAAGTAGATAATTGTTATAAACTACATGACCAAGTTAAAGATGTAGATGTATTTATTAATAATGCTGGTTTTGGTGTATTTGGTCCTTTTGATAAAACAGATATGGATAAAGAATTAAAGATGATAGATGTTAATGTTAAAGCTATGCATGTTTTAACTAAACTATATCTTAAAGATATGAAGGAAAAAAATAGTGGCTACATTCTTAATACTGCATCTGCCGCAGCATATGCATATGGTCCACTTATGGGAACATATTATGCGACTAAAAGTTATGTTTATAAATTAACAACTGCTATATATGAAGAACTTAGAAGAGAAAAAAGTAAAGTAGTTATATCTTGTTTAACTCCAGGTCCTGTTTATACTAAGTTTCAAGAAAAAGCAAATGTTACTTTTACTGTAAGTACTATAAAAAGTGAATATGTAGGTAAATATGCAGTAGAAAAATTGTTTAAAAAGAAACTATTAATTGTGCCTGGTTTTAGTATAAAACTATCAAAAGTATTTATTAATCTATTACCAGTTAAACTTGCTTTAAAAATATGTTATGGATTTCAAAAAAGAAAAGATAAATAGATGAATTTCATTGACATAAATTTATAAAATTGATATACTTATGTATATAAAAGAATAAAGAGAGGTGTCTTTATGATGGAAGAAAAAATAATTGATGAAACAGAAGAAATATTAGAAAATAATGTAGGTAATGTACCTGAAGAATTAAAAAAATATTTAGATTCTGACGAAAAGACTCTTAGTGAAATAGAAAATGTATTATCTAATTTAGAAGAAAAAAAGAATTCATTAAATAACGAAAAAGACGAAACTGAAAAAGAATTTGAAAGAAGACTAAAAGAGTTTACTGAAAATCTTGAAAATGAAAAAGCTGATGCTTTAGATGTTCTTTCTAAAAAAGAACAAGATTTAGATGCTGAAAAAGCAAGAGTAGAAGACATTAAATTAAAAGAACAAGGAAATCAAGTAAATTATGTAGATTCACTTGTTGAGATTTCAAACAGATTTAATTCTAAAATCAGTTCAATTGAAGACGCTATTAAAGCTTGTGAGGATAATGAAACATTATCAAAAGCATTAGAAGAAGAAAAAGAAAAATTAGAAAATACACTTAAAAAAGAATATGAAAATAGAAAAGCAGATTTAGATAAAGTATTAGAAGATATTGGTATAAAACAAGCAAAAGCTGAACCAGTAGTAGAAGAAATAAAAAAAGAACCAATGCCAGATATTGATATTGATTTTAATGTTCCAGATTATACTGAAGATAATAAAGAAACTCATCATTTAGTAAATCCTGATTATTTAAATAATCTTATTGATGAAAATGAAGTAGTAGAGCATGAACCAAGAGAAGATGTTATAAATGAAATATATCAATCGAAAGATGTTATGGAAGGACATGTGTTCCCATATCTAAAATCGATAATGGAATAAGAGGTGGAATTATGGATAAGTTAGAATACGAATTAGTTACATTAAGAAATAATAAACAATATTTCATCTTAGAAGATTTACTTTATAAATATGACACATATGACTTGGTTTTAAATGTTGAAGATGAAAATGATATTAAAATAGTTTTACAAGAAGTTAAAAATGGAAAAACAGTTTTAACTCCAGTAGAAGATAAAGTATTATTAAAAGAATTAGGAAAACTATTTGATGAACGCATAAAAGCTAAACAAAGTAGTATAAATTAAAAGAAATTATAAAAAAATAATTTCTTTTTTTTTGATTATAAAGTATAATATAAACTTGTTTAGAGGTGAATAGTATGAATATAATAGAGGCGTCTAATATAACTTATAAGAATAAGAATAAAATGCTTTTTCATAATATTAACCTTGAGATTAAAGAAGGTAGTTTTATAACTATAATTGGAGAAAATTCTTCTGGTAAGACTACTTTATTAAAACTATTAAGTGGTCAAATAATAGAAAATTTAAATATAAAAATTAATAATATACAAGTTAATAAATATAATGCAGAAGAAATATCTAAAATGGTTTCAGTAATAAACTCTTATAATGAGTTTTATTCAAAAACAGTTATAGAAGAGATTTTACAAGACAAAAAGAATGTTTCAGTTTTTGAAATAAATAAAGTAAAAAAATTATTAGATGAATTTAATCTATTATATTTAGAAAAAATGCCAGTACAAAATTTATCGTATGCAGAAAATCAAATTATTGCTTTAATAAAAGCTATAGTTAATGAACCAAAAATAATAGTGTTAGATAATGCTTTTTCAAAATTAGATATGGATAAAAGAAAAGAGTTATTAAACTATATTTCTAAATATTCTAAAAATAATAATATAACAGTTTTATCAACAACTAATAATATGGAAGAATTAGAGTATTCAGATAGAATTTTATTGATAAAATATTCAAGTATTTTCTTTGATGGTACCTATAATGATTTAATCAATACTGTAGATTTAAATAAAGAAGGATTAAAGTATCTTTGGGAAATAGAAGTATCAAATAAACTTATGCTTTATGGATTAACAGATGATGTTTATAGTGATATTGATAAAATAGTAGGTGACTTATGCAGATAAATGATTTCTTTAATAAAAATAAAATTATAGGTATTGTAGGAAATAGTGGTTCAGGAAAATCTACTTTTGTAAAAAAATTTGAGAGTAATAAAAAAACTGGTATTATTAATTTAGATATTATTAAATGTAATAATGTATTAGATCAAATAGAGTATTATGTTAAAAAATATAATTATAGATTAGGAGAATTAGAAGAGAGAAAAGATGAAATAATCAAGATGCTTGAAATTGATTCAAATGTTCTTGATATGGATTTATATGATATAAGTGAAAGTGAGTTATCTAAAGTATTAATCGCATCAGTACTATTATATAATCCCGATAATATTATTATAGATGAGATGTTTGATTCATTTGATAATAAAACTAAAGAAAAAATATTTAAATTATTAATTAAATTAAAAAAATTCTTTAACAAAACTATTTTTATAGTTACTGCTAATATAGATTATATTTATGAATTTATAGATGATGTTATTGTTATTGATGAAGGTGAAATATTATTGCATGGGAATAAATATGATGTATATAAAAATATAGATTTATTAAACAGTAAACAAATAAGAATACCAAACATTATATTGTTTATAAATAAATTAAGAAAAAAGAATATTAATATAGATAATGTTGATTCAATTAATGAATTAATTAAAACTATATATAGGGAAATGAGATGATTTTATGAGATATAAAGTTACTTTTAGTTATGATGGATCAAAATTTAATGGTTATCAAAAACAAAAGGGAATAGATAATACTATTCAAGGTAAAATAGAAGAAGCTTTAAAAGAAATAAATAATAATAAAGATACTAAGTTTACTTCTTCTGGAAGAACAGATAAAGGTGTCTCTGCTTACATGCAAGTAGGTTCTTGTAATATGGGAGTTAATATTACACCATATAAATTAAAACGTGCTTTAAATAGTAGATTACATGATTCTATTCATATTATAGAAGTTGAAGAAGTAGATGATGATTTTCATCCTAGATATATGTTAAAAGAAAAAACATATATCTATAAAGTAAATGTAGGTGAATATAATCCAATAGAAAAAGATTATGTATGTCAGTTATGTAAAGAATTAGATGTAAATATATTAAAAAATGAAATAAAAGATTTCATAGGTGAACATGATTTTTCAGCATTTTGTTCAACACAAGATAGAAAAGAAAATTGTGTAAGAACTATATTTGATGCTTCTGTTAAAGAAGAAGGAAATTATGTAATATTTACTTTTAAAGGAAATGGATTTTTAAAATACATGGTTAGAATAATGTGTGGTTATTTAATATCAGTATCATTAGGAAAACAGGAAAAAGGGAAAATAAAAACATATTTTAAATCAAAAGAAAAAGTTACGACAAAAACTGCTGTCGCAACTGGATTATATTTAAAAGAAGTTAAATACTAAAATAGACTATTGTCTATTTTTTTTAATCTTCAAATAATTCAATTAATACTTTTATTCCTAGTAATCCGGATATTCCAACAAGTATGTAAACTACTTTTGTTAGAACACTTTCAGCCCCACCAAATATTAATGCGACTAAATTGAAATCAAATAATCCAATTAATCCCCAGTTAACCGCACCAATAATAATTAAGGTAACAGCAATTATCTCTAATGTTCTCATAATTCCTCCTTTACTTGTATTATTATGTTAATCAAAAAAAATAAAATTATTCATGAATATTTAAAATATTTTATAAATATAATTTAGTGTAAATATTAAGAAGAGGTGAAATTTTTGAAAAAAGTATTTATTTCGATGTTAGTTTTAAGTATATTCTTTTTAACAGGTTGTGCTAAATATACAGAGAAAACAATTAAACAAGATATAAAAAAGGATATGAAAGGTGTTAAAGGATATCATTTAATTGGAGATTTAGAAGTTTATAATGGAGATAATACATATAGATATAAAGTAGAAACTTCTAATAGTAAAGATAAGTATAGGGTATGTTTAGTAAATAAATCTAATAATCATGAACAAATAATTTTAAAAAATGATGATGGAGTATATGTTTTAACACCTTCATTAAATAAAAGTTATAAATTTCAAAGTAATTGGCCAGAGAATAGTTCTCAAGTTTATTTATTAGAATCTTTAACAAAAGATATAACTAGTGATAAATCCCTTAAACTATCTGAAGTAGATAACTATTATGTTTTAGAAACTAGAATAGCGTACTCAAATAATAAGAATTTAGTTAAAGAAAAAATATACTTAGATAAGAATTTAAATTTTAAAAAAGTTGAAGTGTTTGATGAAGCAAATAACCTTCAAATGAGAATAGTATTTAGTGAAATTGATAAAAAAGCATCATTTAATAATAATTATTTTGATGTTAAAGAAAACATGAAATCAAAAAATTCGGAAACTGAAGAAACTATGAGTGAAATAGAAGATCCAATATATCCAATGTATCTTCCTAGTGGAACATATTTATCTTCAGAAGAAAATGTATCTAAAGAAGAAGGTGAAAGAGTAATACTAACTTTTTCCGGAGAATCTCCATTTATTTTAGTACAAGAAACTGTTAATACGAATGAAGAAGATATTCCTGTTATGGGTGAACCAACATTTGTAACTGATACAATAGGAGCAATATCAAGTAATTCAATCGAATTTATATCTAACGGCATATCTTATTATTTATCATCTGATAACTTAACAAAAGAAGAAATGATGCAGGTGGCAGAAAGTATATCTCCAGTTGCGGTAATGAAATAGATATTAATATCTATTTTTTTCTATTAATTTATGATATAATGACTTTGGTGGTAGATATGAATAGAAAACAAGTTTTAAAAGAAATGAAAAAGAATAAAAGAAAACAAACTACTAATGAAGAAGAAAACTATATAAATAGTTTTGTATTTGCTTTATTATCTTTAATTATAGTAATAGTTGCGGGTTATTTATTTATAGGAGTATTTGTTACTAAATCTATAACATTTGGTAATAAGAAAGAAGAAAAGAAAGAAGAAATAAATATTGATAATGATACTATATTATTAGGTCAATTATTTAATCAAAAAGATGATTCTTATTATGTATTAGTTTATGATGCATCAGATGATAAAAGTATATTAACTTCTTGGAAGGGAATATATGAAGGTAAAGAAAACGCTTTAAAAGTATATGTTGTAGATAGTTCTAATAAACTAAACTCTAAATTTTTAGTAGAAAAAGATAGTAACAAAAATCCAACAAGTTATGATGATTTAAAAGTAAAAGCTCCTTCACTTATTAAAGTAGAAAATAAATCAGTAACAGAGTATACTGAAGGAGAAGAAGAAATAAAAAATATATTTAAAAAATAAAAAACTATTTTATAATAGTTTTTTTTATGTTATTATTATAATGGTGATAGTAGGATGAAGAAAACAGAAGAAAAAAAAGGTAAAATTATTGCATTAAGCACTTTATTTTTACTAGTAGGAATAATAATTGGTTCTTTAGTTACTTTCTTTTTATTACCAAAAGATAAAGTAGTAAAGAATGTTAAACAAGAATACAATTCTAAATTTAAAGCGTTATTTGAAACATATGATACTATTAATAGTAAATTCTATAAAGATGTAGATGATGAAACATTAATAAACGGTGCGATAAACGGAATGATGGAATCGCTTGATGATCAACATTCCATGTTCTTTGATAAAGAAGCTAAAAAAGAATTTGAAGAAGAATTAGCAGGTACTTATTATGGAATAGGTGCTGAAATAAAACAAGTAAATGATGATGACGTAATGATTAACAAAGTATTTGATGGGTCTCCAGCTGAAAAAGCAGGATTAAAGTCAGGAGATATATTTGTTAGCATTGATGGAAAAAGTACTAAGGGTAAAACAACTGCAGAAATTGCTAAAAATTTAAGAAGTGAGAAAAAAGACACATCTACAATTATAGTAAATAGAAATGGTGAAGAAGTAACAATAAAAGTACAAAAAGATATAGTAGATTTATTATCTGTTAGTTCAGAGATGCTAGATAATAATATTGGTTATGTAGCAGTTAGTATTTTTGGTGAAAAAACTTATACACAATTTTCATCTGCAATTAACAGTTTAGAAAAACAAGGAATGAATAGTCTTATAATAGATTTAAGAGGAAACTCTGGAGGATATTTATCAACTGTAACAAATATGATAAGTGAATTTTTAGATACGGATACAATTATATATCAAATGAAGACAAGAAAAGGAACAACACCATATTATTCAGTTAATAATAAAACAAAGAAATATAAAATAGTAGTACTAGTAGATGAAAATAGTGCATCTGCATCAGAAATAATGGCATCTGCTATGCAAGAACAATATCATGCTACATTAGTAGGAGTAACTACTTATGGTAAGGGTACTGTTCAAGAACCAAAAGATTTAAGTAATGGAACTTTAATTAAGATTACTATTCAAGAATGGTTAACAAGTTCTGGAAATAGTATAAACGATAAAGGTGTTAAACCAGATATAGAAATAGAATTAAGTGAAGATTATAAAAATAATCCAATTAGAGAAAATGATAACCAATTACAAAAGGCTATAGAAATATTAAAATAGGAGGTAATATTATGGTAAATATAGAAGGTCTTGATAAAGCAAAGGTATTATTAGAATTATATAATAATTCACGTCAACAAGGTTTAGGGATGATGCAACCCGTAAAAAATTTAACAATTGATGATGCGCGTGATTTATTGTCACAAACAACATATTTTGATTATCTTTATGGTAAAGTAATGAAAGTAGATTTATCTAGTGATAAAGAGTTTGAAGAAAGATTATATGATAGAGATAATGGTGAAGGAAAAGCACAATCTGTTGTTGATGGAATAAGAACAAATGAAGAGAAAAATTCAAAGTCAGATGAATTATGGGATAAGGTTAATGGGAAAGAAGATATAATTGTTAAAAGAATTGTACTTTTAGATTACGCAAAAGAATATATTGAAGATCCAAGTGATGAGAATTTTAATAAATTAAAAGAAGAATTAGCTAAGAGTAGTGGTTTATCTAAGTCTTATGTTATAGGTTATATTGCTCGCATTAAAAAGAATTGTGAAGCAGTTCAAGAACTAATTAATGCTACATATAATGAAAAAACAGAAAACTATGTTTATAATAATGAATTAGCTGAAATGATTCCAGAAAATGGAGAATCAAAAAAAAGTAAGTTATAATTATTAATAATTGTTAAGGAAAAGAAATTTTCCTTTTTTTTATTACTAAAATAGGGTATAATACTAAAAGGAATGAGGAAGTAAAATATGAAGAAAGGTGAAAAGTATAATATACATGGTTATAAACATAATGGTAAATTATATAAAACTTGGGATGAAGCAATACTTTTAGACGAAACTGATGATTATTATGTTTTTGGTAATAGAAATACTAAAGTAACTAAAATATTTGGTAAAAGTTGGTATACAAAAGAAACTGCTATATTATTCTATTTTAAAAATAACTGGTATAATGTAGTGGCTCAATTAAAGAAAAAGGGTATTTATTATTACTGCAATATCGCATCTCCTGTTATTATTGATAATAAAACTATTAAATTTATTGATTATGATTTAGACTTAAGAGTTTTTCCAGATGATACTTATAAAGTTCTTGATAAATCAGAATATGAATATCATAAGAGAATTATGAAATATCCAAAAGATTTACAAGAAGTATTAAAATATAAATTAAATGAATTAATAAATAGATACAAAAATAAAGAAGTACCATTTGATGAAGAACTACTTAGAATGTATGAAAAAAAATATAATTTTTATAAAAGTATTAACTAAATAGTTAATATTTTTTTTTGAATAATTTTTCTTAAAAATGCCATAACAATCATAAGATGTATTAGGGAGGAATACTATGTTTGGTAAATTTACAGAAGAATCTAGAAAAGCTTTAACTATCGCAAAAGAAGAGATGAGTAAATTAAAGCATCCTTTTGTAGGTAGTGAACATTTGTTATTAGGAATATTATCTTTAAAGAACGATTTAACTAATAGGTTAAAAAAATATAATTTGACATATAAAACTTTTAAAGAGGAATTAATTAAAATAGTAGGTACAGGAAAAGAAAATAATACATGGTTTTTATATACACCTCTTTTAAAAAGAGTATTAGAAAGGGTAGTAATAGATTCTAAAGAGACTAACGAAGAAATAACAATTACAAATTTATTTTTATCTATTCTAAATGAAGGAGAAGGAGTAGCGTATAGGCTATTACTAGGAATGAATATAGATGTAGAAAAAATATATCACGATTTAAGTAATAATATACAAAGAAAAAGAAGTAAAAAGTTATTAATTGAAGAAATAGGTATTGATTTAAATAAAGAAGTAAAAAAGAATAATATAGATCCTGTTTTTGGAAGAGAAGAAGAAACTAATAGATTAATTGAAATATTATGTAGAAGAACAAAAAATAATCCGGTTTTAGTAGGTAATGCTGGAGTTGGTAAAACTGCAATTGTAGAAAACTTAGCAAGAAAAATTGTAGAGTCAGATGTTCCAAGAAACTTACAAGACAAAAGAATTATTTCATTAGATATGGCATCTTTAATATCAGGAACCAAGTATAGAGGAGAATTTGAAGAAAAATTAAAAAGAATAATTAATGAAGTGACTGATAATGAAGATATAATTCTCTTTATAGATGAAATACATACTTTAGTAGGTGCAGGAGGAGCCGAAGGTGCAGTTGATGCATCTAATATTTTAAAACCTTTTTTAGCAAGAGGAAAGGTAAGAATAATAGGTTCTACTACTATATCTGAATATAATAAACATATAGAAAAAGATAAAGCTTTAGATAGAAGGTTTCAAAAGATATTAGTAGATGAACCAAATAAAAAGAATTTAAAAAATATTTTAATTAATCTAAAAGAAATATATGAAAGTTATCATGGTGTAATTATAGAAGATAAAATTATAGATGAAATAATTAATCTAACTAATAAATATATTTATGACAGATATGAACCAGATAGATCAATAGATATTCTTGATGAAGTATCATCAAAAGTATCGTTAAAAGAAATAAAAGAAGAAAAGGATATAACAAATATAAACAAAGAATTAAATAATATTAAAAACAAAAAGAAAATTGCTATTAAAAAAGAAGACTATGAATTAGCGTGTCAAATAAAAGATAAAGAAATATTATTATTAAATAAAAAAGATAAATTAGAATTAGAATTATTAAAAAAGAAAAAAATAAAAAAAGTAACATCAAATGATGTTAGAGAAATAATAAGTAAAAAGACAGGTATCCCAATTATAGTAGAAGAAAATGAACTATTCAATAATATAAAACTAATTGAAAATAGATTAAAGGATACTATAATTGGACAAGATAAAGCAATAAATAATATAGTAGAGATAACTAAAAAAATTAAACTCGGTATTAAAGAACCAAATAAAAGTTATTCACTTCTTTTTAGTGGTTCAACAGGTACTGGTAAAACCTTATTGGCAAAAAAATATGCATCTTTAATATCAAATAAAACAATAAAAATAGATATGAATGAATACTCTTTAAAAGAAAGTATTAATAAATTAATCGGATCTCCTTCTGGTTATATAGGTTATGATGATGATAAAAATATTATGGAGGAAATAAGAAATAATCCATATTCAGTATTAATATTAGATGAGATAGAAAAAGCACATCCCTCTATTTTGAATTTCTTTTTAAATATATTAGATGAAGGCTACTGTTTAGATAATAAAGGAAACAAAATTAGGTTTGATAATGTAATAATAATTATGACTACTAATGCTGTATTAAAAACAAACAAAGTAGGTTTTAATAAAGATACCAATACTAATTATGATTCATTTCCAAAAGAATTCTTAAATAGAATTGATGAAATAATTGAGTTCAATAATTTAACAGATAGTGATATTAATAGAATTATATATAATGAATTAGAAAAGTATAATAAAAGACATAAATGTAATTTAAAACTAGAAATAAATGAAATAGAATTTATTAAAGAAAAAAGCGATATTAATAATTATGGGGCTAGAAAGTTGAATAGAAATATTAGAAAAGAACTAGATAAAAAATTAATAGATAAAATTTTTATATAAAAAGCATACTTGTATGCTTTTTTATGTTATAATTTTAATATAATTTATTGAGGGTGATATTATGAAATTATATAATACATTAACAAGACAAGTTGAGGAATTTATTCCACATGAAGAAGGAAAAGTAAAACTATATACTTGTGGTCCTACTGTATATAGTTATGCTCATATTGGAAATATAAGAAATTATATTGGTCATGATATATTAGATAAATCACTAAGATATTTAGGATACGAAGTAACTAGATGTATGAATATAACTGATGTTGGTCATTTAACTTCTGATTCTGATTCTGGTGAAGACAAGATGCTTAAAGCAGTAAAAAAAGAACATAAGACTGCTATGGAAATAGCTAAATTCTATACAGAAGCATTTTTTAAAGACTTTAATTTAGTAAATTGTAGAATGCCTGAGATAGTTTCTCCAGCAACAGCTAACATAGATGAATATATTAAAATTATTCAAACACTATTAGATAAAGGATATGCATATGAATCAGGTGGAAATGTATACTTTGATACAACTAAATTAGATGATTATTATGCATTAACTAATCATAAAGAAGATGAAATGGTTGTAGGCGTTAGAGAAGGTGTAGAAGAAGATAGTAATAAACATAATCAAAATGACTTTGTTCTTTGGTTTACTACATCTAAATTTGAAAATCATGAATTACAATGGGATTCTCCTTTTGGAAAAGGATATCCAGGATGGCATATAGAATGTAGCGGTATATCAATTAAATATTTAGGAGAATATTTAGATATTCATGGTGGAGGAGTAGATAATATATTTCCACATCATACAAATGAGATTGCTCAAAGTGAAGGTTATTTAGGACATAAATGGTGTAATTACTGGTTCCATAACGAACACTTATTAGATGAAACAGGTAAAATGAGTAAATCAGCAGGAGCAATTCTTACAGTAACTAAATTAAAAGAAGATGGATATAATCCTTTAGCTTATAGATTTATGTGTTTAAATTCTCATTATAAAAAACAACTAGTATTTTCATATGATGCCCTAAAACAAAATGAAGAAACATTAAATAAGTTAAAGAATAAAACTTTATCAATTGAATCAGATGGAAACTATTCTGAAGAAGATTTTAATAAATATAATGATATGTTTAAAGATGCTATTAGTGATAATTTAAATACCGCTAATGCTTTAACAGTTTTATATGATGTATTAAAAGATAATATAGGTAATGATACTAAATTAAAACTAATTGAAAGTTTTGATAAGGTATTATCTCTTGACTTATTAAAAGTAGATATAGATAAAGATTTAGAAGAAAAAGTAAATAAACTTATTGAAGAAAGAAATAAATTTAAACAAGAAAAGAACTATGAAAAAGCAGACGAGATAAGAAAACAAATAGAAGATTTAGGAGTAGGAATAAAAGATACTAGGGAAGGAACTAAAATAGTATGGATATAATATGTATTATTGTTGCATTAGCAATTACAAGTTTAGCTCAGCTTATCTTAACAATTAAATATAGTCATTATAAAAAGATAGATATTGATAGTGGATTAACAGGTAAGGAAGTTGCAGAAAGAATATTAAAAGAATATGATTTAGATGATATAGTAATTAATGAAATATCTGGTAATCTAACAGATCATTATAACAATAGTAATAGATCAGTAAATTTATCAACAGATATATATAATGGAACAAGTATAGCTAGTACTGCAGTAGCAGCTCATGAATGTGGACATGCTCTTCAATATAAATATGGATATGTTCCAATCAAAATTAGAAATACAATTGTACCAATAGTAAATATAGGTAATACATTAGGATACATTGCAATCGCAATAAGTTTATTCGCATCATTAACATCATTATTTTGGTTAGGAATAATACTTATATCATTTGCAGTAGTATTCCAATTAGTTACTTTACCTTGTGAATTTAATGCATCAAGAAGAGCAAATAAAGTAGTATTAGAAATGGGATTAATAGATAAACATGAACAAAAAGGTACTAAAAGTATGCTTAGAGCAGCTGCTTTTACATATGTCGCAGGATTGTTCTCAAGTATTTTACAAATATTAAGATTAGTTTATTTATTTAGTGGAAGAAGAAGAAGATAATTCTTCTTTTTTATGTTATAATATTTAAGTAGAAATGGGGTATAATTATGTCTAAAATAGGAATAATTGGTGGAGGTTATAGCGGTGTTATATCTTCTATATATGCATCAAATAATAATGAAGTAACAATATTAGAAAGAAATAGTACTTTATTAAAAAAATTACTTTTAACTGGTAATGGAAGATGTAATTATTTTAATAGTGTTATGTCTTTAGATAAATTTCATTCTAATAATAAAGAATTAATTGATGAAATAATTACTATGGATAATATAGAAGAACTAGATTCTTTCTTTGTAAATATTGGCCTATTTCCAAAAGTAAAAAATGGTTATTATTATCCATTTTCTAATCAAGCTACTTCTGTTAAAGATTTATTAATTTCAAAACTAAAGGAATTAAATGTAAATATTAAAACAAATTACTTAGTAAAAAAAATAGAGAAGAAAAATGATAAATTTATAGTAAATGAAGAATTAGAATTTGATAAGATAATTATTTCTACTGGAGGAAAAGCATACCCTAAAACTGGATCAGATGGAATAGGATATGATCTATTAAAAAGTTTTGGTCATACAATTACTAAATTAAGTCCTAGTTTAGTACAAATAACATCTGACAATAAATTCTTAAAAGAATTATCAGGTATAAGATGTGAAGCTTTATTATCTTTGTTTGAAAATGGTAATAAAATAAAAGAAGAACTAGGTGAATTACAATTTACTGACTACGGCATAAGTGGTATATGTACATTTAACCTAAGTTCATATTTAAGAGATGGAATAGATAATAAATATATAACTGTTAATTTTATGCCAATTGATATAAAGAGTTTTACTTTATTTATGGAATCTAATAATACTATATTTGAAAGACTAGAAGGATTTCTAAATTATAAATTAGTTAAAGTATTATTAAAACTTTCTAATATTAAAGAGAATGAATATTGGAAAGATATAACTAGTAAACAAAAAGAAGATCTAATTAACAATTTATTTAATTATAAAGTAAGCATTACAGGAACTAAATCATTTGATCAATCACAAGTTACCGCAGGAGGACTAGTACTTTCAGAAATAAATCCTAAAACAATGGAATCAAAATTAGTAAAGGATTTATATGTAACAGGTGAAGTGCTTGATTTAGATGGAGAATGTGGTGGATATAATTTAACTCTATGTTTTATAACTGGTTATATCGCAGGAGCAAACTTATGATAAGAATTAGTAATATAAGAATAGATGTATTAAATGATAATAATGAAACAATTATTAAAAAATTAGAAAAAGAATTAAGAGAAAAAGTAATAGATTATAAAATAGTAAAAAAATCTTTAGATGCTAGAAAAGATATAAAGTACGTTTATACTTTTGATGTAGAAGTAAATAATGAAGAAAAAGTACTAAGAAATAAAAATGTTATTAAAACTCCTAAAGAAGAATATAGACTTAATTTAACTGGCACTAAAGAGTTAAAATATAGACCAGTTATAATAGGTACAGGTCCATCAGGATTATTCTTAGGATATATGCTTTCTAAATATGGATATAAACCAATATTAATAGAAAGAGGAGAAAAAATAGAAGACAGAATAAAAACTGTTGAAAAGTTTTGGAAAGATAATAATCTAAATACTGAATCAAATGTTCAATTTGGTGAGGGAGGCGCAGGTACTTTTTCTGATGGTAAATTAAATACTTTAGTTAAAGATAAATTTTTTAGAATGAAAAAAGTATTTGAAATATTTATAGAAGCAGGCGCTCCTGAAGAAATAATGTACTCATATAAACCTCATATTGGAACTGATAAACTAAGAGAAGTAGTTATTAATCTAAGAAATAAGATTATAGATATGGGCGGTGAATTTAGATATAGTACTAAATTAACTGATCTAATTATAAAAGATAATAAACTAGAAGGAATAATTGTTAATGATAATGAAGAAATAAAAACAAATAATATCTTTTTAGGAATAGGTCATAGCGCTAGAGATACATATCAAATACTTTATGAAAAGGGACTAGATATGAAGTCAAAACCATTTGCGGTAGGTGTTAGAATAGAACATAGAGGGGAAGATATAAATAAATGCTTATATAGAGATTATTATGATAAACTAGGTCCTGCATCTTATAAACTTACTTATAATACAAATGAAGGAAGAGGAGTTTATTCATTTTGTATGTGTCCAGGTGGATTCGTAGTAAATGCATCATCTGAAAAAAATAGACTTGCGATAAATGGTATGAGTAATTATCTAAGAGATTCAGGTATCGCAAATAGCGCATTGGTTGTTTCAGTAACTCCAAAAGATTATGGGGAAGATTTATTTGATGGAGTTAAGTTTCAAAGAGACTTAGAAGAAAAAGCATATAAATTAGGTAATGGAAAAATACCTGTTCAAAAATATATAGATTTTAAAAATAATAAAATAAGTACTAGTTTTGATTTTATAAATACTAAAGGTGAATATGAATCAAGTAACCTAAATGATTTATTACCAGAATATGTATCTGATTCAATTAAAGAAGCAATGCCTAACTTTAAAAAACAAATATCTTGTTTTGATGAAGGTATTCTATTAGGAATAGAATCAAGAACAAGTTCACCAATAACTATACTTAGAAATGAAAATGGTGAAAGTAATATTAAAGGTATCTATCCGGTTGGAGAAGGCGCAGGTTATTCAGGAGGCATTACTACATCTGCGATGGATGCATTAAAACAAGCAGAAAATTTTGTTAAGATATTTAAACCATTTAATTAGTATGATAGAATATTAAAAAGGAGTATTATTATGAAATTAGTATCATGGAATGTCGCTGGTTTTAGAGCGTGTTTAAAAAAAGGATTTGATGAAGTATTTAAAGAAATGGATGCAGATGTATTTGCCCTTCAAGAATCAAAAGTATTACCTGATCAATTTAGTTATAATCCAGAAGGATATGAAATGATTTTAAATCCAGCGGAAAAGAAAGGTTATTCAGGTACTTTAATATATACAAGAGTTAAACCATTAAATGTAACATTTGGTTTAGGAATAGATGAACACGATCATGAAGGAAGAGTTATTACTCTAGAATTTAAAGATTTCTATTTTGTTACTGAGTATGTACCTAATGCTAAAAGAGATTTAAGTAGATTAGATTATAGAATGGTTTGGGAAGATGATTTTAGAAGTTATTTAAAAGAATTAGAAAAAACAAAACCAGTAGTTATGTGTGGAGATCTTAATGTTGCGCATGAAGAAATAGATATACGTAATCCAAAATCTAATATTGGTAACGCAGGATTTACTTATGAAGAAAGAGGAAAATTTACTGAATTATTAAATGCAGGTTTTATAGATACATATAGATATTATAATCCACAAAAGATCCAATACTCTTGGTGGTCATACATGGGACATGCAAGAGAAAATAATGTTGGATGGAGATTAGATTATTTTGTAGTATCAAAAGATATAATTAAAAAAGTAAGTAATCCAACTATATATGATGAAATAATGGGATCAGATCATTGCCCTGTATCAATAGAATTGGATATGAATTAGGAGATAATATGAATAAAAGAATATATATTTATTTGGGATTAATAATCGTTATAGCTTTAACAGTATATTTTACTTATAAAATGATGAATATTTAATGGAGGAAAGAATATGAAAAATTACATAAAAAAATTAATTGTAGCAATTATTTTTGTCGTGTTTTTAATCATATTTTTTTTACTAGGAAAAAATATAAGTGATAGTAGAAAGAAAAATGATATATCTTTGATAAAAAGCATTATTAATGAAAAATATGATAGCGTCAATTATATTAATAATTCTAAATATATTTATGCTTATACAAAAACTAAGAATTTAAATAAGTATAGTATATTTGATTTATCAGGAAATAAGTTATATACAATAACAGATAATAAAGAACTAAATATAACTGCTGTTACAAAAAACTATATAATAACAAAAGATTCAGAATATCATTTGTTTGATACTGATTATATAGAAATAACAAGCGGAAAAAAAATAGAAGCTATTAATAATTATCTTGTTAAAGTAGATAATAAAATTATTAACCTTGATAATGAAATAGTTTTTAATGATGTTTATTATTTAACAACATATAATGACAATAAAATATTGAATATTAATAATTATTATTTGACTGATAGAAAAGGGAAAGTATTATTAAATAATACAATTGTTAAAGAAGAAATAAAAAGTAATTCGATAACTGATTATTTAATAATAGAAAAAGAAAATAAGTATTATACTTTCTTCGTAAAAGTAGAAATGGTTATTGGGGATAGTTTTGATAGTTATATTAATAAAAAAAATCTATATGTAAAAAATAATGATGAAATATACAAAGTATACAAAACAGGATTAAGAAAAAAAATATATAGCTTTTATATTGATAAAAAATATAACTTAGAAGAAAAAAACTATATAAAAAAAGATAAGGTGTTTGTTACAAAAAATAATAGCTTTGGTATATTAGATATTAATGAAAACAAATATAAAAAAATAAAAAATAATAAACCATTAAGAATAAAGGATCTTGATAATGATAATAGTTTATTGATATATAGTAACAAATCGATTATATATGACAAAACAAAATCTAAAGTAATATACAAGACAAAGGAAAAAATAGATGATATCATTATCTTTGATAACAAATATAAAACTATTAAAAAAGGAAATAATTATATTCTACTAGATGACAAAGATACTATTATAACTAATGATAAAAAACAGATAATAATAAATAAACAATTAATAAAGGTTGGTAGTTTAAAAGATGAGATAATAATATTTGATTTAAATACAAATGATAAAGAAGATGCCAAATATATAACAATATATAATAAAAAGTATTATAAAATTAAGAATACAATAATAAGTATAGATTTTAAAGAAAAATATAAATCTGATGATTTTATTTCATACTATAAAAATACAATCACTTATAAAGAAAAGAATAATCTAATATTTAATAATATAAAGAATAATAAAAGATATATATATGAATTAAAAGAAAATGATAAAATCTATAAAGATATAAATTTAAATAAGATAGTAGTTATAAAAAGAAATAACAAATATATTTTTATAGATTTAAAAGGTGATGTTATAAAAAGTATAAAGGATAGAAAAATAGTAAATTGTTTTGATGTTTCAAATAATAAAATATTATTTATTACAGAACGAGAAAAAGGTAATAAAAAATATATAGGTTCTTACTTAGCAGAGTAAGAACTTTTTTTAAAAATATATTGTAATTATTATAAAAAAATGATATACTATAGTATATAATAAGGGAGGACTAGCATGGATAGAAAAGTGACAATCACTAATCCGCAAGGTCAAAAGGCTATAGCAGATATAGTAACGATTTTTAGATTAAAAGATATTAATAAAGATTATATTGTGTATACATTCAATCAAAAAGATGACAAAAATAATGTTAAAGATTATGTTTCAAGATTGAGAGTAGAAAATGGTATTTATTATTTTGATGCAATTAAAGATAATGAAGAATGGGAAAAGGTTCAAGGCGCAATAAGATATATGGTTAAAGGTGGTGAATAGTATGGATAACATTAAAGATAGTACATTTACAAATTATTCAGTATCAGGAATAAATGATGTTCCTTCTAATGAAACTTTAAATGAAATAAAAGCATTTAGAGAAGATTTTAATGATTTTAAAAATCAAGTAATAGATTTTATTGAATCAAACAAAAAAAAGTTAGATGAAGTAAAAACAGGAGAAATAAAAGAAGAATCAACTGACATTCCAGAGGTTGAAGAAGTTAAGGCACCTGAAGTATCATTAGATATAGAAGAACCAAAAATTGAAATAAATACAGAACCTGAATTACCTTCATTAGATGTAAATGAAGAACCTGAAAAAGAAAATAATAATGAAGGCGAATTTATGTCTATGGAAGATTTATTGTCAGCAAGTAATGATACACAAGTATTAGAAGGAGTAAATGATGTTCCTTCACTTACAGAAGAAACTAATAATCAAGTAATAGATTCTGTGGTTCCTGAAGTTCCAACACCTGTAGCTTCAGTAGAAACACCAATAGCAGAAGTACCAGTTGCTCCAGTAGCACCAACTGTAGAACCTACTGTTGAAGGTATAGCACCTGTAGCTCCAGTAGAAACACCAGTAGCAGAAGTACCGGTTGCTCCAGTAGTACCAAATGTAGAACCTACTGTTGAAGGTATAGCACCTGTAGCTCCAGTAGAAACACCAGTAGCAGAAGTACCAGTTGCTCCAGTAATGCCAACTGTAGAACCTACTGTTGAAGGTATAGCACCTGTAGC
>Ga0129307_1001648_pt1 | contig 22224 bp, 17 predicted proteins | sample P1105metagenome_FD_94437 | JGI IMG/M metagenome (GOLD analysis project Ga0129307, IMG submission 94437) | Capybara group fecal microbial communities from Wisconsin, USA - P1105 metagenome | ecosystem: Host-associated > Mammals > Digestive system > Large intestine > Fecal | place: USA: Wisconsin... | reverse complement strand
TATATATAGTGTTTTCCTTTATTATGGAACATAAAACAAGGGCGAAAAACAGGTCTTATTTGCCCATTTTTCGCCCTTCCCGGTAAATGCAAAATTATTTTGCATTAAATCTGAAAATTAACCTTTTTTTAACTTTTTCTCAAAAAGAGTTTTCTCCGGCTTCTTCCTTATGATATACTTATATGGAATTTGAGAAAAGGAGCAGAATTATGGCTTTTGAAAAAACAATTACTGACGGTGCAATGGGAGAGATTACAGAAAAGAAATCCCGCTTTATCGCCACCATCCAGCCGGTTTCCACGGAAGAAGAAGCAGTGGCTTTTATTGCTGCGCAGAAAAAGAAATACTATGATGCCAGACACAACTGCTCTGCATATATAATAGGTAGAAATGGTGAAAACAAGAAAAGCAGTGACGACGGAGAGCCTTCCGGTACTGCTGGTCGCCCTATGTTAGAGGTTTTGGAACGGGAAGGTATTTATAATGTCTGTGTCGTAGTAACCCGATACTTTGGTGGTACCCTTCTGGGCACCGGCGGCTTGGTGAGAGCCTATCAGGGTGCTACGAAAGAAGCTTTGGCGAACTGCAACTTTTTAACCCGAAACGTGGGAACTCTGGTAACCATTGATATCCCGTATACTCTTCTTGGGAAAGTGCAATACCTTTGCTCCGAGAAAGAAATTCCGGTGGTAGAAACCAGATACGAAACCAACATCACCATGACCCTCGTTTTTCCCGCCGGGCGGGAAGATGAACTGTCAGGAGAGTTTATCCGTATCTCAGATGGCACTCTAACACCGGAACTCGGAGATCAAATAGAATACGCTGTCAAAAAGGACGGGGTTTTACTTTTTTGATTTCGTTTCTTTTCCGGTATCTTCCGCATTCAGTCGTTCCAGTCCGGCCTCCGGATTGGTTTCAGACTGGGTAACCGGTGTCATCAGCACTTTTCCGGTACCGCGGAACACATTTACCAATCCTTCACCGCTTACAGCCGATCCAATCAGTGTCTTGGTGGAACGTTCCACTGTAAAACTTAAGGTAGAGGACCAGCAAATCGCCATATGTCCATCAATTTTCAGTTCTTCATTTTCCAGCTCTATTTCAATAAGCTCGTTACGTGGTACATTGCTTTCCAGCACTGCATAGCCGGTTCCTGTCAGGGCAAGATTGAATAATCCTTCCCCACCAAGTACGACGGAAGAAATGCTCTTACGGGCAGCAACCTTTTGCTGAACATTGGAATCACAGGCAAGGAACATACCGTCTTCCACCGTCATTCCACTTCCCCACTCACTGATGTTTTCGATAATCAGGTGCTTGTAGGTAGGCTCTAAAACCAAGATTCCTTTTCCTACATATTCCGGCTTAATGGCAGCTTCTTTGGTAACTGCACCTTTTACCATCTTACCAACCAGATCGCCTACGCCTTTGACGCCGGTTTTCGCCTGAACGCTGCCGCCCATCCACTGCATACCGCCAGACTGTACCGTTACGCCGGTTTCACCATCCATGTTACAAACCACCTGGCGACGGCGAATGTTCATTTTTGATGCAAAATACTCTTTCTGTGCATCAACGGGAGATACGCTGATATCCTGCAGATACTCCATAACAGAAAACACGCCTTTACTCTCTAATATCCGTCTGTTTTCATTTTCCAAATTATTGATTTTCATATTTCTCCTCCAATTCTATTTTTTAAACCATTTTCCTTATGGCTCAATAACATTAAATGTTCCTCTGCTTCCACCGGCAACGCTGTCCAAATTCTCTACCAACGCACTAAACTTGTCTACATCGCCGGAGATTTTCCCATTCTTTACAAACTCTTCTCCTGCGCCGGAGATTAACATCAACACCATCTTTTTCTTGCACTGAATATGAACATCCGCATCCTTGGCAGCTTTACCTCTTGCGTAAAGGACAGAGCCGTAACGCATATAAACGGTATACACTTCTCCGTCGTCAAAGGTAAATTCCATGGTGTAGTTGTCGTCTTCCAATTTAGACTTATCTAACATAATGCCCATATAATCAAAAGCCATTTCCGGTGTAAGATTTATCATAATGTCCTTTGCAAACTGTTTGTTTCCCGGAAGTTTTGCAGTCTGGTTTCCTTCACGCAGTTCCATTGCCGCTGTCAGATAGCAGTTTCTCCAGGTTCCGGACTCCGCCTGATATGCCAGCTGCTCCATGGCATCTGCGCAAAGATACCGTGCCTCTGTGTTTTTCGGATCTGCAAAAACCAGCATATTGGTAAATTCCGCTACCCACTGATATGCTCCGTTTTCAAATTCTTCGTGGGCTTTCTCCATTGCTTTATCAATACCGCCCAGTTCCAAATACTCAGCCCATTTCTTTGCACTTTCTTCCGGGGTCAGCTTATCCAAATTAATAGGGTTTGCATCATACCAGCCCATGTATTTCTGGTAAACCGCTTTGGCATCGTGCTTTAAGGTTCCGTAATACTGACGGGTATACCAGTTTTTCTCCAAGGATTCCGGTAACTTGATTTTCTCCGCAATCTCGGTAGAAGTATACCCCTGATTAATCAGGGTAAGAGTTTCATCGTTAATAAACTTGTAAACCGCTGCCGTATTGGTCATATAATCTTTTACCACGTCCGTTCCCCAGTGTGGCCAGTTATGGGACTGGAATACCACATCCGTCTTATCTCCATATAAAGCAACAGCTTCCATTATGTATTTCGCCCAGGCATTACCGTCTCTTACCTCGGCTCCCCGAAGGGTATAAAGATTATGTAAAGTACCGGTACAATTTTCCGCCATCCACAGCGCCTTCTTCTGCGGAAAGTACGCATTCATCTCCGCCGGCGCCTCTGTACCAGGTGTAAGCTGGAATTCAATATCCACACCGTCAATGGTCACTTTTTCACCGGATTTTTTCACTTCGTAGGTAGGAACCACAAAGGTAGCGTTTCCCTTGGATTGTCCCATTCCTATTCCGATGGACATTCCGCCCTTTTCATTTTTCGGCAGAAAATTTCCGTACTGATATTGAGCACGACGGCTCATAGCTGTTCCCGCATTGAGGTTTTCCGCCACCGCATGCTCTGTAAATCCCTCCGGCACGATTACCGGAACTTTTCCGCTTGCAACCTGTTCTTTAATAGAAAGGTTGGCATCCGCCATCTCTTCTTCATTGGTAAAAGCTCTTACACCACCAAAGTGATCAATATGGGAATGAGAAATCAAAACTGCTTTTATCGGTTTTTCTCCTAAATTCTTGTCCACCAAAGCTTTTGCCGCCTCGGCACACTCTTTGGACATGGAAGTATCAAAAATAATCCAGCCGGTTTTTCCTTCGATAAAAGTGATATTTGCCATGTCAAAGCCTCTGACCTGATAAATACCATCTGTCACTCCAAACAAACCGCACACATGGTTGTTCTTCACGTTCTCCCACAAGCTTGGGTTTACGGTGTCCGGTGCTTTCTCCTGCCCATCCAAAAAATCATATGCCTTCTGGCTCCAGATTACTCGGCCATCCTCCTCAGATACAAGCTCTAATTCATCCGCTGCCTCAATCAAACCTTTATTGGCGTTCTCCCATTCGCTCTTATCTTCAAAATCCAGTTTCTTATACCACTCCTCATTCGCTGCCTTGGTTTGTTCCGAGGCCTCCTTTGCTTTTACATTCCCTGCCTTATCTTTCTGATTCGTCTTCGTGGCTGTGTTTGATCCACAAGCACCAAACATCATTGCACACGATAAAGATATTGCAAGTGCACTTGTTATTCGTTTCTTTATTATTCCGTTTTTCATTTGCAGCGTTTCCTCCTCACCTTACAGATTACGATATTTCCATTTTTAATTATTACCCACCCCGTCTTTTTTCTCAACCCCTTTGGGACGAATCGCACAGATTCTGGGACGAAAAGCAGGTGCCCCCGCTATGCTTGCACTTTTCCAACCATTTATGCTATAATATGGGCTGAAATTGTTCAAAGGGATAAGCATCCATGGATGCTTTCAAGGAGGTTTCATATGAACTATAGTAAGAAAAGCACTTCGAAGAAGAAGAAACGACTTGCTTCTAAGAACACCAAGCTGAAGCACCGCTTTTTCCTTATCTTCGGAAAAACCCTGTTGATCTGCTTTTTCATCATGATCATCGTGGGCTGTTGTGCGGCATTCGGCATTTACAAAGGAATCCTGGCTTCTGCCCCGGATATAGATACGATTGATGTTTCCCCTACCGGCTACCTTTCCACGGTATATGATTCCAAGGGGAGAGAGTTGGATACGCTGGTTGCAGAGGGTTCTAACCGCCTGTATGTACCCATCAAAAAGATTCCAAAGGATTTACAGCACGCCTTTGTTGCTCTTGAGGACGAGCGTTTTTACGAGCATAACGGTATCGATCTTCAGGGTATTATGCGTGCAGGTATCACCGGCATTATTAGTGGCCATTTAAGTCAGGGTGCCAGTACCATTACACAGCAGCTTTTAAAAAACAACGTTTTCACCGGCTGGGTAACGGAATCCAAGGCAGAGAAAATCAAGCGTAAGCTTCAGGAACAGTACCTGGCGGTTCAGCTCGAAAAGAAAGTCAAAAGCAAAGACTGGATTTTGGAAAACTATTTAAACAGTATCAACTTAGGTCAGAATACCTTAGGTGTACAAGCAGCGTCCCTTCGTTATTTTAACAAGGAAGTTTCCGAACTTACTTTGTCGGAATGTGCAGTTTTAGCTGCCATCACCAAGAATCCCTCCGGTCTGAATCCGATTTCTCATCCGGAGGATAATGCGAAGCGTAAAAACACAACCTTGAAAAAAATGTTGAAGCAGGGTTACATTACTCAGAAGCAGTATGATGAAGCAATTGCCGATGATGTATACGCCAGAATCGAGCAGGCCAATACCCATCATCAAAAATCAGCCGGCGCTTCTTCCTATTTTATTGACGAGTTGATTGAACAGGTTGCTGAGGATTTGAAATCCCTGAAGGGCTATTCTGAGACTCAGGCCTACAAGCTGATTTACAGCGGTGGTTTAAAGATTTACTCCACTCAGAACCGAAAGATTCAACGTATTTGTGAGAAAGAGCTTGCCAACAGTGCCAATTACCCTACTGAACAGCTCTATATTAACTGGTACATCAAATACAAGGATGAGAAAGGCAACATTACTGCTTTGACTGAGCAGTCCATGTTGAAGTATTTTAAGAACATCAAGGGTAAAAGCTATACCCTAGACTATGCCACCAAAGATGCTGCCAACGCAGCCATTGAGGCATACAAAGCTCATATACTAAAAAAGGGTGGTTCCTTCGTGGAAGGTAGTGAAAGTGTGGTTTATGTTCCACAGCCTCAGGCTTCTGTCACCATTATTGATCAGAAGACCGGCGAAGTAAAAGCCCTGGTAGGCGGACGCGGAAGCAAAACCGGAAGTTTAACATTAAACCGTGCTTCCAATACCTACAGACAGCCGGGTTCCACTTTTAAAGTGCTTGCTTCTTATGCTCCGGCCTTGGATACCGGCGGTAAGACCCTGGCTTCCGTTCAAGACGATGCCCCTTATAAGAAAACCGACGGTTCTCCGCTTCGTAACTACGATGGTGTTTACCGTGGTTTCACCACCTATCGGGAAGGTATCATGCGTTCCATTAACGTAGTGGCAGTTAAAACATTGGAGGAAGTTTCTCCTCAGGTAGGTTATGATTACCTGACCAATTTCGGTTTTACCTCACTTTCCACGCAGGACATTGTACAGGTTCTTTGTTTGGGAGGTATTTCCAAAGGTGTCAGCAACATGGAGCTTACTGCCGCTTACGCAACCATTGCCAATGGCGGTACCTATAATAAGCCCCACCTCTATACCAAAATTTTGGATCACGAAGGAAACGTGCTTATTAACAACGAGCCTCAGACCCATACAGTCTTGAAGGAAACCACCGCATGGCTTTTAACCAATGCTATGCAGGATGTTGTAAAAAGCGGAACCGGTGTCCGTTGTAATTTCCCGGGCATGTCCATTGCCGGAAAGTCCGGAACCACCACCGCAAACCGCGACGCATTGTTTGCCGGCTTCACCCCGTATTACACCTGCGTTATGTGGGGTGGATACGACGACAACAGTGTTATTTCCAATACCAGCTACGTAAAAGATCTTTGGCGGAAATGTATGAGCCAGATTCATCAGAAGCTGAAGTATAAGGATTTCGTCAAACCAAAGGGTATTGTAAGTGCCAAGATTTGTACCAAATCCGGTTTACTGGCTCAGGAAGATGTGTGCAACCACGATCCGCGGGGTTGTGTCCGCACCGAGTATTTTGCTTCCGGTACGGTACCTACTGAATATTGTAATCATCACATCGCTGTAACCGTTTGCGGTAAGTCCGGCAAGGCGGCAGGGCCGAATTGTCCGGAAAGCGAGTTAAAAACCAAGGTATTTATCATTGATGGCTCCAAAGGCACACAGGACAGTAAATATTTGCTGCCGGAGGATTTTGAAACCGATGTATGTACCAAACATGATAAAAAGAAAGCAGAAGACGATATATCGGAGGACGACGATGGCGAAGACGTCTTCGGAGACTCTGACGAGGAAGAAGAATAACTTCACCAAAAACTCCCGACAGGCAATGCCTGCCGGGAGTTTCTTTTATGTTTACGTATCAAAAACAACTTCTTTCTGCGCATCCAATAACAAATGGTAATCCAAATGGGTTTCTTCACCGGAACGGATGAAATCGCTGCAAAGATCCCGGACAACCTGCTCATGAACCGCAGTAATCTTCTTAGATATGGCACGATTCTCTTCTTCCTGCCATACACCATCCGGAAGCTTAAACTTCACATCTACATTTACCTTGGTACTGGTCTCGAAATCAATGATTACATCTGTTTCAAAACTCTTGGTCAACAGCGTAATTCGTCGTATCAGCAACCAGATACACATATAAACCATATCCACGAAGGAATCATTTAACTGAATAACCATGGAGCCGGTTTGTACCCGCAGGGCCCGGTTTGGAAAATTCTCAAAGAAGTGATGTTTTAACTTCACCTCTACGGTTCCAAGTCCACCTACCGGCATCTGATTCTCCTTCATATACTGGGCAATAATCTGCTTTTCTATGGTGAGGAGCTGCGCCCTCTCTTCCGGTTTCAAATCATCTCCACGTTCTACAATCTTATTCAGAATCGGCTCAAAGATACGAAGAAGCAAAGCATCCGCCTTATCGCGTTCCATGACTCGCTTCCGCATTTCCTCGTAGCGTTCCTGCTGCATCTGCAGATTCTCCCTCTCCGCAGCCTCAATCTCATGCTCTGCCGATTTCACATCATAATATTCAAAGGCTTCCTGAATTCCCGTAAGCATTTTACCGCGATAGTCTCCCAGTCGCAGATAAACACGGAAAACATGAAGTTTATTGGTCAAATAGGCAACCTGGGCCAGACTCAGCTTCGTGGTATACACAATGCAGACAGTGTCCGGCTTGTTCTTGGCAATATAGTTCAAAAGCTTCTCTCCGTCAATATCGCGAAATACCGTACCGGTAACGACTACCTTATACTCTGTGTCCCTTAACCGTTCCAAGCCCTCTACGCCGGAATAGGCAACGTCGATAATAAAGTTCTCCGTCTGGAAGCTCCGCAAAAACTCCTGAACAACCTCCTGACGTTTATTAATCAGCAGTAGTCTGTCCTCCATCTGACCGCCTCCGTTTCTTCTAATCTGATTATTCCTTGTTACTATTTTCCTGTACCATAAACGGTATCTGTTTCTGACAATTCTTAATCTGTACTTTGGTATAAGAGCCACCAAATTCTCCGTCTCTCGTCCACGGGGTTGGTTCCTCAAAAGTGAAGGTTACTTCCTTCGTCTTAAATGCATACAGATGATTAAAATCAATTTCCTGGCGAATCAGACACCCCAGTGTTTCCGTAAGCTCAATAGGATTCTTCGGCATTTTTACAAGTAATACCTCAAAAACACCATCGTCCAGCTCTACGTCCTTTCCGCTAATGGCAGAAAAACCACCAACGGACTTAGAGTTGCTGACCATACCGTAAATCCACTCATCCTCGTAGCATTCATCTGCAGTCTCCACTTTAACCCGATAGCTCTCTATCTGGCTTAAACTCTTGGCTCCCTGCAAAATATAAGCTGCATGCCCTAACATGTTCTTCAGGCCCTGATCGGTCTGGTAGGATACATCCGTAAAGATTCCAAATGCCGCCACGTAAACAAAGGTAACGCCATCCATCTGACCCACATCACAAAGAAACGGTTTACCATTAACCGCAATGTCTGCAGCCTTTGCCATATCCTTGGGAATTTCCAAAGAATTGGCGAAGTCATTGGTACTTCCCGCCGGAATATATCCCAGATTCGTATGGATTCCGCCATCAATCATGGCTGAAACCGCTTCATCTAAGGTTCCGTCTCCACCGCTTACTACCAAATGGTCATAGTCTTTTCCCTGCTCCAGAATCTTATCATAAGCATCCGCCTGTTTCTGGGTAGGATAGGCCGTCACATCATACCCCGCCTTGGTAAAGGTATCAATAATCTTTAATAGTCGCGGGCGAATCTGCGCTTTTCCCGAATGGGGATTAAAAACAAACAGCAGTTTCTTGCGCTTCATTGAACCACTCCCTTATTTTCCTGTAATGTAGGCTGCCAGTTGTTCCACTGCAACCTCCTCATCTTCACCATCTGCCGTTATGGTTACATCCAATCCTGAGATTAGATTTAACGTCATCATTCCCATAATGCTTTTGGCATTGATAACCTTGTTGGATGTCTCAAAATAGATTGAACTTTTAAAGCGATTTGCCAACTGCACCAGTTCTGCCACCGGTCTTTCTTCCTTTGCTGCTGAAATAGTTGCCTGAACAGTCTGTCTTTTCATAGTTCTTCCTTACCTCCATTATCCTTGAGCTCCTGAGCAATCTCAGACAGCTTCCTAAGTCTGTGATTCACACCGGATTTCCCCACCGGTGGATTCAACATATCCCCTAATTCTTTTAAAGGAGCCTCCGGATATTCAATCCTTAGTCTCGCAACTGCTTCAAGCGCGGGGCTTAAAGCCTCTAACCCCATCTTCTCCCGGATATACATGATATCCTCGATTTGCTTTACCGCTGCGTGAACTGTTTTGTTAATGTTGGCAGTCTCACAATTCACTTTGCGGTTCACACTATTCCGAACCTCTTTTAAAATTCGGATATTTTCAAGCTCCATCAGAGCATTGTGTGCTTCCATCACATTCAGGGCATCCACAATCTGCGCCCCTTCTTTGATATAAACCAAAAGATTTCCTTTACGGGTGGTTAGTTTTCCTTCAATGCCAAAAAACCTCAGCTGTTCCATAAACTGGGCCGCATTGCCTTCTCTCCTGAAAACCACCTCAAAATGATATCCTTTTTCCGGATCCGTCATAGATCCTGCTGCCAAAAACACGCCACGGATATATGCCCTCTTACAGCAACTCTTGTTAAGCAGAAGATCGCTGACCGAAAACCCCTTTTCGCTCTGATCATCCAGACTTGCTTTCAAGGCATCCAAAAGATTCATTCCATCTTCCTGCTCCGTAAGCGTTACCGCATACATGCGGTTTTTATTAAGATGTTGGCTCTGCTGAATTGTTATGGCCGGCTGCAGGGCAAAGGCTGCTTTCACCAGTTCATAATAACGCTTCGCCAAAGTAATGTTTTCTGTTTCCAGTTCTATAATAAACTTCTTGTTTTCACGGTGCGTCTTTCCCAGACAGCTTAGCATTCCCGCTATCTCCGCAATCTGGCAATGACGCGCTTTGATTGTACTTCTTGCCAACTCTTCTTTTACATTCCCGGAAAACGACATATTCTTTCCTACTTTCTAAGTGCATCCTTGGGAATATCTCTGTGTTCAATCCGAAGGCCGTACTCTTTCTTCCCGGAAAGACGTTCATACAATCCGTTTGCCAGGGTTACGGAACGGTGCTTTCCTCCGGTACAACCAATACTGATTACCAGCTGATTCTTCCCTTCATCAATATAATGTGGGATTAAAAACGTTACCATATCCTCCAGCTTATCCAGAAATTCTCCTGCCTGGGGATACTGCATAACAAATTCCTTGATTTCCCGGTCGTTACCGTTCAGATACTTTAACCCTTCCACATAATAGGGATTTGGTAAAAAACGAACGTCAAACACCAAATCGGAATCCGTCGGTATTCCATACTTAAATCCAAAGGATACAATACTAATCATCAAATTCTTGAAGTCCTGATTGCTGGCAAAAATTTTCTCAAGTTCTGCCTTTAACTCTCTTGTTAAAAGATGACTGGTATCCAAAATGAAATCTGCTTCTTTCTTCAGGGTCTGCAAAAGCTTTCTTTCCGCCTGAATTCCACCTTCTACCCGGCCCTCCGGAGAAAGCGGATGACTTCTTCTTGTTTCCTTATAGCGTTTAATCAGTACCTGATCATCCGCATCCAGGTAAAGAATCTCTGCAGGCATCTGGTTTTCCTTCATCCGATGAAGGATTGCAACTACCTCATCCGGATTCTGTGCATTTCGGATATCAATCCCCAGTGCCACTTTATTCAACTCTGAGGAAGGTTCAAAAACCAACTCCGCAAACTTTTCCACCAAGGGAATCGGCAAATTATCTGCGCAGTAATAGCCCATATCTTCCAACATCTTCAATGCGGTACTTTTTCCGGCTCCGGACATTCCCGTCAAGATTACAAATTTCATGCGAAACCTCCCTTAAAATTCGCCAATGAATTTCACTTCAGGCTCCAATCCCACTCCAAATTTTTCTTTGACAATGCGGTCTACATCCGTCATAAGCTGACGTACATCTGCCGCCGTTGCATTTCCTGTATTTATTACAAACCCGCAGTGCTTCTCAGAAACACGGGCATCTCCCACGTGATAGCCTGCAAGTCCTGCATCCATAATCAATTTCCCTGCAAAGTAGCCTTCCGGTCTCTTAAAAGTACTTCCGGCGCTTGGATATTCCAGAGGTTGCTTGCTTAAGCGTTGTGCATTCAGCTCCTGCATCCTCTGCCGAATCTCTTCCTCTTTTCCTGGGGTTAATTTCATTGTCGCCGACATGGCGATATAGGGTTTCTTTGATAAAAGACTGGTTCGGTATCCGAACTCCATTTCCTCCCCGGAAAGTGTTATTCTCTCACCATCTTCCGTAAGGCACTCTACTTCCGTAACAATCTGCTTCATCTCACCGCCGTATGCTCCGGCATTCATTACCAGTGCCCCGCCTAAACATCCCGGAATTCCAGAAGCAAATTCCATTCCCGTAAGTCCTGCCTTGGCCGCTTCACCTGCAATCATACCAAGGGTTGCTCCGGCCTGCGCTTTGATTACCGTATCCTCAACAGTAACCTGTTTCATATTCTTCCCTATTTCAATCACAACACCGCGTATTCCTTTGTCAGAAACCAGCAGATTACTGCCGTTTCCAAATACAAAAAATGGCACGCCAGTCTGCCGACATAGTTTTACTATGTCGGCAACCTGATTTGCCTTCGGCGTTATATAAAGATCTGCCGGCCCTCCGATACGGAAGGTCGTATGTTTACTCATTTGCTCGTGCTTGCGAATTTCCAAATCCGGCATAAGCGTTTGTAAGTGTTCTACTAAATCTCTACTCACTTGCCGCTCCTTGCGTTTCTTTATGCGTTCTTTAAGAATGCTACATAACCATTTAATGCTTCGTAAAGGTCAACCTTGCTGATGGTCTCCCATGGTGCATGCATGGATAATACAGCAACACCACTGTCGATTACGTTCATATCGTACTCTGCAAGGATGTAAGCGATGGTTCCACCGCCTCCCTGATCAACCTTACCAAGTTCTGCTGTCTGGAAAGATACGTTTGCATCGTCAAAGATCTTACGAATCTTAGCCATGTACTCTGCATTTGCATCGTTAGAACCGCCTTTTCCTCTGGATCCGGTGTACTTGTTGATGCAAAGTCCTCTTCCGAGGAATGCTGTGTTCTTCTTCTCCATTACAGATGGGAACAACGGATCAAAGCCCGCACTAACGTCAGAAGATAACATGAAGGAGTTCTTTAATGCTCTACGAACTTTCAGTTCGCTGTAATCTCCTGTTAAGTTCATTACTTCTGCAACAGTGTTCTCGAAGAATCTGGATGTCATACCGGTAGCACCAACGCTTCCGATCTCTTCCTTATCTACCAGTAAGCAGCAGCAGGTTCTGTCCGGTGTGCCTACTTCCAACATTGCCTTGTAGGATGGATAAGAACATACTCTGTCGTCATGTCCGTATCCGATAATCATACTTCTGTCGAAGCCAAGATCTCTTGCTGCTCCTGCAGGAACAACTTCGATTTCTGCGGAAAGGAAATCTTCCTCTTCGATTCCGTATTCCTTCTCAAGGATTGTCATGATGTTTGCTTTTACTCTTTCTTTGATATCCTTGTCGTCAGCATCTTTTGCCGGTCCCGGAATGCTTCCGATTAAAACATCTAAGCTCTCGCCTTCAACAACCTTTGCAGCCTTCTTATCCATCTGATCTGCGGATAAGTGGATTAAAAGGTCTGTGATGGTGAATACAGGATCTTCCGGTTTCTCACCGATGTTTACTTTTACAATACTTCCGTCTTTCTTTGCGAATACACCGTGAAGTGCCAGTGGAAGAGTTACCCACTGATATTTCTTAACACCACCATAGTAGTGTGTGTCAAGTAAAGCAAAATCTGTGTCTTCGTAAGCCGGATTCTGTTTTAAATCAAGACGAGGAGAATCAAGATGAGCACCTACGATATTCATTCCTTCCTCGATAGGTTTCTTACCAATTACAAATGCTGCAATTGTCTTGCCCATGTTGATTGCGTAAACCTTGTCCCCTGCTGTAAGCTTTCCATTTGCTTTGATTACATCCTCAAGGTTTTTGAATCCGTCTTTTTCTGCCATGCAGATGAACTCATCTACACATTCTCTTTCTGTCTTGCAGTCAGAAATAAATTTTCTGTACCCTTCTGCAAATTCCATTACCTTTTCTAAGGATTTGCCTTCGTATTTTTCCCAGGCATTCTTTCTCTCCATTATTCTTCCCCTTTCATGGTCTTTTCTATGTTAGCTTGCATCCTTCGATATAATTCTTTGGCTGCATTGTAACCCATTTTCTTCTGGCGATGATTTACCGCTGCCACCTCTGCAATAACCGCTACATTTCGTCCCGGTCGAATTGGCAGAGATTGACATACCACCTTATTTCCGAGGAATTCCACATATTCCTCTTCCAGTCCCAGGCGGTCAAATTCTTCCTTCTGATTCCACTCAGACAGCTTCAATACCAGATCAATGTTCTGCTTCTCTTTCACACTCTCGGCGCCGAACAACATCTTAACGTCTATAATACCGATACCCCGCAGTTCCAAAAAGTGCTTTGTAATCTCGGGGGCCGTTCCCGACAGGGTATGCTCATTAATCTTTCGTATCTCCACTACATCATCCGCCACGAGACGATGTCCTCTTCGCACCAGTTCCAGAGCCGCTTCGCTCTTCCCGATACCGCTTTCACCGGTAATCAGCACTCCAACACCGTACACATCCACCAATACGCCGTGAATGGTAATGCATGGTGCCAATTCCAGCTTCAGATAATAAATCAGCTCAGACATAAAAGCTCCGGTAGGCTGACTGGTTCCCAAAAGCGGAATATCCGCTTCCTCCGCCAATCGAATCATTTCCTCCTCCGGCTTCTGTCCTCTGGAAAAAATGATACAGGGCAGTTTCCGTTTAAAGAGTTCCTTATAAATCTGAAGTCGTTCTTCCTCTGTCATCTTCATAAGATATGTATATTCTACCGTACCGATAATCTGCACACGGGTTTCTTGAAAATGATCAAAATATCCGGTCAGTTGTAACGCCAAACGGTTCACATCCGGTTCCGTAATATTGTGCACGTCCGGATCCAGTTTTTTCGTAAAATTCCGTAATCGGAATCGTTTCTTCAGATTACTTACCCGTAATCCTTCCTCCATGCTTTCTTCTCCTTGCATTTTTATAAAACATCGCTCTTTTCTTAGTTTAACACATCCTTCACGACTGTTCAACATGGAAAAAGTCATAAACTGACTGGGCACTAAGACTATTAAACCCGTCAACTTCCCTTAATTGTTCCACACTGGCCTCTTTTATTTCATCCAGCGAAGCAAAATGCTTCATTAGCGCCCTTCTTCGCTTCGGTCCGATGCCCTCAATCTCATCCAAAACCGACTTCACCTGATTCTTTCCACGCAGGCTTCTGTGGAACTCTATGGCAAAACGATGGGCTTCATCCTGCACCCTGGTAATCAGCTTGAAAGCTTCCGATGAGGTATCCATTGGAACCTCCAGGTTTTGGAAATACAGTCCTCTGGTTCTATGATTATCATCTTTTACCATACCACACACCGGAATGGATAGACGCAGCTCTTCCAGCACTTTTTGCGCAATATTCACCTGTCCGCGTCCACCATCCATCATAATCAAATCCGGCAGCTTGGAAAAACGACCATACTCCGTATTCATGCCTTTTTCCGCCAACTCCTCCTGCTCCCGTATACCATGGGAAAACCGGCGGGAAAGTACTTCATACATGGATGCATAATCATCCGGTCCCGTCACCGTCTTTAGCCGGAATTTTCGGTAGTCGTTTTTCTTCGGACGACCGTCCTCAAAGACCACCATGGAACCCACGCTTAAAAATCCACTGATATTGGAAATATCGAAGGCTTCCACTCGTTTCAACATGGGAAACTCCAGTAAATCCGCGATCTCCTTCATCGCTCCCAAAGTTCGCGCTTCTTCCCGTTTTAAACGTTCTCTGTCTTTTGCCAATACCAAAAGGGCATTTTTCGCCGCCAGCTCCACCAGTTTCTCTTTTTGCCCGATTTTCGGAATCTTAATAGACACCTTGTTGCCACGCCGGTTGGAAAGCCAAGTCTCCAGTTCCTCCCGATTCTCCGGTTCTTTTTCCATCATGATTTCCTTGGGCAAAAAGGGAGTGCCGCCATAGTACTGCGACAAAAAGCTGCCCAGAATTCCTTCTTCTGTATCCTCCGGTGCCAGGGTCATATAAAAATGTTCTCTTCCCATAAGCTTGCCGTCCCGGACAAAAAACACCTGCACCACCGCTTCTCCCTTATCCATAGCCATGGCAACCACATCTCGGTCTTCAAAATCGGAATTGGTAATTTTCTGTTTCTGTGCCACCTGATTCACACTATTAAGCAAGTCTCGGTAACCTGCAGCCTCTTCAAACTCCATATTCTCGGAAGCTGCAAGCATCTTTTCTTCCAAAAGCTTCCGGATAGGGTCATAATTTCCATTCAGGAACAAAAGCGCTTGATCCACGTGACTCTTATATTCTTCCTGACTGATATACCCCTGACAGGGCGCATCACACTGCTTGATATGATAATTCAAGCAAGGTCGGTCCTTCCCCGTATCTCGGGGCAGAACCCGATTACAGCTACGCAAGTGATACAATTTCTGTAAAAGATCAATGGTATCCCTTACGGATGCAGAACTTGTATACGGACCGAAATACTTGGATTTGTCCTTTTTCATCTGCCTGGAAAACACCAGCCGCGGAAAAGCGTCCCCCAAAGTCACTTTTATAAAGGGGTAGGTCTTTCCATCCTTTAATAACGTATTATATTTCGGGGTATGTTCCTTGATTAAGTTATTTTCCAAAACCAGGGCTTCCAGCTCGGAATCCGTCACGATATACTCAAAACGGGTAACCTGGGGCATCATTTTTTCAATTTTAGCCCTGCCATCCGCACCCTTGCGGAAATACTGGCGTACCCGGTTCTTTAAGGAAATGGCTTTTCCTACATATATAATTTCATCCTGCTGACCATGCATGATATAGACCCCCGGCTTACCCGGAAGTTTCTGTAATTCCTCTTCAAAATCAAATCCCTGTTCATTCTTCATATTGTCCGCACTCCAAACAAGCCGAAGGGAATCCCCTCCGGCTTGTATCTTACTCTTCTACAAACATTGCTTCTGCTTCTTCATTCTCCGCTTCCGGTGTTGTTTTTACCTCTTCGGCTTCCTTTTCATCCGGATCCGGAATTCCTTTTTCCTTACGGAAAATCTTCATAAACTCCTTACCCGTAATAGTTTCTTTCTCGTAAAGATGCTCTGCAATCTTATCCAAAACCGGGCGGTTTTCTTTCAGTAAAGTCATTGCCTTGTCATAACTTGCTTTTAACAGTTCTTTGACTTCCACATCAATTTCCGCCGCAGTTGCTTCACCGCAGTTCAATACAGCACGTCCATCCAGGTAACGACTCTCCACCGATTCCAGACTCATCAGTCCGAATCGCTCTGACATACCGTACTGCGTAATCATGGCACGGGCAATCCCCGTCGCCTGCTCAATATCATTGCTTGCTCCGGTGGTAACGGAATCAAATACCAATTCCTCAGCAGCACGCCCTGCCATAAAGGTAACCAGACGGGCATTTAATTCTGCCTGGGTCATCAGGTATTTCTCCTCTTCCGGTGTCTGCATTACGTAGCCCAAGGCTCCCTTGGTACGGGGCACAATGGTAATCTTCTGTACCGGCTCCGCATCCTTCTGTAAAGCTGTTACCAGCGCGTGACCAACCTCATGGTACGCCACAATCTTCTTCTCTTCCGTGCTCATAATCCGGTCTTTCTTTTCTTTACCGGCAATAACCACTTCCACGGACTCGAAAAGATCTGCCTGAGTTACAAACTTTCTTCCGTTCTTAACTGCGTTAATGGCAGCCTCGTTAATCATATTGGCAAGATCAGAACCTACCGCTCCGCTGGTTGCCAACGCAATCGCTTCCAAATCCACGGTTTCATCCATCAACACATCCTTGGAATGAACCCGTAGAGTATCCAGACGCCCCTTCAAATCCGGCTTATCTACAATAATTCGACGGTCAAAACGTCCCGGTCGCAAAAGCGCCTTGTCCAACACTTCCGGTCGGTTGGTTGCTGCAAGAATCAAAAGACCCTTGGATGTATCAAAACCATCCATCTCCGCAAGGAGCTGGTTTAAGGTCTGCTCACGCTCGTCATTACCGCCGTAACGGGAATCACGGCTCTTACCGATGGCGTCAATCTCATCAATAAAAATAATACACGGTGCCTGCTTATTGGCTTCCTGGAACAATTCACGTACACGCTTGGCACCAACACCTACAAACATCTCCACAAAGTCGGAACCTGCAATAGAGAAAAACGGTACCTTAGCCTCACCCGCCACAGCCTTGGCAAGTAATGTTTTACCGGTTCCCGGCGGTCCTACTAAAAGCGCTCCCTTTGGAAGCTTGGCACCAATAGCGGAATACTTCCGCGGATTGTGTAAAAAGTCCACCACTTCCTGTAAGGACTCCTTGGCCTCTTCCTGTCCGGCAACATCCCTAAAGGTGACACCGGTGGATTTCTCCACGTAGACCTTGGCATTGCTTTTACCCATGCCCATGGCTCCCGGTCCCATCTTCTTCATCAGGGAATTAGCAATCCACATCATCAATGCCACCGGAAGAACAATACTTAAAAAGCTAAAAATATAATTTGCCGTATCCTCCGGAATATCCGCTACAATCTTGACATTATGTTCCTTTAATAAAGGAAGCAGATCGTCATCCTGTACAATTCCTGTTACATATCGTTTGCTGTTAATTCTTGACTCGAAAAGGTCGAAAATGTTGTCCTCGCTCTGCGTATTCTCCAATTCCGCCTTATTCTTCGGCACAATATTGATTTGTCTCGTGGTAAATTCCACCGACTCAATCTGATCGTTGGTTACCATCTCCAGAAATTCCGAATAGGCAATCTCCTCCTTGGAAATTCCCGAATATCTGCTTTTTATCAATGTTACAAAAAACAGAACTACCAGACCCACCATCAGCATGGTAAAGATGGATCGTCCGTTCCTTCTGTTTCCCGGCCCCTGGCCGTTATTATCTCCTGGTTTGTTGTTATCCATGTTATCCTCCTGTTACTTCCTCACTTGCCGAATTCATAGCAAGTACCTATATTATATGCGCCCCGCACAATAAAATCAATGCCTCGAATCTTAAGTTTTTGGGAAGTTTCTAAAATTTTTCTAAAATAGAAGTAGATTTTTAGTCCTTTACGATATATAATAAATTGGTTGATTTATGTTCTAATGAAACTTTAATGATATATCAGAGCATTACTATAAGGAGGAACTTTATGCCTGTTAAATACGTTTTCGTCACCGGAGGAGTTGTTTCCGGACTTGGAAAAGGAATTACCGCAGCTTCTTTGGGCCGTTTGTTGAAAGCTCGTGGCTATACGGTTACGATGCAAAAATTTGACCCCTATATCAATATCGATCCCGGAACCATGAATCCGGTTCAGCACGGAGAGGTGTTCGTCACCGACGACGGAGCCGAGACCGACCTTGACCTTGGTCATTACGAGCGTTTCATCGACGAAAGTCTGACCAAGAACTCCAATGTTACCACCGGAAAGATTTACTGGTCCGTTTTGCAGAAGGAGCGTCGCGGAGACTTTGGCGGAGGAACCGTTCAGGTTATTCCTCATATTACAAATGAAATCAAGAGTCGTTTTTACCGCAATTTTACCACTGACAAAACCGAGATTGCCATTATCGAGGTAGGTGGAACTGTTGGTGATATCGAAAGCCAGCCGTATTTGGAATCCATTCGTCAGTTCCAGCACGAAGTGGGAAAAGAGAATATGATTTTAATTCACGTAACCTTAATTCCTTACATTAAGGCTTCCGGTGAGTTAAAAACCAAACCTACTCAGGCCAGTGTTAAAGAGCTTCAGGGAATGGGTATCCAGCCGGATATTATCGTATGCCGTTCCGAGCACGAGCTTGACCAGGGATTAAAGGATAAAATCGCATTATTCTGTAACGTACCAAACAATCACGTTTTACAGAATCTGGATGTGGAGTATCTGTATGAAGCTCCTCTTGCCATGGAAAAAGAACACCTGGCACAGGTTGCCTGCGAGTGTCTCCACTTGGATTGTCCTGATCCGGACTTAAAAGACTGGCAGGAAATGGTTGATTCCCTTCGTAATCCTACCCAGGAAGTCAACATTGCTTTAGTCGGAAAATATATTCAGCTTCACGACGCATATATTTCTGTTGTGGAAGCGTTAAAGCACGGGGGTATTGCAGAGCGTGCCACCGTCAATATTAAATGGGTTGATTCTGAAACCGTAACCCCTGAGAATGCAGACGAGCTTTTCAAAGATCAGCAGGGTATTTTGGTACCGGGTGGTTTCGGAAGCCGTGGCATCGACGGCAAGCTTCTTGCCATTGAGTATGCCCGCACCCACAAGATTCCATTCCTGGGACTGTGCCTGGGAATGCAGTTATCCATAGTAGAATTTGCCCGTCACGTATGTGGCTACAACGATGCACATAGCATCGAGTTAGATCCTACCACTACTCATCCGGTTATCGCATTAATGCCGGATCAGGAAGGTGTGGATGACATTGGCGGAACCCTTCGTCTTGGTTCCTATCCTTGCCATCTTTCCAAGGACAGCCTTGCATACAAGTTGTACGGCAACGATGTAATTCATGAGCGTCATCGTCATCGCTATGAGGTAAACAATGATTTCCGCGCTGCTTTATCCGAGCACGGCATGATGTTATCCGGACTTTCTCCGGACGGACGTATTGTGGAAATGATTGAGATTCCGGATCACCCATGGTTTGTTGCAACTCAGGCACATCCGGAGTTAAAGTCCAGACCAAACAGACCACATCCGTTGTTTAAGGGATTTGTGGAAGCTGCTGTAAAGTGTAAAAGATAAAAGCAAATGACATGCACGCTATGTGGGAGCGCTCTCGCTCCATACAAGACATAGTGGCACATAAGAACACAAAAACCGGATGCAACTGAAGCTTAAGCTTCGATGCATCCGGTTTCCGTATTCTAAGTGCCAATGTCTTGTAAAGTCCCACATTAGCATGCATGTCATTTTTATTACCCTCGCACTTTACGGCAGCATCCACTGCAAGTAAGTAGTATATTATTTTTACAGAGTCTCATATTTTCGGATAAATGCGATTCCCAGTGCGTGAGGACCGGTGTGTACGGCAGACACGGCTCCGATTTCTACTATGAAATCCGAATCCGGCTTACGCTCCAATAAGCTTATTCCAAACCGTTCCTCTACAGTATCCCGGAATTCTTCGCCCTCCTTTGCATCATAACCATGACCTACGGTAAAGCGATAGTTTAATTTATTATGCTCCGGGTTTCCGAAAAACTTCTCAATATAATGGTATACTTCCTCAATGGATTTCTTACGGGTACGGCTGATACCTCCGATTCCCAACTTGCCATTTTCCAAAATAAGCAACGGGCGCAGATTCAGCTTACCGGCAGCGGAAGTTGCCAGCTTGCCGATACGTCCCCCTTTTCTTAAATACTCCAAAGATCCTACCGTAAATACAATCATACCGCTTTTTAACAAAGCAGGAATCTTCTCTGTCATCTGTGCAAAGCTTAAACCATCATCCCGCATCCGCACAAGTTCCTCTACAACCAATGCCTGGGATGCTGTATTTTGCAAAGAATCATATACTGCAATCTCTCCCTCCGGATACTCCTCCCGAATCATATCGTAGGCAGTATGGGCGGAGCCGTAAGAACCACTCAAAGTGTTGGTTATGGTAATGCAGATTACACTGTCACCGGCATCTAACGCCTCTTTAAACCGCTGATAATAATCGTCTACGGAAGGAAGGGAGGACATGGGGAATGCTCCCTCATCCACCATACGATTATAAAACTCTTCCCTAGAAAGTTCTTCACGGTCTTTCTGATAATTCTCTCCGTCAAAAGTAATATATAGTGGCACAATCTCCACTTGATGCGCCTTAGCGTATGCCACCGGCACGTCGCAGGCGCTGTCACTCATTATTCTGATCATAGCATTCTCTCCTTTACAACATGGATATTATAACATCTAGTATTGAAAACCACAAGATGAAGTTTTAAGCAATCATTTACTTGTTTCCGTCTCTTATGCTATAATTGAAAAAGGAGGAGGCGACCTTATGGCAAGATTGGAGAATCAGAAGCTGAAACTAGTGGCTTTGCGGGACATTTTATTAAGCAAGACGGATGAAGAGCACCCGTTAAGTACGGCTGATCTGGTAGAGGAACTAGAGAAACTGGGTATTCACGCTGAACGCAAGAGCATTTATACCGACATACAGGCTTTGGAATACTATGGCATGGATATTATTACCATCCGCAATCGAAGCAACTATTACTATGTTGCCCACAGGGAATTCGAACTTCCGGAGTTAAAGACTTTGGTGGACGTAGTGCAATCCGCTCGTTTCATTACGGAGAAGAAATCCCGGGAGCTTATTTCCAAACTAGAGCATCAGACCAGCATCTACGAGGCCAAACAGCTTTCCAGAAATGTGATTATTACCAATCGTTCCAAAACCCAGAACGAAAACATTTTTTATAACGTGGATATGATTCACCACGCTTTGGCGGAGGACAAGCAGATTCGCTTTTTCTATTACGAGTGGAATACTCAGAAACAACTGGTTCCAAGACGTGGCGGCAAGGAATATATAATCAGTCCCTGGGCTTTAATATGGGACAACGAAAATTACTATCTGTTAGGTTATGACGCTTCTGTTTCCATGCTCAAGCATTATCGTGTGGATAAAATGAAACGTATGCAGGAACTTTCCGAACCCCGTTTGGGCAAGGAGGTAATGGATAGGTTCGATATGGCATCTTTTCAGCGTGCCACTTTCGGAATGTATTCCGGTGACGAAGTCATGGTAAAGCTGGTGGCAAGCGCCCAACTTACCGGCGTAATTCTGGACCGGTTCGGAACCGGCATCACCCTTCGTCCTTTAGATGATTCCACCATCGAAGCCTATGTTCCGGTAAAAATTAGTACCCAGTTTTTCGGCTGGTTAACTGCCCTTGGTACCGGGATTCAGATAGCCTCTCCGGAATCGGTTCGTCAAGAATACATGCAACATCTGGCAGCCATATTAAAGCGTTGTTTATAATACACTGCGCCTCCGGGCGTGTATAATAAAAAGGACAGCCTCAGGCTGTCCTTCAGACTGAAGACAAAGTCCACGGCTTACGCCGTGGATTTTTCTATACAAAAGTGTCACAAACCCAGTATTTATCTGGGATTGAGGCACTTTTTGTGTTATAATAGGAGTATCAAAGTTGG
>Ga0129307_1001646_pt1 | contig 22249 bp, 9 predicted proteins | sample P1105metagenome_FD_94437 | JGI IMG/M metagenome (GOLD analysis project Ga0129307, IMG submission 94437) | Capybara group fecal microbial communities from Wisconsin, USA - P1105 metagenome | ecosystem: Host-associated > Mammals > Digestive system > Large intestine > Fecal | place: USA: Wisconsin... | reverse complement strand
TGTTTTTCCGGGGGTAGAACTCACTTTTACGAGTTTTTTCTGGCCCATGAGCGCGTTCATGAGAGAGGATTTGCCCACATTGGAGCGTCCGAGGAATGCAATTTGCGGGAGACGTTCTTCGGGGAGCCCCTTGAGACTCACCGCGGCCTTGACAAATTTTGCCGAACGGATGGTATAACCGCCCACTTCGACGGGAGCCTGATGAATGTTCTTGTCTTTTGTACTCATAAGGAAACTCTCCCTTCGAATGCGCGAAGCATGGTGACTTCGTCGATGAATTCCAGGTCGCTGCCCATCGGGATGCCACGGGCAAGGCGGGTGCGTTTGACGTTCACGCCATCAAGCATGCGGTCTATCATGAGGGCGGTACTGTCGGCTTCGGGGCTAGAGCCTAATGCGAGGACTAGTTCTTCGATGTTTTCCGCCTTGATGCGTTCTACGAGCTGCGGCAGGTGGAGCGCTTCGGGGCCGATTCCGTCGAGCGGGGATATCACGCCGCCAAGGACAAAGTAAAGTCCTTTGTGAACAGACGAACGCTCGAACGGCAAAATGTCGGAATTTTTTTCGACAACGCAAATGGACTTGGCACCTTCGCGTGCCCTGCAAGTGGGGCAAACGTCTTCGTCCGTGAAAGCGTGGCAACGCGGGCACGGGTGGACTTTTTCGGCGGCCTGCATCAAGCTGTCGGCAAATCGTTCCACGTCGCCTTTCTTGCGCGAAAGCATGTGGTAGGCAAGGCGGCGAGCCGTCTTTAGGCCAATCCCCGGGAGGGAGGCGAATTCGGAAATCAGGTTTTCCAAGCTTTGCGGTTCGACGTTCATGGTCTATGCCCTATTCATCGCTTAAGCGTGCGTTTATTTGTGTGCTCTTGAAATCATGTTCAAAGAGAGTCCCGAGGCGGGCGTAAAGCATGAGCATCAGCCATTCCTGAATCTTTTTCATGCCAATCCAGACGATGGCTTCTTTCGCAGTTTCGATGGCGGGCTTGCCCCGCATGTCCGAATTCACGAATTGCAAAAGATTTGTACAAAGGTCCGGGAACTCGTCCAACTCTTCGCAGAGCTTTTCAAGAGTCGGGCGTGTGAGCAGCAGCTGGATGATTTGTAGGATTGCCGCCGATTCCGGGTCGATTTTCTGACCGGTCACGAGCTCCGGTTTTGCAAAGAGAAAACCTTGGAAGTAATCGTAACCGGCCTCTTTGCAGCGGTTGAACGTCGCTTCGTCTTCGACTTTTTCGGCAAGAATTTGGATGTTCTTTTCCTTGAAGAATTTTGCGGCCTGCATCGTCGCTTCGGGCGTGTTGTCTGCGAGGTCTATCTTCACGTATGAGACATACTTGAACAGAGGCTCGAATCGGCTTATGAACTCGTCGTTCATGATAAAGTCGTCAAGGGCAATTTCAAAACCACAAGACTTGTAATGCTCTATCGCACGGACGAGCATCTTATCGACTTTAACGTCTTCGAGAATTTCGAGAACGTAGCAGTTTGGATTCAAAAGTCCGAACAAGTTGTCAAGGAGCATTTCGCGGCTGCAATTGACAAAAGCCTTGTTGCCGCCGACGATGCGTTCGATGCCGATGCTGTTGAGGACGTTTTCTAGCACTTGGGCGGTCGCCTGCACATCGCTGGAGATGATGGCAGTATCGCTTTTAGGCGAATCGCGGAATAGCAATTCGTACGCGAAGATGTTTCCCTCGCGGTCGAGAATCGGTTGACGTGCCAAGTAAGCTAGAGATTGCATGGGCAGTAGACGGTAGGAAGTAGACAGTAGGCAGTGTGGTTTGTTTGAGGCGAGTGGTTAGTTGCTGATTTATCAGTCATGTGTCGCGATAGGCATACACAATTTCAATTGCAAATGCAATTTTCTTTGCAATCCTGTCTACTGACTACTAACCACTGCCTACTGAATTTAACGCGGAGCGTTAAATTCTTGCGCTTTCGATGCCGAACAGGAGGATGCTCCTTGCGCCTGCGTCCCAGAGCTTGTCCATGATGGCGTTCGCTTCTTCGCGGGGCACCATGGCCTTCACGGAGTACCATTCGCGACCGTGGAGCTTTGTGACCGTCGGGGCGTCGAGACCCGGAGTCATTTCGCAAGCCTTCGACAAAAGTTCGGAGGGGCAGTCGTACTCGATCATCATGTACGTCTGTGCGACGAGCTTGCCCTGGATGCGGCGGATGAGCGTGTTGACTTCTTCGAGTTCGGTTTTCTGCGGGTTGCAGAAAATGGCGGCGTTAGAGCGGAACAGCGGTTCGCCGATAATGCGGAGCCCCGCCTGCTTTAAGGTCGTTCCCGTTTCGACCACATCGACAATGGCGTTTGCGACACCGAGGCTCACGGAAATTTCGACAGCGCCTTCCAGCACCACGAAGTCCATCTTCTTCTTGTAATAGCCTTCGACGATGTTCGGGAAGCTTGTCGCAATTGTTGCGTCCTTCAGTTCTTCGAGAGACTGCACCGGGCTTTCGTTCGGCACGGCAGCGCACATCTTGGAACCGCCAAACGGCAAATCCAAAACTTTTACGGCAGGGCTTTTGGCTTCGGCATTGAAATCGATACCCGTAATGCCAGCGTCGATGATGCCACGGCCCACGTACATCGGGATATCGCTCGGACGGAGGAAGAAGAATTCGATGCCGTTTTTCGTATCGATTTGGGTCAAAGTCTTGTAGGGCTTGGATGCCTTGTAACCGCAAGCCTTGAGGAGTTCTTGCGTCGGCTCAAAGAGCATGCCCTTGTTCGGGAGAGCTACCTTAATCATAATTTCTTATACACTTCTTCGAGGGTGAGACCTTTTTCCGCCATCATGACGGCAACGTAGTAGAGCACTTGAGAAAGTTCGAGGCACTGGGCGTCACGCGATTCAAAACGGGCGGCCATCCAGCTTTCGGCGGCTTCTTCGACGAGCTTCTTGCCGATGCCGTGCGGACCCTTCTTGAAAAGTTCCGTGGTGCCCTTGCCTTCCGGCATTTCCTTCTTGCGCTGGCAAGCCAGTGCGTACATTTCTTCAAACGTCATTTTTGACCTCTTTAGTTTTACAAAGTCAAAGATAGAAAATTGAGGCCGCTTCGCTGCGAAGATTTGTTTTTTGAACGCAAAAATGTACGTCATGCCCTGTCATCCTTAGTTAGGAGACTCCCTTCATGGCGAACGTTGCGTTCACGGTCATTCTCGACCCTGGAATGCGTAGCCATGATAGGGGAGGGAATCCATACAATTCTGAATACGCTTATTCAGCGGGCTTTTTTCGCAAAATGTCATGCTCGACCAAGATTGATGATAAGGTCCCTGAGCTGCCGAAGGGCCGAACCATCGGGCATCTTCTTTTTTTTGAGTAAATTATTGTAAGTAATCAAAAAAAACAATGACTTTATATTATATTAGTAAACATGCACTTTTAATAAAGTGCTTTTACCTGTTCTGCTTTTGGTATCGTCCATTTTTGCTCAGAATCTCTATATCGAGACTCTGGATGAACAAAAGTCTTCAAATAATTTGCTTGTCTTTCGCTTTAGGGTAATCAACAATACCCCTGTTACAATTCGGGATGCGTCGTTAAGGTATTGCCTGACGAAAAGTCCGAATAAAATTGTAGCTGTAGATAATTATTACGTTGGCAACTCGCAAGTCACATTAGAAAACGTCGATTCTACAAATGCGTGTTTCAGCGTCAAAATGGATAGCATCCCTTATGGCGTTTTCCCGAATGAATCGGGTTACAGTCTTGGTGTGCATTACAGCGATTGGACACCTCGAAATAAAACGCTCGACATTAGCAACCCGCAATCATCGGCATTTACAAGAGCGGATAACGTTGCTCTTTATATAGACAAAACACTCTTGTACGGTTCGGATTATCAAGTTGTGGATGATTCTGATGCGTATTTGCCAGAGCCTACACCGCTTTCTGCGTTTGATGGAGTTTCTGTTGTTTTAGGGCCGAACGAGCCTTACCGTTTTGTTTGGAATCATGTTGACGATGCGGAAAGGTACTTGCTGACCGTCCTCCGCGAAGATTCTACGCTTGTCCATAGTGCGGAATACCCGACAAACGTGGCGGATGTGCTGCTGCCGGTAGGCCGTTATCTGTGGAATGTTCAGGCAGTCAATTCGGAAAAACCGGCGCGATCCCTCTTTTCGCATTTTTCCCGGATGAACCTTGTTGATTTTCGCCCTAGCAATGAGGGCTACCGCATTGGTGGGACGGACACCATCACATCTACGGATGTTAGGAAAGATACGAGGCTGCTGAATGTAAACTGGGGCGAATTAGCTGATTTGAGGAAATGGGATACGATTCATGCTCCATTAGACCCGATAACGAGACCACACGACGAAGAAGAAAGAGAGCGTTGCTGGGCGGTTGCTATTTACAACTTGAACCACCACTACAGAATGGCGAATGGACAAAAAGGCAATTTGACTTTGGATGAAATTGTGGCGTTAGGACACATGTATGAAAATGCAAAAAGTTTTTATGATACGGCGACAACGCCGTTCCCTTTAAAGTACGAAGATTGGAAGGAAAAAGTTAAAGATGCAAGTGGTCCGGCAGTTCATGTAAATAGTCCCGCAGTTTCTGCGTTTCCTTTGAACAAAGGTGGGTATTCTAATGATGAATCCTACATGTTGAGTTGGGCGTTAAACATCCCTAGACCCAAAGAATATTCAACCAATGATGATTTTCAGGGTGATCAGGAATTGATTACTAAAATGTGGATTGACAGTCTCTCTGATGGAAAACCCATCGATGTAACCCAATGTAATTCTCAAAGTAGTGAATGCAAAGATCGAAGAACGGCTTTGCATTCGATGATTGTCGATGGATATCGGTATCGGAATGATGGTTCTGTTGAATTCCATTTTATAAACACGGACAATTATGGTTCGCACGAATGGCGAGTTTTCGAAGTTGGGGATTGGCGAGTTTGGCAATTCATAAAATCTTTTTTCATCATAAGCAATGTGGATACCGTACGTGCAACACTCCCCGAAGTTCATGTTGACTCAGATTCCGATGGGATCATGGATTTTGACGAATTGTACAGGTTCGAATCGGATTATCTGTTGAAAGACACGGACCATGACGGCATTGATGATAAAACGGAAATATATTCTTATGTCATAAGAGAGAAGGTGAAGAAGATTGTCAATAGAACGAGAGATACTATTCCACTAAATGACTCTCTTCAAAGATTCCCTTGGAGTGAAGTGTATTCAAAAGAGACTCTTGCTGATATCGATAAGGATGGAATGCGTGCTGAAAATGATGACGATTCTGACGGTGACGGCATGAAAGATGGGGAGGAAGATTTGAATCACAATGGTGTTATCGATAGTGGAGAGACAGACCCTTATTACAATGATAATAGCGATATTACAAAACGTGAAATACCCGAAGATGTTCTTATTTATGCTTTAGATTTTGTAAGAGTTAATGATGGCGTGCAATTATATGATAAACATACAGCAGTTTCTTGTATGGATTCGTGTGGTGTTGTGGCTGAATCAAATGAAGGATTGTCTGTTGTTGTTGGGGCTAAGGCGAGGGTTGGAAATGTTTACTCCAAGGGGCAAGTTTGGGTGCGAAATCAAGGTTCTGTAGGTGTTGTTCGCTACTATGGTTTGCCTCAAGTGTTTACGACCGTATTGCAGAGTATTTCGTCATTAAATGAGTTTTATTTAGGGCTTACGGACTTTAATCTTTATGCTTATCAATGGCCGTATCATATTCCCGAAATTACGGCTATGTTTGTAAATACGAATGCTGAAAAAATAGTGAGAGCTGGCGAATGTGACACGTTGAAAGGAGTTGTTTCATTTAAAACCATCAAGGTAGAAGCCGGGGGTAAACTCTATTTTGACGAAGGTGAAATTACTGTGAATAATCTACAGCTGGATGCTAGAGCTACCATTGATTTTATGAAACCCGGTTTTTCAACGATTTTGCACGTTAATGAAAAAATTCAGTGGAATGCTACTATCGAAAATGAAAATAAATCTATCATAGCGACGGGTTTTAAGTTATATTATTATGGTAGTGAGCGGTTCTTTGTTCATGGAGCTTGGGCGGGGACGATTATAGCTCCTAATGCCCAGTTGGTGTTGGGGCAGACGCACAATAAGGAATTATACGGTCAATTTTATGCCAAGAGCATTATTGTTCATCAATATTCCAAAGTTTACCGAGTCCCATTTAAACCGCAAAAATTAACTACATCCAGCACGTTGCTTGATGTTGCTTGGATAGGAGGTCGAAAATGAAAAAATTATTTATTCTGATGCTTGCCTTAGCTACGATTGCATGGGCGGAAATCAAGATTGAAATGCCTATTAGTATAAAATTTTTCCCTGGGGCAATGTTTGATTTTTATTTTGATAGTTGGGGGGAAAATTGTCGTGATTTTGTTTGTCTTGGAGAAGATAGTCGGGGGGTGGAACGATTTGTATGTCCCACTGTTCTTGATTCGAATATTTTGTATGGTATGCCTAGTGATGATATCGTTGAATTTTTTGTTCTTTCTGGAGCGACTCATTCATGGAGAGAGGCTTTTGAGGATGAATTAAATCGTTATCGGAAATGTGGTATTTTTGTAGTTGAAGATTCTACATATAATGATATTTTGACAAAAATTGATTCCGTACTAGTTCCAGAAACTGAAAAATATTTACAAAGTAATGGAATGTATTCGAAAGATCTTATTTATGATTCTTATCAAGGTTATGTGACTGGTTTTGCTGTGGGAACACACGGTCCTGTCTTTGAATTTTATGATTTCGCAATGAAAATCGTCAACGCTCGCAATGCCGCCATTTCGAGCATCGCTCCGGCCAAATACAAACTCGAAACCATCCGCGTGCAGAATCATCGTTTGACGGTTTCATCGAAATTGCTAGGCCGCGATTTTGTGTTGTTCGATGTCAACGGCCACGAACTCCGCCGCGGAACATTGCAAAACAACATGCAAATTCCAGCTTACCCCACCGTCATCAAAATCCAAGGCTTCGGAACAAAATTGCTCAATAGCCGTTAGCCAACGGCTCTTTGTCAGTAGTTGATGAAAATGACAGGGGGGATGAATTGTATTTGCGATTATAAAAACATACAAGTATGTTTCTGCATCACTCGGCTCCTATGTCATTGTGCAGGCACATGACTCGGCGGGAATCAAATGCGAGTCCACAAGTGGCCTCTCGCTTGATTCCCTTGCACGTCACTCCCCTGACGGGGCTTGACTGCTGCAGTTATCCAATACGAACGCAAGCGTTCGTGCTGTCAAACCTTGCATGTCATTCCGGCCTTCGAGCCGGAATCTGTTTTTTTAATTGAAGGGTTAGGGATGTCACCCTCCTTTTTTACGATTATATATTTATATTCACTATTATGAGTTGGTTCAAGTTTTCGCATGTTCCTTTGGCGGGTCTATTCGTGGCTTGCGCGTTCTCTGCGTCTGTGGCGTGGGCTGGTCCTACTGTTTCTGCGAAACAAGAATCGTCCGGTTCTTCGAAAAGCTACAAAATGGAGAAAATCGTATTCTCCGATAAATTGATTCGTTCTGCGGCTCCCGACGGAATATCGAAAATCCGTTCCAGCAACGATGCTCAAGTTTATTCTTCGGGTGAGCGCTATTTCCCGGTGATACTTGTGGAAACAGCAGACTTCAAGGCCCTGGATTCCGCCTTTATTGCAAGGATGTTCAATGAAGAAGGCTTCAAGGAAAATGGTGCTTACGGCAGCATTCGCGATTACTTTATCGAAAGCTCCGGTGGAAAATTCAAACCGACATTTGACATTTATCCAGTGAAGTTGCCTCAAAACTTTAGCAATTATAATAGTGAAAGTAAATTTATTTTACCTTCAATAGATGCGATGGTCGATCGTGCGGATTTTAAAGCACGGGCTAGCAAGTACGAAAAGGTAATCCCTTTTATTATATTGCATCCCACTTCCAAGGAGCAGGCGAGCAAATTTAATAGTAAATTTTTTAACCACATGTATAGTTTGCAATATAGTGCAGGGCGAATTTATTCGAAAAGCGGTTACAGCTTTAACAATTACGCGTTTATATCCCAAAAGGCCGAAAATAAACCGAACGCGACAAGCACAAAAGATGTCGCCATGCTGGGTGCCTTCATTCACGAGTTCAGCCATGTCATAGGGCTTGTGGATTTGTACAGTGCAGATGCGAATGGCTATGCGACGATTGGCCCTTTGCCGTATGACGTGATGGCTCTCGGACTGCGCAACGGGAACGGCGGCTACCCGCCAACGTTTTCCGCATTTGAACGCGAGGCGATGGGCTGGCTCAAGCCGACAGAAATTGTGAATAACGATAGCGTCTATGAGTTGAAAAATCTTTCCCAGATGCGGGCTTACGCCGTATCGAACCCGAACAACAAGAACGAATACTTTATCATTGAATACCGCCCTGCGATGGGCTTCGATTCCAAAATCGGCAGTTCTTCTTATAGCGGCAAGCAAGGAAAAAATGGAGTTCTGATTTGGTACATCGATTACGATGCACGCGCATTCGCTAGCAATGACCCCAATAGTAACCAGAGTCACCAACGTGTCGAGGTGAGAACGGTATTGACTAAAAATCAAGAATCCTTTACGGGTTTTGAATTTGTCAATAATATAGACAAATCTTCGATTGGCGGTATTTTTAATCTGGTTTTTGATGGAAATGATCGCGTGTGTTTTACGGTAAATCGTTCCAAGTCGCTTGACAAATGCCCCGAAAAAGCGTCAGAATTGTCAAGCTCGTCGGCGGATTTGGTTCGTTCGTCAAGTTCCCTTGCAAAATCAAGTTCTTCGGCGGTTGTCCCAAAATCATCGGCAGCTGCTTCGTCCAGTTCAAAAACCACTGATCTTGCTGAATTTCCGAATGCGTTACACAACGTGCATCTGCATGTATCTCATGGGAAACTGTCCGTCGAAGCTCCCGTCACGGGCAAAAAGACGCTCCGCTTTTACGATGCCCTCGGCAATGTTATTCGCACTGTTTCGTTTGTAGAATCGTCTGTTTCTGTTGACATGTTTGGGCAGAATCGTTCCGCCTTTGTTGTGCTTGATGTGGGCGGAAAGCGGTTGCTTGCTAAACAAGTAAAGTTTCGTTAAGGGGTGTCCGCTATAACACGGAGTTAATTATATTTCTAATGGATGGATTGCAAGGCGTTGCCATCGCGCTGTAACTGCAAAATGAGGAATCGGATGAAGAACTTTTATTTGTTGGGCTGTGCTGCCGCTCTTACGTTTTTCGGGTGTGCTTTCACGAGAGGCGATAACGTCTCGAAAGCCGAAAACTTCCAAGGCAAAACGGGAATTATCGGCGTGTTCCGTCAACCGGCCTATTATTGCGGCGAAGGCATTCCGCATACGATGTTGCTTGGCGGAAAGTCCATTATCGTAAAACCGGCCTTTAGCAGCGAGCAGGATAACGTGTTCTTCAGTGAAATGAAGCCGGGTATCGCCATGCTTACGGAATACAATTACACCTGTGGCGAAGACGAAAAAAAGATGGCGCTCGATACGACGGGAGCCGGCAACGAGCGGTTCCCCACGTCGGTCGTGATTCCCGAAAAAGGATTCTGCAAGGTGGTCATTTCGTTTATGGAAGGCGACAAGCTTTTTTCGCATAACGGAGACCTCTTGAACGAGCAGTTTGCAAAAGCCGAGGTCGCCGTGAATACCGACAGCATCCCGTATTGCGAAGTCCGCGACAACAAAGGCGACGTCGTTTCTATGGCGGACCGCGATTCCATTTTAGATGCAAAATTCGCCGATGCCGTGAAAGATGCTTCCGAAGCGATGGAAGAAGAAAAATACACCGTCGTGACGCTTGACGAGTATAGCGATAAAGTAACGTGGAATGCGGACAAGACGAAGCTTCTCGTTGTGGCGCTTACGTCGAATCCGGAATTGTACAAGGAAGACGAAACGGTCAAGTTTGACGATGTCGTCTGGGTCGTAAACGACAAGGAACTTTGGAATTGGTTCCAGGACCATAAAGACGGTGTCCGCAATTGGGACTTGAGATTCAAGCAACTGTTTGGCGAGCCGAGAACCTCTGCGGCAACGCACATGGCGTTCTTGTGGGTAAGTCCGGAAGATTTGATGCGCCCTGCATACGTGCCCGACGTGAAAGCTTACGACATGCACACTTCATTCGAAGGCGAGTTCAACAACGATGCCGGAAATTCGGAACGCATGATGTGGTTCAAGAACTGGTTCGATGCTCGTGCCACAAAAAGTTACAGCGGCCCGGACGCTCGCCCGTGGACTCGCTTAGGTTATACGTACGACTGGGGCAGCAACGGCGACAAGTACGGTCTTTCGGAATTTATCGTAGTGCCGGGTGCGAACATGGTCGTCCGCTATACGCGTAACTTCAAGTTCGTCGCCAACTGGCTGAAGGATAGGAAATAGACAGTTTTTTTATTCTGTCATCCCGGCCCCTGTGCCGGAATCTCCTTACACGGCATTTATCGCAGATACAATACTGCCCCCGGAACAAGTCCGGGGTGACAGTTAGGCGGCGAAGCCGCCTCTTTCGTCTCTCGTCTATCGTCTATAATACGCGCCCTTGGCTTTTTTGCCATTGCCCACCTTGCGGCCCTTGAGGTCGTAGGTTTGCTTGGTACGCGGCAGCATGCGGATTTCGCCGGTGGCGGGATTAAAGCGTCCAATGACGGTCGGGCGCTCCTGATCGCTATCCTTGTCGCCATACACGATGACAATGTCCATGCTACTGAGCGATGCAGTCTCGCTAGCCGCAGCTTGCCTCAACACAAGCGGCTCATCCGTCGCGACAGCACCTGCCAGCTTTTCAGCAGAATTCGTCGGAGCGAGCGCATCCGCAAAGCGATACCTGGAGACCTGCGATGCCTTCGGCTGAGGCTCGGAATCGTCCTGGCAATCCCAGCTATCCTCCCCAGACTTTTTGCATTCCACCAAGTAGGCACGGAACGGATTCGCCCAGTTATTGCCTCCAAACTGCACGAACTCGCCGATTTTAGCCCCGCTGCGCTCTGCGGCGGAAAAAGCCCAAAGGCGGCCTTCATTAATTATACCAGTTCCCTTCGGCCATTCTTTTTTCTGGAGGGTTCCACGGAACACCCAGTTGCCTACAGGAGCATCGCCCACGATTTTACCAGAATTCGACTTGAGCGTTACGGCGTCTTTGATTCCGAGCGTAGCCGATTCCATCTCGATCATGTACGGCGTGTAAGCCTTGAGTTCGCCCGAGTACCCGTTGCAATTTGGGTGTTTATTCAACTCCTCTTGCTCGCCTAATGTTGCGTTGCACCAGACGTATCTCATACCCACCATTTTATTGTCGTTTTTATCAGTTTTAATGCCATCGAATTCAATAACCGACCTCACGCCTGTTAGCTTCGTTGCATTGACGTCGAACGGCAACATGATGGTTGCGTAACCGCTGTTGGGCGTAAACACGCGGTTGAACGTGACGGCGACATGCTTAATGTCCTCGGTGATGTTGACAGATTCGTCGCCCGAGTACTCGCCGTTCAAAACAGCATGCTTGCCATTATCATCTTCGTAAACAAGCATAAGATACGGATATTTAAACGTGCCCGTGCTCGTCTCAATATCTGAAGTTTCGATACCGCCGATAGTGATTGTGCCTGTTCTAGAACCGTATCCACTTTTACCAATGCTATAGGGAGCATATTCCCCCTTTATTGCTGTGACTTTGGTATTATTGCCGCTAATCGAGATGCTTCCAACTTTTCCTACACCGCCTTTGACTTTGCCGGTTCCACCACCAATGCCAGCAGCATAAGCGCCACCCGTAGCAGTAATAGTACCTCCACTAATTTCAATGTTTCCGGCATCTCCGTAGTAGCCGCCGCCGATACCGGCAGCTTTACCGTTGCTACTTGCATCAAGTGAACCCGTTCCCGAAATGGTAAGCGTTTTACCATATGGCACATAGATTCCGGAATATTCTTCATGGAAGCCCTTCACTGTATTCTCGGAATTCTCTGCGAGAATAATATTGCAATCGCCCTGACAAGTGATGCCCGCCCATTTGTAGCTTCTACTATTAACTCCGCTGATAGTCACTCCGTTGAGCGTTACGGTGGCACCGTCTGCAATCGATATCTGGTAATTGCCGGCGAGCGTGCCCGTCAACACACCGCCATCTTGCACCACAAGGTCGCTTCTCAATACAGCTAGGTTAGTGACGTTCGACTGATAGACAAACGGGCTTGTTTCAATATCTGAAGTTTCGATACCGCCGATAGTGATTGTGCCATTTCTAGAACCGTATCCACTTTTACCAATGCTATAGGGAGCATATTCCCCCTTTATTGCTGTGACTTTGGTATTATTGCCGCTAATCGAGATGCTTCCAACTGATCCTACATTGCCTTTGACTTTGCCGGTTCCACCACCAATGCCAGCAGCATAAGCGCCACCCGTAGCGGTAATAGTACCTCCACTAATTTCAATGTTTCCGGCATCTCCGTAGTAGCCGCCGCCAATACCAGCAGCTTTGCCATTGCTGCTAGCATCCAGTGAACCCGTTCCCGAAATGGCAAGCGTTTTACCATACGGCACATAGAATCCGGGATATTCTTCATAGAAGCCCTTCACTGTATTCTCGGAATTCTCTGCGAGAATAATGTTGCAATCTCCCTGACAAGTGATGCCCGCCCATTTGTAGCTACTATTGTTATCGCCAATGATAGTCACTCCGTTGAGCGTTACGGTAGCGCCGTCTGCAATCGATATCTGATAATTGCCAGCGAGCGTGCCCGTCAACACATCGCCATCTTGCACAACAAGGTCGCGTTTCAACGCAGCAAGGTTTGATTTCGTAATTTCAAAAGTTATTTCGAGGTTTTCTGTCGGCAGTTTGTAGTTGTCTTTGTTGCAATTAAGACTTGCTGCTGTGGCCGTATATGTACCAACATCTGTTGCTGCCCCTGAAACCGCAATTGAACAATAATCGCCTTTTACAAGGCCTTCCGCTGTTGCTGCGGGAGCCTGTTCAGTGCCGTTATAGAACAAAGTCTGTTCACCCCAGGCGATGGTGATTTCTTTGGGCGTAATTACAAAAGATTTTTCGAAATTTTCTGTTGGCAACTTGTAATAGCGTTTGCAATCGTCATTACATACAACTGTTGTTGTAGCCGTATATGTACCTATTTCTTTTGCGGCTCCAAAAACTGTAATCGTACAATCATCGCCATCTACAACCCCTTCCGCTGTTGCCATCGGAGCCTGTTCCGTGCCATTGTAAACGAACAAAGTCAGCTCACCCCAGGCGATTGTGATTTCTTTGGGTTCAACGATCAGCTTGCCGGCTACAAACTCGATTTCGTAGTTGTCGGCAGTCAAACCGCTCGGCGTAATGGAATATTCGCCGGTCGCATTCCCTTTCACATAGTTGTATTCATAAGCCAATGTTCCTCCCAGAACAGAAGCACTTTCTTCGCCGACAAAACCCGCATATTCGACACCGCCGTTTGCAGGTTCATCACCATAGGCGATAGTCTTGTTCTTAGCTGTGACCGTTAAAGAAGCTTTAGCGATGGTAAATTCCTTTTCTGTTTCTGTTGGCAGTTTGTAATTGTCACTGCCGCAATTAAGCCTTGCAACCGTGGCCGTATGTTTACCAGCAACTGTAGCTCCAGAAACTGTAATCGAACATTCGTCGCTGTTTAAAAGCCCTTCCGCTGTTGCCATCGGAGCTTGTTCCATGCCGTTGTAAACGAACGAAGTCTGTTCACCCCAAGCGATTGTGATTTCCTTAGGTTCAACAGTCAGCTTGCCAGCTACAAATTCGATTTCGTAGTTGTCGGCGGTCAAACCACTCGGCGTAATGGAATATTCGCCGGGTGGATCCCCTTGCACATAGTTGTATTCATAAGCCAATGTTCCGTTCAAAACAGAAGCACCCTCTTCACTTGCAAAGCCAGCATATTCAATACCGTCGTTTGCAGGTTCATCACCATAGGCGATAGTCTTGTTTTTGGCAGTGACCGTCAAAGAAGCTTTAGCGATGGTGAATTCTTTTTCGAGGTTTTCTGTCGGCAGTTTGTAATGGTGTTTGCAATCGTCACTACATACAACCGTTGCCGTAGCCGTATATGTACCGACATCTTTAGCAGCTCCAGAAACTGTAATCGTACAATCATCGCCATCTACAACCCCTTCCGCTATTGCAGTCGGAACCTGTTCCAAGCCATTGTAAACGAACAAAGTCTGTTCACCCCAAGCAATGGAGATTTCCTTGGGTTCAACGGTCAGTTTGCCGGCTACAAATTCGATTTCGTAGTTGTCGGCTGTCAAACCGCTCGGTGTAATGGAATATTCGCCGGTCGCATTCCCTTTCACATAGTTGTATTCATAAGCCAATGTTCCTCCCAGAACAGAAGCACTTTCTTCGCCGACAAAGCCCGCATATTCGACACCGCCGTTTGCAGGTTCATCACCATAGGCGATAGTCTTGTTCTTGGCAGTGACCATCAAAGAAGCTTTAGCGATGGTAAATTCTTTTTCGAGATTTTCTGTCGGCAGTTTGTAATTGCCATTGCTCAAATCAGTTGCCGTGGCCGTATGTTTACCAGCAACTGTAGCTCCAGAAACAGCAATCGTGCATTTGTCGCCGTTTAAAAGCCCTTCCGCCGTTGCTGTGGGAGCTTGTTCCGTGCCGTTGTAAACGAACGAAATCTGTTCACTCCAGGCGACTGTGATTTCTTTCGGTATGATTTTGAAGGATTTCGTAATTGGGCCAAAGCCTGTATAGCCGCCAATTCCTGTAACGGTCATTTGGGCGGTTCCAGCCGATACGTTGTTCATACATTTAATCGTGTAATCAACACCGAGTTCAAGCGGATTTTCGCCATCGGTGACGCTTACCGCCGGGCAAATCGCGGAACCCGTGTAGGTCTGGTCGGGAATGGCGGCAATGGAGATACCTTTCAACGTCACCGTCAGATAAACGCCGCCATTGCTTGAGACATAGCCACTGTTGTTGGTCACGAAATGGAGCAACAACTGGTTGCCTCTGCTGGTGGCAGCGACAGGTGTCGTTGGCGTATCATGGTAATTGAGATTGTCGTCATAATATCCGTTGCGAACGGTGTTCTTGAAACGTCCGAGTTTCGTTGCTGCGGTGCTGTTACCATCGTAGACATCCAAATAATCTTCATCGTTAGATGTTTTGTAGAGCTTGACGTATCCCGACACGCTCATCACATAGCCCTCGGGAGCCGTAATCAGCAGTTTGCCATAGTCATTGGAAACATAGTATCCGTTCACCCCGCTATTGTCATACACATGGAACGAGGAGATGGCATCTTCACTGTCAATGGTGATGTCGAGCTGTCCTGTCTTTGGCATATTGACATAGAAATCAGCCTTGGAAATAAATGTCGCATTCACTTTTGCATCCGAAATACGCATTTTGAAGGTAAACTCGTTGGATGTGTAATAGCTGAAATCACCCCATGTCACATCGGGGTTCTCGGGTGTCAGCAAGATGTCTCCGTTGTCGTCGGTCACGCTAATTTTTTCCAGCACAAAGCCCTCATCGGGAGTCACATTCACCGTCACCACTTCACCGAGCAAGGCTGAGTTCTTGTCGATGGCGACTTTTCCGTGGGTAATCGTATTGCTTACAGTGATGTCGTGATAAGTGTCGGCTTTCACCAACTCAATCTTCAGTTCCGCATCCCAATCAACACCGTAACCCCTAGATAGCGACGAGATTGTTACAAACATAGATTTGCCCGAGCTGACGACACCCATATAATCTTTATTGAAAGATCCGGTATAAGCTCTTTCAGTGATAAGTTGTGGAGCTTCCCAATATTCACCATCATAGACAACGTAAGAAATGCTAGAAGCGTTGTCAACCTGAGCACTGACATTGCCCGACAACTTCAGTACATAACCTTCGGGGGCAGTCAGTATCAAATTTGTTGTGGCATCATAAACAGCATGTTTGTAATTCACCTTGAACGACTTCACTGCAGAAGGTATAGTTGCAGCGACTATCCCTGATTCCGGCAAGTCGATAGCTAGCCCGTCCTCTGCCGTCACCGCATGGATGAATGCTGGAGTGACCGTGACTTTCGAGCCGGGCATGTAGAAGGTCTTCAGGGTTCCGTCATACCAAATCTTTCCGCCGGTAAACGGCACCTCCTCTCCGGCAGCATCGGTCACCGTGAAGCTGTTCAGCAAATAGCCATCTTCAGGATGGTCGGTCAGGAAAATAGTTTCACCTTCTAGAGACTCATTCACGTTGCTCTCCATCGTTCCGCCCGTTACCGAGGCAATCTCAATGGGCCATTGCGTCACGGCATCAAGCACTTCCACAGTAAAATCGAAACCACCGGCTTCAGAATAAGACCCTTCTGTATGGAAGTACTGCATAATCTTCCTAACGTTGTAGTTGTATTCCAGACTGTGGAAAGTCAAATTTCCGTATAATTCACCACTCAGCTGAACGGGAGAATTGGTGATGTCGTAAAAGACCAGATAGTCATCATTGCCATGTGTGCTGATCGACCCCGACCATCGCAGTTTGTAGCCCTCAGGAATTGTAAATATCAGAGACCGGTCGCGATTGTCACCGTAATTACCAGTCTTGCCACCCTCGTCATAGACCTTGAAGCTCTTCAGACTGATGTCGAGCGTCAGTTCCTTTGAGCCTTGTGTCGGCATGTTCACGTAATAGTAGCCAACTTCGTTCTCTATGAAGAGGTCGTCAACGTCCATGCCTTCGGGTGCCGTCGGCCTATAGCCTATGACAGGAACAGCCTTGCCGTTCTTCAGCTCCCAGCCTGCACCGAGGGCTGCGGCCAGCTGAGCCTCGGTCTTGGAGCCAGCTGCCGTGCCCTGCACATCGCCAAAGGCCACCGTATAATAACAGTTATAGACGCCTGTCACGCCGTTGCGGCTAAAGGTGGCGCTGTTGTCCGTGCCGATGGTGACTGTAGCTGACGGGGCGAAGAGACTGTTGCCAAACTTCACGCTGCCCTCATGCCAGCCGACAAAGCCACCGCTCGAGTTGGTAGAGCTGCCGAGCAACTGGCCGTCAAAGCGGCAATTGTGGAATGCCACGGTGCTACTGCCACGGGCCACTCCGATAAAGCCGCCATGGGAGCCGTCGCCGCTCTTGCCCGACGTGATGACCACGCTCGACCAGCAGCTGTTAAAGCTCGCGTCGCCTTTGAGTTCGGCCACCAGGCCTCCGGCAAACTTTCCGTCCATATAGATGTTGCCTGCCACGTGGAGGTTCTTGATGGTAGCCCTGTCCGTTCTGCGGAAGGGAGCTATATAATCCTCAGCCAAAGGGCTGTCCGCCGAGCCATAGGCCACGGTCAGTGTCTTGCCGTTGCCGTCGAAGGAGCCTCGGAACGGACGATCCGCCGAGCCCACCATCGTCGTCACGCTGATATCGTTCACCAACTTGTAATAAGCCCCATCGTAACCAGGCACTCCATTCGCAATATTATCTCCAAAACAATCCCAATCGTTTGCACTCTCTATCAAATAAGGATCTTTACTTGTACCGCTGCCAGGCAAATTATAGAAGACATTGAACGTCTTGCTCAACGAGCCCGTATAGTCGCCTTTGCCCGTTACGGTCAGCGTATATTTGCCCATGCCCTGTATCGGCGACGGAGTGAAAGTCTCTGTGTAATCAGAACCTTTGACAAGCGTGTGCCCTAAGTTGTCTTTCACCTCATAGTCTATGGCTATCGGGCTGCCGGTATATTCGTAGAAGTTCTCTACGTTGTCGAAACTGCAAACGTCAAGGTTCTTGTAGCTTGTGGTGGGCACCACCTTGCCTTCGCTTACCGTCCAGCCGCTGCCAAGGGCTGTAGCAAGCTCGGCGTTAGTCATGCTTCCGACGGCAGTTGAACCCTTGTTAGCATTATATGTACGCGTATAGTAGCAGTTCTGGACTGTGGTATATGTATATGCAAAGTCCCTGGACTTCTTGTCGTTGTCGTACCCTATCCATGTTTCGCTGTCTTCAAGCTCTGCAGGAATAAAGAGACAGTTCTGCACGCTGGCATCCGTATAATCGAACTTGTAAGCGACAAAGCCGGAGCCGTCGGTATCACTGCCGCTGCCGTCCAGCAGCTTGCCGTCAAAGCGGCAGTTCCTGATGGTCAGTCTGTCATTCATCCACATGCAGCCAACAAAGCCGGAGACGTATCCTTCGCCACCATATTTGCTATTGATGGTAACGCTCGACCAGCAGTTTTCAATCTTGTTGCTATTCCCTTGCAAGTAGCCCACCAGTCCGCCAATTTTCTGATGCCCGGACTGGATGGTTCCCGTTACATGGAGGAAGGCGATGGTGGCGTTCATGACGCTGCGGAACGGCGAGTCGTAATTCTCGGCGGTCTCGTAATTCACGGTCAAAGTGTGCCCGTTGCCGTCGTATATCCCCTTAAAGGGCACGTCAACAGAACCAATCCGATGAGAAGTGCTAAAGTCAGCGAATTGCTTGACATGCTTCCCTTCAAAACCAATAAGCGTGAGAAGTCCTAAAGTACCCCAATCTCCATCGGAGTAAACCCTGTACGGATTCTCCAGCGTGCCGTCGCCATCGAAGAAATGCGATTCGCCAGGAAGCACCACAAACCTTGTGCCTTCAGCAGAGAAACCCCTTGTGGTGGCAAGGCTGGTGCTACCCACTTTATAGCTATCGGCATCGATGAAATCTCCCACGTTGGTCAGGCCGATAGTGAGCGAAGTGCCGGAACCGTCGGCACCTTTGCCGTCGCCGATGCCAAAAGTTTTCCACCGCGTGTCGTCACTTTTCCTTGCCGTCACTTGCCCACCACGGATAATGATTGTGCCGCCTTGACCACCCTCGATCTCATGGTTCCCGCCGCCGATACCCGACCCGCGGACACCAGCTGTGGCATTCACCACACCGCCGTTAATTTCAATTATGCTGTTCTCGTCGGTCAGGCTGTTATTGCCGCCGCCGATTCCTGCTCCACCGTCGCCGCCACGGGCGTTGATTGTGCCGCCGTTGATGGTGATATGGCCGTGAGTAGAACTCTGAATGGCCTGCGCACTAATTTCACCAAAAGCACCGGCACCAGCCCATACGGATGTTCCGCCTATACCGGCATTGTAAGTAGTGCCCGTAGCATTCAACGTGCCAGAGCCGTTGATCGTCAGCGAATTGCCGGAAGTTACGCTGATGCCATGATTGGCGTTGAGCGTGGCCCCCTCAGCGAGATTTATCGTCAGGTTGCTGCCGTCCTTCAAGATGATTCGGTTATTAACAGTCAGTGTAGCCCCTTCGGCTACGTTAAGTATCACATCTCCATATACGTAGAAATTTTTTAAACTGCTGCCGTAATTCACGTTGCCAATGGCCACGTATCTTAACCCATCTTCCAGCGTGTATGTCTCGCTGGTTATCGGGATATCGTCAATTACGGTGAAGTGGATTGTTTTCGACCCCGCGTAATCGCCCACGCCTTCGAGGATCAGGGTATAAGTTCCCAAATCCTTGAGTTCTGTCACCACATGGCCCTCTTCATCCCTGATGGTCGCAGTATAGTCCGTGCCTTCGGTCAGCGGAATATTGGAGACATTGGCCACGGAGTAGCCGAAGTCGATGGGACTGCCGTAATTCCACATTATCCGGTCTCGCATGCCGGTAACAAGGGCGTTCTTGATATCATTTTTACGAACGATCCTGACAGTCAGATCGAGGCCTTTAGTTGAGGCTACGTCGTAATGACCCGAATGGAAGTAAAGGGTCATGCTATTGCTGCTGGAGGCAAGCAAGCCGACATCCTCACCGATATGCACTGAGGTAAAGTTGCGTACGCTTAACATTTCATATCCATAGCGTTCGTTTCCAAGATGTTTGGAGTCCGTAGCCTCGAGGCCATCATAGACAGTCAAATAATCAGTAGTGTGAGTAGTGCCAAGCACTTGAACGGTGTCAGTCAGCCAGACCACATAGCCCTGAGGTGCGATGATGGTGAGGTAAGCGTCACAGTCGATACTGTAGTCATCATTCTTGCCGCCGTCGTCATAGACCTTGAATGAGGTCACAGCATCATTGGTGAGGGTCACTGTCTTCGAGCCTGTCTTCGGCATGTTCACGTAAAAATAGCCGAGTTCGGAATAGAGATAGTCTTCATCTACTGACAAGCCATCAGGAATCACGGAGAACGTATTCGTCTGCGAGCCGATGTAACCGCTGCCGTCCTTGGCGGTGATGGTCAACGTGTATTCGCCCGGTTCTCGAACGGTGGATGGCGAAATCGATGCCGTGTAGTGAGTGTTCTCGCTCAGCATCATGCCGTCGAAAGCAGTCACGGTGTAACTAATGGGAATAACGCTGCCCGTATAGACATACCCCACCGGCAAGCCGGTAATGGAGGCTATGCCGAGATTCTTCGCATCTGAGACAGGCACGACTTTGTCGTCCTTCACTTCCCAACCCGAACCGAGAAGAGCGGCAAGTTCGTCGCCCGTGGCTGAGGTCTGCGTACCCTGTGCAGAGCCAAAGGCCGTAGTGTAATAACTGTTGTTGATACGTGTCACGCCGTTGCGGCTGAAGGTCGCACTGTTAAAGGAATCAATGGTGAAGGAGGCCGATGGGACGAAGAGACAATTGTAGAATTCCATGCGGCCATCGCCGTCATGCCAGCCGGCGAAACCTCCGCATGAGATGGTGGTGCTACCAAGCAACAGACCGTCAAAGCGGCAGTTCCAGAATATCACGGAGCTACTGCCACGAGTCGCTCCGATAAACCCTCCGTGGGTACCGTTGCCATTCCAGCTACTAGTAATGGTAACGCTCGACCAGCAGTTGATGATGCTACTGTTACCGTATATCTCGGCCATCAATCCGCCAGCAAACTGATTGCTGGTCTTGATTGTACCGGCCACATGCAAATTTTTGACGGTTACTCCATCTACATAGCGGAAGGGTGCTACATAAGCCTCAGTCACATCATAGTTGACGGTCAGCGTGTGACCGCCGCCGTCGAAAACTCCCTTGAACTTATTGCTGCTTGTTCCCACCATTGTTGAAACTGTGATATCAGCAGTCAGTTTTATATGCTTATCCTGATATGTCGTACCATTGCCCACATTGCTTGCGAATGTATTCCAATCACTCGTAGAATTGATGGTGTACGGGTCTGATTGTGTTCCTGAGCCTCCAATAGCCGCCCACGACGTAGCAAACGAGAACAAGAAGAGAAGCAGTGACAATAGGAGTGATTTGTTTTTCATAAGATTTTTGGGGGTTATTGAATAAATGCAAAAGGAGATCCCCGCCTTACTTCGACACCGCTCAGCACAGGTCGCGGGGATGACAGTAAAAAGTGCCGTGTAAGCAGGTCCCCGCCTGTGCGGGGATGACAACGCAAGGGGGAACGTATCTGCGGGATGTTCCGTATCTGCGATAAGTTCTGTGTATGCTGGCCCCGGAATAAATCCGGGGTGACAAAGCGAGGGGGACTGTCATGCCGGACTCCGTTCCGGCATCGGTATTGTAAGAAGATAGCAGCCCCCGAAACGGAGTCCGGGGTGACAAATGTTTTAGTTTGTAGTGAACACCTGCGTACCCCCCCCAGCAAAAATCGTGCCAAACGACACAGCGGCAATGCATGACAAAGTCATGGCAATCATGCAGTCGTGGTCAAAGCACCATGGGTAGTCAAGGGTGTTCAAAAACATACGAAAAAGTTACAAAAATTTTGGGAGGGTGTCAAATTTGAGAAAAAACAAGGCACGGAGGTACAATGTAATTGTTTCCGTGTAAGCTGGCCCCGGAACGGAGTCCGGGGTGACATGCGAAAGGTATAAAAATAACACCGCGACAGAATGTTTACATTCTGACACTGCAAAAACATTACTTGAGTGCTTGTGCTGCCGCAAGCAACTTGGGCGATACACCCTTCGAACGAAGAAATTTTAAAATTTTATTCGTTTTAGCTTCACCACGTGCTTCGCCTTCCGCAATACCTTCGCGGCGGGCGGTGCCCAAGCGGGTCGAAATTTGCACGTTGTGCAAACCCTGCGGCTCGGTAATGCGAAAGCAAGCTTTCGCGCTACACTCGCCTTTTATGGTTTTCTCTTTTATCAACCATATCTCTTGCCACCTTTGCGATAAAGCGTTTCGGGGATTTTTTCACCAACAGCCGTTCATAGACGTCCTTAAGCACATTGTCGATGTTTGCGGGAATCCGCTTGGCCGTCGGCATC
>Ga0129307_1001645_pt1 | contig 22265 bp, 18 predicted proteins | sample P1105metagenome_FD_94437 | JGI IMG/M metagenome (GOLD analysis project Ga0129307, IMG submission 94437) | Capybara group fecal microbial communities from Wisconsin, USA - P1105 metagenome | ecosystem: Host-associated > Mammals > Digestive system > Large intestine > Fecal | place: USA: Wisconsin... | reverse complement strand
CTTTGAAAACGCAAAACTCATATTTCCACCCGGGGCGGTAGAAACGGCAAGTGCCGCAATCTTCATCATCTCCGGCACAACCGGATTGATAGCGGTCAAATCCCGGCTTCTGCTGCATGAGCAATTCAAACGCCCGCTGCTTGCCCTTTGTGAAATACATTCCGGCTGCACCTCCTTTCCTGCGGGCATAAAAAAACGGCGTTACTTTCTCCCCCAAAGGGGTTAAGGTAACGCCGTTTGTGTGCGTATTCAGTTTTTAACACATTCCCTGTCTATCCGCTGTCCGCAAAACCATTGATTTTATTAGCTTTTTGCCGCTATCGCTATCACACCTCATTATTTGATCGCCCTGCGTGGAAGCAGCTTATTATAGATATCGAAAACGGTAAGGTCGGAACGGTGATCGCCAAGGATATGAGCCGTATCGGACGTGAATATCTGTATACGGGTTATTATACGGAGATCTTCTTCCGGCAGAACAATGTCCGCTTCATTGCCGTCGCTAACGGGGTTGACAGCATTGACCAGAGCACCAGTGAGTTTGCGCCGATGCTCAATCTGATCAATGAGTTTGTCCTCCGTGATTTGAGCAAGAAGCAGAAAGCCTCGTACCAGGCACGGATCAAGGCCGGCATTCCCACAACCAATATGGTGATCTACGGGTATAAGAAAGATCCCGGGAAGAAACACCATTGGCTGATCGATGAGGAAGCGGCTTCTGTTGTACGGCTGATTTACCAGATGTCTGTCAACGGATACGGTCCGGCGGTTATTGCCGCAAAGCTCAGGGATATGAAGATCGAGTGCCCGTCAGTGTATCAGGCGAAGCACGGAATCAATGTCAACCGTGCTGATATGATCAGGCCATATGACTGGGCCAGTTCCTCCGTTGCCGAACTGATTCCTAAGCAGGAGTACCTCGGCCATTCTGTCAATCTGAGGCACCGGAAGGAATCGTATAAGGATAAGAAGATCACTTATCTTCCTCCGGAAGAATGGATCATCATGGAGAATACCCATGAAGCCATTATTGATCAGGAAACATGGGATCTGGCCCAGCGCACGAAGGATGTAAAGCACCGGACGGATACAATCGGTTTTTCCAATCCTCTGACCGGACTGGTGTACTGTGCGGACTGCGGGGCACGAATGTATAATCACCGGAAAAGATGGTCACCGGAGAAGGAAGAAGAATCCAACCAGGCCACCCTGAAGGTGTATAAGGAAGATCACTATGAATGCGCGACGTATAATCGGACGGATCGGCGTACGGATATTCAGTGCAGCCGACACTATGTTAATACGCTGGCGCTTCATGAGCTGATCCTGGAAACAATCCGGTATGTTGCGAGTTATGCTCTTGAAAACCGGGAGGAATTTATCCAGCGGGTCCGCGCGGAAGCTGCGATCAAGCAGAAAGAAACCGCGAAGGAACTGAAGAAAAAGATCGGAAGATCTGAGAAACGGATCGCCGAACTGAATACCCTGATCAAAAAGCTGTATGAATCCTTTGCGACAGGGCGGATTTCCGACGAACTGTTTGATTCCCTGCTCAGTGAATATGATAAAGAGCAGAAGGATCTGAAAGCAGTCGTGGAGACTGATACGAAACAGCTGGATGAATATGAACAGGATACGGAAAACGTTAATCGTTTTCTGGAACTGGTGGATCGGTATACGGATTTTCCGGAGCTGACGCCGCAGATGATCTATGAGTTTGTGGATAAGATCCTCGTTCATGCGCCGGAAAGGATTGATGGCTGCCGTGTCCAGGAGATTGAAATCTTCCTGAAATATGTTGGCAAGTTTGATCTTCCGATTCCTGAACCCACGGCTGAAGAGTTGGCTTTGGAGGGAAAGCGAAGAAAGACCCGCGAGAAGAACCGCCGGAAATACGAAAGGCGGAAAGCAAGACAGCAGGCTGAATCCCAGCCGGCTGAAACGAAAGAGCCTGCATAAAAACAGGCTGTTTGAAAAACGGTACGTAAACGACACGTGCCGTTTTTCTTTACCCATTTTACCATTACCCTCCCCGGAGGTTACGAAGGAAGAAAGGAATAAAATATGATCATTAAAGAATCGCCCGTTAGCAATACTCTTCCCATTGTTCTTGGCATCGACCAGGGCTATGGAAACATGAAAACGGCGAATACCGTTTTCCCGACCGGCATTATCCATCATCCGGAAATGCCGCCTTATAAGGAAGATCTTCTGATCTTCAAAAATACTTATCACTCCGTCGGCGTAGGCCATAAGGCGTATTGTCCGGATAAAACGCAGGATGAAGATTTCTATCTCCTGACTCTGGCTGCCATCGGAAAGGAACTGGATTTCCGTAATATCAGGGACGCAAAACTGATTCTGGCAATCGGTCTTCCGATGACCTGGGCAGGTACTCAACGGAAATCCTTCGTGGAGTATCTCAAGAAGGATAATCCGGTTACCTTCATCTTCAATGGGATCAGCCATACAATTGAGATCACCGAAATCGATGTATATCCTCAGGGATACGCAGCGATTGCTCCGTATATCAGCGACTTTACCGGATCGCACATGCTCTGTGATATCGGTAACGGCACGATGAGCGCTATGTACATCGAAGACTGTCATCCTGATCTGCGCAAAAGCTTTACAGAACCGTTCGGTACGCAGCAGTGCATGATTCAGGCAAGAGAACTGCTGATGCGGCGTCATCAGAAATCCATTCCGGATAGGCTCATTACTGAAGTTCTTCGGAACAGAAAAGCGGATATTAGAGAAGAATACCAGGAAACCATCCGGGAAGCAGCCAGGAACTATGTTGATTCCATCATGGATCATCTCCGCGAATATGGTTATGATCCGGAAATAATGTATCTCCACGTTGTCGGAGGCGGCGGATGCCTGATCCGGAATTTTACGGATTATGATCCGGATCGCGTCACAATCAATGATGATATCTGTGCAACCGCCAAAGGCTATGAATGGCTGACGCAGATGAGGATGGATGATTCAGGAAGTGCTTCCGCATGAGCAAGAAAGATGGCGTAATCAGCACTACCATCCGGCTGGATACCAATACTCCGGAAGGACAAAAGGCATATGCCTTCCTAAAAGAATGCCGGAAAGAAAAGAAATGCCGTTCTTACAGCGAGCTTCTGACAAGCCTGCTGAGCCAGTGCTATGACAGAAAATCGGAAACAGACAACGGTATCTTTTCTGATCCGTGTAACAAGGATGCTTTCCTTCGGGCTGTGAAGGAAACAATCCAGGAATCTTTACGGAAGAATGAGAAAAACGTAATTGCCGAAATGAAGCAGCTGATCAAAGACATCACCGTTATCTCCCCCGAGAATACCGCTGCCAGGAAAGAACGGAACAGGAAGAGCCGTTCCCTGGCTTCGAGTTTCCTAAGCGAATGGAATGCCGAATGAAAACCCTGCGACAATATCCTGACACCAGAACAGCCCTCTGTGGTGTCAGAATACAGGATAAGCGGTTCTCAATCACGAGAAAAAACGAATTTGACACCAGGAAGGGCACTGTAGACACCAGATCGTCAGCAGTGCCTTTTTTGATGTCCGGGAAAGGAGGTGGCATGAACCATGGGATCCAGAGTGATTCATACGTCTGATCCGGAAAAGGAACGTATCCAGGCACAGCACCGTCTGGAAGAAGTCCAAAACAGGAATCGGTACCAGGAACGGAGAGCGCGGACGAGACGGCTGATCCAGGAAGGCGCGATCCTTGAGAAAGCGTTCCCTGAAGCCAAGGAAATGGAACTGGAGGCGTTGCAGCATGTACTGGAAACCAAACTTGGGGTCTGACGTGATACGGGAAACAAGCCACGGGGCATCCGGCGAAAGTCGGGTGCCTCTTTTTAAAATCCCGAAAGGGCGCACTTACTCACCACCCGCGAAGCGGGCGGTGGTAACCCTCCCGTTGGTCGGGTCGTGCGCTCTCCGAGGGAGATTGCGCTCTCTGCGGAGAGCGCCAGCCGATGTTGCCGTATCGCAACATTGCCTGTGCAGTTGGGGCGTTGGACGGATCACAAAAATGTGATCCGTCCGCGCGAAACAGCATGGTGCCCATGCCTGCCAACTGCAAGGGCAAACCTGCCACCGGCAGCTTTACCGGGATGTGGCATCTGCGGATGCCATTTCTCTTTTGCGAAAGAGAAACAGAAATGGGCCTGCGGGCCGGAAAGGAGAAACGGAGAATACCGTGGCAATCTACCATAACGAAGTAAAGATGATCACCCGGGGCGAAGGGCGGAGCGCCTGCGCGGCATCCGCCTATATCAGCTGCTCTGCTATATATAACGACTACGACGGGATTCAGCACGACTATACCCGAAAGAGCGGCCTGGTCTGGGAGCAGGTGTTCCTTCCGTCCATGGCACCTGCCGCGTGGCAGGATCGGGAAACCCTATGGAACGCGGTGGAAGCGGCGGAGAAGGAAAAGGATAACCGTCTGGGTCGGGAACACGTGGTAGCCCTGCCCATTGAACTGGACAAGCAGGGCTGGATCGCCCTGCTGACCGATTACATCCAGACACAGTTTGTGGCGGAGGGTATGTGCGTGGACGCAGCCATTCACGACCCGGACGGGCACAACCCCCATGCGCATATTATTACGACGGTTCGTCCGCTGAACGAGGACGGTTCCTGGCAATACAAGACAGAGAAGGAATATCTGTGTGTTCGGGACGGTGAGGAGAAGGGCTTTACCGCAGCCGAGTTCAAGGAGGCGAAAAACGAGGGCTGGGAAAAGCAGTATCCCTACAAGGTCGGCAAGAAGAAGGTTTATATGACGCCCTCCGCTGCCGAGGCCCAGGGTTATGAACGGGCCAACAAATACCCCAAGAGCACAAAGTTTGGCAGGCAAAATCCCATCACTGCCAAATGGAACAGCGAAGAACAGCTGCTCCAATGGCGGGAAGCCTGGGCTGAAACAGTCAATCGGCATCTGGAACAGTCGGGGTACGATGAACGGATCGACCACCGCAGCTTTGCCGATCAGGGCAAAGATGAGCAGCCCACCATCCATGAAGGCGTTGCCGCCCGGATCGTGGAGAAGAAAGGCGGTATATCGGAAAGGTGTGAAATCAACCGGCAGATCCGGGCTGACAATAAGCTGCTGCGAGAGCTGAAAGCGCTGGTGGCGAAACTGGCAGAATCAGCCAGGGATGCGGTCACCGTCCTGGCTCGGAAGCTGGAAACCATCCGGGCCAACCTGATCGGTTCCTTCTATGCCCTGCGGTATAATGGCAACCGCCGCAGCGAAGCTCAGAAGTATCTGGATCAGGCGGTGCCGCTCTATGATCGGTATATCGCTTTGCATGAAGCGATTAAAACAAACAAAGCCGATCTGCGCCGCCTGCAAAAAGAAAAGGATGCCCTGCCTGTGGTGAGTATCCGAAAGCGTCGGGATCTGACCAGCCAGATTGAGGAAAAGGAAGCGGAAATCGCCAAGCTGCAAAAGAGGAAAAAGGCCGTCATGCAGAAATGCGGCAAGACCGATCATGCCGGGATGCAGGAAGTCCAGCAGCAGATTGCAATGGCAAAAGCGGCCATCCAGCATGTTGATGACCGCCAGACTGCCATCCAGGACGCGATTTCCAAGAGCAAACGATCCTTCCTGGATTTGCTGAAGAATCCTGAGGAGTATGATCTTGATGTACTTGAACAGGAACGGTTAGCAGTTCGGAACGAGACCGAAACCCTAATGCGGTCAGAAATCGAGGATAAAACAAATGTTCCAATTCAAGAAAAACTCTATGCAGATAGTCTGAAAGATGCCGAGAAATCCTTAACTATGCAGACAAGGCCACAATCCAAAGAACAGCAGGAAAAGGAGAACAAACAGAAAAAGAATGATTGGTTTCGTTAAGATCAATTGATAAACGTTCTCATAGCAGTGACTATCGCTTTCAAGGAAAGAAGTTTTTCAATCTGCACAGATGGCCCGTAGTCTGTCATGCGCGGCTCGAATTGCTGCTACCAGCGGCGTATAATCCGTTTCCGTTCGGGCGCGAAGCAGCTCGGTCATCTCGCGGACCGGAGCGAAGATCGGCGTGAGCGCCAGGTTCCCGGTCGATCCCTTCAGTGCATGCGCCGCTTCAAAGGCAGCAGTGAGATCACCCGCTTCAATTGCATCATAGAGGCTCTGAAAATGGGCGTCTTCCGGTATCATTCTAACCAGACGCAGATAGAAGCTCTCGTTATTCATGCACCGCTGTAGTCCCTCTTTGGTATCGGCTCCATAGGCTGTCAGCATCTCGATTGTCATGATAGGTTCTTCCTTTCTTTTGCTTCAAAATACAGCGTAACCGGTTTGATTGTTATCCTTCAGGCGTTTAAGGGCGGTATCTGCGTCCTGAAAAATGTCCCCCTCCGGTTCTTCCCGGTCCGAAAAGGCAATGCCCACGCTCAGGGAAAAGACCGGCGTGTTTTCTTTCTCCACACGCAGAGCCTGATTCACCTGTTCAATCTTGGTCAAAACCAGCCCCCTTTCCTTCCTGGTTATTCGCGACATAATCACGGCAAATTCGTCCTCCCGCAGACGGCAAATATGGTCCACGGAGCGGAAGCTGTTCTGGAGCACGTGGGCGGCACGGCATGCGACCCGGTTTACGCAGTCCCGTCCTTGTGTTTTGCGGATTTGATCATAATCATCAATCCGCGCGATGAGGACGGCGATGTGCTCCTGATCCGAATCATGGAACAGGACATCAAACGCAGTGTAGTTGTAAAGACCGGTCAGCGGATCGTGCAAAGCTTTATAGGTAAACCGGTCACGGCGTTCTTTTTTGGTTTTCTGCCAAACATCAGAGGCTTCCGGCCGGTGATCCAGAAGGAAACGCTCAAACTCTGACGCAGGAAGAGGGCGGGAGAAATAATAGCCCTGAATAATGTCGCAGCCCATTGCTTTGAGCGTGAAAGCCTGCTCGGCGGTTTCAACGCCCTCGGCGATCGTGGGTACCTCGAAGGCTTCCGCCAGCTGTATCATAGCCTCCAGCAGGCGGGTATCCTTTCGGTCCTTAAAAGCGTTGCGGATAAACTGCATATCTAGCTTCAGGGTGTCAATAGGAAGCGTGGAAAGCATATTCAGCGAGGAGTATCCCGAGCCAAAGTCATCCATCTCGACGCGGAATCCGATTTCGCGCAGATGCCGAACCTTCTCGACAATCTGTTCAGAATCCTCCGTATACGCGGATTCAGTGATTTCCAGCAGCAGATCGTGCGGGCTCAAGCCGTTTTGTTCGGTGATCTCCCGCAGAAAATCAATCAGTCTCGGTTCATACAGGTCAATACGGGACACGTTGATGGATACCGGCAGGAGGATTCCCAGCCGCGCCTTCCAGTCCCTGATCTGTGCAGCGGCTTCTGTCCAGACATAGCTGTCCAGGCGATAGATCAATCCATTGTTTTCAAACAAAGGAATGAATACGCCGGGGCTGACCATTCCAAGCGTCGGATGGCGCCAGCGCACAAGCGCCTCGGCGCTGCTTAGCATTGGTGTTTCCGGACGCACATCAAACTTGGGCTGATAAAAAACTTGAAACTGTTTTTCCCGAATCGCGCGCGGGAAGTCCTCGATCAGCTGCTCCTCGAGAAGCTCTGTTTCATGCAAGGAATCATCATATATGCCGATGGCGTGTGTAAAGCTGCCTTTCACGGTATCCGCCGCAATTTTCGCGCGGTCAAAGCGACGCTCGATATCAAACGTTTTATCCGCGTCCGCGTAAACGCCCATCCGGATCCGGACGCGGTTTTCACTTTGTCCATCTTCCGTATTTTTCATATGAACCGACACCGGAATCATAGTCCGTGCGGTGAGGGCAGTAGATCAGGAAAGTATCCGCTTCGCTGCGGCAGGCAATTCCGCCTGTTTCCTCCACAATCGAGAGCGTCCTTTCTCCAATACGGCGAAGAACATCGTCGCCGTAGCTTTTGCCATATCGGTCATTGAGCGTGTGAAAATGGTTGATGTTCATCAGGATCGCGTCTGTTGGGCAATCCGTATGATGCGCGTCAAGCTGGACAGCGTAGCGATAGAAAAAGTCCCGATTATAAAGGCCCGTTAATTGATCCCGCTCTGTCCAGTGAAGAATATCCTGGTCTTCCGACAGCTCAATGGTGCGAAGCACCCGGGCTAAAATGACCTCGTGCCGCGAGTACGGCTTGGGAATAAAATCGATGGCGCCCAGCGTAAGGCATTCCACTTCGGATTCGCTGTCCGCCGTCATCACGATCACGGGAATACGGGCAAACCGAATATCGGCTTTCAGCTCGCGCAGCACATCCAAGCCGTGGATATCCGGCAGATTCAGATCCAGAAGGATCAGACTCAGCATCTCAAACTGCGAATGAATGATCTCCAGCGCTTTTTTTCCGTTCTCGGCCGGGATGACATCATAGCTTTCCCGGAGGATCATCTGCAGAATCTCCTAGTTGATCAGCTCATCTTCCACCAGCAGAATTTTTCTTTTTTCAAGCGAGGGACGAAATCTCCCCTGTTTTTCAGACATGGTTTGCGTACCTCCTGCGTTCTCCTCATAAACGTGCATCTGCGTTACCGAACCGTATATGCTCCTTCAGCGGCGTTTCAGCGCTGCTTTACTCCCAAATCAAGCCTTCTGCGGCCTGCTCAATACTTCAGTGATCGTTTTCGTCATGAGCGAAATATCAATCGGTTTCGCAACATGTCCATCCATACCTGCATTCTTAGCCGCGTGAACATCTTCTGTGAAGGCGTTTGCCGTCATGGCGATGATCGGTATACTGGCAAGATCGCGGTCAGCCAGCGCCCGGATCTCTCGCGTGGCGGTATAGCCGTCCATGACGGGCATCTGAATATCCATCAAAACCAGGTCATACGTTCCTGGCGCAGACGTGGAAATCTTTTCGACGGCGATCTGGCCGTTTTCCGCCGTTTCAATAATGAAGCCCAGCTGTTCCAGGATCATGCGGGCAATTTCCATGTTGATCATGTTGTCCTCGACGAGCAGCAGACGCTTTCCGGTAAAATCAACGGTTTCCGCCCGGATATCAGGCTGCGGGGCATCGGGAATGTCGTCCTTTTCCGCCAAGCGGAATTTGAGGCGGATAATCATTTCCGTTCCGCTTCCCGGAGCCGTCAGCACTTCGATCGTGCCCCCCATCAGATCCACGATGCTTTTCGTGATGGCGAGCCCCAGGCCGGTTCCCTCAACCCCGCTGTCGGTGGAGGTACGCTCCCGTTCAAAGGCATTGAACATCTTTTCCGCGAATTTCTGAGACATGCCGATTCCATTGTCCCTGATTCGCATTTCATAGGAGCCGTAGCCGTTCTCTCCGGTCCCGATTTCGTACAGCGACGCCGAGATTGTTCCGCCGGGGTTCGTGAACTTGTATGCATTGCTCAATGTATTGAGAAGCACCCGGTTCAGGTTTTTCTTATCGCACCATACAAAACGGTTCCGCACCTGAGAAGTATGGACGGAGAAATCCATCTGCTTCTGTTTCATCTGTTCGGAGAAAAGATCGCGCATCCCGTCGAACAACGCGCATAAATCGGCGGGCGTGTATTCCATCTCGATCTTGCCGTTTTCAATGCGGCTCATCTCCAGAATGTCATTGATCAGCGCCAGCAGATGCTGACTGGACAGGTCGATTTTTTTCAGATAGTCCTGCAGCACCGGGGAAGCCGGCTCCTTCAATGCAAGCGCCGTATAACCAACGATCGCATTCATCGGCGTGCGGATATCGTGGGACATATTGAACAAAAACTGGCTTTTCGCCAGGCTTCCTTCCACGGCGCGTATCTTTTCCCGTTCGGCAGCCTCATGCTTTTTACGCATATAATTCTGAACGTAGAGCATGACTGTCAGGCCGATGAAAATAATGAGCATCAGGACCGCGCCGCCCCAAACCAGGAGCGTTTTCATCTCGTCCATGCTCAGTCCTGCCATCAGGCGCTTTGCAAGCCACATCAGGGAGGAGTAGATCAGCAGCGCAAACAGCACGACGCCCGAGGTGGAAATCCCGCTGAATTCCGCCAGCGTGCTATGGCGCACCGTGCGCCAGTAAAAGATGAAGCCCACCAGGCACCAAAGGCTCAGCAGAAGGAAGGACTCGCTGCCCATAGCTTCCATGGCGGTGAGCCTGGGAACCAACTGAACAATAGCGAAAAGTACGGAAACCATGGTCCCAATGACGCCATAGGCAATTCTTTTTTTGTTGCCTTCTGTTTTAGCGATTTTCCACGTGGCAGCCGAGGTGTATCCAAAGCCCACGATGGCCCCGAAGGAGGTCAGGTCGATAAACCAGTTAAGCGTATTCCGGCCCAGAAACGAGATCACGATGGATATCGCCATAATGAACAGAATGCTGTAGGATGTTTTGGAAAAACGCTCGGAAAGGATCTTATCCTCCGCCATCGTGGACAGGATCCGCGTCGTGGCACGGTAACCGCCGATGATGCCGGTCAAGATAGCCGAAAGGGCGGTAACGATCATGATGATGAGGCCTAAGGTGCCCAAATAATGCTCCGCGGCATAAAAGGTCGGTACGCCAGCAACACCGGTCAGGCTGTCAAGGCCGGAGATATATTCTTGCCAGGAGCCGAATCCGTCTGGCACAGCAGAAACACCGATCAGTGCCATGGACGTATAGGCCAGCGCTGTTGCGATGATCGACAGGATAATCAGCGGTTTTGTCCTCTGAATCGGAAAACGAAAATGCGCCGTATCGAAAGAGGTGACTTCAAAGCCGACAAAAGCCCAGGGAGAAAGGATCACCAAACTGAAAACCGCATAACCATTGCCTGTTCCGCCGGAGCCGAAGGCTGTCAGCGCTCCGTTTGCCACAGCATGCGGGAGACATATGACTGCCATGAGCGCCACACCGGCAAAGAGCAAAACAGAAAGAACTGTATGCAGACGCTGCAAAAGCGGTTTTGCCACAATGAAAAGAAGCCCCACGCCTCCGAGTACCAGCGCAGATACCAGTGCCTCCTTGGGGAAAATCACATTTCCCGCAATCGTATAGTGAAAACCGGTCTGCAGCGTGCTGCCCAGCAGCATCCGCACAATATAAAACAGCGCTGTGCCATTCAGGAAAACAATCGTCAAATACGAAAGGCAGAGAAACCAGGAGCTTAAAAAGGCGTGATCACGCCCGAAGGCCTCTTTGGTATAGGAATAGATGCCGCCGGTCATGGATGAACGGCCCATGAGATAGGAAAAATTGCCGCTGATGACCAGCATGATGATCATGCCGATCGTCATGGCGATCAGTGTCCCCGCCGGCCCGGCAACCGGCAGGAACGTATTGCCGGGCATGGCAAACACGCCCCAGCCAACCATAATGCCGAAGGCCATCGCCCATATGTCAATCGGCGAAAGGTAGCGATCCAGGGCTTTCGCTCTTTCCTGCTGCACGTCCATGGCTCACACCTCCGCGCCTTTTTCCTGATCGGCTTCCCAAATCAGTTCTTCCAGCGTCTGATACAGATGCTCCGGCTCGACGGGCTTGCTCAGATGCGCGTTCATCCCCACCTGCAGGGAGCGCTGCACATCCTCGTCAAAGGCGTTGGCGGTCATGGCGATAATGGGGACTGTATGCGCGTCCTCCCGATCCAGCGCGCGGATAGCAGCCGTGGCCTCCAGGCCGTCCATCTCGGGCATGCGGACATCCATCAGAATCGCGTCATAGTAGCTGACATCGCTCCGCTCAAACATTTCCAGCGCCAGCCTTCCGTTTTCCGCATGATCAATATGGATCTGCCGGATGTTGAGAATCTCCTTCATGATCTCGGCGTTGATCACCACATCCTCCGCCAACAGGATGTGCCGGTCTTTCAGCTCCGCGCGCCGCTTCGCCTTGAATAAGCTCATATTGTTTTTCCGGGCGATCCGCTCAAATTCATCAATCACGTTCGAAGCAAACAGCGGCTTGGCCAGGAAGCTGTCCACGCCGATGTGCAGCGCCTCGTCCATGATCTCATCCCAGTTGAAGGAGGTCAGGATGATGACGGTGGTTTCCTTGTCGTAGCGCGCGCGGATCTGCTTGGCAACCTCCAGCCCGTCCATCTCCGGCATTTTCCAGTCCAGCAGGACGAGGTTGTAAGGCTCGTGCTTCGTGTGCGCAAGCTCCAGCATGTGAAGGGCGTCCGCCCCGTTCATGCAGGTATCGGATTTGATGCCGACCTCGTCCAGCACGATCCGCGCGTGCTCCGCGGCGATTTCTTCGTCGTCCACCACCAGAACGCGCATATCCTTCGGTTTGATATAGCTCGTCGCTTCGCCCGTGCGCTCACAGTTTTTCAGCGTGACGATTACGGTAAACTCCGAGCCCACGCCCTTTTCGGACACCACGGAAATCGTTCCGTTCATCAGCTCAACGATGTTCTTGGTGATGGCCATGCCAAGGCCGGTACTGCCGTATTTGCTGCTTCGGCTGCTGTTTTCCTGGGAGAAGGAATCAAAGATTTTGGGAATGAAGGACGGATCCATGCCGATGCCCGTATCTTTCACCACGAATTTCAGCGTCGATTGATCTTCATAAACCGCTGTTCTTTCGATCGTCAGGTTGACGCAGCCGGGCGCGTCGGTAAACTTGACGGCGTTGGAAAGGATGTTGATGAGCACCTGCTTGAGCTTCATATCGTCGCCGATGTAATAATCGCTGACGCCGCCGAGCAGGTTGCATTCGTATTTCAGCCCCTTTTCTCCGCACTGGGACATGACCATGGTGTTGATCTGCTCGATCATATTGCGGAAGGAAAATTCCTCTTTCCGTAGCACCAGACGCCCGGACTCGATCCGGCTCATATCCAGAATATCGTTGATCAGCCCCAGCAAGTGCCTGGCGCTGCCGCCGATCTTCTCCAAATACTCGACGGTCTCTGCCGGAAGCGATTCGTTCCGCAGGGCGAGACTGTCCAGCCCGATGATGGCGTTCATCGGCGTGCGGATCTCGTGACTCATGTTGGAAAGGAAGGCGGTTTTCGCCTTGTTGGCTTCCTCCGCGGCGGCCAGCGCTTCGATCAGGGCCTGCTGCTGCGCCATGGACTTGCGCATTTCCTCGTCGATATCCGTAAAGCCGACGCCGATGGCGTGGACAAGATGGTCTGTCCGATCCTCCACATGGCGCACGCCCGCCATACGAAGCATGACGTAGGCCTCCTGGCCTTCGCGCAGCTCCAGAAAACGGTAGGCGATGACCGGCTTCTTCAAAAGCTCCCGGCGGATATTATCCGGTTGGATGAACTGCAGGAAACCATCCCGGTATCCTTCCGCCACGTGATTCATGGCATATTCCGTGAAATCCTGCAGATAGGAGAAATGATCGCCTGTGGAGGGCGCTTCCGCGAAACGCCTGTCCTCCTGATAGCAGACGGCCTCATCCTCATCCAGATTGACGTAATAAACGCTGCGATAATCCGAGGAGAGCGCGACGATCATGCTGTCTTGCCGCTCTCTCTGCCGCTGTTCCTCCAGCAGGTTCTCCTGCAGCGCAAGGCGCTCCTCCATTTCATGCTGCTTTGCTTCAGAGGATTTCATCCGGGCAATTTCCGTAACATCCACACACATGCCCAGCGTGCACAGCCTTCCGGTAGCATCCTTAAACTTGAGCTTCGTGGTTTGAAGGTTGCGTATCGTAGTCCCCGCAGCATCGGGAACATCCTCAAAGAATACATAAGGCTCATCCATCGCGATGGCCTTCTTGTCATCTTCCGCAAAATGGGCCGCCGTCACAGGATCAAAGATATCGAAATCCGTGAGGCCAACAACTTCCTCCGGAGAAGCTTTATGCGCATACTCGGCAAAAGGCTGATTGCAGGCGAGATACGCTCCCGTTTCCGCATCCTTGGAAAAACTCATAGCGGGCATGTTGGAGAGAAGAGACGCTACAGAAGCCATCAGATCCGCAAATCTGGCGGCCGACTGAACTTCCTCCATCAGACGACGGTTTTTTTCTTCCATCTCTCTGTGCTTATCGGTGATATCGGATATAAAGACATAGAAGATTCCGCCATAAGCTTCGGTTTCAGTGAAATGACCGTAATCGTCCACCCAGCGCACAGCGCCGTCCTTGCGGATGATACGGTATTCCAGATGGTCCATGTTTCCCCGGCTGATCTGCTCGTTCAGTCCATTGGAAACTGACATATAATCATCGGGATGCACGATGCCATGGAAGGTATAACCTGTCAGAGACCGGAAGTCCTCCAAATCATCGCAGCCGAAAATCTCAAACACAGTATGGTTGGCATAGATCAGCTCCAAAGGTTCCTCCGCTTTGTAAATCAGGAAGCCCCCGGGCATGTGCCGCCCGATCTCCTCAATCACGGGGATCGTGTTTTCATTCCATTCAAAGTGCTTGCCAAACATAGCCGCTGTCCCCTTTCGCGTTTTTGATTGAGCCAGAATCCTTTTTATTCTCGGTTTTGATCCGCCTTCAAATTAGGGCAGGCTTTTTTCTCCCATAGACCGCCGGATCAACCCCTCCGGCTCTGATCAACTTCCTTCGTTTCCGGCCGACTTTCATTTCGCCGCCTCCGCAACCCAAATGCGTCATCATTCTTATATTAATTTGTAATTTTACCACATTCCAGGTATAATCACAAGATTGTTCTTCGGAAATGATTGAATGCCGGCTTCTCGGAATGATTGAATTTTCCTCCCGTATGTTTGGCCGAATTCCTTATCATTTTTTCTGCGAAGGATCAACTGCACGGAACAATGACGCTGGCTTGTGTCTGCCCGATTTTGCGAAAAAAACTATGAAAGCGCTTGTGCTTGTAGTATAATGAAAGTGGGTATATGCCGATTGCTTGGGAAATGGACAGCGTGCGGAACGGGAGGCGCTATGAAAAAAGCCTGGGTTGCCATCATCAATGTGTTCATTATGATCGCTATGCTGGCCTTTGTGGTTTTATATTCCAGCTTTGAAAGCAGGAATACGGAACAAAGGCAGATAGGATATTGCTTATTATTGTTTTGCTATTGGTTGATATACCTTTCTATATTTGCTATGGAGAAACAGGCACGAAAGATGTAAATATAACTCTTGTTTCTTATGATATCCTAGAAAGAAGCCCTGATGATACAAGCGTTTGGCTGCGATATAAGGTAGAATACAATTCAGATCGTTTCTTGATAGATGAAATTGAATTAGACTATCATGGTCCTCATGAAGAAGATGGTATATGTTCAGATATTTTATCTCAATCTGATCCCCCTATCTATGAATACATATTTGGAGATATTCTCATAGAAAAACCAGTAGATGATGATTATGTGAAAGAAATGATGACGAAAGGACATCTTGAAGGACACATAGTTTTGCGTGACAGAGAGAATGACGAATTATGTGTTTGTGACTGTATGGTGAATAGTGCAAATGCTATTATGGCAACGAATTGCAACCCAGATGCATACTGGATAGAAGTTAATCATTATGAGTATAAAACAATAGAACAACCCGATCTCTTTTTTCGTCTTTACCCGGGAATGAAAGAATATGTAGAATTGCATCCGGAAACAAACTGTTATAAAATATTTTTTGAGGGTAAAGAATATATTGGTCCTACTGGCAAGGCAATCCTTTCCCCATGTTTTTTTTCGTCGTCCAGTGGCTTATTTCTAAAAAGAAGTGGAGGTATTTATGAGACTGCTGCAGAAGCTTCAGAAGCTTTTGATTTATTACTTGAGGGACAGAAAGAAATACATTTTAGCGGCATTATATGTGCAGAGAATTCCGAGCTGCTGCAGGATATAATAATGAATTCTGAGATGTACATTGCTTTTTCAACAGAATTTGCAGGGACTTTTGATATGTCTGATGCGGGAGATAGATTTGATGGGCCTAAAGCAGTAACCTTACCTATTACTGTATCTGATTATTTAACAGAGAACTAATTGTTTACTAAAGTCTACTGCTGCCCAACTTGGGATCGGAGGATAGTCAGTTCACTCCTCAAAATCCTTTCATGGAGAGAAAACATCAAAACGTTGCTAAATAGATTAAACCGCCCTTGACAATTTAACTGTCGGTGATTCTGTCTTCGACATTATCCTCGTCCAGACTGTGGGCGGCAGAACAGCATCGCCTGATCCGGACACTTTCCAAAGAGGACCAGGAAGCCATTTATGAAGCGGAGCAGTGCAATGATTTTACCGGTACCCGGGTACAGGCTGCGACAGCCCGTTTCATGGAAGCATTCTGTTCTGGTCCTGTGACTGAAAACAGTCCGGAATGCCTGCGGAGAAATGTGCCCAGAGGCAGGGAAAGTTATATCACGGCATGGGGACCCAATGAATTCACGGCAAGCGGAACACTGCGCGATTTTGATACTACAGACCGGCTTGGGGAAATTGATGTGCCTGCACTGATTCTCAGAGGAAGCCGGGACCTGTGTACTGAGAGGCTGGCCGAAACACTCCGCAGAGGGATCCACGGCGCTGAGATGCATGTTTTTGAAGGTGCGCGTCACAGCTGCTGCGTGGATGCACAGGAAGCCTATATGCATACTCTCAGGGACTGGATGGAAAGGCACCCATGAACTGCTTTCAGGGGGATCTTACTGCCATCATTCAGCGGAACGAAGTCAAAAGGCACTGACGATGGTATGTCAGTGCCTTTTGAACGCTTGGATAGGGGGAACACGTGATGAAAACTTTTGTTTTCACAGAGGAAGTTTTCCGAGAGAATGCAGAAGCAGCACCATGTTTTCCGCACAGGCCAGAACAACCGATACGATGGAGATGATGAGGCCGGCAAGGGCGATTCCCTTCCTGCCCTTTTCCATGCGGGCAATATGGAACCCAATGGCAGACAGAGAAAGTGCGATAGTACTGGTCAGACCAAAAAAGGGAACCAGCAGGGACGCGATCGCACTCACAAAACCGGCAACAGCACAGGCATTCATGATATCACTCCCTTGAACAAGCTGTGCGTATCATATCGCTTTTTGCGCAGGGATACAAGTGGGGTCCCGCCAGCGCACAGGTCGTCCGGCTGTCATTCCGCAGACCGGCTTTCATGGAAAAGTTGCGGCACATTGCCGGAAGTGATATAATATTGCCCATTCCCGAACCAGGAGAGCTGGAAAAGGACGGAAATAAAGAAAGGAGTGTGGGGATCGTGGATCAGCCTCCCAGTGACGTTCGACACCCTGCACAGGATTGCGGGAACCGGACGGAAAGGATGCATCTATGACTCCTCTATTATGGGCCCAGATGGCTGGGCTGTTGATCTGTGTTGCATTGTCGGCTTTTTTCTCTGCGTCAGAGACAGCCTTTATGGCTGTTAAGCGGACGCGACTGAAGACAATGCAGCAGAACGGCGATAAACGGGCAGAAATTGCCTTGAACCTGACAGAAGATTATGACAGGCTGCTGACTACTGTGCTTGTAGGCAATAATATTGTGAATATTGCAGGCACTGCGATCGCAACTGTGTTTTTTACGTCGGTCATTGGAAATGCAGGAGCGACTGTTTCCACCGCGGTGATGACGATTCTGATTCTGCTGATCGGAGAAGTGGCACCAAAAATGATTGCGAAACAGGCACCCGAAACCATATCCATTCATGTTGCACGTCCGATGCAGATGCTGCAGACTCTGCTCACGCCGGTAAACATGCTCTTTGTGGTGTGGCAGCGGTTTGTCAGAAAGGTTTTCAAACCGCAGAAGGATGATACGCCCATTGAGGAAGAAATCATTACCATGGTTGATGAGGCGCAGACAGAAGGCGGAATGGACGAACACGAAGGTGAACTGATTCGGTCTGCTGTGGAGTTCAATGATTCGGACGCACTGGATATCATGACGCCGCGAGTGGACGTTGAAGCACTGGAAGATACGGCAGGCATGGATGAAGCAGAAGAACTCTTCCGGCGGAGCGGGTATTCCAGACTCCCGGTCTATCATGAAGACATGGACCACATTGTGGGTATTCTCCATGAAAAGGATTTTTACCGGGCAAGACATGCGGGTGTGCAGGGCATTGTTCGTATTATGGTGCCGCCTGTTTACGCACCGGCCACTCTGGAGCTGTCCAGACTGCTGAAACTGTTTCAGAACACCAGAACACATATGGTTGTCGTGCTCGACGAGTTTGGCGGTACAGAAGGCATTGTTACGCTGGAAGACGTGCTCGAGGAACTTGTCGGTGAAATCTATGATGAACATGATGATGTCACAGAAGACGTTGTGACCCTGGAAGATGGTTCGATTCAGGTGAACGGCGGTCTTCCGCTGGAAGAACTGTGTGACATGCTGAATATTGAGAACACCTATGAAGCGGATACGGTTGGCGGCTGGGCCGCCGAAGTGCTCGGGCAGATTCCGACCATAGGCATGGAGTTTGATACAGGCATGATTCATGGTACGGTGACCGGCATGGACAGAAGACGTGTAACGAGCGTTCGCGTTGAGAAGAAAACCGAAGAGACAGAAAGGATGAAACAGCATGTCGAAAACAAGGAATCATGACGAAAACCGTAAGAAAACCCTGACCAGGGTTCTCTGTCTGGTCCTTGCGGTGACCATGATCCTGTCAGTTGTGGCTGCAGCCGTTTTCAGTCGAGTGTAAGCAGCCATGAAAAAGAAAGGACATCGGGGCATCTCCGTCGGGACGCTTCTTATGGTGTGCCTGTCCGCCCTGGTTCTGGTTGGAACACTGCGGGTGATTCGTTACCTGTCAGGGGATGCTGACCTTCATCTTGCAGAACAGCTGATGACGCTGGATTTTTCAGAGGTTCTGCCGGAAAGAACCATCGAAGTGATTCCGATTCAGCGGGCAGCTGAAACACCCCGACTTCCGGCTGAAGCACCTGTTCAGGTCACTCCGGAGCCGGTGGGTGGGACCATCCATCTGACCTTTGGCGGAACAATTGCCCTGGAAACTGCAGTGCGTCAGTCCGGTTATTACAGTGACACCAAGCTGTATGATTTTTCTGAAATCCTGTCTCTGGTATCGGAAGATATCCGCTCGGATTTCAGCATGGCGGTCCTGGAAAATCTTGTCATGCCGGACGCTAAGGTTTCCGATCTGAATGCCCCTGACGCAGTGATGGGCATGCTGACAGCGGACGCTTTTAACGGTGTTGCACTGGGCTTTGGAAAAATCTATGACAAAGGGTTTGCGGGCCTGAACAGTACTGTCCGCGCAGCGCAGGATCGGGGACTGACAGTATTCGGAGCTTACACAAACGAAGGGGAAGCAGCACTGCCCAGTCACATCCGAGAGATCGGGCGTGTGAAACTGGCACTGCTCCACTATACAGAATCACTGTCCTCTGCGGGCAGAAAAAGCATCCGAAAGGATGGAAATAGTTTTGCCGTTTCCCTCCTTGAACAGGCTGAACAGGATATAGCGATTGTCCGATCGCTCGGCGCTCAGGTGGTTGTGGTTTCTGTGAACTGGGGATCTGCCGGAAAGGCAGAGATTACCGCTTCGCAGAGAAAGATGGCGAATGCTCTGTGCAGTGCCGGGGCGGATGTCATTGTAGGAAACGGCCCACGGCGTGTTCAGAATATTGAATGGATTTCATCCGTTCGTGAGGATGGGACAGAGCATACTGCGCTCTGTGCCTACTCGCTGGGATGTCTTCTATCTTCCTCCACCAAAGATTCTGCCCTGCAGAGCATTCTGCTGCACCTGGACATCACCGTGGATGAGAAGGAAAATGTGTCCGTGCACGCAGGCTATACTCCGACTTTTACCTGGAGATATAAGCAGGAAAACCTGATGCATTACAGAGTGATTGCTTCCAACGGAAGTGTACCGGATGGCATGTCCTCAGATCAGCAGAAAAAGATGACTGCTTCCGAAGCTTCTGTTGCGAAAATACTGAAGAATGCAGCAGCCGATATGGTATCTGAATAAGGCCGCCCGACGGGCGGCTCATTTTGAAAACAGCGAACGATGAAAGGGAAGAGAACAATGGGCGAAAAGAAGCTGCTGAATGTGGACTGGAAATTTGATGCAGAAGCAGAGGAACCTGTTTTTGAACTTCAGTGCACGGATCCTGATTATCAGGAGCTGCATGTCAGCGTCCCTGCTTCTGCTGTCAAGGAGCGGGCGGCCCGCGCTATGTTGATCGATCTTGCATTTAAAAAGGCCCATGAGATGGGCCTTGATGAAACATGCTTACGATTTCATGTCTGAACACGCACGGCAGAATGCATCGAAAAGCTTCTGGCTGCACGGATCATGATCTGCCAGGCGTTCCGGATGCCATTGTACACCAAGGCAGAAAGGATACTCCGGACAGTCCACGCTCTCGATCAGCCCGTCCTCAGAGATTGCGCATGCACGGAGGGACGGGGCAAGCGAAAGAATGGCCTGGTGGTGCAGAGAATTGACGGATAATGACGAACGCTGAACAATTTCCGAGAGAAGGGTATTCTTCACAACAGAGACACTGTGTGCATGATCACATTCGTGCTCAGGCTGGCTGTGACTGAAAACAAATCCTGCATATTCAGAGGGAATATCCTGGTACAGTGTTCCCTGCAGCGCAACGTTGAGTACCTGTATGCCGCGGCATATGCAGAGAATCGGCTTGATGCGGTTCCTGAACAGTTGATTCAGCAGATACATTTCCATGGTGTCGCGCAGTTCATTGATGGCACCGCATGACGGATGGACGGTTTCGCCGTACCGCCGTGGATGGACATCCGGACCGCCGCTGAAGAGGACACCATCACAGGATGTGAGGTAGGCATTCAGCACGGCGGGATCATCCGTGAGCGGCATGAGAATGGGAATACCGCCGGCCCGCAGAACGGAATCGTAATATCCGCGGTTGATCAGCAGATTCCGCTGGTTGTCACTGAGTGCAGGAGTTATGATAATACGCGGTGTTTGCATGTTTTTGCCCTCCTTAACAGGTCGGGTGAAATGTTAGACGGGGAATACGGAATTCCTGCAAAAAAACAGGGTGAGGAGTGAGAAAATGCAGATCGGTGAGATGAAACATGGTCCACGTAATCTGATCACGGATGTGCCGGGCGTGAAAGTCGGCCACTGTACGGTGGACAGAGGAGAAAACCACACGGGCGTGACCGTGGTGATCCCATGCCCGGAAAACCCGTACACACACAAACTGACAGCAGCATCCTTTGTTCTCAACGGTTTTGGGAAGACAGCCGGGCTCCTGCAGATCGATGAGCTGGGCACGCTTGAGACGCCGATTGCACTGACCAATACCCTGAATGTAGGGCTTGTTCATGACGCTGTCGTCGGGTATATGATTGAACGTTCAGCCCGCGAAGGCATCACTGTCCGCAGCGTCAACCCGGTTGTCTGTGAGTGCAATGACGGAGGAATCAACTGCATTCAAAAAAGGGCAGTGGGCGAAAAGGAAGTGCTTCAGGCCATTGAGAACGCATCCGAAGAGTTTGCCCAGGGTGCAGTCGGGGCCGGGCGCGGCACGGTATGCTATGGACTGAAAGGCGGAATCGGGTCATCATCCAGAACGATGGAAATCGATGGACATACCTATACGCTGGGTGTCCTTGTGCAGTCCAATTATGGAGCTTCCCGGGATCTCCGGCTTACTGAAATTCCGCAGAACATACAGGAAACCGACCAGGGATCGATTATACTCATTGTCGCGACAGATCTTCCGCTTTCCTCCAGACAGCTCAAACGGGTGATTAAGCGCACCAGTGTGGGCATGGCCCGACTGGGATCCTACATCGGACATGGAAGCGGGGAAGTCATGGTTGGATTTACGACAGCGAGACCGACCGTAATCAGTCCGCATGTCTATGCATACCCTGTGCTTGAGGAATCACAGCTGAATGCAGCCTTCCGTGCGGCCGGGGAAGCGGCGGAAGAGGCGATCATCCATTCCATGCTGTATGCGGATGAAGACCGGACGCTCGATGGAAAACAGATCGGGAGTCTTCGGAAACTGCTGATGGAGCAGCAGGAAGGGAAATAATGTACAACACTTGAAAAAGAGCGGGCATCCCGCTCAATGTCATCAACCAGTTATAGGCACCTGAGTCATGGACATTTCAGGTGCCTATAATAATGGGCAAAAAGTAGTATAGAATATTTATTGGCAAAGCCCTTGTTTATGCTATAATTACAGTACATTGTAGTATAGAAAGGGGACTTTTTATGTTCGTAAAGGTGGTGCCTAACACAAAGGGGCGAAAAGGTACATATTTCTGCTATCTTGTTGAAGCCTATAGGGAAAAAGGAACCATTAAGCATCGCATAATTCATAATTTTGGCCTTCTTGAGGAGGATCAGGTGCCATTTCTCAAGGCTATG
>Ga0129307_1001644_pt1 | contig 22267 bp, 21 predicted proteins | sample P1105metagenome_FD_94437 | JGI IMG/M metagenome (GOLD analysis project Ga0129307, IMG submission 94437) | Capybara group fecal microbial communities from Wisconsin, USA - P1105 metagenome | ecosystem: Host-associated > Mammals > Digestive system > Large intestine > Fecal | place: USA: Wisconsin... | reverse complement strand
CAGATTCGGCCTCCTACAAGAAGCTCAAATTTCTGGAAACTGCAAAACATTACGTATCAGAAAGGAGAGATGGCTCTCCTCCCACGACTGAAGTCACGGGTGTCCGAGCCTAAATAACATGAAGAAAATCCTTGCTTTTCTGCTTATGATGGTCATGATGCTTTCTCTGGCAGCTGCCTCTGGGGCAGAACCTGACCTTACCGAAATGATCATTGCCAACGGTACACTGCAGGCCGCTGAACATGTGGATATCACAGCTCCCTTCTCAGGCACGCTCAGGCCGTTTTCTATTGAAACGGGAGACCGTGTGCAGGCGGGGGATGAACTGTTCAGTTTTCTTGTCCAGACCCTGTATGCACCTGAAGACGGAGAAATCACAGCCGTATTTGCACAGCCGGGAGCATATGCCAACGACGTCTCGACACGGTATGGATCGCTTGCTGCGATTGAACCGGTTCACCAGCAGAAGATTGAGGCGAGCACCACGGGTGCATACAACAAAAACGCGAACAAGGAAATCCGTGTGGGTGAAACACTGTATTTCCGCACGACAGACGGACGCAGGGAAGACGGTGAAGGCGTTGTACAGACCGTGTGGGGTACTACATTCAAGGTGGAGATCATCAAAGGCACCTTTGATTACAATACCAATCTGACGCTTTACCGGAATGACAGCTATACAAATGAAAGCAAGGTCGGAACCGGCTATGTACAGCGGAAAGACCCGGTTACAATGTATGGAAACGGCCTGATTGAAACGGTGTTTGTTCAGAAGGGGGATACCGTCCATGCGCAGGACCGGATCATGACCTTGCTTCCGCCTGACGCGGATCCCGGTGCGGCGTCCACCATCTCTGCCCCTGCTGAAGGCGTGATTTCCGTGATTCCCGTCAGTTCCGGACAGCAGGTATGGAAGGGCGCCTGGCTTGCGAGAATTGAAAGGACCGATAAGATGGAAGTGGTCGCGGAAATCGATGAAATGGACCTCTCCAAGGTATCCGTCGGTGCAACATTGCCCATCACGTTCGATGTGGATCCGTCCAGAGTGATCTACGGGACGGTAACGGAAGTTTCCAGGCTGGGCATCACCAAGCAGAACGCGGCCTATTACCAGGCGCATCTGTCGGTTTCTGTGACCGATATCCCGATCGGTGCAAGCGCAGACGTATATCTTCCGCGGAAGTAACTGAAGAAATTCCTGCCTGATGCAACTGTACAGGATCTGCAGGAACTGTACATTGCATATGAGATAACCACTCAAGGGCAAATGATGCGTGCGTCCACATAAAATACAGTCTTCAATGATACTGGATTTATGAAGAGAGAGCCTGTGCCGGGATATATTTTCCGAACATACGCTTTCTCTTTTTCTGTTTGGAGGAATCGGTTTAAGCGGAGCAGAGGTTGCAAAAATATGGTTTAAAACCCATTGTGTTATTTTTTTATATATGATATAATGTTATATAAGCAATAAATGATTACCAAACGTAAAAACAGTTTGTTATTGGATATAAGGAGGAAAAACGGATGAAAAAAGCATTAGTTTTGTTATTGACTGTTGTTTTGTCTGTGTTTGCACCTTTTTTTGGCGGGTTGGCGGAAGAACAAGAGCCTGATCTGCTGATTCACAACATGTCGGAGGCATCAGATATGGAGCTGGAAAAGGCCCGTCAGATGATTCTTTCCGAACAGCTGGCACGAATTAAGCCTTATGTAACACTGGACCAGTCTGAGGTAAGGGTTGCGAAGGGAAAGAATATGCAGCTTAAAGCTGAAGTGAAAGACCTGGTGAATAATCTGCAGGCTGGCTCATTTGAATGGCGTTCTTCAGATGAATCCGTGGTGACAGTTACAAAAAACGGGATGATAAAAGCTGTTTCTGCAGGCACAGCGGAAGTGAAATGTCTCTGTGAAGTTTCAGATGGAACAGAGATCGCTGCTACCTGTACAGTTACGGTGTATGTACCTGTTCAGTCTATTAAGGTCGATTCTCAATCCCTTCGTATAATCCGGGGAAGAAAAGTTACAGTGGTGCCCACGATTGTACCTGAGGATGCAACAGATAAGCGTGTTTCCTATTCAGTAACAGATGAACATATTGCGAAGGTTTCCGATACAGGAGATATTACTGCACTTGAAGCAGGCTCATTTACACTGACATTGACTGCACTCGATGGTTCAGGAAAAAGCACGATGGTAAAGGGAATTGTACTGCAGGATGTGCAGGGGATCGTCTTTGAAAGTGAAAAAGTCAGCATACCGGCGGGAAAAAAAGTCTTATTAAAACCGTCGCTTTTTCCTGAGAACAGTGCGGATAAGACATTGATTTGGTCATGTGCAGATGAAAACATTGCAACAGTCAACGAAAAGGGCCAGGTGACCGCTGTTTCTCTGGGGACGACAACTGTAACTGTGCAAGCGGCTGGCGGGAACGGAATCACTGCATCGTGTCAGGTAACAGTTGTAGAACCTGTTCAGTCTGTCGTCCTGTCAGATTCTTCTTTAGAGGCTGTTGTGACAATGAGTTATCAGGTGACGGCGAAAGTGCTCCCTGAAACAGCGACAAATCGGGACTTGGTCTGGTCTTCGTCCAATGAAGCAGTAGCAATTGTGGATCAGTCGGGAAACGTGACACCTGTTGCAAAGGGAAACTGTGTCATTAAAGCAGAAGCAGTGGATGGCTCAGGAATAAGTGCTCAGATAAAGGTGAAAGTGCTGCAGTATGATATCGTGATGACAGAATTTAAAAAACCGATTACTGTGACATACGATCGTCTTGATCTGAATTCCGGAATGTTTTTGACAGACTGGGACAGTAAAAATGGCCGTGTTGATATCAGTGGAGGCGATGGTGAACTGGTTCTAACACCTGTAAAGTCAGGGCCGGATCGTGTGACTGTAAAAGAACGTGAATACTTTACGAAGAAAAATGTATCTTCATCATGGACGGTATATGTAGCGCCAAGTGCGGTGGAAGAATGGTAAATCGCAGATCAGCTATGACTTATCTGCAGCTATTCCTCTTTCGGAAAAAAGGAAGGTCCTGAAAATTAACGATTCTTACTTGATTGTATAAGGAGGAGAAAACAGAAAATGATCAGGAAATTGGAAATGATCGTGATTGCCCTGATACTTGTTTTTTCTATGACAGCGTATGCGGAAGAAACAAATCATATTGCAGAGCTGCGAATTGATAAAATACAGGAAGCTACAGATGCAGAGCTCGCAGAAGCATTACGGAGGATAGAGGCTGAACAGTATTCCCGACTGAAGGCAAGGCTTGAATTGAACATTGCAGAACTAAACCTTCCCAAGGGCGGAAAAGAAAAGCTTACGCCGCAAGTCTTAGACATCCCAGCGGATGTGAGCATTGACAGATATGAATGGAAATCAACGGATGAAGCGGCTGTAAATGTTGATGCAAAGGGCAACATCACAGCAGTTTCGCCGGGCGAGGGAAAAATTGTCTGTACCTGTGTTCTGTCCAACGGCTTTGTCCTTCAGGCTGAGTGCAATGTAAAGGTGTATATTCCGGTTTCACGAATAGCGTTCAGACAGCAGGTGCTGAAGATTGCTCGAAAAACAAGTATGGGATTAGAGCTGACAATTATACCGGACAATGCCACAGATAAAACTGTTCTGTTTGAGTCGTCAGATCCCGGGATTGTTTCTGTTTCGGAGAATGGAATCATGACAGCCAATGACGTTGGTACATGTACAATTACAGCAGTTACACAAGATGGGTCCGGAAAAACTGCATCAATCAGGGCAACGGTTGTTCAGGAGGTGCAGGCTGTTTCACTGGAACTGCCCGAAGGGTCGATTGCAGTTGGCAAGTCCGTGTCAATCAAGGGAAAAACAGAGCCTGAAACTGCTGCCAACAGGAAGCTTGCATGGAGTTCAGAAAACGAATCCGTTGCTTCAGTTGATAAGAACGGTAAAGTGACTGGCAAAGGTCCAGGCAGGACAATCATTACAGCAAAAACGACTGATGGTACTGAAATAGAGTCATCGATTGAACTCACTGTTATTCAGCCGCTCAAGAAGATAGCAGTTCAGGATACAAGTATTATTCTGGCGAAAAATACAGAATGGAAACAAAGTTATAACGTAGAACCTGAGAATGCAACTGAAAAGGGCATCCACTGGATTTCCTCGAATGAAAACATCGCCACAGTCAATGGAGAGGGAACGATTACCGGAAAAAGTGAAGGTAAGTGCATTATTACCGGTTCAGCGGCTGATGGAATGGGTGCAACGGTGAAAATCGCCGTGGAAGTGAAAGCGTTTGATTATGTTTTGACGGAGCCCGAAGAGATTTCGGTTGAATTTCCAACGGATTATGATTCTTCAATATCCATGGGTGTTACAAATCGTGGCGTATTCCGCAGACAGGAAGAACGGATTACAGATTTCGGAAAGAATGGATGTGTGAAATCAGAACATTCAGGAATGATTATTCCTGTTAAGCCAGGTGCGGATGCGGTTACAGTCACATGGAAAGTAAATAACAGAGTGGTCGACAAGAAAAAGTATACTGTGTATGTTGCACAGAGTGCTGTTGAATAAAACCTATTTGCTTTTTCATACAGCCCGCTAAATGTGGTGGGGATTGATGCGGGATGCCTCTGCTGAGCCGCTGCGAAAGCATCGAAGACACGCTGCATGAGGATGTCATGGCGGACAAACCGGTTCAATGCTTTGTAGGTTCCAGGTCATCACTGGAAAATGTGAAGCGAATCCCGGCGGACAGACGTCCGCATCTGAATCCTCTGTCACTGAGCGATCGGCCAATCCTGCTTGAAGGGCTTTCAGATGCGCTGGATCAGAGATGGCTTGGCAGAATCTGGGAGATGATCTGGGGAAGGTGGCAGGTGTATGAGAATCTTTGCAATAAGGGATGAATCGCATCCGAGGGATGCTGTGCTGGGCTACCTGATTTACTATGAACTGCCAAAAGCTTTTTACATTGAGCTGCCGGATCATGCAGATCCATGGGAAACACCGCTTCTTCTTTCCAGCTTCGTGAAGCGGGGTCAGTATTCTGTCAACAGCTGCTGGAGCCGCATGTGGGTACAGCAGCGCATTATCCCGCAGGATCGTCAAAACATCGGCCAGATTCTAAAGGAGAACGGTCTGAAAGAATATGATGAGTTTCAGCTCCTGATGCTGACCATGGGACGCTGTGCGCAGGATGACTGCTATCTTGAAGAGATTACGTCACATGTGCCGCCGCTGCTGTCTGACAGATGGAAAACGAAAATCGAAGATGTTGTCCCTCTGCAGGGATTTCGTCTGCTGACGTTCTTTCGAAACGGAGAAGTCAGAATTGCTGACGCAAAAAGGCTCGCATCTGATCATCCGGAATGCCGACCGTATGTTGCGCTGGAAAACCGCTTCAACGCAGTGGAAGTACAGCCGGATGGGTACGGTGTGATGTGGAGCGAACAGGCGATGATTTCAGATCACGAACTCTATGCACACAGTGAAAGTGTTCCTCTGTCGCTGGAGGATTTCATTGGATTTGTCCGACACCGTGTTGTCAGCGCATCTGACGCCTGCCGGCTGCTGGACTGCAGCAGACAGAATATCGACGATCTGATGAAACGCGGCAAACTGCATCCAATCAGAACGGACACGAAATACAAACTGTTTCTGCGCAATGAAATCCTTCAGCGAAGAAAATCATAAGGAGTGTTTATGTGCCGCAGATGAATAAGAAATTCAGCCTTTTTTTTGAAAACAAAGGCCTGTCTCACTAAGGAAAGCGAGGCAGTCCTTTTTCTATAGATTTCTCGTTTTGGACCCAATCGCCCGCACTGCGGGCGAAGCCTCGAAGCCCTGCCCCGTCAATACAAACAGCGAATGCTTGAAAGCAGCGCTGTTTTTTGATTACAATACCTCTGAAAAAAGCGCCTGTTTTGGCAAGGAAAGCAGTTTCTGGCTCAGCAGGTAAACCTCCCGGATTATCGATTACATCTTAGGTAGAAAGTCAGATATATATGTTTTTACCTTTCCATAGACGTTTGAAAATATCGGCTTCTCTGATCCGCCTGCAAATCTAAACTTCTCATAAGCATGTTCAAGTTCCTCAACGTGATTCAAAAATCCATCAAATCCCGCTGTGCTTCGTCCTGTCTGTGACATTACGGCCTTTACTTTCTCTGAATCCATTGTAAAGCACTGTGAGAGATAATACAGATCAATTACGTCCTTGACCCGAAGAAACACCTTATCTGTTGATATAGCTGAAATCTTATCCGCGAGGATTTGTTCTACCACAACACCTCTGAACCTGAAGTTCCCAACGGCATAGAAACGTACACCTGCTTCTGGTCGATTGATGTCCATATCCATGGTAAATATCGTATTCCCCGTGTCCTGACTGCAGAAAGCCAACCCCGCAGATTTTCCATCACCATATGTACGAAAATACTTTACAGTAAACAGAATATGGTTTTGATCCAATACCTGCTGAAAAGCTCTGACAATTTTATCCATGCCTGGCGGGGTATCAGAAAGCCAATTGGCATCTATATCACGTGTAGGCCTGATTGCTGTTTCTGAAAAACCTTTCTCATAGAGGAACGCATGCAAGACCATCGCACCCTTAAAATCAACGGGGACATCGCCTGCAGAAAGAGCTGCCATTACCCGGTACATCTCATCCTCAAGATTCATATACAGAGGGCCTCCTGTCCTGTCAGTCATCATAGTAAGATCTGGCATCTTCTGCTAGTCTTTCAAAACCTGCAGAGTACTCCGGATCTGGGAATATACCTGTAAACGAATCCTGATGGGTAGAATAATACCGGCTCAGTGCTTCGGTTATGCCTTGCATATCAAGGATAGATTCGTTTGCCAGAGAATCATTCAGCGTTCTGTTAAAGCAGGTATAACGTAATCCATTTCTGGTTTCCACTTCATGATCGCTGACTGAATCGCCGATCACACATACTCCATTATACTTTTCCAACTTCGGATTCCCATAAATCCAAATTACCCACTCGTCAGTTCGCCCCAGATAAGCCCCCTCACACATCAGTGCAGAATCAAGCGCAAATACAATGTCGCTTCCTAATTCCTGCCGAACTGCTCGAAGCCATTCCACGGGTTCCATATACTGATTGTTTCCCGGGAGCTGCTTTTTATCAGAGCTCCATTTTGGTACTTGAAACTGTCTGCGGTTAATTAAATCCGTCTTTACTTGACGTTCCAGAAGCTCTTCTACATATGCCGGAGGGGAGTTCACTCCTGCTTCCCAATTCTGGATTGTTCTGAACGGAATATGATAACGACGGGAAAAATCTGTCTGGGTATCTCCCAGACTCTTCCGCATTTCCTTGATCGTCATGCATCATCACCTCCGAAGATAATAATACACCGATTCGGTGTGTATGTAAACGCTGCTTTATGCCGTGCTCTCGTTTACCCAGCAATCGTGTGCCCTATCGACCATCCCTCAAGCAGGCAACCGCTCTATCCTGCTGAGCTATGGAACCATCTCTTGAAAGTCTGTATTTTTAATGACGATGACAAATCGAGCAACTACTTGACATTTATCAAGTGGTTAAATGATTGGGATGAGGGAAGTGAGACGATGGAACAAATGATTCATGAACTGAAGGACATGACTTATCTGAGCCGGGCAAAGATAAGTGATTCATTCGGTGCAGCTGGTTTCTTTCTGAAAGCATATGAAGAAGGAAAGATCTATTACAAGCGATCCAACTATGATGCGTGAAAAAGGATTACCGGACACGAATGGTGGAAACAAATAGCCTGACCGGAGCGCAGGTGGACTGGTTTGGCACCTGATGCCGGACAGAATATGCTCCGCAGGCAGAAACCATTAACAAAACCCTAACGAATCCCTGACAATACAGAAACAACCCTCCGCTATGATGTGCCTGTCAGCTGAGAGGCTGGCTCATGAACGAAACATCATAACGGAGGTTTTTAATATGAACACGAATATCAAGTATCTGGTCACCGGTGCAGCAGGATTCCTGGGCGGCACCATCTGCCGCCAGCTGATCGAGCGGGGAGACAGTGTCCGGGCGTTTGTCCTGCCCGGCGATCCGGCCATGAAGTTTGTTCCGCAGGAAGCAGAGATTGTGGAGGGCGACCTGACCGACACAGAATCCCTCGAAAGATTCTTTACCGTGGATGACGGCACGGAAACAATCGTGCTGCATATCGCGAGCATTGTCAGCGTCAATCCGGACTATTCTTCCAAGGTCATGGAAGTCAATGTGGACGGCACGAAAAATATCATCCGCCTGTGTCTGTCCCATCCGGAGTGCAGAAAACTGGTGTACTGCTCATCCACCGGCGCGATTCCTGAAAACACCATGGGCCAGGCCATCCGCGAAGTGCGTCGGTTTGACCCGGATGAGGTCGTCGGCTGTTACAGCCGCAGCAAAGCCATGGCCTCCCAGGCCGTCCTGGATGCAGTGCATGATGAGGGGCTGAACGCCTGCATTGTGCATCCCAGCGGCATTCTGGGTCCGGAGGACTACGCGGTGGGCGAGACGACCGGCACCCTGATCAGGATCATCAAGGGACAGATGCCTGCGGGGATTGACGGTTCCTTCAACCTGTGCGACGTGCGCGATCTCGCGGCCGGCACCATTGCCGCCGCGGACAGGGGCAGAACCGGTGAATGCTATATTCTGGCCAATGAGCAGGTGTCTTTCCGGGACTTCTCCCGTATGGTTACCGATGAGGCGGGCTGCAAAAAGGTCAATATGTTCCTCCCCATCTGGGCGGCCAATATGATGGGCGGCATGATGGAAAAACAGGCAAAGAAAAAGGGCGCGAAGCCGCTGATGACCCGTTTCTCCGTTTACAACCTGGCGCGGAACAACCGGTTTGACTCGAGCAAGGCGATCCGTGAACTGGGTTACTCCACCCGCTCCTACCGGGAAACCATTCATGATGAAATTGAATGGCTGAAAGCAACCGGGAAAATTGCCTGACAGGGAGGAAGAGATTATGCTGGAATCCATGCTGGCCCTTGAACTGGTCGCTCTGGTGACGGCCGGATTCTTCGGGTATCTGTGCCTTGGGAGAAAAAAGAACGCGCACCGGGAGGCCTGAAAAAAATGAGCAGAACAGTCTGTGTGATTACGGTCAGCGTATCGGTCAGGAGCGAGGGCGAGCGGGCAGTGGTATCGGTCACGGATACGGGCTGCGGCATCACGCCGGAGACCGCAAAACATATGTTCGATAAATTCTATCAGGGCGATACCAGCCATGCCGCGGAGGGCAACGGGCTTGGCCTCGCGCTGGTCAGACGCGTCGTGGACCTGACGGGCGGGGAAATCAGTGTGAGCAGCACGCCGGGCCGTGGCAGCACGTTCACAGTCAGGATCCGGCGGAGCGAAAAGCCGTCTGACTGATCCGGTTCATGATGTCAGAAGGAAAGGCATTAACAATTCTCTGACAGAACGCTAACGGGACTTTCACCTGATTCGTGTATGCTTCATTCTGTACCCGGGAAACAGAAAGGGAGGAATTAAGAATGGAAAACAGACAGGAAACTGTCACTGTGACTTATTCTGCTGAGGAACAGAAGGAAATGAAGGCGATCCGGGCACGGTATATGCCCGAGGAGAAAAAAACGCTGACCGATCTGGAAAAGGCCCGGGCGATTGATGCGCGGGTTGAAAGAAAGGGCCTGCTGGCCGGCGTGCTGCTGGGAATTGCCGGCACGCTTGTCATGGGATTGGGCATGTCCATGAGCATGGTATGGAACCTGATGGTCCCGGGCATTGCGGTCGGCCTGCTCGGCATTGCCGCGGTTGTCATGGCCTGGCTGGTGTATCAGAGGGTGGTCCGGAGAGAGCGGAAAAGGGCAGCGGATGAAATCATGGCCCTGACCGCAGAGGAGTAAAAGCGTTGGGAAAAAATGAAAGCGGCTGTCTCAAATGCATGAGGCAGCCGATTTTCCCGTGCCCGGGCAGGTTAACCGGCATGGCATTACTCGCCGTAGGCGTTGGTGTACACACGCTGGTTGATTTCCATATACTGGTCCAGTCCTCTGTCCTTCAGGCCCTTGAGATATTCATCCCACTGGGCTTCGACGCCGCCGTTGGCAAGCCATTCGGCACGCTTCTGGTTGGTGTAGGAGAGGAGGTCGGAGGTGATCTGGATCAGTTCATCGTTGTCCTCTTCGGACATGAGCATGGTCGGGAGATACTGGAAGGTTGCATACTTGCGGTAATAGTTTTCATTCCGGTCAAACTTGGCCTGATGGCCTGCACTGCGCGGGATCATGCCCTCAAACATATCGCGGGTCAGGGCAACCGGACCGTCCGAGGCGAAGGCTTCCTTGTAGCGGAACTCGTCATAGCTCATGCCTTCGGGCGTGGGCACATAGGAATAGGTGCCGTCGCCGTTGTCAATGAGGTTGATGCCGATGGGGCCGAGGTCGCACTGCATGCTCCAGATCGGATCATAGAACAGGTCCACCCACTTCATGAGCAGCGCGGGGTCATGGCACTTGTTGGTGATGGCAAAGCCGTTGGCGGACATGTTGTTGGAGGAGGTCCAGCCCCAGGAGGTGGTGCCGTCCGGTCCGAGGAGCGGGGAGAGGGGTTCATACTCATCCTGATGAACCGTGCCCAGATCGAAGGCGTTCCAGCACATGAAGACGCCGATATTGGCGATTTCACCCTGGTTCTGGGCATTATAGGTCTTCTTGTCCATCGTGAAGCCTTCCTTGTCGATCAGGCCCTTGGCAAAGAAGTGCTCATAGAGGTACTTGCAGCCTTCCTTATAGTTTTCGGTGGCGGGGACATAGACGAGTTTCCCGTTGTCAATGACGATGTGGGAGCCGTCGTCGGTCATGGTGTCCGGATAGCCGAAGGCACCGAAGAAGCCGCCGATATCGCGCTGGGAACCGTTGAACTTGAAGGTCATGGGGATCTCATCGTTCGGGTCGCCGTTGCCGTTGGCGTCCTGCTCCTTGAACGCGGTCAGCACGTTTTCAAGGTCGACCAGGGTCACGGGCTTTTCCAGTCCAAGGCGTTCGAGCCAGGTCATGTTGATCATGATGTTGGACGCGATGGTGCCGTCCTCGCCTTCATTGACATAGGGCGTGGAGTAGATGTTGCCGTCGGGTGCGGTGCACATCTTCTTGATGTCCGGGCGGCGCTCAAAGAGGGCTTTCAGGTTCGGCGCGTTCTCCTCAATCAGGTCATTGAGAGGGAGCAGGACGCCCTGGGAACCATAGTTGACCAGGTCGGATGCGCTCAGGGAGAACTTGCCGAAGAAGCCTTCGGGCAGGTCCGTGTTTGCGCTGAGGATGAGGTTCTTCTTCTCATCATACTCAGCCTGCTGGATCTGGTCCCATTCAATGTGGATGTTGGTCAGCTCCTCCACGCGCTTGAACAGTTCCATCTCATTTGCATCGCTGTGGAGCGGACGGATGCGGATGATCAGCTTGAAGGTATCGCCTTCGGCTGACAGCGGGTACTCCGTCGCGGAGGCTGTGAGCAGACTGCACAGCATGGCGAGGGTGAGCAGCAGACAGATCAGGGTTTTTTTCATGAGTCTCTCCTCCTTGTTTCATATGATTACGGGATTTCCTTCCCGTAGAATCCGAATTGGTGTCAGCCCTTCACGGCGCCGATCATAACGCCCTGGATAAAGAAGCGCTGCAGGAAGGGATACAGGATCAGCAGGGGCAGGGAAGAAGCGATGATAATGCCGTACTTGATCAGGTCGCCCAGGCGCTGCTGGAGCGCGAGGGTGGAGGCATCCTCGACCATGTCTCCCAGAGAGTTCTCGAAAAGGATGTTGCGCAGCACCAGCTGCAGGGGGTATTTCTCCGCGGATTTCAGGTAGATCAGGGCATTGAAGTAGCTGTTCCAGTGATTGACCGCGTAAAAGAGGATCATGACGGCAATGATGGACTTGCTCAGCGGGAGGACCACGTGGAGGAAAAACTGCGTGTTGCCCGCGCCGTCGAGCGTGGCGGCCTCGAGGAGTTCATCCGGGATGGTCTGCTGGAAAAAGGTGCGTGCTACGATAAGGTTCCAGGCGCTGACCGCGACGGGCAGGATCAGGGCCCACATGGTGTTGTAGAGATTGAGTGAAATGACCAGAAGATAGGTGGGGATGAGGCCGCCTGAAAAGATCATGGTAAAGGTGACGCCCATCATGAAGACGTTCCGCCCGACGAGGTCTTTTCTTGAGAGCGCATAGGCGCCGGGAATGGTGATCAGGACATTGACGGTGGTTCCGACCACGGTGTAGATGACGGTATTGCGGTATCCGGTAAAGAAGGATTCATAGTCGAGGATCCGCTGATAGCCTTCGAGCGTAAACCGCGCGGGCCACAGGATGACTTTGCCGGCATACACGGCGGTCGGGTCCGAGACGGACGCAATGACAATGAAGTAGAGAGGATAGGCGACAATCAGGAGGCAGAGGGTGAGAAAGACATAGTTCAGGATGTCAAAGATCCGGTCTGCCGGAGAAACCCTGATGCCTGTTTTTTTCGTTTTCATCACGCTCACCCCTCAGAACAGGCTGGAATCGGTCACTTTTTTCGAAATGAAGTTCATGGTCAGGATCAGAATCAGGTTGGTCAGGGACTCAAAGAGCCCGACAGCGGTGGAAAAACTGAACTGCGCCTGCAGCAGGCCGCGCTTGTAGACATAGGTGGCGATGATCTCGGACGCGGACAGGTTCAGGGAAGTCTGCATCAGGTAGGCTTTTTCAAAGCCGACGGACATGATCTTGCCGGAATTAAGGATGAACATGACCACGATCGTGGGCAGGATGCCCGGCAGGTCCACATGCAGGATGCGCTGGAACTTGTTCGCGCCGTCAACGACCGCGGCTTCATGCAGTTCCGGGCTGATGGAGGCCAGCGCGGCCAGGTAGAGGATGCTGCCCCAGCCCGCGTTCTGCCAGATGTCGGACCCGATGTACAGGGGGCGGAACCAGGAGGCCTGCCCCATGAAATGAATCGGGGTCCCGCCGAGCCACTGAATGATGAAATTGACGATCCCGCTCGAGGGCGAGAAGAACAGGCTGATGATGCCGACCAGGACGACGGTGGAAATGAAGTGCGGCGCGTAGATCACCGTCTGCACGATTTTCTTGTAGCGCTTGGACGGGAGCTGGTTGAGAAAGAGCGCGAGGAGAATCGGGACGGGGAAGGAACACAGCAGGGTCCCGACGCTGACCGAGAGCGTGTTGCCCAGCAGCTGCCAGAAATCCGTCGCCGAGAAGAAGCGCTTGAAGTTCCGAAGGCCGACCCACTGGCTTCCAAGGATGCCTTTGGTGGATTTGAAGTTCCGGAAAGCGATCTGGATGCCGTACATGGGGTAGTAGCGGAAGATCAGGAAATAGGCGATCGTGGGGATCAGGAACAGGTACAGTTCCCAGTTGCGGGCGATGCGGCGCAGCTTCCTTTGAAGGGAACCCGACCTGTGCCGAACGGCGGGGGAAGGTGGGAATGCGCTCATGCACCCATCTCCTTTTTGCAGTTTTTGCTCTATCTGGTCAAAAGAGTACCAGATTGAACCGGAAAATCAATCTACAATTTTTGAAACACTGTTCAGAAATTGAACAGGCAGGCGCAACAAAAGGGAGAAATGCGGCATATTCCGGCCGCTTTCAATTCTTGTATATGCATGTGCCGGATGGTATAATCGAAATGGAAGGGGTGAACCCTGTGCGAAATCGAATATTCCTGCGGTACGTTGTTTCGTATGCGCTCGTTTTGTTTCTGCCGATTTTTCTTCTGTATTTCTTTTTTGACGGTGCGATCATCCGCAGATATTCGGATGAAATGGCGGCCACGGACAGCAGCATGCTCATCCAGCTGAGGGATACCGTCGATGCCAAATTCCAGCAGCTCTTCAATCTTGCCTATGTGATTCAGAATACATCGGCCCTGAACCCGAAAAATATCGGGACGGATATTGTGGCAAGACGAAACGCAATCGCGCTGCTGGGCACGTACAACTCCATCGCGGAGCTCCCGGAAAACATCATTGTCTACCGCTCAGGGGATGATGTGTGCTATACCGGCACCACAGCCATCACGCCCGAAAAACTGTTCGGGCAGCAGATGGTATACTCGGGGCATTCAGCGGAAGATTTTTTTCAGACCGTGGACGATCCAAGCAGCATCGTTGTGTGGCCGGTGGACTCGGTCCAGCAGTACGGCGGCCAGTCCTCGGACTGCCTGACCGTGTTCATTTCGGTCGGCGCCGGCAATGTCAGGCCGAAACAGCGCTCCGTGTTTGTGATCCCGGTCAGCCGGCTGGACGGACAGATCCGCGCGCTCTCCGGACAGGATGCATCCGTGCTGGTCACGGACCGGGATGGCGCGGCGATCTTTGCGACAGGGGACATAGATCTTCTGACGCTGCTGAGAGAAAGAAACCTCGAGCCCGGAAGAGTCAGCCTCGAGGACGGGAACTATTCTCTTTCTGAAACGGCTTCCGGGTTTACCGGATGGACCTATACCGTATTCCGGCCGCTGGATGCGATGGAGCGGCCGCTGCGCACCTACCGGCGCAATGTGATGCTCCTGATGGTGCTGATCCTGCTTGCGGGCGGGACCGTGATCTGGGCGGTGAGCTGGAACCACTACAAGCCCATCCGCAACCTGGCGGAAAAAGCGCGCTCATATGCCCCGGGAAGCGACGCGGGGAATGAAATGGAGCAGGTGGAGGCTGTCCTGGAGACCCTGTCCAATGAGAGTGAGTCGTACCGGGTGCGCTTGGAAAACAGCGCGGAAAGCCTGAAGCAGCGGTGCCTGACGCGCCTCCTTTCGGACGCCGGGCATGCACAGGAAGTCCTGGAAGAGCTGCGCGGCTACAGTCTGATGACCGACCCGGATGCTGCCTACCGTGTCCTTGCGATCGAAAAAAAGGACCGGCTGGATGACCTGTCGCCTCAGTCGATCCGGGAGTTCTTCCTTTCCGTCTCCCTGGAGGTGACGGATGTACTGGTCTGCGTGAATCCGCCCGACCGTGACCTGTTCGCAGCCCTTCTGCAGTACACGGGCAGGGCCGGCGCGCTGGAGGAGGAGATCCTCATGTTCCGCAGCCGTCTGGAAGAGGAGAGCGGGCAGCGGGTATCGATCGGGGTGAGTCTGGAACTGTCAGAGACGGAACTGGCCGAGGGCTACCGGCAGGCGGTCAGCGCGTGCCGGATGCGGCTCATCCGGGGCCGCGGCGCGGTCACATTCTATTCAGCCGGGCTTGAGCCTTCCGGCTCCCTGAAGGATTATCCGCTGCAGGAACTGGAAGCGCTTCAGTGGCATCTTCTGCAGATGAATGCGGAGAAGGTGAACGAATGCCTGGACCGGATTGCGGAAAAGCTGCAGAAGGAGCCGGTTTCGTTTGAAATGGCGCGGATGGTCTGTTATGACACGGTGAATGTCACGGTGCGCACGCTCCTGTCCATGCGCGACAGGGTCAACCCGGAGATTTCCCGCGACCTGATGGAGCACCTGGAAAGCATGGTCAGCTTTGACAGCGTGGAGGAACTGACCGGGAAGCTGAAGACCCTGATCTGCGGGGCCTGCAGCGCAGAGCAGGACAGCGGCGCGGAAAAGACAGACCAGAGGAGTGAAAACCTGAAGCAGTATGTGCGGGACAACTGCTTCCAGAGTGATTTCTCCCTGCAGATGGCGGCGGATCATTTCGGGCTGACGCCCTCCAACCTGTCGCATTACTTCAAGAACTGTACAGGGCTCGGACTGTCCGAATATGTGCAGGAAGTGCGCAGGACGGAAGCCTGCAGGCTGCTGTCACAGACGGACACGGCAATCCAGGAGATCGGCAGGCAGGTGGGCATGGTCAACGTGTCCTCCTTCATCCGCTTCTTCAAGCAGCAGACCGGCCTGACCCCCGGACAGTATCGGGAAAAGCATGCAGGCATGCCTGAAAAGACCGGGCGCAGCAGCGGATAAACCGGAAGGCAGACCGGGACAAAGGCGCTTCACGGATGGGTGGGGCGCTTTTTTCGTGGAATCCGCCTTCTGTTTCTTCTTCCGTCATGGATGCACCGGGGCAGATTCAGACAGGCTGCATTTGCGTTTTTTCCCGCAGTGTGATATAACACTCGCTGCGCTTTTGCGCGAAAGCGGAGTTCGGGCTCTAAATCCTTCGCTATACAAAATAAAACCAAGGAGGAAAGGAATATGAACACAAAAGGTCTCTCCCTCTGGCAGAAGGCACAGAGGAATCTTCGGGCGGTGCCCGGCGAAATCACATCCCTGTTCTGCATATCGGTGATTGTCATGAACCTGCTGGCCAACAAGACGATTTATCAGGTCGGCATCGTGGCGGCGGACGGCGGCATCCTGCTGTCCTGGCTGGCGTTTATGTGCATGGATGTGGTCACCAAAGGCTTCGGGCAGCGGACAGCAACCACGCTCTCCGTCTTTGCCCTTGGAATCAACCTTTTTGTGTCGCTGATTTTCTATCTGTGCAGCGTGATTCCCACAGAGACGGATTATTCCGGTTTCAACACCATCTTTGGGGGGACCTGGTTTATCCTGCTCAGCAGCAGCATCGCCTTTCTTCTTTCCGCCATCGTGAACAACTCGGTCAATGAGGGCATCGGCCGTTATTTCCGGAAGAATCCGGACGGGAAGCTGGCCTATATCACCCGGAGCTATGTTTCCACATTCATCGGCCAGTTTGTGGATAACTTTGTTTTTGCAGGGCTGACCTTTATGGTGTTTGCGCCGATCTACTGGGACGGCTTTTCCTGGACCCTGCCGCAGTGCATCACCTGTTCCCTGATCGGGGCGGTGCTGGAGCTGATCATGGAAGTGATCTTCTCTCCGCTGGGATACGAGCTGCTGAAAAAATGGCGCAGGGAAGGAATCTGCAAAGCGGAGGGCGTGCCCCAGTGAATATCCTGATTACCGGGGCCTCCGGCGGCATCGGATCCGCTGTGGCAGGCCGGTTTTTGAAAAACGGTCACACTGTGTTCGGGCTGGACCTGGCGCCGGCGCCGTTCACGCACCCGGGCTACACGCATTTCGTGACAGATATCCGGGATGAAGCCGCCCTTCCGGAGCTTCCGATGCCGGAGATCCTCTTTCTCAACGCAGGCGTTCAGAACAGCCCGGACGATATCGATGTGAACCTGAAAGCAGCCATCCTGGTGACGGAGCATTATCTGCGGGGAAATACGGCGCTTCGTTCCGTGCTCTTCAACGCCTCCGCTTCTGCCGTTTCCGGGCAGGAGTTTCCCGTATATACCGCCTCCAAAGCGGGCCTTCTGGGATATATGAAAAATCTGGCGATCCGCCTGGCGCCAAGGCGGATTCCCTGCAACGCCATCTGCCTGGGCGGGGTGTACACGCCGATGAACGAGCCTGTGGTCCGTGATCCGGAAATGTGGAAGCAGATCATGGATGTGACGCCCATGAAGAAATGGACGGATACAGAGGAAGTGGCGGACTGGGTGGAATTTCTGACGATGAAGAACCGTTCCATGTCCGGGGAAAGCCTGCTGATTGACAATGGGGAATATCAGCTGCGTTCCACCTTTGTCTGGCCGGAGTCTGTCGATATGGTAAGGATGCGCCCTGTGAAGGCGGAGGCAGACGAAGAAAACCGGTGACGCGCCAGCGCCCGGGGCAGACTGAAAGTGCTGAAAAGAAAATCCCTTCGCGCTTGAACTTCAGGAGACAGAGAGTCATTCTCTGCCTCCTTTTTTGCTGCATGAAACCATGGTGACCCGTTCCGGTCTGCCGGGAAACGAACAATGGAGCAGCCTGCGGGGCTGCTCCATTGTCTGTTTTCCCGGTCCGATGACCGGTGCCGGACCGGCTGATCCGGCATTCGCACAGCAGGTTCTCATTCCGCCTGCTGATACAGGGGATCATCGGAAGAGCACCTGAAGCGAGTTATAGAAATAATAGGGGCAGTAAAGATCATTGTGAGGAAAATCAGAAACCGCGAAAAAGAAGTTGTTTTTTTCAGGATCCTGTCCGTATGAAAAAACCGGATCCCGCGTAACATACCGCAGCTGGTCGATCATGGCCTGCACGTCATTTGGATATCCATCGCTGGCGTAGATGAAGAATGGCAGCTCCGGGTGTGCCTTCATCGGCTCTGTCAGGTATTCAACAACCTGCTGCTCAGTGATCTCATCATGGATCTTTCTGCCGGCGGTGGTCATGCAGCTCATCGGGGAATAATACCGGAAATATTCAAAGTCATGGTGGAGAATATACCATGTGCAGACACAGCCCCGGGAATAGCCGCTGAATCCGCGGTGATCGCGCGCTGCCCGAACATCACTGTCAGATGCAGACTGAAGCCAGGTATTGTACCTGAGTTCCACAGCCGGGATAATATCTTCCACAACTTCGCGGTAGAAATTCGGCGCGATGGACGGGTTGCCTGAAAAGCCTCCGCCGTCTCCGGCCGGTACATCGCCTGTGGTCCTGCGGGTTTCAACGTCCCTGTATACGTCAAAATAATAGGTCGTAAAGACCAGAATACATGGTTCGACCGCACCGGAAGCAAACATGCTGTCCAGCAGGTCCTTGACTGCGGGTTCGGTAAAGAGATCCGGATCACAGGTGTTTCCGTGCTGATAATACATCACGTTATAACGTTTTTCCCTGTCCTGCGGATCATAGCACCAGGGCAGATAGACATTGCAGAACTTCTGATAGGTCTTCCCGTCGTCGTAGGCGTCCGTGGTATACTCGACGCGCTCAAAATGGCCGCACTTTTCCGTTTTCTCAGTCAGCGCGGTATTCTCTTCAAACACTGTTTCAAAGTCGATCAGCTCACCTGCCGGATGGACGATTTTCCTGATTCCGTCTTTCACAGAAGATCATTCCCTTTCTGTTTTTTTGTCATCTTTCTTCATCCATCATACTTCCGGCCATTGCAGATGTAAAGAGTCAGATACAGGAAATGCTCGTGTCACATGGACGGGATTCTCCGTCTGCGGCGAAAAAACAGGCATGGGCTTGAAGGCAGGCTCATGCCTGACCTATAATGGGTTGGATGAGAGACGCCGATATGCCGGAATGTACGGAGGAAACAGATCGTCATGAGAAAATACCATATCCGATTGATCGCCCTGCTTGCTGGTTTTGTGATGCTTCAGGGCTGCGCCTTTGGAGAAACCCGGATTCCGGAGGATACAGGCCGTCCCGGGACCGTTGTTGCGGAAGAAACGGAATCCCCGGATTCGTCCGCTGCCCCGGGGGAGGAAGCGATGGTTCCGAAGACGACTGACGGGTCCATACGGCAGAGCAGCTATGTTTTCAGGCCCAGGGTCTGCTCCGCCTATATGGAGGAAGTCTTCGGCAAAACCATGTGTGAAACATGGTTTCACCTTGTGGATGCAGTCATGGCGGGCGAAGACACCTTTGCCTGCCCGGACCAGCATACATACGACTGGGTCATGGGGCAGTTTCCCATACGGTGTTTCCCGGTGCTGACAGAGCTGATCGGCTTTGCGTATGACCGGGAGCATTCCGTTGTCGACGGAGTCGCGAGCTTTACCTACCTCGTCCCGCGCGAGGAAGCTGCCAGGCGGATCGGGGAATTCGCACAGCAGGTCCAGGGCATCCTGAACGATGCGCTTGAGGATGATTATTCGGATTTCGAAAAGGCGCTCGCCCTGTACGATTACTTCACGCATCACTACGAATACGATTATGAAACCGAGCAGAAAATCTACAGTACCTTCGTCGACTATACGACGACCTATCGCCTGTTCAGGGAAGGAATGGGCATCTGCTTCGAGATTGCACGGGCATACTCCTATCTGCTGATGCAGGCGGGGGTAGATGCGGCCACTGTGATGGGCGGCGCCCATGAGTGGAGCTATGTGCGGATCAACGGCGTCAACTACCATGTGGATCCGACATTCGCAATCAATACCTGGGGTTCGCTGGCCTACTTCATGATGACAGACGAGCAGCGCGAAGCAACGGGGTACAGCAGGGACGGTTTTGTCTATATCAGCAATTATTCGCAGGATCACCCGCACCCCGGGTACACAGCCGATGACGACACGTTTGGGCCGTTATGGGAGAGGCAGCTGGAGGCTTTTTCTCCGCAGGAAAATATACTTCGCTGCTGGCAGTATACGGAAGGCTGGGAAAAGGATTATCTCGATTTTGACTATACCGGGTACTGAACGCCTGCAGGCCTGTGCGCTGCAACGGGGATCAGGGCAAAACGTTCAGTCCTGCAGCTGAACCAATCGGGATTTGCGGAGGTAAGCAAATGGAATACAGGATCGAGGACTTGACAAAGGAAGAAGCCGATTATATTGGCGAAAAGATAAATGAGATCGTGCCGTGTGAAGTGGATGCGGACGAAGAAAAATTTGTGCTCAAAATCGATAACGAAATCGGCGAGATCATTGGCGGATGTGTTGCCACAGCTTACGAATACCACTGGTCGAGAGTGTTGCTTGACGACCTTTGGGTTGATGAGCGCTATCGCCATCACGGAATCGGTTCTATGATCCTTCATGAGGTCGAGCGTATCGCAAGAGAGAAGGGCTGCCGGGTCGTGACGCTCGGCACTGCCAGTTATATGGCAAGACCGTTCTATGAAAAACACGGCTACACGGTCTTTACCACGCTCAAGAAACCGAATGGTTATATCAGCTATTCACTGGTCAAATACCTTGATAAGGATGCACCGGAATATATGCCGACTGACAACAGCGGTTCACGCTTCACGGTTTCGCTCGGCAATGATGACGATGCTGAAGTGATACTGAAAGGCCTTGCCGCATACAGCGAAGTTTACGAACAGGAATGTGAAAACGTTGGGTTTTACAAGAAATTTGCTGACAAAGACGGCAGATTTGCGGCTGGCGTGATCGCGGACGTGGACAAAGGTGAGACTAGCTTTGTTGAAGCGCTGTTTGTAGAAGAGCCGCTCCGGTTTCACGGTCTTGGCACGTATCTCTTGAAGGAAGCAGAGAAATTCGCAAAGGAAAACGGCGCTTCAATGGTCATGACGAATGCGGGTGACTGGAACGTTGCGTTCTTCAAGAAGAACGGTTATTTGCTCAGAGGCGAACTCAAAGACGTTCCCAAAGGACACAACTGCTACGAACTCTACAAAATGATCTGAAGATCCGGAAGTGGGCTGACAATTCCAGTTTGCCGGGATACCTTGGCGCGCAAACTCGGAAAATACCTTTTTGATCTTTTGATTTTCCGCTTCATTGAGGATCATAATCCTTTAGAAGTTCGTTTTGGAAAAGGAAATGTTTCGGAGGTGCGTCATCATGAAAAAGAGTATTTGCGTCATTCTTGCTGTGACATTGCTGGCTGGCTCTTTCCTTCTCTGCGAAACAGCATCCGCCAACAGCTGGGGGCTGAAGGGAAAACTCTTGACAGTTGTCATGGCAGATCACACATGGGATGACTATACGACACTCAGCAATCAGGAAGGTTCTTTCGCGGTGATGCAATCACGCTATCATAATGCACTGTTTTTTGTGGACAGCCAAGAGCACCTTCATGTCTATACAACGGCAGTCTATCAGCCGGAAGCAAAAAGAAAAGCACCGAAGCTATATTGGGACGGACATTATCTGACGATTTCATATGGCGAGTCTGAGCGCTATACATTTTGTGAATGGGATGAGGGCAGCGGAGAGTATCAGCTGTCAGAAGCGGTCGTAAATGAATTCAAGTTGACCGGTATCCCGGGTGAATCCGGTTTTTCCTGGCGGTACCAGGCAACAGACGATGATCATGACGCGCCTGCAGCCTGGCCGGCAAAGATCATGCTCGCAGATTTCAACATTGATCTGTTTCCGCATTCCGTGGACGAAGTATGCCATCTGAATTATATGCATGCCCGGTTTGACAGTGGACTAAACGTGCTGGGAACAGCTTTTTCCGGTGACGTATATGATCCCGATCATCCGGGAGAGCTCCTTCAGCCGAAAAAGAAAGGAACTTCTGCCGTTTACAGCGCTCCTTACGGGAAATCCGCATGGCGTGCCGGAAAAGGAAAAGCGGCAGTCGGGCTGAACGGTGACCTGTGGTTGCTTTCACAGTATAAAAACGAGGATGGACAATCCTACGCCTGCATCCGGTATAATGTAAGCGAACGCACGCAGAGAATCGGCTACGCGCTATGCAAGGATCTGGGCCTGTCGGAAATCAGCGTGCAGAACAACGAGCCCGGCCGGTCCTTTGTCCATATTGATGTGGAAGCGACTGCAGACACCTTCCTGACGGATGATCCCGATGTCAGCCAGTTCCATCAGTTTT
>Ga0129307_1001642_pt1 | contig 22315 bp, 26 predicted proteins | sample P1105metagenome_FD_94437 | JGI IMG/M metagenome (GOLD analysis project Ga0129307, IMG submission 94437) | Capybara group fecal microbial communities from Wisconsin, USA - P1105 metagenome | ecosystem: Host-associated > Mammals > Digestive system > Large intestine > Fecal | place: USA: Wisconsin... | reverse complement strand
CCGAGGGTTGGCTACCCTCTAAGTGTAAAGGATTTCATGAAATTATGATTGGCGATTTTCATCCGGCCAAAATTGGCGATTTCCGCCCGGCCCAAAATGGCTAATCTCTCCCGGCGCTAACAGGAAGACATGAATATTGAAAAAATCATTGATAAAGACGCACATATTGCAGTTGTTTCCAGCGATGATGTAATCATAAACGATGTTCAGTCTGCACTGGATTTGATTATGACAGTCAAATATGACACGGGTGCAGAGCGGATTGCAATAAACAAAGGTGCAGTAGCGGAAGAATTTTTCATCCTTAGCTCTGGACTGGCAGGAGAAATCCTTCAAAAGTTTATTAACTATCATGTAAAGTTTGCAGTTTACGGTGATTATTCCAAATACACAAGCAAGCCCCTGCACGATTTCATATACGAGTCCAACTGTGGAAAAGATATTTTCTTCGTTTCCACAAAGGATGAGGCAATTCAAAAGTTAAGAGCGATATGATAAATCTGTGCAAATTCCAGCATAAACCAAGGCTCCGCCCAATTTGAAGGGCGGAGCTTTTCTTGTGCAATTTGACGAAGAGATTTGAAATCTACATAAAATCGGACAAAATGGTAATTGGGAGTATTTCGCGGTTATCCTGCCTGTGCCTTGAGCTGCGCCAGTTCCGCTTTCATCTCACGAATCAACACCACCAGCTTTTCCTCGCATTCCTCTCGGGTGTGGGCGTAGACATTTCGGGAGCGTTTTTTGCCGTCAATCCATTTGGGCGAGTATCTCCCCTCCCACAGATGGTCGTTGATCTGGGTCACGCATCCGGTGCCGGGTTTACGACGGTTGCTCTTGACCGGCTGGAACTCCGCTGTCGGCTTTTGCGGTCGTTCGATGCATTCTCCCGCTTCCGTTATTTTGCCGATCCCACGGTCGATACTTGCCGCTGCTTCCTCCTGCATGGTATCGGTGATGTGGGTGTAGATGTCCAGCGTCGTTGCCGCCGAGGTGTGACCGATGATGGCGGACAGGGTTTTCACATCCATACCGTTTTCCAGCGCGGCGGTGGCGAAAGTATGCCGTAAGTCATGAAATCTTATTTGCTTGCACTGTGCCAGCTCCAGAATGGTGTGCATTTTCTTGCGGCACCATGCCGGGTCCATTGGCGTGTCCTCCTTGATGCGGGATGGGAACATCCAGCGGGAGAACACGCCTTTTTTGTACTCTCTCAGCACCTCCAGCAGGACTGGCGGCAGGATGATGGTGCGTATGGACGCCTTGGTTTTCGGCTCGGACACCGTCAGGTCGCCCTTCACGCGGTAGACCTGCTTGTTGATTTGCAGTTCGCCCGTTTCAAAGTTCAGGTCATCCCATTGTAGAGCCAACAGTTCGCCCCGCCGAAGGCCCGTGGCCAATTCCAGAAGGAAGAGTTCGAAGAAGTTTTCTTCCTTGGCCTGTAACAGAAACCGCTGCATCTCATCACGGGTCAGCACCTGCATCTCTCTGGTTTTCTTGGGCGGCAGCTTGCACCCGATGGCGGGATTCTCCTGAATCAGCCCCTCCTGCACCGCCTTTTCCAGTGCGGCGCGGCAGGTGGCATGGCATCCACGCACAGCACGGCTGGACAGTCCCTCACCGTAATGCTCCACCTGACGCACACGGCCTTCCGTTTTGAGATGATTGTAGAATTTCTGAAGGTCAGCCTGGGTAAGCTTGTCCAACCGGATGTGTCCTAATTGTGGGACGATGTGGTGTCTGATCCTGCTCTCGTAATTTGCCTGCGTCGTGGGTCTGAGCTTCGGCTTGCAGTAATGCTCGAACCAGAACTCCACCCAATCGCCAAAGCGCATATCGGACTTCACTGTCTTGGAGCGTATCCAGCCGCACTCTGCTTTCAGAGCATCCAGCTTCTCAGAACATTCCTTTTTCGTTTTTGCCAGTACGTTTTTAGTTTTGGGATGCCCGTTTTCATCGTAGCCTATCACATAACGGCCTTCCCATCGCCCGTCCTTTCTTAGCCGGAGGGTGCCATCACCGGCTTTTCGCTTTTTTGCCATGTGCTCGCCCCCTTTCCGAGAATATCCTCCATGAAGCCACCAACCACATTCGCCGCCTGCTTCTGCATATCCTTTGTCACATGGGTGTAGGTGTCCAGCGTGAAGGATGCGTTGGTGTGGCCCAGGATGCCGGAGAGCGTCTTGGCGTCCACACCGCTGGTCAGCGCATGGGTGGCGAAGGTATGACGCAAATCATGAAATCTGATGTCAGGTAGTCCTGCCTTGTTCAGCAGTGCTTTCAGATGCACATAGGCGTAATGGGGAGATGTGGGATGCTCCGGCTTGACTGGGTGATGGAAGATCCATTCACTCAGTGCGTTTTGTTTTCGTTTCCGCAGCAGGTCTGCTGTACTTTTTGGCAGGATGATGGTACGTTTTCCCTTGCCTGTTTTGGTTTCGCCGGTGCTGTATTCTCCCTCACGCTGATAGTGCAGAGTGCGTGAGATCTTCAGCGTCCCTTTTTCTTCATCGAAGTCCTGCCATTGCAGGCCGCAGATCTCACCGCGGCGTAGTCCGGTGGTCAGCTCCGTATAGAAGAAATCGTACCAGGGTTCGTCCGCTTCGATGGCCTTCATGAAGATGTCCATCTGCTCGTTGGTCAGCACCTTTTTCGGCTTCTGACTTCGTTTTGGTACCGTGGTGCCCTCTGTCGGGTTCTTATGGATCAGATGCTCCTTCTTTGCGGCATTCATCGCCAGATGAAACATGGAGTGTATGCGGCGTATGGTGGTGTCGGAAAGCTCTTTGCCGTATTCCGGGTGCTCATGGATGCGGCCTTCCTTTTTCAGCTTAATGTACATTCGCTGCACATCGGTGGTCGTGATCTGCGAGATACGCTTATGGCCAAGGATGGGACCGATGTACTGTTTCGCATATCTGCGGTAACCGCTCAGCGTGCTTTCCCGTACTGTGGTGGCCGCATATTTCTCCAGCCACTGATCCAGCCATTCACCGAGGGTCATGTTGCTGGCTTCGGTCAGCTCCGCCCCCTGGTACGCACCGATGAGCTGGTGGAGCTTTCCCGTCAGTTCCTTTTGCGTGGCTCCGTATGCGTAGCGGAAGATGGGCTCGCCGTTATCCTTGTGGCCCACCACGATGCGGCACTGCCAGCGTCCGCTTTCCAGTTTGCGTACCATACCGTCACCGGACGGTCTTCGTTTTGCCATGTTCTTCACCTCCAAGCGAGTTTTGTTTTTTATCAGGTGTTTATATCTTCTGAGTCACTCTCGTCCTGGGCCTGCGCTTTCCGGCAGGCCCGTTCTTCTTCCTCCTTGGCGAAGGAGTAGCGCAGAACATCCTCGATATTAACGACTTCCTCCAGATTTTCGTATTCAGACAGTTGCTTCAGTGAAGCGATCAATCTGGCCTGGTCGGCATCGGTAACATTGGTTTTTGCACTTTCAAAAATGGTGGAATAGCTGGTGGGATCATCGTCGATATATTGTAGCTTTGTTTCCGAGGACCCCATACCGCCGAAACCGCCTTTGTCGCCCATGTCAGGCATCTGCATCTCACCGCTATCCATAACGGCTTTCATCAGGTTCCGTATAGTTTCTTCGTCGAGTCCAGCCAATACGGGTTGGATCGTTTCCATGGTGATGTTGTCAAAGTCAATACCATCCGGAATGGAAGTGTCCAGCTCCAAGTCCTCAAACGCCTTTCGGATGGTTTCTTCATCAAAAGAGAACCCGCCTCGCCCAAAACCACCTGGCATATTTCCGGGAGCGGCACCTCCATTCTGAGTAATGGTGCCATTTTCACTTGTAGAATTCCCCGGTACCATGTTTCCGCGATCCCAGCGTCCGCCTTGTGCTGCACCGGGGGTAGCGTTGCCGCTGTTTTCACCAGCATTTTCCTGCTGCTCCGTGAAATCGGGCATTTCAAAATCTTTACCGTTGCCGCGGCCTCCGCCCATATTCATACTGTCGGGCTTGTAAAGATCGCCGTAATTGCTGCCGTAGTTGCGCTGCAAGAAGGATTCCTCCACCGCTTCCACCGCCAGATACAAACCCCAATCCTCACCGTTGACGGTGATATAGGCATAGCTGCATAAGGGTGCCGGAACGCCGAACTCACCCATCATCTGATAAGATAGGTAGTCCTTCATATAGGTGTTGTCCTGGATAATGTTGTTCAGGCTCAGCTTATCAAGCCCATGATATGTCTTGGTACTGTCGTACTGGTCAAATTCGATTTTGAAGCTATACCGGTCAGAATCCATGCTGGCGACATTACTGAGTGAGGTGTTGCCTTTTCCACGGATGCCCACATTGGAAACAGTTTCGCCGTCAATTACCACCGAGCAGACCGAGTACTCTTCACTATGCGCTGTTTCCAGAAACGCATCCCAATCATCAATGATGATGTCTATAGTATGGACTTTTGATGTATCAAAAAGTCGATCTTCATAACCCATTACCTTAGATGCCACCTGGATGCCCAGTGCTTCACCATTCATAAAGACAGCGCACAAAACCAGTGCAAGGAGTGCAGCCACAAGACAGATCGTATCAATGTGCTTGTGTGTTGACATTGCAGCCTCCTTACCCCATGTAGTCGCCGTTGTAGCTCACCAAGACCGCACTGTGGACACCTGCCATATCGGCCAGGGTATTGATAAAATCGGTGTTATCATGTTTCAGGCGGATTTCCAAATTCAGCTCCACCTCTCCTTTCTGGGCGGTCTTGCTCTTGACCACGCAGCGCTCGGTCTGCTGGTCCAGATAGGCCTTGGCAGCCTGTTCGCTCTCATACCCGGAGCAGCGGATGACAACGATGTAGGGATTCACATGGGACTTCTGATTGGCGAAAACCAGCAGCATGATGCCGATGACCACGCTGCCGATGACGGCCAGAGGGATCATTCCAGCGGCCAGAACAATACCCACGGCAATGGACCAGAACAGGAAGGCAATGTCCAGAGGCTCCTTGATGGCGGTGCGGAAACGAACGATGGACAGAGCACCCACCATACCGAGGGACAGCACCACATTGCTGGTCACGGCCAGGATCACAAGGGTGGTGATCATAGTCAGTGCAATGAGGGTCACGCCAAAGCTGGAGGAATACATCACGCCGGAGAAGGTCTTTTTGTAGATCATAAAGATGAACAGTCCAAGGCAGAAGGCCAAAACCAAGGCGATTCCCATATCCAGTAGGCTGATGCTGGTCACATTTTCCAGAAAGCTGGATTTGAAAATATCATTGAAGGTCATGTTGAAATACTCCTTTTATCCATAAATTCGACAAGCCGCGTATTTGGAAAACGCGGCGGTGTGCCGTCCGTCAAGCTGTACGATGTCACGAATGACCGAGGGCAGGTACTCATCCCACTTCACTTCCAAAATGATGGGCGAGTTACCCGCCGGGATGGTAACGCAGTCCGGATTTAAGAAATCCGTGCAATTCAGACCCGTGCGAATGTCGTAGTCCAGCGTGACCCGCACGTTTCCGGGGGCGTAGATGAAGGGCTCTCGAGTGTAGTCCACAATGGTCTTTGGCCGCAGGCCCTGGGAGCGCATTTTGGAATACAGTTCCTGCACCAGCGGCTTGCCGGAATCCAGCATCCATTCCCAGTCGCCGTCCACGATAGCCTGGGACTCCTGCGCTGTCAGCACTGCGCCCTGCTTATTCCCCAAGCCGTTCCACTTACTCTTTTTCTCCAGATGGATGAGCGAGGTGTCGTGGTTGTAGTATCGGATGCGAAACTTCTCCCGGCGGTTGACGCCGTCTATTTTTTCCCGCAGGGCCTTGTCGGCCAAATTATCAAAATATAGACTGCGGATGAAGTATGAGCCACCCACCGCGTGAGGGTCCGGCTGCATCACTGCCTGCAGCCGCTGCCGCAGGACCAGCAGATCCGTGTAATTGATCTCATGCTTCCACTCATGGCGAAAGTCCAAGTTGTTCACTCCTTTCGTTCGTTATTTGCACCGTTAGGATATAACGCGAGACTGAATCATCACTGAAATTTTTGCCGTTCGTTTTGTGAACGGTTTGTAAAACTTCTTTTTTCAGAGATGTTTCAGCCTTTGGATGTACTATAATGTCGATGCAACAGATCTTCTTCACGGGTAAGGAGTGAAATAATGAAGATTTTGATTATAGAAGATGAAAAACTGCTGGCCGGTTCCCTGAAAACGCTTTTGGAAATGAAGGGGTTTGAGGTAGAAGCGGTCTACGACGGCGAGGATGGCGCGGAATATGCTGAGACCGGCATTTACGACCTGCTCATCATGGATGTGATGATGCCCAAGCTCAACGGCTATCAGGTGGCACGGCAGGTGCGCGCCCACAGGGTCATGACGCCCATCCTGATGCTGACAGCAAAAGGTGAGGTACAGGATCGCATCGAGGGACTGAATGCCGGAGCGGACTATTACTTAACGAAGCCTTTTGATAATCAAGAGCTGCTGGCCTGTATTAATGCCCTTCTGCGCCGTCAGGGTGCTCAGGTGGACATCCTCCATTATGGCAATACCACCCTGGATTTGACCGGGTATGTACTCAGCACAGAGAAAAGCAGCATCCGCCTGTCCAAAAAGGAATTTGACGTGATGCGCCGTCTAATGCAGTTTCAGGGGCGCAGTATCAGAAAGGACATTCTGCTGACGCAGGTATGGGGATTTGATTCCAATGCCACAGAAAATAATGTAGAAGCCTAGGGACTCTTGAGGATCAGTTTTGCCATTCGTCATCATCCCAATCCGTAGTTTCGTCCCACAGCTGCGCACGCTTTTCCAGAGAGACGCGACCGTTGGTCTGCTTCACATTTTTCACGCTCTGTGTGCGGCGGCGCTTCAGATCGTCCCGGTCGAGCTGCATGGTATCCGCAATGATACCCATCATCATGTCCAGTTCCACCGCGTACCGGAAGGACAGCGAGGAGAGATTCTTTTCCAGAATTTTGAGCCGTCCATTCATAGCGGAGGAGATGGCCCTGGGGAGCATATCGTTGCGGTTTGCTGAGAGCCAGCCCGCGTAGAAGCTGACGGCCTTGTCGATGAACTCGTTCATGCTGCGGCAGTTATCCGCTTCATACCACTGTTCAATTTTCTGCCTGGTCTCCGGCTCCGGCCGGTAGGTCAGGCGCTCTTTGCTTTCACTCACATTTCTCACTCCAATCTTCGTTAATGTCATATTAGATGCCGCTGAAAAGCCTGCAACTGTCGGTGTTTCTGGGACGGCAGACGCCAATCGTGAACAAATGCCCTGAAACAGGCGCCAGAAACCGACCACCTGAAAACCCCCGTAAACTGCCCGCACTGCGGGCAGTTGTAGTCGGAATGATGTCGCTTGCGGCGCCATTCCTTTATCCCGCTTTTTCTTTCGTCCTCCGAAACCCTGCGAAAAGCGGTGAAAAACCGCTTGAATCCCCTGACTGGGGCTGGGACTCCACCCAGCCCGGTCGGGGCGCACACAGCGGCTCACAGGGCCAAACATGGGGTGATCATGCGCTCTGCCCATTGCCTGCCGGTATGAACTGGATGCCCAGCTTTTCTGCTTTCGCTTTGGCCTTCTGCTGCGCGGCGGCGAGGTCTGCTTTTGCGAATTGCCGGTCGTAGTACGCCTGCGTAACGACCTGCATTGGGACGAGGGTGTAGAGCAGGTTGCCGTTTTTCTTGATGCCCCGCTTTGTGATGATCTCCGTGTTCTCCGTGACGATGAGCCCGCCTCCTCCAGCAGTCGGACATAGTTTGCAACGGTGTTTCGGCAGTAGTGCAGCTTCTTTGCCATGGTCGCAGCACTGGGATGGCACTGTCCGGTCCTGCGGTCTGCGTGACGCAGCAGGTAGAGGTAGACCGCGATGGCTCCGCCGGGCAGATCGAACTCGAGCAGTTCGTTGGGGACGGGGAAACAGTTTTTCACATGCTCCCAACCCACGGGCGGTTTCGTTCTTCTCATGTGCGCTCACCGCCTTTCGTGTGTTCCTCCACCCACCGGATGAACTTCTCTTTCGGGACCACCATGCGGCAGCCGATGCGCAGAGTGGGAAAATCTTTTTCGTGCATCAGCTCGTATGCACTGGATGGTGCGACGCCCAGCGTCTTTGCCACTGTATCTGAGTTGAGGAACAGCGGCAGTTCGTCGTAGCTTTTATAGACAGATGATTTCATTTTGGATTCTCCTTCCTATTTTGATTTTGTTTTGCCGCACACCGTACACCTTCCTGCCCCAGACTTTCTGCGGCGTTGTCCCGTATTGGCACGCTCCTCTTTGCGGATCTTGGCGGTGCTTCCCTCACGGTGTATGCACTTCGGCTGCGGGTATTCAGTTGTCGAGGTGCAGTGAAACTTTACGCTTTCGCTGTTTTCGCTTTTATGTTAGAATAATTTCAGAGATGTTTACATCAGGAAGTGATCTTTGAGGAGGTGTCGGCATGGGTTCGGAATTGTATTTGAGAGAACTTGGAGACGGTCGGTTTTCCATTCTGCTTTGTGATGACAGAACGGAAACGCAGATGCCCGCAATGACTCCCGCGGAGGCCTTGATCGCTTTTTCTGAACTGGATTACACGGATTACCGCAAGGTGGTACGATGGCTGCGGGATGAGCATCCTCTGTTCGAGGAGCGGATTGACATTCCCGTGAGCGACTTTGAGGACTTTGTTGCGGAGGCAATTTTGTTGACGCCCGACCTTCATGAGATCGATCCTGTAAGCGGATTTGTGGTGACGGACATTTTGCACTGGACTTTACAGGCAGAGGATGACGGCACGGCAATGTTTCTGCTGGCTGCTGGACAGGCGATCCTTCGGGTGATGGAAGAACCTCTGCGTGTGCAGAACTATCTTCGGAACATCATGGAGGTCACCTTCGATGGCACAGCCGGAATGACACCGGCGGAGCAGTACGAAAAGCTGCGGGCGACTTACGACGACATTGCGCAGATCTGCGACCCGACGAAGCTGCCGCAGTCGGAAGAGCCACGGTCGTTCCAGCTTCGCAGTCTGATGGAACTGCGGATGTTGGTGCTGGCGCTCTACTTCGAACAGGACAACCAGCGGGTCTGCCGGTGTGACTATTGCTGGGGATACTTCATCCCGAAAACAAAAAAGGCCACCCGGTACTGTGACCGGGTGACCGATGGTCAGAACTGCAAACAGCGCGGTGCGAATCTGGCAAGGCTGGATAAGACTTCGGAGGATGAGGCGCTCCTGGTTTGTAAAAAGCTGCGGGACAGAATGTACTCCCGCCTGATCCGCTGGCAGGACGCGGCACCTTCTGAGCGGTCCAACCTGATGCCCATGGACTACGTGCAGTACGACCAGTGGAGCGAGAACGCGCGGCTGGCGCGGGAGGAATATGTTCAGGGAAAATTGACCGCAGAGGAGTTCCTGCGGAAGATCGACACCACACATGAGCTGACAAGTCACGAAGTAGAGAAGATCGATCTGCCCGACGAGCCGAGCTTATGGCAGCAGCTCGTTGCGAGGGATTTCAGATTTGACCCGGAGAGATACTTCCCGGAAGAAAAGGCACAGCTGATTCTGGGTGTCCCTGACCCGCAGTGGCAGATACTGACTGCCGATGATCAGCGGAGGGAAGCGCAGAAGGGACACCAGAGCCTGAAAGAGAAATACGGGAAATGAAAAAGCCCTCGGGGCAGTTCACAGAGAACTGATCCCGAGGGGTTCTATTGTCTTCAGCAGCGCAGAATATGGATACTTTCATGCTCTTAAAATCATATCGATTCCCCGCTGTAGAGTTTCGGCGTTGATTGCTCCCGTTGCCTGGGCAACGCCGTAGCCTTCCGCATCAATAAAGAGGGTGGTCGGCAGAGAGTACACACCATAGGTCATAGCAGCGTCGGCATCCGTGTCATAGTATACAGGGAACGAGTAGCCCTGTTCCTCGATGAAAGAGGTTGCGCTCTCCAGTGTTTCCCGTCCGGAGGTCATATTGACCATCAGGAAATGAACATCCTCTCCCAGCTCGGCGTAGGCATCATCGAAATCCGACATCTCCATCTTGCAGGGACCGCACCAGCTGGCCCAGAAGTTGAGCACGATGGGTTTGCCAATGAAATCGGACAAATGTACTTCGTTGCCCTCTGGATCATAGACGGTGAAGTCGGGAACCAGAACTTTCTCAGGCTCAGTTGACTCATCGCTGGAACTGTCCGTATCCTTCTGCGGCTCCTCCGACGGCTGGGTGGTCTGCCCATCCATACCTCCCTGTACGGATAACTGATCCGGAACTGCACCCTGTGCCAGTTTTCCGTAGAGCACATATGCGCCGCCAAGCAGCAGGACGAAAACCAAAGCTATAATAAAAAGCGTTTTGTTCTTGTTCATAATACCTCCTAACTGAGCAGACTGAGGAGCCGCCCAAGAGTACCGGTGGCCATCAGAATGCCGATCAGAATCAGCAGACAGCCGCTGACGATATTGATGACCTTATAATTTCTCTTGATCCAGTCGAAGGCGGACTTCAGCTTGTCGATCAGCACCGCGCTGAGAACGAATGGCACACCAAGTCCCAGCGAGTAAGTCAGAAGCATGAGAGTTCCGGTCAGGACACTTCCCTGCTGGGAAGCCAGCATCAGAGCGGAGCCGAGGAAAGCACCCACACAGGGGGTCCAGCCCAGAGAGAAAATCACGCCGAAGAGCAGGGCTGAGAAGAAACCCATGTTGCTGGTATCCACAGATCGGCTGCTCCCTTTGAACAGGTTCATTTTGAATACGCCCAGAAAATTGAGACCGAAGAAGATCACCACAAGGCCGGAGATGATGTTTACCGCTGTCTGATGCTCCTTCAGGAAGCTCCCGACCGTCCCGGCCAAAGCGCCCATGAGAGTGAACACGACAGTAAATCCGACAACAAAGCCGATGGCTCCGGTGAGTGTCTTTTTCGTGCTGCGCTCCCCACCACCGGCAAAGTAGGAGATGTAGATGGGGAGCATGGGCAGCAGACAGGGAGAAATGAAGGTGATGATCCCCTCAAGGAATGAGATTACATACTGCATCCACTTTCACGCCCCTTCCCAAACACACCGGACAGCAGCCAGCCGATCACGCCCATGTAAATCATGGAGCTTATGGGATTTGCTGTGATGGGGCAGCTTCCTGTGGCACAGCCGATAAAGTAATAATAGCCAAATCCTGCAAGCGCACCGCCCGCAGTAAACAGCACTGGTCTCAGCCATCGTTTGGTTTTCTCCTTCATGTAGTACCTCCCGCCAGATATTCCTCCGCCATGTGTACGGCTACCGCGCCGTCGGCCACTGCCGTCACTACCTGGCGAACCAGCTTTGTCCTCACATCGCCCACGGCATAGACACCGGGGATGTTGGTCTCGGTCGTTTCATCGGCCACCACATAGCCGCTTTCATCCAGCTCCAACTGTCCCGCAACAAGTTCGGTGGCAGGCTTCCGACCTATGCTCACGAATACGCCATCGCAGGCGATCTCGCTCTCAGCTCCGGTTGTGACATCCCGCAGGCGGACACCCGTCACCTTGCCGTCGTGCAGCAGTTCTGCCACTGTGTTGTTCCAGCGGAACTCCACATTCTCTGTTTTCATCAAAGGTTCGTGATAGATTTTGGTAGCCCGCAGGGTATCCCTCCGGTGGACAAGGATCACCTTTTTGCAGACTCGGGCAAGGATAAGCGCTTCAGCCGCCGCACTGTTTCCGCCGCCCACCAGTACCACAGTCTTATCCTTGTAGAACATCCCGTCACAGGCGGCGCAATAGGCCACGCCCTTGCCGATCAGTTCCTTTTCACCGGCTACTCCAAGTTCTCTTGGGGTGGCCCCGGTGGACAGCACCACCGTCCGGCCATACACAGGCCCCTCACTGGTTTCCGCCTTCTTGATCTCTCCAGAGAGGTCAAGAGACAGCACCTCAACCAGGCGGGTCTCCACGCCGAAGCGCTCCGTACCCTTACGCATCTTCTCCCCCAGAGAGAATCCGTCAATACCATTTTCAAAGCCAGGGTAATTATCGATCTGTTCCGTGAGCGCCATCTGGCCGCCTGCCGACAGCTTCTCCAGAACGATGGTGTCCAGCCCGGCTCTGGCGGCGTAGAGCGCCGATGTGTATCCGCCGGGACCTCCGCCGATGACGAGCATATCGTAGATGTGTTTTTCTTCGGTCTGCTCTCCGCTGCCCCGTCCAAGAGATCCGTCAATGAACTCTTCCAACTGTGCTCTGGACTCCGGGGCAACGATGGAGCCAAGAAGCTGACCGTTCTGGTACAGAAGCAGGGTGGGCACCAGTTCGATCTGCTCCTCTTCCGCCAGCACCGGATCATCGTCGATGTTGATTTCTCCAAAGAGGATCTCATCCTCATACTGCTGAGCGGTCAGCTCCAGCGCAGGAGCGAGACGGCGGCAGTAGCCGCACCAGGGAGCCGAAAACTCCACCAGGACAGGCTTGGCGGTCTCACTTATATATTTCTTGTAGGTATGCGCATTCATATTCAAAATGGCCATTAAACACAGCTCCTTTTCTTTATGTTGGGGTTAGTATACCCCACCCTGCAATGTGTTTCCGTGATGTCATCACGCAAAAAGCCCGCCGTGGTTTTCTCACGACGGGCTTCAAATCAGCAAACAGCCGATTCAGACATCTATGCGCACATTATGCCTTCCAGAGGCTGTGCAGATTACAATAGGCGTAGACGGCCTCCACCTCGTCATCCTCACAGATGGCGAAGCATACCTTCGGAGCCTGACCGGGCTGCAGGACTTTGCGCTGGTTGCCCTGCTTGGTCTGAAGGGACACCCACTCAATGTAGTGCTCGGGCAGCATGGGATGCTCCACCGCGCCCACGGTAACAGTGACCAGATTGCCTTCCACAGTGTAGATAGGAACATGCTTCTCCTGAGATGCATCGGTGGTACCGGGGATGATCTCAGTCATCTTCTGGCCGCAGCACATAACGGGGACGCCCGCATCCTTGACCTTGGCAATGATGTTTCCGCAGTGTTCGCAGATGTAGAATTTCTGTTCCATGATGATACCTCCATGTTTTTATTTCTGACAACAAATCGATAGAAATTGTCCATACACAAATAAGTATACTACCTCAGTCTGGTTTCGTCAATATGAAGAGAAGTATCCGCTATTATAAGACATGCGGTAATAGTCGAGATTTACAGGTCTTCGCGGCTGGATCACAACAGGAGATTTTACCGGCGTGAGGGGTTGCCATCATGAGCTTCCTGAAAAACTGGGCAGTATATTAGGACCGCCACTGTTTCTGAAATAAGCAGACGTTTCGGATTATGATTGAGCATCTGAATACAATGCGCTTAAAGTGAAACAAAAATCCATACGGCGGTCTTGCTGGTTTGCCGGTCGCATGATATAATGGAAAAAATTAAAAGAGGAGACCTTCTGATGACACACAATATTCACTATGTCGGAGTAAACGACCATATTCTTGATATGTTTGAGGGACAATACCGTATTCCGAACGGAATGGCATATAACTCTTATGTGATTCTTGACGAGAAAACCGCCGTTATGGACTCGGTTGATGCACGTTTTACTGGAGAGTGGATTGAAAACATCAAGAGGGTCCTCGGGAGCCGAGTGCCAGACTATCTGATCGTCCAGCACATGGAACCCGATCATTCCGGAAGCATTTTGCGGTTTATGGAGACATTCCCCAAAGCAAAAATCGTGGCTTCTTCCCGTGCATTCGTCATGATAAAAAATTTCTTCGGCGTGGATTTGGGCGAAAAGCAAATCGAGGTGGGAGAAAGCGACGTGCTTTCACTTGGCGTACATAAACTGCACTTCATCACCGCCGCGATGGTCCACTGGCCCGAAGTGATCATGACCTATGACAGCACGGCAAAGACGCTGTTCTCTGCCGATGCGTTCGGGAAATTTGGCGCATTGGATGTGGACGATCCTGATTGGGTGAGCGAGGCGCGACGCTACTATATCGGGATCGTCGGGAAATACGGTACGCCAGTGCAGGCGGTTTTGAAAAAGGCCGCTGCGCTGGACATTCAAGCGATTTATCCGCTGCATGGCCCGGTTCTTGCGGAGAATCTCGACTATTATATGGATCTCTACCATACTTGGTCCAGCTATTCCGCAGAGGAAGACGGCGTCGTTATTGCTTATACTTCCATCTATGGAAATACGCAGAAAGCGGTATTTCAGCTTGTGGAGAAATTAAAGGGGAAACAGAACGTCATTCTGTATGATCTGGCCCGTTGTGATATGGCTGCTACCGTATCCGACGCATTCCGGTACAGCAAGCTCGTGCTTGCAACGACCACATATAATGGGAATATCTTCCCCTTCATGCGTGAGTTCATCCAGCATTTGACCGAACGCGGCTTTGCGAACCGCACGGTTGCCCTGATTGAAAACGGCAGCTGGGCTCCTGCGGCCGCCCGCATTATGAAGGGAATGCTGGAGAAAAGCAAAAACCTGACATTCACTCAAAATGTGGTGACGATCCTCTCTGCGTTAAACGACAATGGCACGGCACAGATATGTGCTCTTGCTGAAGAACTCTGTCAGGGATCTGCACAGGAACAGGCGGCAGATTTACCAGAAGCCTCCGATAAGAAGTTTGTCTGCAAGATATGCGGCTATGTGTACGAAGGGAATGAACTGCCGCAGGACTATACATGCCCTCTCTGCAGACGCGGAGCGGAAGTCTTTGAGGAACTGAAGTAACGGGTCCAGAGCGTGCCTTTTTGCAAATTCCGAGCAGGTAAAGCTGCAATTTACTGTTTCTGCTAAGTTATCAATACAGGCACGAAAAAGGAGGTGCGAAGCATGGACTTTCAAAGCTATTTCCCGGTCTGGAATAAGCTGACTCCGGTGCAGCGGGACCGCATCCTTGGCAGCCTGATGGAGCGAAAGGTCAGCAAAGGCACCTTGATCCACAACGGCAGCATGGACTGTACGGGGCTGCTGTTGGTGAGATCCGGCCAGCTTCGGGCCTATATCCTCTCCGATGAAGGCCGTGAGATCACCATCTACCGTCTGTTTGACCGGGACATGTGCCTGTTTTCCGCCTCCTGCATCATGCGCTCTATCCAGTTCGAAGTGACGGTTGAAGCGGAAAAGGATACCGACCTTTGGGTCATTCCTGCGGAGCTCTATCAGGGCATCATGGAAGAGTCCGCGCCGGTTTCCAACTACACCAATGAACTGATGGCCTCACGCTTTTCCGATGTCATGTGGCTCATGGAGCAGGTCATGTGGAAGAGCCTTGATAAGCGCGTTGCCGCGTTTCTGTTGGAGGAAGCCTCCATTGAGGGAACCCATCAGCTGAAAATCACCCACGAATACATTGCCAACCATCTGGGATCTCATCGGGAAGTGATTACCAGAATGCTCCGCTATTTCCAGGATGAGGGCATGGTCAAGCTGTCCCGCGGTGTGATTGAAATTACGGCCACAGAAAAACTGGAAGAACTTAGTGCGCAATGATCCAACGCCAGCCGCTGCACTGCAACGGCTGGCGTTTTTACCCATTATGCGATTTCAGTAAGCTGATAGCCCGCTTCCTCAACAGCCGCCTTGAACTGTGCATCGGACACATTGCCATCAGACTTCACCTTTGCGGTTTTTTCCTCCAGGTTTACGGATACTTCTGCAGCTCCGGGAATTGCCGCCAGCGCCTTTTGAACGCGCATCACGCAATGCTGGCACATCATGCCTTCGATTTTCAATGTATGTTCCATTTCATTTTTTCCTTTCATAGGATCAGCTGCCTCCCCCTCTGCCGGGGTGCCAATTTTGTTGTCAACGGGATGCTTTGCCTTGAACCACCGCAAACGCAGGGCGTTGGTCACTACGAACACCGAACTGAAGCTCATGGCGAACGCGCCGATCATGGGATTCAGCTTCAGCGCGAAGGGGATAAAGAACACGCCCGCAGCCACAGGGATGCCGATGATATTATAAATAAACGCCCAGAACAGGTTCTGCTTGATGTTTTGGATGGTCGCCTTGCTGAGCCGGATGGCGGTGGATACATCCAGCAGGTCGCTTTTCATCAGCACGATATCCGCCGATTCGATGGCCACATCCGTGCCTGCGCCGATGGCGATACCCACATCGGCTCTTGCCAAAGCCGGAGCGTCATTGATGACGTCGCCCACCATGGCAACTTTTTTGCCCTCGCTTTGCAGGCGGCGGATCTCCTGCTCTTTATCCTGGGGGAATACCTCCGCGATCACCCAGCTGCCCCCTACCTGACGGCGGATGGCTTCCGCGGTCTTTGCATTGTCGCCGGTGAGCATGACCACCTCAATACCCATATGGGACAGTTCCTGTACGGCCCGCTTGCTGGTTGGCTTCACCACATCTGCCGCAGCGATCACGCCGATGAGTTCTCCGGCCTGGGCGAAGAACAGAGGCGTTTTCCCCTTTACAGCCAGATCTTCGCCCCGCCGGAGCAGCTCGCCGCCGGAGATGACATGGGCCTCCATCAGCCGACGATTGCCCGCCAGGCAAAGCCGACCCTCAATGATGCCCGTAATACCCTGACCGGGGATCTGGCTAAATTCATTGACGGACAGATACGCCAGCTCCCGTTTTTCTGCCTCAGATACAATGGCATCGGCCAGCGGATGCTCCGACAACTTCTCCAACGATGCGGCCACCTGAAGGAGACTATCCTCCTCCATGCCCGCATCGCACAGAATATCCGTGGCAACCGGCATACCCTGAGTGATGGTGCCGGTCTTGTCCAGAACTACCGTGTCAATGCTGTGTGCGGTCTCCAGCGCTTCTGCCGATTTGATGAGGATGCCATTGGATGCACCCTTGCCGGTGCCGACCATAATGGCGGTGGGAGTTGCCAATCCCAGTGCGCAGGGACAGGAGATGACCAGGACAGAGATGCCGATGGAAAGTGCAAACTCCAGACCATGACCGGCAATCAGCCAGACGGCAGTGGATACCGCCGCGATCCCGATGACGATGGGGACGAAAACGCCGCTCACCTTATCTGCCAGCTTTGCGATAGGAGCCTTGGAAGTGGTCGCTTCATCCACGAGGCGAATGATATGCGCCAGGGCGGTGTCATCGCCCACCTTGGTGGCCTGCATCTTGATATAACCGGATTTGTTGATGGTGGCGCCGATGACTTTATCACCAACGTGCTTTTCCGCCGGGATGCTCTCGCCGGTCAGGGCGGATTCATCCACGGAGGAGAAACCCTCCAGAACAACGCCGTCCACAGGAATGGACTCACCGGCTTTTACGATGATGATCTCGCCAAGCTGCACGTCCTCAATGGGGATCTGAAGTTCTTTCCCATCACGCTCCACGGTGGCCGTTTTGGGAGCCAGATCCATCAGCTTGGCGATGGCATCGGAGGTCTTGCCCTTCGCGCGGGCCTCCAACGTTTTGCCCAGGGTGATGCGGGTCAGGATCATGCCTGCGGACTCAAAGTACAGGTCCATCACAAAGGTGTGGACCAGTTCCATATCGCCGTGTCCCATACCTATGCCGATTTTATAGATGGCGTAGATGCCATAGATGGTGGCGGCTCCGGAGCCAATGGCGATCAGTGAGTCCATATTGGGCGCGCCGTGGAACAGCGTGCGAAACCCCACCTTGAAGTATTTGCTGTTGACCGCCAGCACCGGGAGCAGCAGAAGGAACTGGGTGAAAGCGAAGGTCATGGCGTTTTCCATTCCCAACAGCCAACCGGGCAGCGGCCAGTTCATCATGTGTCCCATGGAGATATAGAACAGAGGGATGGTAAACAGGGCGGAGCAATCGCTGCTTTATTGCTTTGTACTCCGCCTGTGCCGTGCTGACCTCTGGCTGTTTGTCCTTCGCTCCGCGGACAGAGGTTTTGGGAACCGCTCCGTATCCTGCGCCTTCCACTGTAGCCACAATGGAGTCAGTGCCCATAGTTCCTTCATCAAAAGAGACTGCCATGCTATTCTTTCTCGGATTTACAGATACCTCCGCAACACCGGGCAGCTTTACCACGCATTGTTCCACTCTGGTGGAGCAGGCAGAACAGGTCATGCCGGTAATATCAAATTGTTCTTTTCTCATAGCGTCCCTTCTTTCTGCTCAGGTTCCCGTAATTTGAGGCACTATTGTTTCTAAATCCTTATGCTCTTGCCATGCCGTCCACACTCAGAACAACGCCGGTGATGTAGGATGCTTCATCGGATGCCAGGAACGCAAATGCGTTTGCGATGTCCTCCGGCTGACCCAGACGGCGCAGCGGGATTCTTGCGATCTTGGGTTCGATGACCTCCTTGTGTACCGCCTTCATCATATCAGTCTCCGTGATGCCGGGAGCGACCGCATTCACACGGATGCCCTTGGGTCCCAATTCACGGGCCAGGGATACGGTCAGGCCATTCACTGCAAACTTGGATGCGGGATAAGCGAGACCGCTGGGCTGGCCGGAGATGCTGACCATGGAGGAGGTGGAGAGGATCACGCCGGTGCCCCGTGCCACCATGCACTCTGCGGCGGCGCGGGTGGTATTGAAAACGCCTTTTACATTCAGATCCATGACCTTGTCAAAGGTTTCCTCGGTGTACTCCATAAACGGGGTGCTTTCGGAAACCCCAGCGTTATTGACCAGGATGTCTACGCAGCCATATTTCTCGGTGGCAGACCGAAACGCTTCCCGCACAGATTCCAGACTGGCCAGATCAGGGCTGATGCCCGCAATGGTCGCTTCGGGATATTTTTCTTTCAGCTGCTCTACCGCCTTTTCAGCAGATGCCTGCGAACTTGCGGTCAGAATGACCGTTGCTCCTTCTACCAGGAACTTATCCGCCGTGGCGTAACCAATACCGCGGCTTCCTCCAGTGATGATCGCTACTTTATCTTTCAGTTTCATGGGATATGCCCCTTTCTGTTTTGATTTTATGGTTATATTTTATCCAAAGAAGGGTTTCTGTTCCGTGATGACATCACATTTTCCGTTCCGGGCCTTGCAGATCAGCTGGGTCATAGTCCCCATAGGACAGTACACACACCAGCTACGGGGCTTAAACAACACCATGGTAATCAGGCCGAGCACGGTGGAGGTCAGCATCACGCTGTAAAAGCCAAAAGCGAACTGCGCTACGCCGGGATGGAAGAGCGTTCCGTGATAGGTTCGGTCTCTCCCGAAGGAAGGACATCCCCAAGTGGATGAAAAGCAAGTGGTTCCGCTACGGATTTCTTGTGTTTTTCTTCGCCATGTTCTTCGTCATGCTCTGGAACACATATCTGGTGTTTGCGGAGGCACAGGACCTGAAGCAGGTTGTGACACTGCTGTGGACTTTCAAGCTGCCCTGGCAATGGGCCTATCACCCAGCATGCCAAAGAGCTGCCCTCTGCCGCAGTAGCGGTTACAGTAGCCTTTTGTCCCTTTCACGACGGAGATGATCAGCGGGATGAAGAAACAGAAAAGGCCCAGCCAAGCAAACAGGATATTGAAGAAGCCTAACATCAAATAGGTCAGCGAAACGACCCAGAGGTAATCGTACCAACGCTTTTTCATGCCTCCACCTCCCGGATCTCGATGACGCTGGCGGGACATTCTTTCGCACATTTTCCGCAGCCCACGCATTTGTCCATATTCACCTGAGCCATGATTCCTTTCACGATCTGGATCGCGCTCAAAGGACAGACCTTCACGCAACAGCCGCAGGCAACACAATCCTCCTGCGCAACAAAGGCTTTTCGTTTCTTTCTGATAGCAGACATAAGCACCCTCCTGTCATTGATTGGCGCTATTATACCGAAGGAGCTCCAATCCTTCCGTGATGACATCACCTTTTTGAGCAGCAGAAAAGCCACGCTCTCCCGACGGAAAGCGTGGCCTTATGAGTTTGTGGTTACTTGTCCATGCCGCAGGAATACGCCTTTTCGATCAACGCCTGGTCATTGACCACCGTATCATAGAAGCGGAACCCTCCGGCAAAATTGTAGGCTTCGTGACCGTTAGCCTCCAGAATGCGGCAGGCAATATAGCTGCGCAGACCGCTCTGACAGGTCACATACACCGGTTTCCCCGGCTCGATCTCATCCAGCCGATCCCGCAGGTCATCCAGCGGGATGCTGCGGAAGCCCTCCATATGGCCCCCGGCATATTCCGCCGCAGTTCGGGCATCCAGCAGAATTGCGCTGCCGTCACGGGGAAGCCTGTCAAAATCCTCCAGATACCACTGCTTCATGGTGCCATTTGCAATATTGTCGATCATGAATCCTGCCATGTTTACAGGGTCCTTGGCAGAGGAGTACGGAGGCGCATAGGCCAGAACCAGATTTTTGAGCTGCGTTGCCTTCAGTCCCGCATGGATGGCGGTGGCCAGCACGTCGATTCGTTTATCCACGCCCTCGTAGCCAACGATCTGCGCGCCAAGCAACCGATAGGTCTCCTTCTCAAAGACCACTTTCATGGTCATCAGCTTTCCGCCGGGATAATAACCCGCGTGGCTCATGGGGGATAGGATCACCTTATCCACATCCAGACCAGCTTTTTTCGCATTGGTCTCATTGATGCCGGTCGTGGCGGCGGTCAAGTCGAATACCTTGATGACGCTGCTTCCCTGAGAACCTGGATAGCGGCTGTCACCGCCGCAGATGTTGTCTGCAATGATGCGCCCCTGCTTGTTGGCGGGACCGGCCAGAGAGATCAGAGCGTCCTCTCCGGTGACATAGTGCTTTACCTGCACCGCATCTCCTGCGGCATAGATGTCCGGCACGGAAGTTTCCATTCGGTCATTGACCACGATGCTGCCCTTGATACCCAACTCCAGTCCAGCTTCTTTTGCCAGGGTGGTATCCGGGGTGACGCCGATGGCCAGCACCACCATATCCGCATGGAGAGGGGCGTTGTCCTTCAGCAGCACATCCACGCCGCCGTCTTTCTCCTCGAATCCCTCCACAGTATATCCAAGAGCCAGCTTGATGCCGTGCTTGCGCACCTCCGCATGGATAAAAGCCGCCATATCTGCGTCAAAAGGATTCATCAGCTGTTTGGCCCGCTGGACAATGGTGACGTTCATGCCAAGCTCCCGCAGATTCTCCGCCAATTCCAGACCGATAAAACCGCCGCCTGCCAAAACGACAGACTTGGGGTTGTTTTTGTTGATATATTCCTTGATCCGGAGGGTATCCTCCACGGTACGCAGGGTGAACAGCTTGTCCAGTCCAACGCCGGGGATACGGGGCTGGGTGGGCTTCGCACCAGGGGACAGGATCAGCTTGTCATAGCTTTCCTCAAATTCTTCACCGGTCTCCAGATTTCTCACGGAAACTGTTTTCCTGTCCGGGTGAATGGCTGTCACCTCATGGAGAACCTTCATATCCACACGGAAACGGGAGAAGAAACTTTCCGGAGTCTGGAGAGTCAACTCTTCGGGATCGGTGATAACGTCGCCGATGTAGTAAGGCAGACCGCAGTTGGCGTAGGAAACAAAGCCTGAACGCTCGAACACCACGATCTCCGCCTGCTCGTCCAGCCTACGGATTCTTGCTGCGGCTGTGGCTCCTCCTGCCACGCCACCTACGATCACAACTTTCATTTAGACCTCCACTTTCCCCGCATAAGCGGCAATCCCGCCGATGTTGTTTACATTACGATATCCCATGCGCTGCAGCAGACCGGTAGCCTGACGGCTCCTGGCACCAGAGTGGCAGTAGACAAACAGTGTCGTATCTTTATTTTCCGCAACAGACGCGACCTTGTCAATGGTCTGAAGCGGAACATTTTTACTGCCGGGGATGTGGCCGCCTCTGTACTCTTCCGGAGTACGGACATCCAGCAAGACAGCACCGGGAGTGGTCGTGTATTCCTTTACGCTCTGATTGATATCGGCCTGTTTGAAGAAATCAAAGAATCCCATTGTAGCACCTCCTTACAGCAACCCAAGAATTGCATTCTTGGGTCTTGCGCCCATGGTCTGATTGACGATCTTGCCGTCCTTCATGACGACCAGGGTAGGAATGCTCATCACACCAAACTGGCTGGCCAGTTCAGGCTGCTCGTCTACATTCACCTTGCCTACCTTGATATCGCTGCGCTCGCGGGCGATCTCCTCAACGATGGGAACTACCATACGGCAGGGGCCGCACCAGGGAGCCCAGAAGTCCAGCAGAACCGGCTTATCTGAATTCATCACTTCACTCTGGAAGTTGTTCTTGTTGATATTGATAGCGGACATATTCAAATCCTCCTTGTTTTTTCTTTATGGCTTGATGGTTGATTGTAAAATCAAGTTGGACACTTGAGTAAAAAATCCATAGTGATTTTTCTCCCCGTGGTAGAATGAAGTTACCACACAACTTCTACAGAGGGAGGGCAATCACTATGGACTG